>SKDZ01000396.1_pt1 | contig 23482 bp, 25 predicted proteins | sample 4826551 | NCBI WGS metagenome assembly SKDZ01 (sample SAMN11008822, study PRJNA524170) | human gut metagenome | biome: Human fecal sample; material: Feces; isolation source: fecal sample from pouch patient p12, p15 | host: Homo sapiens | place: Israel: Tel-Aviv | collected 2016-02-02 | reverse complement strand
ATATAGTAGAAAGTGGGTATTTTTATATAAATTAGTCAGCCCTTATTTTTTATTTATATTTTGTGAGCCCTTGTTATAAAAGCATTTTTTGGCAATAGATACAAACTTTCATTCAAAATTTTGTTATAATGGAATGATGTAAATTTGGGAGGATTCATATGGCAGCTTCAAGTACAAACAATCTGAAACTCGCTGAAAAAGGAGTTTGGGTTTCTATTATCGCTTATATTGTTTTATCCATTGGACAAATTGCTTTTGCAGCAATTGTGCATTCTAGTGCTCTTCAAGCTAATGGTTTTAATAATGTGACTGATATTATGGGAAATATTGCAATTTTGATTGGTCTTCGACTTGCTCGAATTCCAGCAGATAGTGATCATGTTTATGGTCACTGGAAAATTGAGTCAATCGCTAGCTTAATTTCTAGTTTTATCATGTTTTTCGTTGGTTTTGAGGTTTTAAGAGAAACAGTTATGACACTTCTTTCTGGTAAAGAAGAAGCCATAGACCCACTGGGAGCTCTTGTTGGTCTATTCTCAGCTTTTGTCATGCTGGGCGTTTATCTTTATAATCGGGCATTGGCTAAAAAAACGAACTCACAAGCGCTGTCAGCAGCAAGTAAGGACAATCTCTCTGATGCGGTGACTTCTATTGGAACTGTGGTTGCTATTTTAGCAAGTAGTGTAGGCTGGGAGTGGCTTGATACTGCGATGGCTGTAGTTATTTGTGGTTTCATTTTAAAGACTGCTTATGATATTTTCCATGAATCTGTTTTTAGTCTCTCTGATGGTTTTGATGAAAATCTTGTCGAAGAATATCGCGAAGCAATTTGCTTAGTTCCAAAGGTAAAAGGGGTTAAGCTTGTCCGAGGTCGTTCTTATGGAAGTAATATTTTCCTTGATGTAGTGGTTGAAATGTCTCCTGATTTAAGTGTTTTCGAAAGTCATGAAGCGACCGAGTTCATTGAGAAAATGTTAATTGACAATTATGGTGTTTATGATGTCGATGTCCACGTTGAACCTGCTGCCTTACCTGAAGAGGAACATTACGCCAGTCGCTCACTTGAACTTTTGGCAAAAGAAGAACAGTTTTTAAATCTGGAAAATTTGGACAAATTAACTGACAGCACTTTTCAAGAAATTCTTGCTGATGGAAAAATCATCAGTGCTTCTGATAAATTGATAGATTTTGCAAAAATTACTGACGAAAATTCTGTCAGTAAAAATAATAACTCTAAAAATTCATTGACAAGTCTGTCAGTAATTCCATTAGCAATAAATCACTATAGTAGTTCACAAGTCAGCAAGAAAACATTTATTTTAACTTATGATTACTGGAAAAATGAACAAAATTTTGTGGTTACAAGTATCTGGCGACGCAATGACTATTGGCGCTGTATTTATAGACAGACAACTTTAAAAAGAGAGGAAAAGTGATTATGACCAATCTTCAGCAAAATCAGGAACAAATTATGACTTCTTTAACTGATTTATTTAATAAGATTGATGCCTATTACAAGCCACAAATGGAGGCTGAATTCTCAAATATTTCGTTATCAGAAATTGAAACGATTGAATTTATTGCTAAAACCCCTTATCCAAATGTGACCAAATTAGCTCATCATCTCTACATGACACGTGGTGCTGCCAGTAAAATCGCTAAAAAACTGCTCAAAAAAAATCTCGTTGAATCTTATCAAATTCCTCAAAACAAAAAGGAAATCTATTTTCGCTTAACAAAAGAGGGTCAAGAAATTAATGACCGTCACGAAAGTTTGCACCAAAAATTTTCAGAAAAGGATCAAGTTATCTTCGATGAATTAACTGATGAGTCTGTCAGCAATATTTTAGAATTTCTCAATAAATACAATAATCATCTTGATTCTGCTATTCGGAATAATATTGAAAAATAATTCTGTCAGTAAATTAATTTTTACTGACAGTTTTTTTTGTTTGTTTTTTGTTGACACGGAAACAATGTTATGATATACTATTTTTGTTTCCAGGGAAACTGTGTAGAAAAGTGAAATCACAAGTCTATAGATTTCACTTTAGCAGACGCAAGTCTGCGCAAAAAACTTCCTAAGAAATCATCATCAATTATTGTAATTGAGTTCAGACCGCTAGAAGTTTATGAAAAAGACAAAATTTTGAACCTGCCTGTTGGGCAGAACCACCAATTTTTCTAAATTTCATCGCTTCAACACAGTCGGGCTCATATCTTATGGAGGTTTTACCTATGAAAATTAATAAACACGCCCTCACTTTTGGGCTTATCACCACTTTCCTGACAGGACTTGGTTTTACAATCATCTCACCAGTCGTTCCTTTTATGGTCGCACCTTTTGCTAATGCTCATGACCAAGCACTCATTGTTACTAGTTTAATGGCAATCTATGCACTATGTACTTTCTTTGCCGCTCCTGCTCTTGGTTCTTTATCAGACCGCTTTGGTCGTAAACCTATCTTACTGATTTCTTTAGCTGGCTCTGCTCTTGGTTATCTTATCTTTGGCTTAGCTGGTAGTCTCTGGATGCTTTTTCTCGGACGAATCATTGATGGTTTAACTGGTGGAAATATCGTGACCCTTTTTGCTTACTTCGCTGATATTACTGATGAAGAAAATCGAACTAAAGTTTTTGGTTGGACAGCCGCCGCTGTTGGTGTTGGAACAATTTCTGGCCCAACAGTTGGAGGACTTCTAGCTCATTTTGGCAATTCAGTTCCCTTTTACTTCGGCGCCCTAATCTCAATCGCCAATCTTCTTTACGGTGCATTCGTAATGAACGAGAGCTTGCCCGAAACTCATCGCACACGTAATTTTTCCCTTAAACAACTCAATCCTTTCACTCAACTTTTTCAGCTCTTACGCATGAAAAATCTCAATCGTCTGCTCTTTACCGGTATCTTACTTTGGCTACCAAATGGTGCACTCCAAGCAATTATTAGTCAATTTTCATTAGATTCTTTTGCTTGGACGCCTGTATTAATTGGTCTAGCCATATCCATCATGGGTTTAATGGATATCTTGACTCAAATCTTTATCATGCCAAGACTTCTAAAATTAGCTAATGAAGATAAACTCATCCGTTTGGCACTAGTCTGCGAAATTATTGCTTACCTTCTTTTCGCACTTTCTGCTTTTTCTAAAATGTGGCCCTTCTTCATTCTGGCAATGTTTATCTTTGCTTTTGGAGATAGTATTTTTGGAACTGCCTTTAACGGTAAACTTTCAAAATCAGCGACTTCTTCCGAACAAGGTAAACTTCAAGGTGGAAGTCAAGCACTTCAAGCACTTACTCGCGTGATAGGCCCTTTAATTGGTGGACAAATCTATATCAGCCTTGGTCATTTCGCTCCAGCACTCATGGGATTTATCTTTCTAATTATCGCTCTACTTGTGCTATCAAAAACAAAGTCAGACCAAGAATGAATAAAAAAAATCACCTCAAAAAGGTGATTTTTTATTTATTATAATTTTTCAGAAATTTCTTTGATTGATTTATCAACGTCAGCCTTTTGGCTATCAATCAAAGCAACACGTGCTGTGATTTGCTTGATTGCCATTTCGATTGAACGTTTCAAACCTTGATGTTCTAATTTTGGCTCAAAGAAAGCTTTATATTCTGCTAATTTATCAGCAGTTTTAAAAGTATTTCCTGGATAGATAACAAATTTATCATAACTCATATCTCCACCCAATTTTTCTTCAAGGAATGCCCAATTTGCTTTTTCCCAAGCCCAAGCAGCATCTTGTGAGAAATCATTGCGCAAAAGGTAGAACCAAGAGAAAGCAATATCTTGTGGCTTAACAATATCAGCATTTTTGAAGCTTTCAAGCAATTCAGCAATGACTTTTTCATCCTTGATTAATGCGACAGCCCCTTCAAGCTCACGTTTAAATTCTTGCAAGCTAGTTTTAACATAAGTTTCACGATAAGTTTTAACCAATTCAGCAGAATTTGTCGTCTTAATTTCATTATTTAAAACAATTGGACGAATATCAGCCGGAATTCCTGCTAGATTTTCTTTATGTGCTGCAAAGATTTGACTGGCTTTTGCTTTGGCATCTGCATTCTCAGCATACAAAGTCTTACTCAAAACAATTCCACGAAGGCTCTCATCACCAGCAGATTCGCCAGCAACTTTATCCCAACCTAAGCGAGCATAGTTTTTAGCGAAAAGTTTTCCTACCAAGCTTTGGAAAGCTTTTTCAGTTTCTGAATCTTCATCAACAAAAAGTTCCAATTCGCTAATGAGTTGACTCAAACCAGTATTGACAAGGTAAGATTCTTCGTTGGTAAATGCTGGCAAGATATTTACGACATCAGCATAAGAAATTACACCTGCTTTAGCCAATAATTTACGATCTTGCAAGATTTGGAATTTAGTGACATTCTCCAAAGTCTCAACTTCTGAGAGGAGGTCTGTCAACAATTGTCCTTTGTAATCAATAATGTAATGAGCCATATTTGCATCATTCAAAAAGAGGGCCTTACCATCATTTTTTGCTTTCAAAGCAGCAAAACCAGGAATTTCAACTTTTTCAGAAGAAAGTAAGTCTGGCAATCCTGACCAATTTGTATTCAAAGGAACATTCCACAAACGTCCTTTATCAGCACCCTCACCAACGAAGAATTGTTTTTGACTCAAAACTAAAGTATCATCAATGACTTCGGCAGTAACGACAGGGTAACCTGGTTGGTTAACCCATGAATGCATGAAAGCTGCCACATCTTTTCCAGAGACTTCAGCCAAGGCATCCCAAAGATTATCTCCGACTGTATTTCCATATTGGTGGCGTTTGAAGTAAAGAGCTAAACCAGCAGCAAAATCTTCATCTCCAAGCCATTTACGAAGCATAACCATCAAACGTGAACCTTTGGCATAGACGATTGCTGGGTCAAAGAGCGTTCCAATTTCATCTGGATGAGTCACTTCAACGTGGACAGATTGAACTCCATCAGTTGCATCACGATTCAGTGCCATATTGGCTTCTGAGATTGAGAATGATTCCCAAACGTTCCAACTTGGTTCCAAAGCATCCATACAAACATATTCCATGTTGTTGGCAAATGATTCATTGAGCCACAAATCATCCCACCATTGCATTGTTACAAGGTCACCGAACCATTGGTGTGCCAATTCGTGTGCAATAACAGTTGCTACATATTGTTTGCTTTGAATGGTTGCATTTTCAGGGTCAACAAGCATGCAGACTTCACGATAAGTGATACATCCCCAGTTTTCCATTGCTCCTGCCGAAAAGTCAGGTAAGGCAATGTGCCAACTGTGTGGGAGTGGATATGGCGTTTTATAGTAATCTTCATAAAATTCAATTGAACGAATAGCAATATCAAGCGGGAAATCAAGCGCAGCTTCACTATGATCTTTAGTTGCAAAAGCACCTACTTCAACACCAGATTTTGTTTTTCCTTTTTTAAATTGAAGTTCACCGAATACAAAAGCCAAAAGGTAAGAACTCATTTTGACAGTACGTTCAAAAACGTGAATTCCGTTAATATTCAAGAGTTCTGGCATGTTTGAAACAATGATGTCGCCTTCTTCTTCATCAAATTTTACTGACAAATCGAAGGTTGCTTTTGCTTCTGGTTCATCAATAGAAGGAAAGGCTTGACGAGCAAAATGGCTTTCAAATTGTGTACCAATGAGCATTTTCTTTTCGCCATTGACTTCATAGTATGAAGGGTAAATTCCCATCATGTTGTCAGTCAATTCAGCTTCATATTCAAATGAAACAGTCACGCGCCCTGTTTCACCAATTTTAACAACGATTTCTTCATCTTCTTCATTTTCAATGAAGTTTGTGTCGACACTAAAAGCACGAACTTTACTAAAGTGTAAACCTTTGGCATGAAAGGCAATAACACTATCTTTTGCTTCCCCAGTAATTGCCACTTGACCTTTTATTTTCTTGGTTTTACGGTCAATATCGAGGAAAATCTTATAATTTTCCGGAACAAAAGTTTCAATTAAACGTTTTACAGCCATGTTTTCTCCTAAATATTCAGTATTAATCTAATTATATCAAATTGAATAGAAAATTTCGAGTACAAAGAAAAATTACATCTATTCTTTTTACTACTAAAAAAGCTGCCTGTTGACAGCTTATAAATAGAAGACAAGCATCAATTGCAATTATCCCCTATTTTGTCATTTATAACTATTTAGTAGCTGCTAGTGCTTTTTCATAATTTGGTTCATCAGAAAGCTCTGACAAAACTTCACTATAGACAATTTGACCATTTTTCACAACAAAGACGCTTCTGGCAAGACGTCCTTCAAGAGGACCACCATTTAAAACAATACCATAAGCTTGTCCAAAAGTTCCATCATCAGCAAGAATTGTCATTTCAACTCCCTCGGCTGCACACCAATTTTTTTGCTCATCTGCTGTATTATTTGAAATACTCAAAAAGTCAATTTCAGAATGTTTTGCTGCTTCAAGATTAAAATGTTTGGTTTGAAGTGAACAAACTCTAGTATTGATGTCTGGGAACACACTAATCAAAACAGGTTTTTCAAGTTTTGATAATTTAATTTTATTTCCTTTTAAATCTGTCAGTTCAAAATCAGGTGCATCACCACTTGTTGTCGGATTTATTGTTGCTATTTTTTCACCATGAGATGTGATATTCATTGTCATTAATGCTCCTTTATTAATAGTTATATTTTCATTCTATCACAGAATATCCTCTCATCTGGCTCTTATTGCTCATCTTTCGCTGTCAGGTAGGGACTTTCTAAAGGACTTGGAAGTATTAGCTTGTTGTCTTCTGATTTCACAAATTGATAATTAATTTTCTTGATTTTAAGTGTTTGTTTCATGATAGGCTCCTCCTTTGAATAAATAAAGTATATCAGGAAAAACTTGAGAATAACTTAGCTTATTCTCAAGCAAAACTTAATAAAAAAATTACTGACAGTAATTTTTAGCGCTTTATTAATGCTAAAAAAGCTGTCAGTAATTATTATTTTAAAATCATAAAATTATGATTGACAGTCGCTTGAATCACAGGATGATTTTTCAAATAAGCCGCAATCAATTCTGTCATGTCCACTGTTATTTCTCTGACAATCTTGTCAGCAGAAAACATTGGATAATTTCCACCCCCGACTGCTCGATACTGATTGACTACAATTTCTAAAAACTCCTCACTGGCAACTGGACGTCCCTCAAAACTTAAGTTCACAATTCGCTGACCAATCTTTTTCTTCAAATCAATAGTATAATCAATGCCTTCATACATATCATAATTATAATACTCAGGTTTAGGTTCAACAAAGCGAGGACTAAAAATAATTTCTCCCTCATCATTAATTTCAAGATGTTCAGCCGTTCGTTCTAAGGCAGCTTTTAAATCTGCTCCTGTCACTCTTAAAACAGCTAAAGTATTAGGATAAATGTAATTTGTCAAAATTGAGCGCATGGTAATCTGTTCATCAAAACCTTTGGCTTCATTGTTAAAAAGGGCTGTCCCCGAAATTTTGGCAGCTGTTGCTTCCATTTGTATTTTATTTATCAATTCAATATAAGGATGCTCACTAATGCGCGCGGCCATTGGATCCAGAATTTTCATATTCCCCAATACTTTTCCCATTGGCTGGTCCAACCACTCTTCTGTTTCCTTACTGATATCAGAAATAAGTTCAAGAACCTCTGTCGAAACTTTTGACTTGGCCGTTCTATGAATTTTGGCTTTTGAATGGGTAATTTTTTTTTGCTTATCTAATTCTAGCTCAATTTCCCCAACAAAACCCCCTCGAAACCCAGGCTGAATCACGGGAACTCCTAAAACATGTTGAGCAATTTTCCGATGCTGATGTCCCGTGAATAGAGCGTCAATCAATTCTCCATATTCCAATAATAATTGGTAGGCTTCATTTTCTCCTGTTAAGCTTTCCGTAGGAATTCCTGTCACTAAATCTCGTTCAAATCCCCCATGATAAGCTACAAGAAGCACATCAACGCGCTGACGTAAGTCGGGTAAAATTTTTTTGGCAGCTTCAACAATCGATTGAAAAGTTAAATCTTTAATTGTAGCTGACTGTTCCCAATGAGGAATATACTGAGTCAAGAAACCAACAATTCCAATTTTTACGCCTTGTCTTTCAATGATTTGATAAGTTGGTCCAAAAGCTGGCTGTCCTTTTTTATCCAAAACATTGGCTGTTAAAATAGGATAATTGACTTGCTTGACATACGTTTCTAAATACTCCAGTCCATAATTAAACTCATGATTCCCTAGTAAGCCAACGTCATAGCCAAAAGAATTTGTGACATTGACTAAATCTTTGATGCCTTCCTTTGCTTTTTTTGCCAGATAGTAAGCCAGAGCAGACCCTTGCAAGATGTCGCCATTTTCAATTTTTATGACGATTTCTCCTTTTTGTTCAGAGGAGCTTGTCAGTTCGTCCATTTTAGTTCGAGCTTTAGCAATCGAAAAAGGTAAATCCATGTCTTTTTCTGTAAAATTTGTGGGAAGAACAAAGCCATGCAAGTCACTTGTTTCAAGAATTCTTATCTTCATCATCCTTTATCCTTTCGCTAATTTTTTTCTAATTCTTGATGAAATGAGTTCAACAAAAATAATTAATACTAAAAGTCCGAGTAAAATCGCTCCAACAGACGACCATTTATAGCCAGACATTGCAAAACTCAATGGCGCACCAATCCCACCAGCACCGACCAAGCCCAAAATGGCAGCATCACGAAGATTCATATCTAAACGATAAAGTAGGATTGAGTAAAGATCTGGTAAAAGTTGTGGCAAAACCCCAAAGCGAATTTTTTGAAAAGTTGTGGCACCAGCTGCATCCATCGCTTCAATGACACCCATATCCAAATCCTCAATGGCCTCAATAAATAACTTTGCAATCATCCCAATGGACTCAAAACCAAGCGCCATCACACCAGCTGACGAACCTAAACCAACAACTGGAATAAACAAAAGGGCATAGATAAATGAAGGAATCGTCCGAATAGCCATTAAAACAAAACGAATCAAATAAGCCAGCCAGTTAGGAACCAGATTTGTTGCCGCCAGAAAAGATAGTGGAACAGCGATAATCGCACCGACCAAAGTTCCAAGAATCCCAATAGCAAAAGTTTGCAGCAAGAGATAAGCCAAACCTGTTTCAGTGAAATTGAAAATTAAACTACTATCTGGATGAAAAATTCCTGTGAAAATATTTTTAGCAATTAAAGCACCATGTTCTGACACCCCGTGATAATGAACAACCGAGGTTGACCAAATTGAAATAGCTAACAAAATGATAAAAATCAAAAGATAATAAAACCATTTTTTAGGTCGTCGATTGTATTCTTCAATAATTTGTGAATTCATTTTTCCTCTCATTTCATTCCTAGGCAATCTTCTTGCGAATGAGTGCACTGACAGAGTCTATAATCATGACCGTAACCAAAATTGAAACCAAAATCATGCCGACACTGGCAAAATCTCGAAAATTTACACGGTCATTTAAGATATTTCCAATCCCGCCTGCACCAACATAACCTAAAATCGCTGCATAACGAACATTTCCTTCAAAAGCATAAAGGGCAGTTGAAAGATAAGTAGGTAAAACTTGAGGAAAAACAGCAATAAAGAAGGCTTTTAAGGGACTCACTCCCAAGGCCTCTGCCGCTTCAAATGGTCCCATATCAACCGTTTCAATGACTTCAAATAATTGTTTTCCGATAAAAGAAAAAGTAAAAATAAAAATCGCAACGACCCCAGCAAAAGTCCCCAGTCCAAAAATATAAGTCGCAATCAAAGCTAAAACTAGCGTTGGCAAAGTTCTTGCAAGCATAAAAATAAAGCGAATGATTCCATTTACTAACCGATTTTTAACGATGTTATTGGCTGTTAAAATTGCAAAAGGGACCGCTAATAAAGCTCCCAATAAGGAAGCAAAAAAGCTCATTTTAATCGTATCAAGCAAAGGAGGAAGTACCTTATCAAAGTAAGACCAGTTTGGTGGAAGCATACTTGCTAATTTTTGTAAAAAGAGTCCACTTCGACTAAGCGCACTAAAGTCAAAATTTGTAAGAAGTACAGATAAACCGATAATTATAATAATAATTATCCAGTAAATCCAAGTACGACTGACTTTTTCTTCAACCACTTCACCCGTGAGGAGTTCTATTTTTTTGGGCTTAAATATTTTATCGTACATTTAGCCCTCTTTTCTATAAACTTCATCTAAAATTTCTTTGGTTACTTCTTGTGAGGGCCCATCATAGACAATCTTTCCTTTTTTGACGGCGATAATTCGTGAGGCATATTCTAAGGCAAGTTCAACATGGTGAATATTTAGTAAAATCGTTTTATTGAGCTCTTCGTTAATTCTTTTAAAATCATCCATTACTTCTTTAGCCGTCACTGGGTCAAGGGCTGAAACAGGCTCGTCAGCCAGTAAAATTTCACTTTCTTGTGTCAGTGCACGCGCAAGTGAAACCCTTTGTTGTTGACCACCAGAAAGTTGATCAGCCCGGATATATGCCTTGTCTAAAATTCCTACTTTATTCAGAGAATCTAAAGCAACAAGTTTATCTTCTTTTGAAAATAAGCCAAAAATCACTTTAAATAAGTTCATCTCTGGGACACGAGCAAACATAACATTTTTTAAAACAGTAACTCTAGGCACTAAATTATAGGATTGAAAAATCATTCCGACGTGGCGTCGAAATTTTCTTAAGTCTTTGCCTTTTAGTTTTGAGACATCCGTATCATTCACAAAGAGACGACCGGAAGTCACATCATTTAAACCATTGACACAGCGAATAAGGGTGGATTTCCCCGCTCCTGATGTCCCAATAATGGCTACAAATTCTCCTTGGTCAATTTGTAAGTTAACATCTGTCAGACCTTTTGTGCCATTTGGGTAAACTTTTGACACATTTTCAAATTTAATCATCACTTCTCCATTCTATATGAAGCTTCTATTTTATTTATTATTGCTTCATTTTCACAAAAAGAGTCTGGAACTCAACGAGTAACCCAGACCCTTTTAAAATGATTTTATTTGTTCATTAGTTGGCTTTACTCATTTCATTTGCCACTTTAATGGCTGTTTTATAGTCATCTTTTGTTGAATCAACATAGCCATCATGTGAATAAATCGCAATAACTTTCTTGCCTTCGGCAGTTTTGGACATATCTTTAATCGCTGTTGAGAGAGCCTTTTTGAACTCTGGTGTCATAATTTTAGATTTTTCTGAAACCATAATTCCGTCATTAGCGATAGCAGGGGTTACTCCAATCACATTTGTATCATCCCAAATGCTTCCTTTTGCACCAAAAGTTGTGGTCCATTTTGTTGCTTCATCTAAACGAGCATCGGCATATTCAGGCATAACATCAATTTGTCCTGATGCAAGTTGAGCCATCGCTGAATCGTAAGAATCCATCGTTACTGTATTTTTCAAATCACGAATTGAATGTTTAAAATTATCTGTCAACCATTGTGAAGGATACATATATCCCGCAGCAGATGAAGTCGATTCAAGCCCCCATTTTGCTTTATTCAAATCTTTCCATGTCAAAGTTCCATCGTTGGCTTCTTTAGCTAATTTTTTACCCATTGGAGAATTACCAGCAATGATTAATGAGCGATATGAAGTCACTTCTTTATCAGTCTTTGTTGTTGGTTTGTGTTCATTCCAATATTTTGCTGAGGTTGAGGCATCATTTGAAAGTCCTTTACGTGTTGTCATCAAAAGTGGAGTTGAACCATCTTGATACATCGCATAGGTTGTGGCTGACATTCCATATCCAACATCAACTGAACCTGCATCAAGTCCTTCACCAACCGCTTGATAGTTTGTTCCAACTCTTGTATCAATTTTTTTAACGGTATAGCCTTGTTTTTTCAACTCAGACTTCAAAATATTGGCGATTGGTTTAGTCGCTGTGGTGATATCATCTGGATTTTTTTAGGGAATAAATGAAATCTTCAAATCCGAAATGGTTTTACTATCTGATTTTGAAGCAGAACTGCTATTTCCACAAGCCGCAAGTAGTGATAGGGCAATTACCGCGCCTGCTGTAAGTCCAATGACTTTCTTTGATGTATTTTTCATTTTAAAAATGAATCTCCTTAAGGTTTTTCTCAATCGGTTTATGAATTGTGCTCTTCACAAAATAATTCTAACCCTTTTTTTAAGCCTTTACAATGACCCTTTTGTAAATATTCTGTTAATAGTTATCATCGTTCGTAAATATCGAACTTTATAAGGCTATTTCAAGTAAAAATATTATATAATACATCTTTTTTTATAAAATACATCTTTTTCCTTGGGGGATGTTTGTATATACCAAACATTTAGTTCAAAGTTATTTCATTGATAACGCTGACAAATTTTCTGCTATAATAAAGTTATGAAAAATTTAACTTTTACGGTCACTCTGTCTGATTTCGGTTTAGAAATTCATCTTCCTTCAGAGGCCCGTTTACTTCTCTTGGAACAAAACAATGCGCGTTTTGATTTAAATAATGATGAACTTTTCTTTTTATTAAAAAAAGGACAGATTAAAATGATAGCTAATGACTTAGAATTAATTCCTAAATTAGAATTTGATAAGGTTGTGATTCTAAATGTAAAAGCTTATGAATTAGATGCAAATTATCTGACTCAGTATTTGGTCAATTTGGCTGAGGAAGCTGGAATTAATTTGCGTGATAAGGCAGAACCACTTAAAATTCCTAATAATATCGAAAAAGCTTGTGCAACTTATGCAGATGAATTTTTAAGTGCACTCGGCGCTTTTGGAATTAAATTAGAAAAGAAAAAAGCCTTCTCTCCCAAAGCGCAACATCGTTGGAAAAAAGGACTTTCAGAAATTGAATTTTTTGTTAAACGACCAGACAGTCAAGCCACGATTATTTGGCGAAAATCTAACGAATTGGTCATTAAAGCGGGGGCAAAAATCGCTGAAAGCGGAGGAATGAAATCAGATGGTACACCTGGTTTAGCTTATCGTTTCACGCAAACGCTTAGAGAAGAGCAAAAAGAAAACTGGGACCCTAAAACTTTCATAACCACTGCTGATATTGTCTTGAAATCAGTCAATGAAGTCGGACATTTTCTCTATTTTGCTGGAACGAATAGCTGGCTACAATTAGTCGACAAAGAGGGACGCAGCATTCACGAACTATCTGTAGTACAGTAATTTTGATTGACTTAAGATTTAAGAAATTCTTCCGATAATTGGAAGGTTTTTTTAATTCAATTTATTTTTATAGAGTTATAATATTCAAAAAGGTGGCAGTTACATGACTACTGCTTATCTGCTTTTGGGCAACGACTTATCACTAGAAACACAAGCTGGCTTACCAATCGGAAAAATGTTTGCTTACAAAGAAATGGAAAAACCATGGCTAAAAAAGGCAAAGAGCTCGTTGGCTATGAAGCTCAACTTCAAAAAACATATTTGAGCGAATTACTGACGAAGAAAGGTGAAATAATTGATTATATCCTTTGTTATCCAGAGCTCAAAGTTCATCTGAAAGAGCTTAAAGAAAGTTTTCCACAGACTAAAATATTAATGATAAACCAACTCTAACTAAAAAAAGTTACTGACAAATTTGTCAGTAACTTTTTATTTACTTCATTAATTCATAATAGAGCTGACCCATATTTCCTTGAAAATCAAGGACTTCATCAGCAATTTTTACTTCAACAACTTCGATTTCGTCTGCGATTGCATTGTAGTCACTTTGTTGAAGGGCTAAAAAATCGTTGACCCCATCAAATTCTTCAGTAAAGGTCATACCATTCTGAAGTTTTCCGATTAATTTCATCATTAAAATTCTCCTTATTACATATCTTCAAAAACAAGGCTAGGTTTAGCATTTAAGTCTAATCCTGCTTGAACATTTTCAAGACCTTTTTTCCATTCAATGTAGGCTGCTGCTGCAATCATACCGGCATTATCCCCACAAAGGCGCAAAGGGGGAATGATTAATTTTTCGTCAGTAATTTCTGCTGACAGACGCTCACGTAGGCCTTGGTTTGCTGATACTCCACCGCCAATAATTAAAGTTTTGACAGGGTATTTTTCCATAGCCAATTTAGTTTTAGCCATCAGTACATCAACAACCGCTGCTTGAAAAGAAGCTGCCAGATTTTCTAAGTCATTGGCAATCACATCATTGCCTTTTTGATTTTCATTATGTACAAGATTGATAAAGGCTGATTTCAATCCGGAAAAGCTAAATTCTACTTCATGTGTGTTCATCATAGCTCGTGGGAAATTGTAAGTGTCCTGACCTTTATGGGCCAGTTCATCAATGACTTTTCCACTAGGATAAGTTAATCCCATCACCCGACCAACTTTATCATAAGCTTCACCGGCCGCATCATCCCGTGTTTCGCCAACTTTTTTATAGCTTCCTTCTTTTTCAACGTAAACCAATTCAGAGTGTCCACCTGAAACCAAAAGAGCCATGGCCGGATATTCGATGGTATCGACTAAACTCGCCGCCATCAAATGCCCTGCCATATGATTGACAGGAATCAAAGGCAGATGGTTGGCCCAAGCAAAAGTTTTTGCGGCCATGATTCCAACTAATAAAGCACCGTTTAGTCCTGGACCTTCTGTCACCGCAACGGCTGTCAGTTGGTCAGCTGAAATTTCCGCTTCTTCAAGCGCTGCTTCAATACAAACGGTAATTTGTTCGACATGATGACGGCTGGCAATTTCGGGCACAACCCCACCAAAACGTTTATGACTATTGATTTGACTGGCAATGATATTACATAATAATTCACTTCCATTTTTTAAAATCGCCACTGAAGTTTCATCACATGAAGTTTCAAAGGCTAATATATAATTATCTTTCATTTTTAAAATTGCTCTTTTCTCATTAACAAAGCATCTTCAAGAGGTTTGTCATAGTAATTTTTTCTAGTATGATAAATTTCAAAACCGAATTTTTCATAACATTTTTGAGCAGCAAAATTTGACTGACGAACTTCAAGAAATAAAGTTCCTGTAAATCCTGATAATTCTGTCAGTAAAAGTTTTGCTAAACCTTGTCCTTGAAAATCAGGATGAATGGCGATATTGGTCACTTCTAATTCATCCATCATTGTTGAAATGGCTAGCAGACCAATTAATTGCTCATCTTCTTCTAGTAAAAAGTATTCCGAATTTTCGTTTACTAAATCACTCGATATATAAACTTGTGACCAAGGCGACTGTCCATAAGCCACTGATAAAAGTTCATAAATATTGACTGATAACTTTTCCACAGGTGGAAAAGTATTTTTGTCTTTCGACTTATTTTCAGAGTAAGACAGACGTTTTAAATTCATTTTTTTAATTCTTTGACCATCCAAATTGCATCGGCACCATCCTCATAATATTGAGGAAGAAGCTTGTCAGTAACAAAGCCTTGACGGCGATAGAGCCCTTGAGCCTTTGTATTATCACGGCGAACTTCTAAGGTCATCACATTTTTTCCAAGTGCTGCCATTAGAGAAATTAACTGCTCAATCAATGTTGAGGCAATCTGTTGCCCTTGGAAAGCTTTAAAGACAGCCAAATTAGTGACATGTGCGTCTTGACCATGATGATTAATTCGTGTGCCAATAAAACCAACAACACTACCAGAAATTTCAGCCACAATGAAAAAAGCTTCATCATTTTTGACAATTTCATGTTCAAAATGCGAGAAAGTCCATGGAATATCTCCATTATAAACATCTCGCTCAATCGCAAGTAGAGCCACAATATCCACCCTATCTGCCAACCGATAATGAACACCTTCTCGATCGTGTTCAAGGTCAATATCGGCCATTTCTAAATAACGACGAGGATTAAATTTTTTTCCACTAAACCCTTTGAACGTAGTCGTCAGGAGTGTTTTCAGCTTTTTCATGACTTTCCAACCATTTCTCTTCAGCCTCAACTTTTTTGAGGTATTTTGGCACAAAAGCGTGCACATTTTCAGGAACTAAATTTTCGGCAATTTTTGCAATTTCATAAGCTGACGGAAGTTTTTCCAAGCTGTCAGCGATGATTTGTTCTTTTGAAAATCCAGCATTTTGAATTGCATCAACAAAATTTTCAGATTCTCCAGTAAAAATTACTTTGCTAAAATCTGAAAATTTTTCTGATAAATCAGCCAAAAATTCGCTAAAATTACAATGTTGGTCGGCAATAATTTGCTGACCATTTTTATAAAGGGCGGCATAAGCATTTCCGCGTCTAGCATCAATAATTGGCAAAACATAGGCTTCATCATCTTGAACACGATTGGCAATCGCAAGTAAACTTGATAGGCCAACAAGTTCTTTATTCAAACTAAAGGCCAGCATTTTTCCTACAGTTGCAGCAAGCCTCAATCCCGTGTAAGAGCCTGGACCTTGAGCTACTGCAATTCGATCAAGGTCTTTTGCTTCCATGCCAACCTGAGCCATCAAAAAATCAATCGTCGTCATCAATGTCGTACTATGATTTTTTTTCAAATTTAGTGTCACTTCACCAAGCAATAATCCGTCAGTAAGCAATGCGACTGACAAAGCCTTTGATGAGCTATCAAATGCTAATATATTCATTTTTTACCTATAATATTTCTGAAAGTTGTTGATTTATAAGTCACTGATAGGACTGACTGGCAGTTTCAAAGCGAATCTTGTTGATTAATTTCCTGTCAAATCATCCTTTTTAAATAATTTTTTACTTTATCTCGATTATCAGTATCTACTTCCTTATATTTTACCACGCTTGCCTTGCAAGTTCCACCATTATTTTTTAGGAAGCGTTTCATTTGTGAAATTAATGAGCGCAACTTTCCATTTCCTTGCAAATATGCTAAAATGATAATAATTGCAAAGAACAGCAAACACGAACTATTAAGAAAGGAACGAGCTTTTGCTCGTCGTAAATTATAGAATGATTTTTAAAGTTTTCTACCAAAAAGATAACACTCGCTCACCTCGCCGTGAGACAACTGATGCCCTTTATCTCGACCTTGATGTCGCAACTAAAGAAGAAGGGGTTATCCTTGCCCGCGAACTTCTTGCTAAAAATACTGCTTACCATGTTGAGTTTATTGACTCACTTTCAGATGAATCTGTTGAATATGAAAAAGAAACTGGCGTATTTGAAATCACAAGCTTCTAAGACTAACAGGAGTACAAAGGAGAACACTTTAGATTATTGTCAAAAATGACAGCAATCTAAAGTGATTTTCTTGTACCTTTAAATTTAAAAAGGCAGTCTGTATTCAGTCCTGTCAACAAATTTTTAACTCTTGATACTTAACTGACCCATTGTCAGTAAAAATAACTAATAAAATCCAAAGAATAGGAGAAACATGCCAAAACAACTTAAAATAAAAGCTGATGAAGTCGCAGTTTACGCCATTGGCGGACTGGGCGAAATCGGTAAAAACACTTATGGCGTTGAATATAAAGATGAAATCATCATCATCGACGCCGGAATTAAATTCCCAGAAGACGATTTATTAGGTGTTGACTACGTCATCCCTGATTACACTTATATTGTTGAAAATATCGACCGGATTAAAGGGCTCTTCATTACTCACGGACACGAAGACCATATCGGAGGAATTCCTTTCCTTTTGAAACAAGCCAATATCCCTATTTATGCTGGGCCATTGTCACTTGCACTCATCCGTGGAAAGCTCGAAGAACACGGGCTTTTACGTGATGCTAAACTCTACGAAATCCACGCCGATTCAGTCATTAAATTTAATCACTTGAGTCTTGATTTCTTCCGTACCACTCACTCAATTCCAGAACCTTTAGGAATTGTTGTAAATACCCCTCAAGGTAAAATTGTAGCGACCGGTGACTTCAAGTTTGACTTCACACCAGTGGGTGAACCTGCTGATCTACATCGGATGGCTGAACTTGGTAGCGAAGGTGTCTTACTCCTTCTTTCTGATTCAACCAATGCTGAAATTCCAACTTTTTCACATTCTGAAAAAGTCGTTGGTGCAAGCATCATGAAAATTTTTGAACGTATTGAAGGTCGGATTATTTTCGCTTCTTTTGCCTCAAATATTTTCCGTTTGCAACAAGCCGTTGATGGAGCAGTTAAGACTGGGCGTAAAATCGTTGTCTTTGGTCGTTCAATGGAAAAAGCCATTGTTAACGGTTTAGAACTTGGTTATATCAAAGCGCCTAAGGGCACATTTATCGAACCAAATGAAGTCAATCAATATGCTTCACATGAACTTTTGATTATGTGTACAGGTTCGCAAGGCGAACCAATGGCTGCACTTTCAAGAATTGCCAATGGCATGCACCGTCATATTACCCTACAAATGGGCGATACCGTTGTCTTCTCATCAAATGCGATTCCTGGAAATACTCATGGTGTTAACCAATTGATTAACAAAATCGCTGAAGCTGGAGTTGAAGTCATTTATGGTAAGATGAACAACATTCACACTTCAGGTCACGGTGGACAACAAGAACAAAAACTCATGTTGCGTCTTATCAAACCAAAATACTTTATGCCCGTCCACGGTGAGTATCGTATGCTCAAAATTCATGCTGGACTTGCTCAAGATACTGGTGTCCCTAAAGAAAATTGTTTCATTCAAGAAAACGGAGATGTCCTTGCACTGACTGCTGACAGCGCCAGATATGCTGACCATTTCCCGGCTGCCGATACTTATGTTGACGGTTCAGGAATTGGAGATGTCGGAAATGCCGTTCTCCATGACCGTCATGAACTTTCAGAAGACGGAATCGTTCTTGCAGTGGCAACCGTTGACTTTGAAAAGAAAACCGTTCTTGCTGGACCTGATATGCTCTCACGTGGATTCATTTACATGCGTGAGTCTGGTGATTTGATTCGTAGTGGCCAACGTGTCCTTTTCAATGCTATACGTGAAGCCATGCATGAAGAAAATGCTAATGAAGCGTCTGTAGCACGTGCGATGCGTGAAGCACTCTCACCATTCCTTTATAAACAAACTGAGCGCTCACCACTTGTTGTTCCAATGATTATGACACCTGATGAAAAATAAAAAATTACTGACAGAACCAAATTCTTATTAGAATGGAAGTCTGTCAGTATTTTTTTATTCAAAATAATCTTTTTTCTTGACTTAAACCTGGTTTAAGCTGATATACTCTAAACATGAAGTAATGAAATAATAAAAACTTCAACTCACTTAAAATGAAAGAGCTAAAAATGCCAACGATTCAAGAAGTTTCTCGCAAATTTAAAGTTTCCTCCTCCAGCATTCGTTTTTACGAGCGTAAAGGTTTCTTAAGTATTCCTCGTGATAAAAATGGCAATCGAATCTTTGACGAGGAAAGTCTAACACGCCTAGAGCTCGTTTTACATTATCGAACAGCTGGTGTCAGTTTGGAAGATATTCACGAAATTTTTAAAAATTACATGAATCATCAAGTTTCCGTTCAACTCTTAAAGAAAACGGCGCAAGATTTGGACAATAAAATAGCGGAACTTGAAAAAACAAGAGTATTTTTAGCAGACAAAATCATTTTTCATGAGCAATTAGCACAAAAAGAAAAAGATTAATTGAGCTATAGCTCATATCTTAGAGGAAAATCAAAATGACCAACAAAGAAGAAATTCAAACATTAATCAATAACTATGCGACTTATGCAGACACTCGGCAAACAAAAGCTCAGTTCGACCTTTTCACAAAAGACGGCTCAATGAGCGTTTATTATCCATGGAATAAGGGCAAGGCTGAGGAAATTAATACGTCAGAAAAAATGCTAGCAACCTTTGAAGCCCTCAAACAATACGAAAAAACTTTTCATTTCATTGGACAAGTCCAAATTGCTCTTGACAGTGAAAAGCCAAGGCAAGCAAGTGCCTATGTTTATACTATTGCTCATCATGTCATCACAAAAGAAAATGGGGAAAAATCACTGATGATTGCTTATCTCCGTTATGATGATAGCTTTGAAAAAAACAGAATCTGGTTGGAAATTTAAGCATCGTGAACTTCACGCAGATGTCATCGAAAATCGCGATTTAAAATAAAAAAAATCTCTGAATTATTCAGAGATTTTTTTGTATTCTTTGATAAAGCTTTGATGAAGTTGTTCTTTTTCTTCCTTGCTTATAAAAGCTCCATCAATCGCATAATGATTAATTTTTTCAAAATCAGCTAGAGAAAAATCTGGATACCAAGCTGATATTTTTTCATATTCTTTATTTAGACTTGTGGCAGAAACTGTCCGATTATCCGTGTTCAAAGTCACATGAAGCCCTTTATCATACAGTTCCTTAAAAGGATATTGTGCAAGCTCCGTCACAGCTTTTGTTTGAAAATTACTCGTAGGCGCCATCTCTAAAACAATTTGTTTTTCAATCATCATTTCTTGTTCGGCTTTGGATAGATTTTTGGTCATAATCCCATGACCAATCCGACTTGCCCCCATGGCGATTGAATCTAAAATATTTTGCTCACATGCTGGACATTCTCCAGCATGAAGCGTCACATTTACACCATTAATTTTTAAATCATGAATCAAATCAATAAATTTTTCTTGTGGATAATTCAATTCATCTCCTGCCATATCAAATCCGACAAGGTGTTCATCAGGAATTTTATCAAAAAGAGGCAGAAGTTTTTGTAACTTTTGAATTGGCTCTTGTTTTAATCCACAAATGAGTGCATTAGCTCTTATATCAAAATCATTTTCGGCACGAGAAAGACCAGCTATAACGGCTTCCACCGCTTCTTCTAGACTTAGATTTTCTAATAAATGTTGAGTTGGAGCAAAGCGAATCTCAATATATTTGATATGATCATCAGCTGCCTGTTTAACAACATCATAGGCTGCCAATTCAAGATTTGTATAGCTTTGTAAAAGAGGCAGAACAAAATCAAAACGTTTTAGATATTCCAGTAAATTTTTGGTATTTTCTGGGGCTTGTGCCTTTTCCAAAATCTCCTCATCAGTCATCGTTATATTCACACCGGCATTTTTAGCGAGTTCTTTGATACAAGACAAGCTTAGCGAGCCATCTAAATGGCAGTGAAGTTCAACTTTTGGCATTTGAGCAATAATTTCTGATTTAAGCACGAGTATCTCCCTTTTCTTTTTCGTCCAATTTTTAGAGCATGATATAAAAGATTTCGAGCCCAAAAGCTCGAATATTTCTTTCAAAAATGTATTTTTACTATTCTATGCTTTTTTGTCAAAAAAATCAATCCTCATCTCTATTCTTTTCAATACAAGTTGTGGATAAGATTTCTTTGGCTCAATTAACCCTTTTTTGGGGATTTATCCCCAATTTCACGATACTTATTCACAGCATTTGGGGAAAAAGTGAAGAAAATGTGGATAAATACCTTAATAACTAATAAAAAACAAACAGAATTGCTAAATTCTGCTTGTTTTTATTTTCAACTGACCACGACATTTTCCACAACGATACTTTTTTGTATCGATTTTTCTTTGTCTGGGATAGTTTTGTCCGCAATTTTGACAGACATAATCATATTTTACTTTTCTTTCCTCTACTGCTGGTGCATAACGAAGGCCACCAACTTGCGCAAGTAATCTTTTAAAGTCAGCATCTTGATGCTTATAGCCCCTTTGTGTGCGATAGAGGTGGTAATGAGTTAATTCATGTAGAACTACTCCTTCAAAATTCTCCAGTTCAGCCATTTTAGGGTTGAAATCAAGATGTAAATCTTTTGGAAAAAAGCGACCACCAGTAGTTCGTAAACGCTGATTCCACTTTGCTTCATGTTCAAATGGACGCTTAAAATAGTTTAAAGAAATTTCTCTTACCTTTTTCGTCAATTCTTGATTTGTAAGCACATCTTCTCCTTGGCAAAACAATCTAAGAAGGTTGTCAGTATTTTTTTCGCTTCTTATCAATTCTCTCTATCAGTAAATTTGGATTAGAGTTTCATCTAACGGAACTGAAATCAGAAAAATTTGCTGACAGAATTAATCTTTTTCGCGAGGATTCACTAGGGTCAAATTAATTTTTCCTCTTTGTAAATCAAGAGATTTGACCCAAACCGTTACAATTTGTCCAACAGCGACCACATCACTTGGATTTTTGACAAATGATTTGCTCAAATCAGAAACGTGTGCCAAGCCGTCATTTTTAATTCCGATATCAATAAAGGCACCAAAATCAACAACATTACGGACCACGCCTTCAAGTTGCTGACCAATTTGTAAATCTCCAGCCGACAAGACATCTTGACGAAGAATTGGTGCATCAAAGCTTTCACGCAAATCACGACCAGGTTTTTGCAAATCATTGATAATATCGGTCAATGTTTCCTGACCAAGACCAAGTTTTTCAGCCATTTCAGGAATATTTACTGACGAAAGTTTGGTCAGTAATTCTTCATTACTGACAGCAGGTCCAGCAGCAATTTCGGTCAAAAGTTGCTCAGTCACTTTATAAGATTCTGGGTGAACCCCTGTATTATCAAGGAAATTTTTTCCTTCTGGAATTCTTAGGAAACCTGCCGCTTGTTCAAATGCCTTAGCTCCCAAACGCGGGACTTTTTTAAGTTCGTTTCTTGTCTTAAGCGCCCCATTTTCTTCACGATATTTGACAACATTTTGGGCCAAACTTTTATTAAGGCCCGCAACGTGTGAAAGCAGGCTAGGACTAGCTGTATTGACATTTACACCGACCTGATTAACGACTGTTTCAACAACAAAATCTAGGTTTTCTGTCAATTTTTTCTCAGAAACATCATGTTGATATTGACCCACACCGATGGCTTTTGGTTCAATTTTTACAAGTTCAGCTAAGGGATCTTGCAAACGACGTGCAATTGAAATTGCTGACCGTTTTTCAACAGTCAATTCTGGAAATTCTTCACGAGCCAATTCACTTGCTGAATAAACAGAGGCCCCAGATTCACTGACAATCACATAATAAACATCAGAAAAATTATTTTCTTTGAGGACTTCAGAAACAAAACTTTCAGATTCGCGACTGGCAGTCCCATTCCCAATGGCAATCATATTTACGCCATATTCACGAATAAATTTTGCTAAATCTTTTTTCGCCTGAGCAATTTGTCCTGCATTTGCTGGTTTGACAGGATAAATGACAGTTGTCATCAATAATTTACCTGTTTCATCAACAATAGCAAGCTTTGCTCCAGTACGGTAAGCAGGGTCAAATCCCATGACTACACGGCCTTTAAGCGGTGCAACCAATAAAAGATTTTTCAAATTTTTGCCAAAAACTTCAATGGCAGAAGCTTCAGCTTTTTCTGTCAGTTCGGTCCGAATACTACGTTCCATAGCCGGAATCAATTTTTTCTTGACGGCATCTTTAATGGCCACTTGCATCATTGGATTATTTTGAGCAGCAAAACGGGCGGCAAAATAACGTAAAATTTTGTCTTCGTTATTTTCAAATTTTACTGACAGAATCCCCAATTTTTCACCACGGTTTAAAGCCAATACACGATAATTTGGTAATTCTGAAACTTTTTCTGAG
>SKDZ01000373.1_pt1 | contig 24609 bp, 21 predicted proteins | sample 4826551 | NCBI WGS metagenome assembly SKDZ01 (sample SAMN11008822, study PRJNA524170) | human gut metagenome | biome: Human fecal sample; material: Feces; isolation source: fecal sample from pouch patient p12, p15 | host: Homo sapiens | place: Israel: Tel-Aviv | collected 2016-02-02 | reverse complement strand
TTTAGCACCCATAGCTCAACTGGATAGAGTGTTTGACTACGAATCAAAAGGTTAGGGGTTCGACTCCCTTTGGGTGCATAGTTGAGTGATTGACTAAGTTTTAAAAAGGTGCACGTGAGTTTCTTTTTAATTCGATAGTCTTTTTTTATTACTTTAACTTCATAGCCCGGGAAGTAGCTCAGCTTGGTAGAGCACTTGGTTTGGGACCAAGGGGTCGCAGGTTCGAATCCTGTCTTCCCGATTGTGAAAAACAGTACTGATCATCAGTACTGTTTTTTTGTTTTGTTTAAAATTTAAGTATCGAAGTAGGTGTATTTTTTTGTGATGTGTAATTCTTATCGAAATTGCGACTAAAAATACAGGAATAAAGGACATTGAGAATATATTCGATGGCTAGTTGAGAGGAAAAGGTCGAGACTTTGAAATCTGCATGTTCAACGTTAGGAATGGGCAAAATCACTGTGGCGTATTTAGCTAATTGGCTGTTCAAGTCTGAAGTAATGGCAATAATCGGGGTGCCTCCTTCTGCAAAAATCCGTGCTTCATTTACGATTTCTGCAGTGTTACCACTGTAAGAGACGAGGATGGCTACGTCATTTTTGGTGGCATTGATGGCTAAATAAAATTGTTCAGCTTGATAAGGAATTAAATGGATAAATAGCTGAATGCGTAATAACTTTGTTTGAAAATCCGTTAAGCGAATGTAGGAGTTACTGACCCCCACTGCTAAAATATTTTCAGCGGTTAAAAGTAAATCAATGCTTTTATTTAACATGGCCTCGGTTAATAACTGTTGAGTGGATTGAACAGTTTCAGTCGTTAACTGCGCAATTTTCTTGGCAATTAGTAAATCAGAATCTTGCGCTAAAAAAGGCATATTCGCATCAACATTCCGGATTGCTTGGTAGTGAATTTCTAAGTCGCGGGACAAGCGGATTTTAAATTCTTTGAAACCGCTAGTTTCTGTTTTTTTACACAAACGAACAATCGTGGAGGTTGAAGAGTTGGTGGCTTCTGCTAGTTCATAAATCGACATATGCAGGACTCGTTCAGTATGAGATAAAATAAAATCAATAATTAGCCCTTCGTTATATGTATAGCGTTCTTTTTGTTCTAAACATTCGATTAGATTCAATGGGTTCACCTCTCTGTGGTACTTTGTTTCGCTTTCAGTATACCTTAAGCGTATGAATTATGAAACATAGTTACAGAATCAGTTAGTCGTATTTACATCAGAAAGCGGTTTCTTTATGATGAGGATATCACAAAGGATTAAGGAGAGAAGTGAAATGGATAAGTTAACAAACTGGGTGGAGCAAACCGTAGTGCCTAAAGTTTCAAGGATTACAAGTTTACGTTATTTTCAAGCCTTAAGAAATGGTTTTTTTGCAATTATGCCGTTAACAATTATTGGGTCGATTTTTATGTTGATTACAGATTTTCCAGTAGCAGGGTATGGCGATTTTATGGCTGGAATTTTCGGTGCAGGTTGGGCGGATATGATTTCACCCGCTTATCGAGCAACTTTCAATATGATGGGAATTATTTTTGCTGGGACGATGTCCTATAAATTGGCGGAAAGTTACGAAATGGACCGTTTAACTTCATTAATTTTAGGAATTGTTGCTTACGTAGTCGTTTTACCGAAAACGGTGACCACTGAATCAGGCGAAGTTGTGACGAAAGTTTTATCGTTTGATTGGTTAGGAACGCAAGGGGTGATTACGGCCATTATTATGTCAATTCTTTCGGTTGAGTTGACTCGTTTCTGTATTAAGAAAAAATTAGTCATCAAAATGCCTGACAGCGTGCCTTCTATGGTGAGCCAAGCTTTTAGTGCATTGATTCCTGGGATTTTTGTGGTAGCGGTGGCTTTATTGATTAATGGGATTGGGCTTTCGTTTGCGGATTCCTTCCCGCAATTAATTTATGCGGTGATTCAAGCGCCACTGCAAGGTTTAATCGGAACCCCTTTTGCAATTATTATTGTGGCTGGCTTAAATGGATTGTTCTGGTGGTTTGGGATTCATCCAACTGTCATCAATTCCATGCTATATCCTATTTTATATGCGAATGCAGACAAAAACCAAAGCTTAGCGGAATTAGGACAATTAACTGCTCAAAATGGAAACTTTGGCACGGTCCAAATGCTCGATCAATTTGCTACAATTGGAGGCGCTGGTTGCACGATTGGCTTGGCTATTGCAATGGCCATCGTCGGACATTCATCTAGAATGAAAGCCATGTCGAAAATTTCGTTTGTTCCAGCATTTTTCAACATTAATGAACCCTTGATTTTTGGACTCCCAGTTATTTTTAACCCTTTATTATTGATTCCGATTGCGGTCGCGCCGATTGTATCGGTCTTGATTGCCTTTCTGTCAATGAAAATTGGGTTCATGCCAATGTTTACAAACATTCAAGCACCATGGGCTACGCCCTTTCTGTTTTCGGGCTTTTTAGTGGGAAAATGGCAAGGTGCAGTGACGCAAGTTTTAGCTGTTGCCGCTAGTGTCGTTATTTATTATCCATTTGTAAAAGCCTTAGATCGACAATATCAAAAAGAAGAAGCCCATGAAGTACCAGAAACATTGTAGAGAAAGAGGAGTGAAGGAAATGCATGTTGAGAATGATAAAAATATTTGCTGTGAAGTGGAAAAAGGAATGGAAAAAATGTATCATCCGATGGTGCCCGAGTTGGTTCAAACCTCTTCCTTTTATTTTCCAACTTACGAAGAATTTATGGCAGCGAGTATAGATGAAAAAAATAATTATGTTTACACACGTGGCACCAACCCCACAACAGAAATTTTAGAGAAAAAAATTGCTCGTTTGGAACGTGGAGAAAAATGTAAAGTTTTTGCCTCAGGAATGGGCGCTATTTCGGCAACGCTGTTTACGTTGCTCCAACAAGGTGATCATGTTTTAATGGTCAACACAATTTATGGAGAATCTGTTTCGTTTGTGCAATATTTAGAGAAATTTGGCGTATCCTTGACCAAAGTAGACGTTGCAGAAACAGAAGAACTTTTTCAATTTGTTCAGGAAAACACCAAAGTCATTTACTTTGAAAGTCCGTCCTCACAAAAGTTTGAACTGCTAGATTTAGAAAAAATAACTGCGTTAGCACAAAAAATCGGCGCATACACTGTCATTGATAACACGTGGGCGTCACCGTTATTTCAGCATCCTTTATGCCATAATGTGGACCTGGTGATTCATTCTTGTTCCAAATATATTGGTGGTCATTCGGACATTGTAGCAGGGGCTGTCATTGGCAAAGCAGCGCTTGTGGATCAAATTTTTGAACATGGTCATCAAGCTTTAGGAGCAGTCAATAGTCCCTTCAATTCTTGGTTAGCGTTACGTGGTATTCGTACCATGCCTGTTCGGTTGGCGCATCAGTCTCAAGCCATCCAAACGGTGCTGTCGGCTTTGCAAAAGGATCCGCGAATCAGTCGCTTATATCATCCTTTTGTAGGAAATCAACAACAACAAGCGTTAGCAGAAAAATATTTGACAGGTTATGGCTCATTGTTTGCGATTGATTTAAAAGATACCGATTTTGAACGTTTGAAAACATTTGTGAACGCATTGACGCTGGTCACAATTGGGGTCAGTTGGGGTGGCTTTGAAAGTTTGGCCTTGCCTGTATTCAAAGGCAATAACTTGGCGGCTGTTCAGAAAAGAGGCTTGTCGCCAGCGCACATTCGCATGTACGTTGGTTTGGAAGAGCCAACATCTATTATCGAAGATATTCAACAAGCCTTGGATCAAGCCTATGGCGAAGAATCGCTTTTGTGAGACATTAAGATAATCAGCTGAACAAAAGCAACTCCTTCGGAAATAAGCCGAAATTCTCCAAAAATTAAAGAACAATTTTCGGAAATTTCTTCTTATTTCTTGGAGCTAAACACTTTTGTCTCAGCCTCTGTGATTCAATAACATATTTTCAATTTTAGGAGGGGAACTTAAGTCAGTTTGACTGAGGTTACTCCTCCTGTTTTGCATTTTTTTATTAAAGTCAAAGCGTTCCTCTTTATTTAATAGGCAAAGTTCGATATAATAATGGTCAATATTAGTCAAGAGAGAAGAAGGATGGAAGACTATGAGTAATCAAAATACGTCAGATTTAATCGAGGCTTATTTAAAAAAGATTTTAGAAGAAAGTAATAAAATTGAAATCCGTCGGGCGGAAATGGCTAATTTATTTAATTGCGTTCCTTCACAAATTAACTATGTAATTAATACACGTTTTACCATCCAACGAGGCTACGCAGTTGAAAGTAAACGTGGTGGAGGCGGCTATATTCGCATTGTCAAAGTACAAATTTCAGATAACGATCAATTACTAAAACAAATGGATCAATTGATTGGCGCAACCTTAACAGAAAAAGATGCGCTAACATTTATTCAAACATTGTATGAAGAAGAAGTGATTACGAAAAAGGAAGGCAATTTAATGCTAGCTGCTTTAAGTAAAAGCACATTGAATGGTCTGGGAAATCACGAAGATTTTCTAAGAGCTCAAATAATGCGTTCATTTTTAGAGCGCTTGAGCTATGAGGAGGAATAACTATGGATGAACTATTTACAGAAAGTGCGAAAGCCGTACTGGCGATTGCCCAAGAAGAAGCGAAGTATTTTCGTCACCAATCCGTCGGTTCTGAGCATTTATTATTAGCACTCGTTTTAGAACCGAATGGGATTGCCGGAAAAACATTACGACAATTGAATACTGACACAGAAGACATCCGTGAAGAAATTGAGCATTTAAGTGGCTATGGCACCATGCAAAGTCCAATGGGGAATAACAACTTATACTTGCCTTATTCACCAAGAGCCAAACAAATCTTTGCCTATGCTGGAGATGAAGCGAAACGCTTAGGGGCTCAAAAGATTGGTACCGAGCATTTATTATTAGGCTTGTTAAGAGACGAAGAAATTTTAGCGTCTAGAATTTTAGTGAATTTGGGATTAAGCTTATCCAAAATGCGTCAATTATTATTGAAAAAAATGGGCGTTTCCGAACCCAATGGCGCACAACGTCGTCGGAATGGTCAAAGTAAAAATGCGCCACAAGGGACGCCAACATTGGATTCTTTAGCAAGAGATTTAACCAAGTTAGCACGAGAACAAAGCTTGGATCCAGTAGTTGGTCGCGGGACCGAAGTTCGTCGTTTGATCCAAATTTTGAGTCGCCGTACCAAAAACAATCCTGTCTTAGTCGGTGAACCAGGTGTTGGGAAAACAGCGATAGCAGAAGGGTTAGCCCAGAAAATTGTCAACCGGGAAGTCCCTGAAGATATGCAAGGCAAACGTTTAATGATGCTAGACATGGGTGCCTTGGTTGCTGGAACCAAATATCGAGGTGAGTTCGAAGATCGCTTGAAAAAAGTTGTCGATGAAATCTATCAAGATGGACAAGTCATTTTATTTATCGACGAATTGCATACCTTGATCGGTGCTGGCGGTGCAGAAGGGGCGATTGATGCTTCAAATATTTTAAAACCTGCTTTAGCACGTGGCGAGTTGCAAACAATTGGTGCGACAACTCTGGATGAATACCAAAAATATATTGAAAAAGATGCCGCTTTGGAACGTCGTTTTGCCCGTATTCAAGTAGCAGAACCAACCCCAGAAGAAGCAGAAGAAATTCTAAAAGGCTTGCGTTCCCGCTATGAAAAACATCATGGCGTAGAAATTACAGATGAAGCTCTACATGCAGCGGTTCAATTATCGATTCGCTATTTAAATGACCGCCAATTACCAGATAAAGCAATTGATTTAATGGACGAATCTGCAGCAAAAGTTCGTTTAGATAAGGCAGATCAACCTTCAGAAATTAATGAATTGCGTACCGAAATTTCTCAATTAATTACGGAAAAAGAAGAGGCCATTCAAAACCAATCATTTGAAAGTGCTGCTCGGATTCGTCAAAAAGAAAAACAAGTGATGGAAAAACTAGAAGAATTGATTGCAGTGAAAGAAAAAAGTCTGTCTGGTTACAGTACACAAGTAACAGAAGAAGACGTGGCTGGGGTTGTTTCACAATGGACAGGCGTTCCTTTGCAGCAGCTAGAGAAGAAAGAAAGCGAACGATTGATGGAATTAGAAACCATTTTACATCAACGGGTCGTTGGCCAAAATGAAGCAGTTGAAGCTGTTTCACGCGCTATCCGTCGTGCGCGTAGTGGCTTGAAAGACCCAGCAAGACCGATTGGTTCCTTCATGTTCTTAGGACCAACAGGGGTTGGGAAAACAGAACTTGCCAAAGCCTTAGCCGAAGCGATGTTTGGCAGCGAAGAAGCTTTGATTCGCGTGGACATGTCTGAGTTTATGGAAAAATACAGTACTAGCCGTTTAATCGGTTCTCCTCCAGGTTATGTCGGCTACGAAGAAGGCGGCCAACTAACTGAAAAAATTCGTCAACGTCCTTATTCCGTTATTTTGCTAGATGAAGTAGAAAAAGCCCATCCAGATGTCTTTAATATTTTATTACAAGTCTTAGATGATGGCCATTTAACGGATGCCAAAGGACGAAAAGTCGATTTCCGTAACACGATTTTAATCATGACCTCCAACTTAGGAGCAACAGCGATTCGTGAAGAAAAACATGTGGGCTTCAATGTGAAAGACATTTCTAAAAATCATGAATTAATGCAAAAACGAATCATGGAAGAATTGAAAAAAGCCTTCCGTCCAGAATTCTTAAACCGAATTGATGAAACGGTTGTATTCCATTCCTTGAAACAAGAGGAAATTCATGAAATCGTAAAAATTATGAGTCAATCTGTCGTGAAACGGATGGCCGAACAAGAGGTTAAAGTGAAAATCACACCAGCTGCAATTGAAGTTATTGGTAAAGTCGGGTTTGATCCAGAATATGGCGCACGTCCAATTCGTCGGGCCTTGCAAAAAGAAGTGGAAGATCGTTTAAGTGAAGCCCTTCTTTCTGGTCAAATTCAGTTAGGGGATAAAGTAACTTTAGGCGCTAGCAAAGGCAAAATTACGTTAAATGTGCGGGCACCAAAAGCACCAAAAACAGAAGCGAAAGAATTACAAACTGTATAGATGAGATGCGAAGTCTGGTATAAAAACCATTTAGGGTTTTTATACCAGGCTTTTCTATTTTCCAGTGGCGATTTCTTTTTGAGAATTGCCAGATTGATTTTTCTGTGCTACGTTAATAAGGAGGGGTGATGGAATGGAACAATCTTTTTTTCGAGAATTACTACATTATCAACGTCCAAAGGATAATCCTTTTCGACTAGTGTTTGCTGGCTTGGTTATGTTCAGCATTCTTTTTTGGGGCTATATCAATCATCAATTATTGATTTCAAGCTTTGGCTCGTTAGGTATTTTTACTTTTTTATATTATCAGCCGTTACCATTAAAACAGTTAATGACTCGTTTATCTGTGGTCGGTAGTTACCTTTTTTTAGGAAATTTGTTAGGCATGTTATCGACCCATATTGCATGGCTCATTCCAATTGTTGTTGCCCTGGTCGGTTTTGGTGGCCGCTTTTTCTTTGAAGTCTACGATATTTCAAAACCAGGGGCCTTCTTTGGTGTGATGGTGACAGCGATGGGTGCCAGTACGAGTATTCCGTTAGCAAAAATTCCGTTCATGAGTGGCTGTATGTTATTAGGTATTGGCTTTTCTATTTTGTTTGCACTAGTGTTGCATTTTACAGAGAAGGAAATCAGTGCCCCGCTAGCTAAGCGATCATTACGGGAACGAATTTATCGGCATCCAGAAGCGCCATTAGATAGCATATATTATAGCTTTGTCTTATTTTTTGCTGTATATATCAGCGAAAGTTTACATTTACAGAATCCGTATTGGTTAGTCGTTTCCTGTGCATCCATTTTACAAGGAGACAATTTACGTGCGATTAAGCAGCGAAATATTCAGCGAATTTTTGGCACAACGATTGGATTGGTTATTTCCGCTTTTCTGCTTAATTTAGCTTTGACAACTTTTGAATCGATTGTCGTGATTACAATCTTATTTGTGACCGTTGAGTATTTTATTCGTCGTAATTATGGATTGGCGCAATTTTTCACAACGCCTATGGCTCTGATGCTTTCATTGCTCGTTCGTCAGCAGTACGTGATAACGTTGATTCAATTCCGCTTTTTGGGGATTGTTTTAGGCAGCTTGTTAGGCTTAGCGGCAGCGTGGCTATTCACCGTTGTAGTAACGTTTTATGAACGAAAATATCACTTGAACGAGTGACCAAAGAACAGATGACCAGTAATTAAAAAAAGAGCATTTGGTAGGTAAGCGGATGGCGCTTCTCTACCAAGATTTTTTTCGGAAACATTGTGAAAAATGTACGTTTAATACAGATAGGCTCTTTTAAAGTTTGTGAACGTATGATACTATTAAACGGTCATAAAGAAGGAGGCTATATTTATGATTGAACTGATTGCAACTGCAGAATCTGTTGAGCAGGCTGTAGAATTACTCGCAACAGGTGTGGATACATTATATATTGGAGAAGAAACATTCGGGTTGCGTTTGCCCGTATCTTTTACACGAGATGAACAACGCGAGATTGTGAAACGTGCACATGAAATGGGCAAACAAGTGCTAGTTGCAGTAAATGGCATTATGCACCCTGAAAAAATGAAATTAGTCCCAGAGTATCTGACATTTTTAAAAGAAATCAACGTCGATAAAATTACTTTGGGTGATCCAGGTATTGTGTTTATTATGCAACGAGATGGATTAGAAATTCCTTACGTTTATGATGGTGAAACCTTAGTAACGAGCTCACGTCAAATCAATTTTTGGAGTAAACGAGGAGCCATCGGAGCTGTCCTAGCTCGGGAAGTACCTTTTGAAGAAATGGTCGCAATGGAAGAAAACTTAGCAGTTCCAGCTGAAATTCTTGTCTATGGGGCGACCTGTATTCATCAATCGAAACGCCCATTAATTCAAAATTACTACAATTACACAAAGAACGACAAAGGGGTTACGAAAGACGAAGGGCTGTTTATTTCTGAACCCAAAAAACCAGAAACCCACTATTCCATTTATGAAGATAGTCATGGTACGCATATTTTTGCCAATAACGATGTGAACTTGATGAATGAGTTAACAAACTTGTATGACCATCACTATCGCACATGGAAGCTCGATGGCCTTTACACACCAGGTGAAAATTTTGTCGCGATTGCTCGCTTATTTGCTGAAGCGAAAGCAGCACTTGAAGCGGGAACTTGGTCAGAAGATCAAGCAGCTCATGCAACAGCTGAAATTGAAAAATTACATCCAACAGGTCGTGGCTTAGACAATGGTTTCTTTGATTTAAGTGCCGATGCAATAAAATAAATTGATTCATTTAAGGGGAAGAAGAACATGAAAGTAATGACAGAACGAACATTGAAGCGTCCCGAGGTGTTGGCTCCAGCCGGGACGCTAGAAAAACTAAAAGTCGCAATTCGTTACGGTGCCGATGCCGTTTATATCGGAGGGAATGCCTACGGTCTGCGTAGCCGCGCAGGAAATTTCACGCCAGAAGAAATGGCGGAAGGCGTAGCCTTTGCCCGCGAACATAATGCGAAAGTTTATGTCGCTGCCAATATGGTCACTCATGAAGGAAACCAGGAAGGGGCAGGAGCGTTTTTCAGAGAATTGCGAGACATCGGAATTTCAGCTGTGATTGTTTCCGATCCAGCTTTAATCGAAATTTGTGCGACAGAAGCACCAGGTTTACCCATCCATTTATCGACACAAGCTTCAGCAACTAACTATGAAACATTAGAATTTTGGAAAAATGAAGGCTTAGAACGTGTGGTTTTAGCGCGCGAAGTTTCAATGGAGGAAGTTGCAGCGATTCGTGAAAATACGGACATTGAAATTGAAGCCTTTATTCATGGAGCAATGTGTATTTCTTATTCAGGTCGTTGTACTTTATCCAACCATATGTCGATGCGGGATGCCAATCGTGGCGGTTGCTCTCAATCTTGTCGTTGGAAATATGAGTTATTTGATATGCCTTTTGGGACAGAACGTCGGAGCAAAACCAGCGAAGGGGAAGTTGAAGAAGAGTTTTCAATGAGCGCCGTAGATATGTCTATGATTGAACATATTCCAGAATTAATTGAAAATGGTGTCGATAGTTTTAAAATTGAAGGCCGCATGAAATCCATTCACTATGTTTCGACAGTCGCTAATGTGTATAAAAAAGCCGTCGATTCTTACATGGAAGACCCTGAAAACTATGTCTGCCAACAAGAGTGGATTGATGAATTATGGAAAGTAGCACAACGTGAATTAGCAACTGGTTTTTATTACAATACACCAAGTGAAGATGAACAATTATTCGGCGAACGTCGTAAAATTCCACAATATAAATTTGTTGGTGAAGTGATTGCGTACAACGAAAAGACGCAAGTCGCAACGATTCGTCAACGGAACCTTTTCAGTGTCGGCGATGAAATTGAATTTTATGGTCCCGGGTTTACCCATTTCCACCAAACCGTTAAAGAGATGTATAATGAAGACGGTGAAGCGATCGATCGGGCACCTAATCCCATGATGTTATTAACAATGGAAGTGACGCAACCTGTTGCAGTCGGCGATATGATTCGTAAGAAAAAATAAACCAGCCAAAAGGAGGAGTAAATATGAGTGTCCGCGTGAATGATTTATTAAAATTACCGTCTTTGCGAGAAGCAACGGTACTTTCTGGTAAAAACCAATTGGACACATCTGTTGCTTCTCTTTCTTTTTTAGAAGTCTCTGATATGTCTTTGTTTTCGGAAAAACTTCACAAAACAAATGAATACCATGCTGGCGAAATTTTGATTGGTTCATTTTGTGCCATTCGTCATGATGTGGTGAAGCAATGCGAAACGATTCGGCATCTCCATGAATTAGGCGAAGTAGGCCTAATCTTGTACTACGTTGGGATTATCGTACCGAAAGTTGCAGAGGAAGTGATTCAATTAGCGGATTCTTTAGGTTTTATTTTAATCCAAATGCCTAAAAATGATCCCACATTACGCTACAACGAAGTCATTTATGAAGTCATGAAATTGTTAGTCAATAAAAATAAAATGGCTTCTTTTGCAACGGACCTCTTGGAAAAAGTTTCCCTTTTGCCTGAACAAAACCGCAGTGTGGAAATGACCTTGAAAATCCTATCCGATTTTTTAAAAGTCAACATTGCGTTAACCACATATACCAATGAAATCATCAGCACCATCAATTGGCCGCGAAGCACGAAATTGCCCTTAACCAAGTTACTTTATCAATCACAAGAGAAAGTAGCGCTGGGAGAAACGACCTACTTCATTACCTCGCAAAAACTTCCTCAGAAAGATGGACAAACATTGAAGCTTTACTTCATTCGAGAAGAAGAGCAGTTAACCTCTTTTGAGATGAATCAAGCGGTGGAAGTCGTTCAGATGGCTCTGAATTTATGGGGGAAAAACTATGACGAAGTCAGTGAGTATGCCTTAGTCCAAGCAATCATTAACGATGAAAGTGATAAGATGTACCAATTAGCCAAAAAATTAATGATTGATATTTCTTCTGTCGAAACGATGTGGCTTTTGCCTATTTGGCAACAAGGACAAGAAATCCACGCTATTCAGCAAGATTTGAAAGATTTCCTACGTTACTATTACCAAACAACGATTGTCCAGCAAACAGAAAATTACCTGATTGTTCTCTTAGGTAATTATTTACACAAACAGCCTGAAGCCACGATTAGTAAAGAATACTTGCAAGCCACAGACTATCAGGACTATTTAGGTGAAATCATCCTTTGTCCGAAAGTTCGTAACACGACTGAAGTGCGTGTCAGCTACCAAACCGCTAATCAAGTCGCGCCGTTTTTAAAGCGCGTCTATCCACAAAGAAAAGTGTTATCAATCGCGGAAATTCGTACAGTTCAACAAATGATGACGTGTCTCCAAGCAGGAGAAGAAGCAATCCAACAACGCTTAGCAGTTATCCAACCTCTCTTAAAAGAATCAGAGCAGTTAATGACATTAGGAACGTTTTTACTAGATGCAAGTAGTGATTTTAAAGAATGCGGCGAACGCCTATTTGTTCATAAAAATACGGTCAAATATCGTATCAGTAAAATTAATGAAGCGCTCGGCTATGATATGACTAACGCCGCCGAAGCCTATGAAGTCTATTTGGCGATGATCTTATATCGCTTGGTCACGAATGAATGAAAAAAGCAGACAGCGGTCGGGACAGAAGTGTTTAACTCCGAGAACCACGTAGGTACTGTTCAACACTCTCAAAGGCTCAAATACATCGAGTAATCGCAGATGTCATCTATTTGCTTTGCAAATGGTGTTTCTCAGCAATAAGAAGGAATTTCCGAAAATTGTCATAAAACACAACGAGGTACGAGTTGATGTTGCATGATACCTACCCGGTGTTCTTTAATTTTTGGAGACCAAGTAGGTATTGTTCATCATCGAATCACTACGTTCTTCGTGATTCTCAACAATTTCGGCTTATTGTTTTCTCGCCAAAGGCTCGTCACAGTTTTATCCTTGTAAGTTCCGAAGGACCTTCACCAAGTAGGTACGATGATTTCATCTGTTCATGCTTCACAGTGAAACATCGCAACTCTTAGAGTTGTAGCTCTTTTGAAGGCTGTACTGTGACGAGACGCATGTCGAGAAAATACCTTAGAAGTTGTTGAGATCGGAGCAACGCATAGTGTTGCTTCTGTTTCCGCCGTTTATCAATTTTTAAGCCTGGGACAAAAATCCAAAGTGATTTTTGTCCCAGGCTCTTGCCTGCTTTTTATTTTAAGCCAAAACTTCCTTGATATTTTTTTCAATTTGAAAAAGACCTATGACTGATTTTTCGTTATAATTGAAAAAATAATTAAGGAGGAATGAGAATGAAATTAAAAAACGAGCAACAACAATCGTGGCTTAGCTTAGCATTTGTTTGGGCGGGCGCAATGATTAGCGTGCCAGGATTAATTATTGGAGGAACGTTAGTTGCAGGCATGCCTTTATGGGAAGCTTTGTTAACAGGATTTATTGGTTACGGTATTATTGTTATTTTAATGATTTTACAAGGAATTCAAAGTTCCGACTTACAAGAACCTTCTGTCAAAGTCGCTTCTCAAGTGTTTGGCATTCAAGGTTCGCAAAAGATTATTTCCATTATTCTAGCGATTGCTTGCTTAGGTTGGTTTGGTTTGCAAGCCAATGTCAGCGGCGGCGCCTTCACGAACTTTTTAAAAATTTACGGCATTGATTTACCTGTGTCGCTTTCTTCCTTAATCTGGGGAGTTATCATGCTTATTTCGGCTCTTTATGGCATAAAAATATTGAAAATTCTGAATTATTTTGCGGTTCCTGTGTTAGTTCTGGTTTGTCTTTATGGCTTGGTGGCTTCGTTAAGAAACAACGGTTGGGCGGCTGTTAGTCAATATACCCCTCAAACAGCAGGAAGCTTTATGTCAGGTCTTTCAATGACTGTCGGTTCTTTTGCATTAGGCGCAGTAATTGCTGGAGATTACTCTCAATATGTTTCTTCTCGTAAAGATGTGGTCAAAGCGGCCACCTTAGGGATTTTACCGACAGGCTTGTTGATGATTGGCGTTGGTGCGGTCTTGACCATTGCATCGAACACCGCAGATATCACGGAAGTTTTTATGAATCTCGGTTTTCCAGTTTTAGGAATTATTGCGCTAATTTTAGCAACTTGGACCACGAATGCCGTGAATGCTTTTTCTGGCGGACTGGCCTTGATTAATGTCTTTGATATTCCAAAAGAAAAAGAAAAAGTCGCTGTCGGTGCGGCCGGCGCCATTGGAACCTTATTAGCAGTTGTGGGGATTTTAAATTACTTTACGCCGATTATGTCCGTCCTTTCTGCGATGGTGCCACCAGTGGCTGGTGTAATGATTGCTGCCTATTGGTTGATTAACAAAGGCGATCGAACCAAATGGCAGCCAACGCCTGGCGTGAATAAATTAGGTGTTTTTTCATGGCTAATTGGTGCTGCAGTGGGGGGCATTCCGGTGATTATGAGTTTCTTTCCCAATGCCCCTCAATTGCCTAACCAACCGCTAATTGGCATTGTTTTATCGTTTGTTATTTATTATTTCGGTGCAAAACGTCAACAGACGAACACCGAATCATTAGAAATGGAATGAAGAAGAGGAGTGTCGGAGAATGCGTTATTTAGATGCAGAAGCAATTGAGAATATAGCCACAGGAGCAGCGTTTTTAGGGACAGGAGGTGGCGGTGATCCCTATATTGGTAAAATGATGGCTTTGTCCGCCATCGAAGAAAACGGCCCTGTCAAACTGGTTTCTCCAGAAGAGGTAGCTGCGGAGGATTTTTTCCTACCAGCCGCAATGATGGGTGCCCCATCTGTCGCAATTGAAAAATTTCCCAAAGGCGACGAATTCGTCCGTGTCTTTGAGAAGTTAGGAAAATATTTAGACCAAGAAACGATTGCGGGGACCTTTCCAATGGAAGCTGGGGGCGTCAATTCAATGATTCCAATTGTTGTTGCAGCGAAGCTTGGCATTCCCTTGGTGGATTGTGATGGTATGGGTCGGGCCTTTCCAGAATTGCCTATGGTAACGTTCCATTTGAATGGGATGTCAGCGACCCCTATGGCAATTACTGATGAAAAAGGAAATATTGGCATTATGGAAACGATTGATAATACTTGGACAGAACGTCTTGCTCGTGTTCAAACGGTTGAAATGGGTGCCAGTGCTTTAGTGAGCATTTATCCCGCGACAGGCAAACAATTACAAGACTATGGTATTCACAACATCGTGACATTATCAGAAGAAATTGGCAAAGTGATTCGAGGTACCTATGCAGATGAACAAGAAAAACGCCAAGCATTAGTAGAAGTTACGGATGGCTTTGAATTGTTCCAAGGAAAAATTCTAGATGTGGAACGAGAAGTAAAAGGTGGCTTCAATTTGGGACGTGTCAAATTGAGTGGCTTAAACAGTGATGCTGGTTCAGAAGCAGTCGTCCATTTTCAAAATGAAAATTTAATTGCCGAGAAAGATGGTCAGGTAATTGCGATGACGCCTGATTTGATTTGTATGGTAGATTTAGAAACTTTAACGCCTGTGACAACAGAAAGCTTGAAATACGGCAAACGTGTCCAAGTAATGGGCTTGAAAGCGAATGCCGCTTGGCGAACGAAAAAAGGTATCGAAACAGTGGGTCCTCGGTATTTCGGCTACGAAATGGATTATCAACCACTAGAAAACTTAGTAGCGAAGGAGGACAAATAAATGTATAAAATCGGTATCGATGTCGGCGGCACAAATACAGATGCTGTTATTTTAGATCATCAATTAAACTTGATTCATTCAGTGAAAGTTCCAACAACCGATGATATTCAAACAGGGATTGCCGGTGCCTTAAATAAAGTCTTGGCAGAATCAGCAGTGGACCCAACCAAAGTCACACATGCAATGTTGGGCACGACCCAATGTACGAATGCCATTGTTGAACGAAAAAAATTAGCAAAAGTTGGGGTCCTTCGTTTGGGCTATCCAGCAACCGCTTCGGTCTTGCCTTACACAGCTTGGCCCAAGGATTTAGTGGCCACTCTTTCAGAAACGTATGCTTTAGCACATGGCGGCTACGAATATGATGGACAACCATTGACTGCACTGGACGAAGAAGAATTACGTGGGATTTTGGCCTCTTGGCGAGGAGAAGTAGAGGCAATCGCAGTAATTGGCGTTTTTTCTTCTTTAAAAAATGACCAAGAATTGTTTGTTCAAGCACTTGCTAAGGAAGTGTTAGGGGCAGATGTTCCTGTATCTTGCTCCTCAATGATTGGGTCTGTCGGTTTAATCGAACGGGAAAATGCGACAATTTTAAATGCTGCGTTGCACAAAGTAATTAAAGTGACCAGCGAAGGCTTTGAACAAGCCTTAGAACAAGAAAAAATTCATCACGCCCAAGTGTACTTATGTCAAAATGATGGTACGTTAATGTCGTTAACGTATGCCAAACAGTTTCCTATTTTAACCATTGCTTGTGGACCAACCAATAGTATTCGTGGCGCTTCATACTTAGCTGGCTTGAAAGATGCGGTTGTTTTAGATGTTGGTGGCACAACGTCCGACATTGGCGTGTTAGTGGATGGCTTTCCAAGAGAATCTTCACTGGCCGTTGATGTTGGCGGGGTACGGACCAATTTTAGAATGCCAGATATCGTGTCAATCGGTGTCGGCGGCGGCAGTCTAGTGCGTGAACAACCAGATGGTTCTGTGACAGTTGGCCCCGATAGTGTCGGCTACCGTATTACACAAGAGGCCCTTGTTTTTGGCGGCACACAATTAACGACCACTGATATCGCGGTTCGCTTAGGCCATGCCCAAGTTGGTGATCCTAGCAAAGTGGCTCATTTAGACCAAGCGTTTGCGGAAAAAGTGTACCAAAAAATTGGCGAATTGGTCAGTGAAGCGATTGATCGCATGAAGACCAGTTCCGCAGACGTGACGGTCGTTTTAGTTGGTGGTGGGAGTATTATCATCCCCGAAGAATTGACAGGCGTTAAAGCGCTAATTCGCAACGAAAACGGGGCAGTGGCGAATGCCATCGGTGCCTCTATCGCTCAGATTAGCGGACAATACGAACAAATTTATGTCTATTCAAAAATCCAACGGGACGCGGCGTTGGCCGATGCCCAAGAAAAAGCCGTCCAACAAGCCGAACTTGCGGGTGCAGTCCCTGGCACAATCGAGTTAGTCGAGGTGGAAGAAACACCACTCGCCTATCATCCAGAAAATGCAACCCGCTTACGAGTAAAAGTGGTTGGGAATATGTATTGAGGACCAGTGCAAAGCAAAAGTTATAAGAAGAGTTATTTGAAATATGAGGTCGGGCTAGGGCTGTCGATTGAAGTTTTATCCTGAAGAGTACAGAAGAAGCTATATCTGTCTCGCCGTTTATTTTAAAATTCAGAGTTAGGAAGGTAAGTCGAAATGACTTACCTTCCTAAGTTCATTTTTTTGTGTTGACATATTTTTTTAGAAAAGGCAAAATGTTAACATGGTATGTTGTTGGGGTGTTATGAAAAAAGGAGAGAAAATAATGAGTATTTTAAAAGAACATTTAAAAAGAAATTGTGATGCACGAATGGTTGGTGTTTTATCGTTAAGCATAAGAGAAGCATATCGCTACTTAATGGAGCTAACAGAAAGAGAATCTATTTTTCAACGAGCAGAAATGAAAAAAGTTTGGGGACACGTTCGGCATGGATTGGTTGATGTTGGTTTAAAACAAGTGTTAACTTCATCAGCAATCCCACATGAAATAGCTGACAAAGCTAGTAGTCGATATGTCAATGGCCATACGTACTTAATGATTGAAACCAAAGGCGCAATTTTAACGCCAGCGAAAGTTTTATCAGAAGCTTCAGTTCCTAAAAAGGCATTATTTAGAAATCGTGGGAGCTTATTAAATAAGCAGTATAATTTATTTGACAAACCAGAAGATTTAAATGAGTATTATGATGCCAATCAACCGCCATTCTTATTACTAACTTATGGCGGATCGAATCATCAATTACGTTTTGTTCGATTAGGGTTACCAGATATTGGAGTTGGTCGTTGGATTGACCAAATTGATATTACGCAGGCACCAGTTCTTTTAAAAAATCCAGAGGAAGTTCGTAAGGACCTACATTTGACTTTTACGTCAACCGCTGACGAACTGATAAGGAGAGGACTAGAAAATGAACGAGAGGTTGATTTTTAATCCAAAGCAATTAACTTCGGCTCGCATTGCACGAGGATTAACAATGAAAGAATTAGCCGAGAAAGCAGAGCTATCTAGGCAAATGATTTCGAATTACGAATCGGGAAAAACAATTCCTAAAGCAGATAGCATATTAAAACTAATTTCTGTTTTACAATTTCCCCGTAGTTTCTTTTCAGCAGATACATTTGAATTGTATTCAGGCGCAACTTTTTTTAGAAGCCGAAGTGCGGCAACGAAGAAAGTAAGAGATATGCAAAAAGAGCGGTTAAAATATGTGCAAGAAGTGTATAAAGTATTAGCAACATATGTGAACTTTCCCAAAGTTTGTTTACCAGAATTAATTGAAAAGAGTATTTATGAAATCACAGAAGAAGAAATTGTGAAAAAGGCTGAGGAATTACGGAAAATTTGGGGCTTAGACTTGATTTCGCCAGTCCCTAATCTCATTCAGTTGGCTGAACAAAATGGTGTGATTATTTCAGAAGCCAACATGTCCAATCCAACACTAGATGCGGTCTCGCGTTGGATGATTGGTCGGCCGTTTATTATGCTCACAGATAATCATGAATCTGCTGTCCGTCGTCGTTTTAACGTGGCGCATGAACTAGGACATATTTTATTACACAACGGTGTTGAAAGTATTCATGAGTATTCGCAAACAGAATTAAAGAACATTATTGAGTATCAAGCAAATCTATTTGCTGCGCATTTTCTCCTTCCTTCAGCGGCTTTTTCTGATTCGCTCTTGTCTATTTCGTTAGAATACTATATTGATTTGAAAAAGTATTGGAAAGTTTCTCTTCAATCAATGATTCAAAAAACATACACATTAGCGTTAATTAATGATGATCAACGTCTCTATTTAAATAAAAGAATTGCTAAAAATAAATGGAAAACGAAAGAGCCTTACGATGAACAACTGACTATCGAACAGCCAGAAGTTTTCCAAAAAGTTTACCACATGATTTTAGAGCACCAAGTCATTCCTGCAAGTCAACTAAATCAAGCTTTTAAATTACCTAAAGAAGAAATAGAAAAGATATTAGGAACAGCTATTCAAACGGAGCAGGACAAAACAGAAATTGTTCTTGAATTATTACGTTCTAACGAGTAATCAAAAAGAAGGAGGAATAACTATGGCTAAATTATTCGCCTACCAAATTGGTCAAAACCCTCGTATTCAAACGGACCTTTTGGTAGATCAGATCCTCAGCTGTTTGAAGATGAGCATGGCTGTGCGGGGGGGGTGGACTTCGGGTTAGCAGATTGTGTTCAAACCGGAATGTTTACAGATATTGAAGTGATAAAACGGTATCTTCACGAAGCAACCTACGTTTTTATTAATGGTGACTTTGACCGACTAAGTTATTTAGAAATTGGGATTGCACTTTCCTTAGGCAAAACACTTTACGTCATTACAATGAACCCAAACGTAACCAAAGAAGATTTAGGAATTCCCTTCGACAATGCTACGATTGAATTCCTTTCCCCCAGTGCTTTTACGGAACGAATCCATGAAACAGAAGCAGCAGAAAACTAAACAAAAGTAAGTAATACGACTGTCTTTTTTTGCTATTTTTTGCGATAATAAAGGAGAAAGTTCAAATTGAAAGGGAGCCAGAATAAATGAAAACCTATGATTATATTGTTATTGGTGGCGGTAGTGGCGGGATTGCTTCTGCTAACCGCGCAGGAATGCACGGAGCTAACGTCCTTTTAATTGAGGGCAACGAAATTGGTGGGACCTGTGTCAACGTTGGTTGTGTGCCTAAAAAAGTCATGTGGCAAGCCAGCAGCATGATGGAAATGATGGAAAGAGACACAGCAGGCTATGGGTTTGATGTTGAAATCAAAAATTTTAGCTTTAAACAATTAGTTGAAAATCGTGAAAAATATATTGACTTCTTACATGGTGCGTATAATCGTGGTTTAGACAGTAACAACATTGAACGTATCCATGGTTATGCTACGTTTACTGGGGAGCAAACAATTGAAGTCAATGGAACAGAATATACGGCGCCGCACATTTTAATCGCGACAGGTGGTCGTCCGAAAAAACTAGGTATTCCAGGAGAAGAATATGCCTTAGATTCAAACGGCTTCTTTGCGTTAGAAGAAATGCCAAAACGTGTGGTCTTTGTCGGTGCGGGTTACATCGCAGCCGAATTAGCAGGAACCTTACATGGCTTAGGCGCAGAAACACATTGGGCCTTCCGTCATGAACGACCATTACGAAGCTTTGATGACATGCTTTCTGAAAAAGTCGTAGAACGCTATCAAGAAATGGGCATGCAAATTCATCCGAATGCAACACCAGCTAAAATTGAAAAAACGGCGCAGAATGAGTATGTTATTACATTTGAAAATGGTGAATCAATCACGACAGATGCCGTGATTTTCGGGACAGGCCGTCAGCCGAACACGGATCAATTAGGCTTAGAAAATACGAAAGTAGCCCTTGATGAAAAAGGCTACGTCAAAGTAGATAAATTCCAAAATACCACGCAAAATGGCATCTACGCAGTCGGCGATGTCATTGGTAAAATCGACTTAACGCCAGTCGCGATTGCCGCTGGTCGGCGCCTGTCTGAACGCTTATTTAACGGACAAACCGATTTATATTTGGATTATAACTTGGTACCAACGGTGGTCTTTACCCATCCACCAGTTGCGACAATTGGTTTGACGGAAAAAGCAGCGCTTGAAGAATATGGTGAAGACCAAGTGAAAATCTATCGCTCTAGCTTTACACCAATGTATTTCGCTTTAGGAGAATACCGTCAAAAATGCGACATGAAATTAATCTGTGTCGGCAAAGAAGAAAAAATTGTCGGTTTGCATGGCATCGGCATCGGTGTTGACGAAATGCTACAAGGCTTTGCAGTCGCTATTAAAATGGGCGCGACCAAAGCAGATTTTGATAATACTGTTGCGATTCATCCAACAGGCTCAGAAGAATTTGTAACAATGCGATAAAAGGCGAATATGGTTTATTTAATAATTTATTTGTTTTCAATGTTGTTCTGGTACAATTCTTCTTTGTTTGTAAAAGGTATCCAATTCAGTATCGATTTCAAAAAGGATAACTATCTAAGCATACAAAAACACTATATATAGTGTTTTTGTATGCTTTTTTCACTTTTTAGACACAATATAAATCGTCTGCAAGCTTTATTTTAGTTCTGATTTATGTTAGAATAAATCAGAACGTTAGTTTGCTTTTGGTTAAAAATATTTCTGATATTTACTTAGAAAAATTGGAGGAAAATAAATGGAAAAAACAAAGACACAACTGAAAAAAATCTTAGAAAAAGTTGATTTAACAAAGACACAGAGAGATAGAGCAATTGATCTCTATACCAGTGTTTGTAAATAAATAGAAGAAAAATCTGGATTAGAAATTTCTTTTTATGCTCAAGGCTCATTTGCGACAAAGACAGCTATTAGACCTTATAAAAACGGCAGAGACCGAGCTTATGATGTTGATGTTATTTGCGAAGTTAATGTTCCGAAAGAATCAATTAGCCCAAAAATTCTAAAAGAGTATTTTAGAAATGCTTTAAAAGATAGTAGATATTCGGATATTTTTGAAGAGTGGGACAAATGTTTTACAATTGAATTTAAGGAGCAAGATGGGGTAGGTTTCTCTATTGATATAATCCCAAGTGTTCCTGAAGATTATGGGACAATTCAATTATTAACTGGTATAACTGAGGCCCCTCATTTAGTTAAAAGTTCTGTGGCTATTCCTAGCACTCTCGATGAAAATGATCACTGGATAACAAATAATCCTAAAGGATACGTAACATGGCTTGAAAATGAAATTCAACAATTTCATAGCAGATACTTGTTAGAAAAACGAGGTACTAGCTTTTCGGCTTCTATTGAAGAGTTGCCAGAGGATGAATTTAACAATAACTTATTGAATACCATAAAAATATTGAAACGTACTCGAGATGTCTTCTATTATCGCCGAAACTCTGATAATAAACCTTCTTCAATTATTATTACGACAATTATTGGAAAACTAGCTAAAAATTTAAGACCCACTTCCAATGAATTAGATTTACTAAAGCAAGTTATTGAACAGCTACAACAACTTAAAAACTATCCTACCAATAGCTTATCTAAAAGAATGGATGTTACTGGATATGCAATTTCAGATATTATTACTCGTGATATGGGACAGTGGGTATTAAATAACCCCGCAAACGGTAAAGATAATATTTTAAATTCCTGGAATGAAGATGAAACTAAAGCTAAGGACTTCTTTATTTGGATTGATAATTTACAAGATACATTTGCAACATTAATAGAAAAAAATAATGAAGAAAGAAGTGTCACTGAAATTTATAATGCATTTGCGCTTGAATCACCTATATTAAATACAGAAAAAAAACAGTTTTCGGTAACTTCTAATTCATCTAAGCCGTGGAGAGCAAAATGATAGATTTTTCGCGCGTAAAAAATGTGTTTAACTCTTTAGACGGAATTAGAATAGCATCTTTTACAAATCAAGAAAAATCAATTATTGTGTTATTCGATTTTGATGCTAAAGTTTCGATTAACGGAGCATATTTTTTTATTGATTACAAAATCCACTTAGAAATTCCAAAAAACTATCCCATTGAGCTACCTATTGTCTTTGAAACAGGAGAAAAGCGAGTTAATAATTTTCCGCATGTTAATCCTGATAACGAGGGAACATTTTGCTTAGGTACAGAATTGGATATAAGAAGAAAAATGAGACCTGATTATTCTTTATCCAAGTATGTCTCGCTAATTGCTGAGTTTTTAGGAACGTATGAGTATTATAATAAATATGGGATTTTTCCATATGGAGATCGTTCCCATGGAAATTTAGGAATTCTAGAAACCTATAAAGAAATTTTTAATGTGACAACAAATCAACAAGTTTCAAGTCTTATGCAAGTGGATAAATTAAAAAATAAATTCCGAAATAAAAAGTGTCCTTGTAATTCGGGTTTGAAATTTAAAAATTGCCATTGGGGCACATTAAATGCTATTCTTTCTAATCCATTAGAACATGCACAAATGAAAAAAGATTATATATTACTAAAAGGAGGCTAGTCTGTGGAGATTTTAGATAGACAAAATGAAATCAAATCGTTGGAGGTACAAACTACGGCAAGATTGTTATACAATAGAGCTGACACTATTGACATGATACAATGGATTGTAGTACTTTTGCTTCCTATTTTAAAAATTTTTTTCTTGCAAAGTATATTTTTGAACTATTTGATGATAATTTGGTTCTTTGCGTCCTTTGTATTGGATTACTATATTGATAAGTATACTGATACTGCTGCGGAATTAAAAAAAAGTTTTGATTATTATGTGTATGGATGGACTAATGGTTTTCAAGAAAAACTTCTTCATCTATCTAAAACATACAAAGTTAGGAACAGGAAATTTTTTAAAACACAAACTAGTAATTCTGGAATTGATAAACCTAAAGGCGTTAAAAATTGGTATACAACTGTAGAGAAAAATATGCCCCAAGAAGAAGCTATTAAATCAGCAATGAAAGAAAGTATCTATTTTGATAAAAGAATCAATGATAGGGCTTATTTATGTGTATTAATAGTTGTAGGAGTATTATTTCTTGTATTGCTAACTTCTGAACTGACCTTTTACGAAGTGCTGTTTGGATTATTTGTTACATTTGCTTCATTTACAAAAAAACTATATTCTACTTTTGTAAATATGAAAAAAGTCTCTACCATAAATTCCAACATTCAAAACTTATTATGTGATAAAGATACTGATTTAACTTATTTGCAGTCCGAAATAGATAAAAAACGCTCAATTTCTGGAACATCTAACAAAGTACTCTATTTTTTCCAAACTAAAAAAATACATGATGAAGTATCTATCTTTAAATCTGAAAAATAGAATATATCTCTAAAAGAAAGTTCTGCATAAAAAACTATTTAGAATTTAATGATTAAAAGCAGTTAGTACAACCTGTAACTTAAACGATGCATGATATTTCTTTGCCTGCTTCCAATCATATTCCTTATTTTGTTTTACCAGATATCGTGCAAGCGCCCCTCGTTACTTAGTACATCTTATGATTATTTTCGGAAATCCTTCTTATTGGTTTTTTTATAGGATTTTTCATCGTAGTTTGACCTTTGAACAAGACTTAATTGTTTTTTGAAACTAAAAATCCTGTTCCTATCTCTTTTCAATAATATAGGTATTTAATTTATAACCAATCAAAAGCTGACAGACGTGATAAGATTGGTTATTTTTTATGGGTACTGTTACTTATTACCATGCTTCCAAAAATAAGGATTTCGATTAAAAACGATACTAATTAGCAAAATAAACGTCTCTGTTCGTAATTATTTGATTCGTAAAAAGTAATTTTTTATATCATACCAATAACCACTTTTCCATCTTTTAACTACTGACTTTTCCAAGAAATATGCTATGATTAAAAAAATCAGCAAAACAGAGGGTAGGGAGTTAGAGGATGGATAAAATTAGAATCAACAACTTGAAATTTTTCACAAAAAATGGTGTTTTGGCAGAAGAAAAACGTCTAGGACAGCAAGTAGAAATCGACCTTGAAATGCAGTTGTCGTTAGCTGAGGCAGGGCGAACAGATGATGTCACTCAAACTGTCAATTATGCCGAAGTGAATGAATTGATTGCCCAACGAGTAAACAATCACTCGTACGATTTAATCGAAGGGTTAGCGAGTGCTATTTTAGATGATATTTCCGCAGATTATCAAGAACAATTGAACAAAATTATCATTAAAATTAGAAAATATAGTGTGCCGATGCCCGGCCTTTTTGACAATATTGAAATTGAAATGG
>SKDZ01000372.1_pt1 | contig 24652 bp, 20 predicted proteins | sample 4826551 | NCBI WGS metagenome assembly SKDZ01 (sample SAMN11008822, study PRJNA524170) | human gut metagenome | biome: Human fecal sample; material: Feces; isolation source: fecal sample from pouch patient p12, p15 | host: Homo sapiens | place: Israel: Tel-Aviv | collected 2016-02-02 | reverse complement strand
CTTCTACAGATTGGAAGGTTGTATTGTAAAGCTCAGCTAATTCGTGATTGTTTGGTTTGATCAACAATGGTTTCTTAACAAGTGCATTTTTTAGGTCATCACCTGTTGTATCAATCACGAAATCTGCACCTTTTTCTCGAATGATATCAATCAGTTCTTGATAAAATCCTTTTCGCAGGCTAGCCGGCGCGCTTCCTGACAATACGACGATATCTCCTTGTCCTACTGTTCCTAATGCTTGCTTCAACTCATCGATTTCTTCATCTGAAATAGATGGGCCCAAACCGTTAATTTCAGTTTCAGTATCTGATTTTAGTTTGATATTGATTCTTGTATCTTCTTTTACGGTTGTGAACAAAGACTGGATTTGTTCTTTTTCAAGCCACTTCGAAATAAATTCGCCAGTGAACCCTCCTAAAAACCCTAGTGCTGTAGATTGAGAATCGATCCGTTTCAAAATACGGGAAACATTGATCCCTTTTCCTCCAGGTAACTTGAAGTCTTCCTTCATTCGGTTCAAATCGCCTAGTTTTAACCCATCTACGCGTACGATATAATCAATTGATGGATTAAGTGTTACTGTGTAAATCATTGTATTGCCTCCTTAATTGTTGTCTTTTCACGGAATTCATTAACGAATTCTAATGGACAACGCTCGGTTATGATCGTGGCTGCTTCCAAAGGTGCAACAGAGGTGAAGGACAACTGGTTGAATTTGGTATGATCAATCAATACAAATGTCTCTTCGGAATTTTTCATGGCTAAACGTTTAACAGCTGCCTCTTCTGGATCCGGAGTCGTGAATCCTTGTTCAAGATGGGCACCGTTCATTCCCATAAATGCTTTATTAAAATGAAAATTTTTTAGTTGTTCTATCGCATTAGATCCTAAAACAGCATTAGTTGCCAGCTTTATCGTTCCACCTAAAATAATGGTAGCAAGCTCCAAATCAACTAAATTTGCCGCATGTTGAACGGAATTTGTCACTACTGTGATCTGTTTTCCTTGCAGAAAAGGAATCATTTCTAACGTAGTAGAGCCAGCGTCTAAATAAATGACATCTTCGTCATTAATGGTTTCAGCTGCCGATTTGGCGATTTGCTGTTTTTCGTGAACGTTTTTGAGTGATTTTTCACTCATATTCTGCTCAAAATTCAATAATTGCTCTTTCTTAGCTCCGCCATGAACTCTTTCTAGAAACCCACTATTCTCCAGCTCTTGTAAATCACGTCTTATCGTTGATTCAGAAGCATTCAAAAGGTTTACAAGATCTTGTGATTTCACGATTTTCTGCTGTTCAAGCAAGTCTAGGATTTTTTGTCTGCGTTCCTCTGTAAGCATTTTCACGATCACCTCAATACAAATAATAGCATATTTTTTTTCTACTCGCAATATAAATCAGTCAAAAACGTTCATAAAAATTATAAATCAGTCAAAAAAATAAAAAACCAGTCAAAAAGACTGGTTTTTTATTTTTTTGTCTATCATCAAGCCGTTTTATCGTTTTTTATTTTCGCTTCTTGTTTTTTTCATATAAACAGAAGCAGGTTTTCTTTCCTTATGAAGAAGATAATAATAAAGTCCCATCCCGCCAAACATGACCAAAAAACCGATGACTGATCGAATAGGAAAATTAGGAACAAAAAAGAGACAGACGGATAATAATGATGCCGGAACCATTATTCGATAATAGAGTTGTTTATCCATTTTCTTCACCTCATATTTTTTGTAAAGTAATCAATTGTTCTAATTCTCGGTAATCTAAAAATTGCACACGCAGATGCTGCTCACCTTTCTTGACATCGAATTGGATACTTCGCCGCTTTTTCTTTATTCGTTTGAAGGTAACATCAGAGAGTCTATGTTTGATTTCCTTTAACGGTAATTCTGACAGGGATTCTGAAGGAACATAGATTCTTAAGGATAAAAGATACTCTTGATATTTTTCATCTGTTACCTCTACTTCTAGATATTCCCTAATATAATAACAATAAGCTTCGATTCCATTATCCAAAGCAACAGTCGGATCGATAACTTTATAGCACATCATGCGCGAGCGATTCTCGTCAACCCAAGGAAAATACGCCTGAGCATTTAGTGTTCCGCGAACACGCCTTTCTTTATAATCTCCTTGTTGAATATCATAACTTTTTGTTACAAAAAATGAAGCATTCTTTTTAGGAACAGGTTGCATTTGTGCATTCTGATACTGGACAGATTGGATCGTATGGTCAGTGTAAATGTATTCAACGAATGGCGGTTTCAATAAACCGACACCATTGTCCCAAGCAAGATGATCAAACCCAAGCTGGTCCCTAAAATAGGATTGAAACATTTGATTGTTTGGCTTTTGCCAGTTAAAGGGGTCTCGATAAAGCTGGATACATATGACTTCGTTTTCTAATTCCTTCACTTTTTCTACTTGTTGGATGTCGAGAAAAATCGGTTTAGGGATGATTTGATGATAATAGCGACTATAATACATTTCCCAACACGAAGTGAAACATAAACCTTGGTAAAAAAGATCGTATCCTGGAAATTGGTTGCAATCGACTACTACTTCCCCGTTTTGTTGTTTCATTTTAGGTAAATGTTCGATTTCATCCTTTTTCTCAAACAATAGCCGTTGAGAGATCTGTTTTGTATTGTGATAGATAAACTCGCTATAAGCTCGCATATAGGCGAACACCCCATGAGCAATCATTTTTTTCTGAATGAAGTCTCGAATCAAAAATTGCTTTTCTTTGAAAACAGAGATAGACAATACATTTTTTATCAATAATTGATTATCTTCCAAGCGAAAACTACATTCGTTCTCGTCATTTCCTACAACTAACCAACTTTCGTCTCTTACCGATGCTAGCATTATTTTTTCTTGAAGCTTTCGAAGATCATACGGATCCGCTTGTTGTGTGAAAGAGCGGATAAATGTTGGCTGGATCAACAGACGTGTCAAAATAGCCCAATCGCTTATTTCCTGTTTTTTTTCTTCTTCATTTAAGTCTGTGAGCTGGATAGTCATCAATAATTTATCTTCGCCAATCATTTTCTCACCTCTTTCAAATCTTTTTATAATTTAATTATAACCAATGATAAAGAAAAACTAAAACTTTATGTCTTAGAAACCAATTTGGACGATTACATGATAGACTAAGTAAAAAGAAACAAAGAGGTGTTTACAATGGGGTTGAAATTTGAACGTACAGATAATTTAGATAAACTTTTCGAATCATTTGCTGTCGATCCGGAAAAAACAGTTGCACCAAAAGAAGAGATCGATCGATTTCTAAAACCACAGCCACAAAATGAAAAGAAAAAAGACAAGAAACAAAAGTAAGTTAAGCTCAAAAAAAGACTTACCAGCCAAACTTTTATGAAAGAGTTTGACTGGTAAGTCTTTTTTATTCTTTTTATGATTCAATTGCTTGTTCGATTGCTGCCCACGCTTCTTCTTTTCCCTGTTTTGTAACGGAAGAAAAGAGAATAAACGTGTCATTGCGATCAAAATCCAACGCTTTTTTGATTTCGCTCTCATGCTTGTTCCATTTACCACGAGGGATCTTATCTGCCTTAGTGGCAACAACAATTACAGGGATATCATAATACTTCAAAAATTGATACATCTGGATATCTTCTTGAGAAGGCTTATGACGCAAATCTACTAAAGAAACGACCGCACGTAGCTGGTCTCTAGTCGTTAAATATGTCTCGATCATCTTTCCCCATTTTGCTCGCTCAGTTTTGGATACTTTTGCATACCCATATCCCGGAACATCGACAAAATGTAATGCGTTCTCGATCAAATAAAAATTCAATGTCTGGGTCTTTCCTGGCTTACCGGAAGTACGGGCTAAATTCTTTCGATCAATCAATGTGTTGATAAAAGAAGATTTCCCTACATTTGATCGTCCTGCCAGAGCTATTTCTGGCAATTGTGTATCTGGATATTGTTTTGGTGCCACTGCACTTATGATAATTTCAGCTTGATGGACTTTCATGGTCTCTCTCCTTAACAAGGTGATGAATAAAGCAAGCGGCTGTCGCAAAAGCCAAAATGACTTTTACGGCAGCCTCTTTTCATCAACCCGCTTTTTTCTCTGAATCTTTATAGATTACTGTTGGCTCACCAGACAATTCAGCTGCTTCTTTTGTGATAATCACTTTTTCGATGTTTTCATTTGAAGGGATATCAAACATCACATCCATCATGATTTCTTCAATGATGGAACGAAGTCCTCGAGCACCGGTATTGCGTTCGATTGCTTTTTTCGCAATGGCTCTCAACGCTTCAGGTTCGAATTCAAGTTCGGTATTATCTAGAGAAAGAAGTTTTTGATATTGTTTGACTAGCGCATTTTTCGGCTCAGTCAAGATCCGTACCAGATCATCTGTTGTCAATTTCTCTAAAGCTGCCATAACAGGTAATCGTCCGATAAACTCAGGGATCAATCCGAATTTTAGTAAATCTTCAGGAATGATATGCTGCATGACACTTTCGTCTTCAGAAAGTTTTTGGTTTTGTGTACCAAATCCAATCGTCTTTTCGCCCATACGATTCTTCACAATCGTTTCGATGCCATCAAATGCACCACCTACGATGAACAATATGTTCGTCGTATCAATCTGAATAAATTCTTGATGTGGATGTTTACGTCCTCCCTGAGGTGGCACGCTTGCAACAGTTCCTTCTAGAATTTTCAGCAAGGCTTGTTGGACACCTTCGCCGGAAACGTCACGAGTAATAGATACATTTTCGCTTTTACGCGCAATTTTATCGATCTCATCAATATAGATGATCCCTTTTTCTGCACGTTCCACATTGTAATCAGCAGATTGAAGCAATTTAAGCAAAATGTTTTCTACATCTTCCCCCACATAACCAGCTTCTGTCAAACTTGTCGCATCTGCGATTGCAAAAGGTACATTCAATGTTTTTGCTAATGTTTGTGCTAAAAATGTTTTACCAGACCCTGTAGGTCCGATCAAGCAGATATTGCTTTTTTGCAGTTCAACATCATCTGTGTTTTCTTGTGCTTGCTGATTGACACGTTTATAGTGATTGTATACGGCAACAGCTAACGAGCGTTTTGCGCGATCTTGTCCAATCACGTAGTTATTCAATACTTCAAGAATTTCTAGTGGTTTAGGGACTTCAGTGAATTCGCGTACAGCTTCTTCATAAAATTCTTCATCAATGATTTCTTTACATAGGTCGATACATTCATTACAGATGTAGACCCCTGGACCAGCTACGATCTTTTTCACTTCTTCTTGGGTTTTCCCGCAAAAAGAACAGCGTACGGTCTCATTGCTACTTGGATTGTCATACATGGTCTTCACCCCTTAACTTGCAAAAAGTATGCAAGAAACTATCAAAGACTTTACAGTCTTTTACTATCATAACATAGTTTAGTAAAAAGAAAAAGTGTTTAACAAAGGATCAACTGACCTATACCTTTGCATTTTTTACTCTTAACAAAAAATAAGGAACTGTGACAAAATCGTGTCACAGTCCCTTATTTCGAATAAACAATTTTCTAGAAGTAGCTTCTTCAGAAATGATTTATTACTTGATTTCTATTCTTTCGCTTCTGTCGCTGTACCTGTGATCAATTCGATTGCTTTTTTCATTGTCACATCATGTTCCAGCATATCTTCTGTCAACACGCGTTTGATTTGTTCGATTGGCATGTTGTATGTTTCTGATAATTCTTGGATTTCTGCATTGATTTCTTCTTCTGTTGCTTGAAGATTTTCAGCAGCTGCAATTGCTTCGATCACAAGATTTGTTCTTGTGCGCATTTCTGCTTCACCTTCGAATTGTTTATGCAAGTCTTCTTCTGTAGAACCAGTTAATTGATAGTACATTTCAGGAGAGATACCTTGACGTTGCATGTTGTTCAAGAATTCGTCCATTGAACGATGTACTTCATCATGAACCATCACGTGTGGCAATTCAACGATTTCTGCGTTTTCAACAGCCATACGGATCGCTGCTTCATCTTTTGCATCGTCCGCTGCTTTTTCTTTTGTTTCTACTAATTCTTTGCGATATTTTTCTTTCAATTCGTCTAATGTTGATACTTCGTCATCAACATCTTTTGCGAATTCGTCATCTAATTCAGGCACTTCTTTTGCTTTTACTTCATGGATTGTCACTTTGAAGACTGCTTCTTTTCCAGCAAGATCTTCTGCTTGATAATCTTCTGGGAAAGTTACATTTACATCTAGACTTTCACCTGATTTATGACCAACTAATTGATCTTCAAAACCTGGAATGAATGAGCCTGAACCTAATTCAAGTGAGTAATTTTCGCCTTTTCCGCCATCAAACGCTTCGCCATCTACAAAGCCTTCGAAGTCGATTACTACTGTATCGCCATTTTCAGCTGCAGCATCTTCTTTGATAACTAATTCAGCTTGTGCTTCTTGTTCACGTTTGATACGTGCATCCACGTCAGCATCTGTTACTTCACGGTCTTGTTTTTCAACAACTAGATCTTTATATTGTCCTAATTTTACTTCTGGTTTCACTGTTACTTCAGCAGTGATTACCCAGTCTTGACCTTTTTCCATGCTTTCAACATCGATTTTTGGTTGAGAAACAGGATCGATGCCAGCTTCTTTGACAGCAGCTTCATAAGCTTCTGGTAATACAGCATTCAATGCATCTTCATATAAAGCTTCTTCACCGTACATACGGTTGAATACTTGACGAGAAACTTTCCCTTTACGGAATCCAGGTACGTTCAAGCTTTTTTTCACTTTATTAAACGCAGTTGTTAATCCTTTTTGGATTTCGTCTTGCGCAATCGTAAATTTTAAAACACCATCATTCGTGCCTTTTTTTTCAAATGTTGCAGTCATTTAATTCCCTCCGAGTTTAGAAATTCATTTTATACATCAAAAACGTTTCATGCATACCTTTAAATAGTACACTAACCCTTTCAAATTGTAAACATATTGAATGGATAGAATCCTTGTTTTTCATAACATTTTTATCTTTTTCACTGATAAAATCTAATGGAAGAAGATCATTTGCTGCAAAATTTTTTCTCTTTTTTTAAAAAATCTTGTTTTTCATCTTCTGTACCTTCATACATCGTTTTTCCTGTACACGCCTCTACAGTCAGTTGAAACCAGCGCTTCGGGTCTTCGATGTATGTATCATAGACAGGATAAACAATTGCAGATTGCAACGTGAATTCTTCATTTAACACGGAACTAAGCAGCGCATCTTCATTACCGTAACGATCTGAAAATACACATAATTGCTGGTAACTTGCCTGCTGCTGCGGCTTTGGCAGATCTTTTGGTATGACTTTGACTAACTTTTCTTCAATCGTCAAATAGAAAACAGGATGGCATTCGTTCAATTGCCTAAGTGTCTCCAGTAATTTTGCCCTTGCTAAAATATGGACCTCTGGCGATACAATAAGTTTACTCGCTGTTTGGATAAACTCATGATAAGGAAGCTGTTCGATCTCATCAATAGACGCAAGCTGACGTGCAGGTTCCAACGAAGGAAGTTCCTCCGATTTATTGTGGAGTGCCTTGATCTTCTGCCTCTCCATTTGTCCGGATAATTCTTCTGCAAATTGGATTTTTTCAATGACCCGCTGCTCGAAAGCTTCATAAAAATCTGTACTTGCTATCAATTTTCTAGCATATAAAAAATCTTGTGTACTGATTAACAAGTCAAAATAAAATTCAGCAAACTCCTCATTTTGAAGATACTGTTTTTCATGCAAGAGTGCTTGCTTCAATGCTTCTTTTTTCTCGTCCAACTCGTAAAGACAAAAAACAAGCAGGCTATTAGCCTCAAAGCTTTCTTTCAACTCGTAAGCTCGTTGAAATAATTCTTTTGCCTGCTGATATTGCTGGTTTGCTAGTGCTTGTTGTGCCACTCGCATTAAATTCTCATATTTTTCTGGAAAATCAATCGGCTTCACGCAGTGTCCTCCTCTTGCTCATATTCAGCTCATGTTCAATAGTAGCAAAACAAAAAAAGCATGACAATTAAAAATAACTGAAGCACCCTCTAAAAGCTAGATTTTAGATCTGACTTTTAGAAGGTGCTTTCAACTGTTACTGCTTTTTATTGCTCATCAGCTGTTGACTTCCTGGTTGAACGCTTTGATCAGATTGATCGTAACAACACTTGTATTAGTGAAAAAATCGCCCAGATGTTGCTTTTTCTGATTAAAGATTGCTGGAAGATACCCTAACATCAGCAAAGGAAATTTTAGAATGAACCGGCAAGCACCTTCTCTAACTAAAACGGTTGACCAGCTAAGTTCTTCTTCATCAAAGCTGATGACTCGAATACCAAAGATCATTTTCCCAATCGTTTGACCATGATTGAATTTCGTCAATAAAATAAAATACGCTAGATAAATAAGTAAGGCTGTGAATCCGTAGATACTCAGATAAGAATCTGAAAAATTAAGCCAACCTAGATTTTTGGCAATACCAAGTGTTAAACGCGTAATAGCTCCGATACACAAAAGATCGACCAAGAAGGCAAACATTCGGATAAAAAAACCTGCATAGAAATACTTAGGAAAATCATTTGCTTTTGGCGGTTCATTTCTTGTGTCCGTATACTTTTTCCATTTACGTTGTTTCTTTTTGATTTCTTCGGGCGTCAAAGGCTCTCTTTCAAAAGAGCTCAGTACCTTTTGGGAAAAGTTGGAGTCAGGTCCTACAGCAGGCTGCTGTTGCTTATCTTTTTCTTGTTCCTTATTTTCATTTGAAAGCTCTGACATGCTTACTCACCTCCGTAATAATACATTGCTTTTGGTGATTCCGCTGTCCCTAGATTCTCAAGAACGGATAAGATCTGACTAGTCTCAGAAGGCTTCAATCCCTGGAATTCTGCTAGTTTACTTCCTAACCATGTACTAGCAAACCCAGATGGCGTGGAAGAATATTCTACTAGTTCCGCATCTTCAAGCTGTTGTTCCTTTCGCATAGCTTTTAAAGCATCTTCAGGAAATCCCAATTCATCGACTAAACCTACTTCTTTTGCTTGGACACCATCATAAATCCTTCCATCAGCAATTTTTTTGACTTCTTCTTCAGATTTATTCCGTCCCTCGCTGACGATTGCTACAAAACGACTATATGCGCTGTCGATATATGCTTGAAGCACCGCTTCTTCTTCTTTTGTCTCTGGTCGCGTTCCTGAACCCATATCTTTCAACGCTCCGCTTTTAACTGTTGTATCTTCCACACCCAGTTTTTCTAGAAGTCCTGAATAATTCAATCCTGACATGATCACACCAATTGAGCCGGTCACTGTTTCTTCTGTTGCAAAGATTTTATCTGCTTGAGCAGAAATATAGTAGCCACCGCTAGCTGCCATGTTTTTCATGCTGACATACATTGGGATATCATGTTCTTTACGAATCGTATCCAATTTCTTAGCGATTTCCGCACTTTCGTAGACACCGCCACCAGGAGAATTTACTTCTAAAAAGATACCTTTGACTGTTGGATCTTCTTCAATCGCCTTCAGTTGTTCCATAAAATTTTTATGATTGTAACCTTCAGAAGCAAATAAACCTGAAGACCCTCCCGCAGCAATCGTTCCATCTACTGATAATTTTACGATTTTTTGCGTACTGTCTCCCTCTTCCAACACATTTGGAGCTAGTTCTTCATCCCCATATAACCAACTGTTCAATCCCTCAATTTGATCGTTTTCCTGAGGCTTAGTCAAACTAGCTGAAACTAACGAAACCACAAATAATCCTGCAGCAATCAGAACTGCTGCCCAACGTCTTTTATTCATTCTTTCTCCTTTCTAATACAAGTTTTTTATGACGATCACAGTTTCTGACTGCTCAGAAGTGTCGAACCGCTCTGCTTTTTCTTCCCGCGCATACCCGGAAAACGACTCTTTTGTTAATTCATCTTCTACCGTAAACTCACGAGCTTCAGCAACTTCCAAGGCATCAGGTGCGATTTCTTGGATGCTATCCCAGCCAGTATCTAAAAATATTTTCGTATCATCTGATACACCAGCTGATGCTTCGAATTTGGACAATTGTTTTTTTAACATTCCCAGTGTCATGATCTCAATTTTTGAATCCATTTTTACTCCTCCTCTATCCGATTACTTTCTATTGTACCGAACTCCTGAAAAAGATGATAGATAAAAACCCATTATTTTTTGACATAAAAAGGACATTTGACAAAGAATTTGATATATACCAATTTATTTTTTATTCTTTTTTTGTTGACAAGAACATTCGCAAAAGGTTATGATTTTAAATGTTTCCAGATAAAAAACAAAAGAGGAGGATAGTTATACCTTTTAGGATAGCGCCAGGTCTGTGTAAACAGATGACGAGGAGAGGGTTTATCGAAAGATTCGGCGGATGGCCCTAGGGACTGCACTCTACAGAAAATCCACAAAAAATATCTGCAAAGATAAAACAAAAGGATTTTCCTGCAGCTGGAAGCATTCATACGAATTCATTATAGAAAGTAGGATGTTTTTTATGTGCGGAATTGTTGGAATGATTGGATTAAAAAATGTAACACCAGGATTGATTGACGGTCTAGAAAAATTAGAATACCGTGGTTATGATTCAGCTGGTATCTTTGTCTCAGATGGCACAACTGATTATCTGGTCAAAGCACAAGGCAGAATTCAAAATTTGAAAAACAAAATAAATATTGATACTACAGGAAATATAGGTATTGGTCATACACGATGGGCAACTCACGGGCAACCTTCTGAAGAAAACGCCCATCCACATACTTCCCAAAGTGGACGCTTCGTGCTCGTTCACAACGGCGTAATCGAAAACTTTGAAGAACTTAAAATTGCTTATTTAGCAAATGACCACTTTATTGGTGAGACCGATACTGAGATTATCGCTCATCTAATTGAAACTTTCGCGAAGGATACTACAACGCAAGAGGCGTTTTTAAAAGCTTTGCGGGTCATCAAAGGTTCTTACGCTTTCGCTTTGATTGATCGGACAGCACCTGATGTTATTTACGTCGCTAAAAATAAAAGTCCACTATTAATCGGACTCGGCGATGGATTCAATGTGATTGCCAGCGATGCAATGGCTATGCTTGCTCATACGAAGGAATTCGTTGAGATTGAAGATGAAGAGATGGTTACCGTCACATCAGAAAAAGTTATTATTCAAAATTTTGCAGGTGACATCGTAGAACGTTCTTCATTCGAAGCACAAGTAGATTCTTCAGATATCGAGAAAGGTACCTATCCTTTTTATATGCTGAAAGAAATCGACGAACAGCCTATTATCATGCGTCGTATCGCTCAAAAATACGTAACAGAAGACAATCGTGTCTCTCTTGATCAAAAGCTGGTCGATACATTGTCTGATAGCGATCGAATCTATATCGTTGCTTGCGGAACTAGTTACCATGCGGGGTTAGCAGGTAAACAGACTCTGGAAAAATTGACACAGATCCCTGTTGAGGTTCATTTAGCCAGTGAATTTGGCTATAACACACCTCTTCTTTCAAAAAAACCATTCTTTATTTTCTTGAGTCAAAGTGGCGAAACAGCAGATAGCCGCCAAGTTCTGGTAAAAATCAACCGTCTCGGCTACCCTTCACTTACGATTACAAATGTTGCTGGTTCTACTCTTTCGCGGGAAGCATCCTTTACACTGCTATTGCATGCTGGACCCGAAATCGCAGTAGCATCAACGAAAGCTTATACTGCACAAATAGCTGTACTAACTTTATTAGCCAAAGCTATCGGTGATAAAAAAGAATTTGAAACTTCTCTTGTATTCGATATCACTCATGAATTGAGTTTAGTTGCTAATGCGATGGAATCGGTCATTGCCCAAAAAGATTATTTAGAAGAGTTGGCAGAAGTATATCTCAGCGATACAAGAAATGCCTTTTACATTGGACGTGGCGCTGACTACAACGTTTCTCTTGAAGCTGCTTTGAAATTGAAAGAAATCAGTTATATCCAGGCAGAAGGTTTTGCCGCTGGCGAATTGAAACATGGAACGATTGCTTTGATCGAAGAAGGAACACCAGTGATTGGAATCATCAGTGAAGAAGTGACTGGTGCGCATACTCGAGGAAACCTGAAAGAAGTCGAAAGCCGTGGCGCTAAAACACTAGTTATTGTCTCAGAGGGATTAGAAAAGGAAAGTGACCAGCTGGTGCTACCAACTGTCCACCCTTATCTAACTACTCTAACCACAGTCGTACCGACTCAATTACTTGCATATTACGCAACGCTATTACGGGGATTCGACGTTGACAAACCACGTAATTTAGCGAAATCAGTGACAGTAGAATAATAAAAGAACAAGGACCAGTGTCAGACATCTGACACTGGTCCTTGTTCTTTTATTTTTTATGAAAATATCTCTTAATCCAGTCCGATTTCTTCTTTGACTACTGCCGCGATTTTATCGACATAGTAATTAACTTTCTCATCAGTAGGCGCTTCTGCCATCACTCGAAGTAATGGTTCTGTACCGGAAGGACGAACTAGGATTCTTCCTTCTGATCCCATTTCAGCTTCTGCCTCTTCAATCACTTTTTTGATTGCCGGAACATCCATCGCACCGTTTTTATCACTTACTCGGATATTCACTAATTTTTGCGGATAGATTGTTACCTCTGCTGCAAGCTCTGATAATTTCTTACCTGTCTGTTTCATGATATTCAGTAACTGAATTCCTGAAAGCATCCCATCTCCAGTTGTGTTAAAATCTAAGAAAATCATGTGCCCAGACTGCTCGCCGCCAAAGTTATAATCGTTTTTGCGCATTTCTTCTACAACGTAACGATCACCAACTTGTGTAACGACATCTTTCAAACCGATTCCTTCCACCGCTTTGTGGAATCCTAAGTTACTCATGACAGTCGTAACGATCGTATCTTTTTTCAATCGATTTTTTTCTGCCAAGTATTTAGCACAGATAAACATGATTTTATCACCGTCGACAATGTTTCCAAGTTCATCCACCGCAATAATACGATCGCCATCGCCATCGAAAGCTAGTCCAGCATCTGCTCCTTTTTCAACGACCATCTCAGCTAAACGTTCTGGATGGGTAGAGCCTACGCCGTCATTGATATTTAACCCGTCTGGATTTGTGCCCATTGTATAAAAATCTGTTTCAAGATCGGCAAACAAACGATTAACACTTGTTGAAGTTGCTCCGTTTGCTGCATCGACACAAATGGTCAAACCGGAAAGGTCACCGTTGATCGTTTGTACAAGGAATTGAGAATATTTCAATAAGCCTTCTGGAAATTCTTCTACAGTTCCCAATCCTTCAGCTGATGGACGAGGCAATTCATCCACTTCAGCATCTAATAATGCTTCAATTTCTAGCTCTTGGTCATCTACTAGTTTAAAACCATCTGCACCGAAAAATTTGATTCCATTATCTTGTGCTGGATTATGAGAAGCAGAAATCATGACCCCTGCGCTTGCTTTTTGCAAACGTGTCAGATAAGCAACACCTGGTGTAGAGATCACACCTAGCTGGAACACTTCGATACCCACCGATAAAAGTCCTGAAATCAGCGCTTCTTCTAACATTTGACCTGAGATTCTTGTATCCCGCCCTACTAACACGCGTGGGCGTTTTCCTTCTTCTTCATGCTGGCTTAGGACATAACCTCCGCACCGTCCCAGCTTAAATGCAAGTTCTGGCGTAAGTTCCTTGTTGGCTTCACCGCGTACGCCGTCTGTTCCAAAATATTTACCCATAGTTGTAAAATTACTCCTTTAACTTAATTTTCTGAGGAATTTGTTCTGCTCATTTGTGTTGATTCGCTTGTTTCTGATGTTTCTTCTGTACTTGTGGTCGAGCTGCTTGTCCCAGATTCCGAACTGGAAGAAATGGTTGTTGTCGATGGTTCCGTTCCTGAATCAGCAGATGAAATACTTCTACTCGTACTTGTATTTTCTTGTGTCCGACTGCTCGTCGAAGCAGAGCTACTGCTTGACGTTTGCAACACGGGTGTAATCTCCACACTAACTGATTCGGGCTTGATACTTAACCCCTCTTCTACTGGTATTTCAATTTTACGAGTTGTTCGATGATTGATACCTGAGACATTGATCGGTACAGCAATACTGTCACCGATCGATGCAAGCAAATCGCTAGAGCCGCTTACTTCTGCTTCCAGTTTTGAAAAACTGAAATCATAGCTTTCTACCCCGGCAGCTGGTGTTCCTTGCTGTATCCCATAAAGTCGTACCGACTTGCTTGGCTTGATTGAATCAGCTTTCACTGTTACTTGCACTGGATCAGAGACGATACTTAATACTTCCCCTGCTGCATTCAGCGCCTGTATTGGGACCTCACTATTAATCCCATCATCTGTGACCATCGAAGCGTCCACATCAGCTACTACTCGTTTGATTTCTGCCAATGTTTTGTCACCTGTAGTGATAGAGACTTTTTTAGGACTAACGGAAGTATCATCAAGTTCATATCCAGATGGTGTGAACGTTGAAGGAATCAACGTTTCCACATCGAAATCTTTTATTACCTTTTTCTCAACCGTTACTGTAATAGTCGATGGTTCGATCTTTGCTGTGACAGCACTGCTCAAATTTTGAATTTTTAGCGGAACTTCATGTGTTCCTTCGCCCAGCTTAGTGATATCTGCTGTGACGCGGAACATCCGTGTATCTTCGTTTGCCTCTGCATTCAACTGAACTCGGTTTGCACTGGAAAGTTTGACAGTCACTGCATTTTCATATCCATGGATATAGTAGCGCTTTGAATCATAAGAAATCTTGATCGGCACCCCAGTAACTGTTTGATTATACGCTTCATTTCCAGAAAGCGTATTTGGAACGGACTGGCCATTTGCATTGAAGTACAGCGCAATACTGAACAGCAATGCAATAAAACTGTAAAGAATGCTTGTCCGTTTCTCTTTTGAGATCATTTGCGATCCCCTCCCTTAGTCATACCGTCTAGGAAAGATTGAATCACGTTTTTCTTGTTTTTTGTTTTCTCTTCAGCAATTAGTTCTCTACGCAAGATTGCCAAATATTCTTGCTGGGATAAGCCAGCCATCAGTTCATTATCTAACGTGATGCTGACGTCCCCGGTTTCTTCAGAGACAACGATGGTAATCGCGTCACTGACTTCGCTTATACCGACAGCTGCCCGGTGTCGAGTCCCGAATTCTTTAGGGATCAACATACTTTCTGATAGAGGAAGATAGGCGCTTGCTACTGCGATCTTTCCTTCTTTTACAATAACTGCACCGTCATGCAGCGGTGTATTAGGAATAAAGATATTGATCAGCAGCTCCCCAGTGATATCTGCATCTAAAGCAATCCCTGTCTCAATATACTCATCTAATCCAGTATGACGTTCGATAGTGATCAACGCACCGATTTTTCGCTTGGACATATATTGGATGGCTTTGTCAAAAGACAAGATCATCTTCTCATCTTCCTGCTGTTCGCTTTTTGATTGTTTGAAAAGCGAACTGCGTCCAAGATGTTCCAGTCCTCTCCGGATTTCCGGCTGAAAAATCACGATAGCAGCTATCACCCCGTACGTAATGACTTGGTTCATCAGCCAAGACAAGGTGTGCAGACCAATGATTTCCGCTACGATTCGGATAACAATAAAAATAGCTACACCTTTCAGAAGCTGAATCGCTTTTGTGCCTCGCAGCAGTTGGATCAGTTTGTATACAAGATACCAGACAACCAGAATATCAAGTATGTTCACCAAAAAATTCAGAGAGAACAAGTCACCGGAAAACATTTGCTGCCAATAGTCCAAATTAAAAAGTTCCCCGATTTGAAATGACATAAAAAGCCTCTCTTCTCTTTTGAGATTTCCTCTCTAGTATATCATATGTTTTAATTTTAGAGGCTGATCTGCTCGTATTTTTCTTGAGAAAAACGCATAATTTTCAGGAAAATTGCAAGTATGCGTTTTATTTTTCTCTGCAATAAATATTTTTAAACTTCAGAGAATTATTCATTATATTTTTTCTGTTATTTTTCCTTTTTTTCTTTTGTAGCTTGTTCCATTTTTTTACGTCGTTCTGCTCTGGCAGCTCTTCTAGCAGCTCTTCTTTCTTCTGCTTCAAGGTCCGTCGTTTTTTCTTTTCTAGTCTTAACGGGTACATCGATAGATTCCTCTGGTTCAAGTCGTTTCTTGATTTTTTATAATTCTCCCGTCAGTGCAGCATAGTTGTAAAAACGTGTTTTAGCGTCGTGGACAGTCTTTTCAAATAAAGCTTTTGCAAGATTTGGATTTGCGTTATCTAGCGAGGAAAAACGAACTTGTTTCCTCATGAAATTAGGCATAGTAGAAAAATCAGGTTTTTTGTAGTCCAAAGTCATTGGGTTCTTGTTTTTTTCGACCATTGCAGGGTTATATCGATATAATGACCAATAGCCAGAAGAAACAGCTTCTTTTGCTTCTTTAAGCGATTCTTTCATTCCACCAAGCAAACCATGTGTGATACAAGGCGTATAGGCAATGATTAGAGAAGGTCCAGGATACTTTTCTGCTTCTTCAAATGCCTTGATCGTTTGCATTTGATTGGCACCTGAAGCAATTTGCGCCACATAAACATTTCCATATGTCATCGCCATCATTCCTAGATCTTTCTTTGAAGCATACTTTCCACTAGCCGAAAATTTAGCGATTGCCGAAGCTGGTGTTGCTTTTGAGGTTTGACCGCCAGTATTGGAATAGACTTCGTTATCCAAAACAAGGATATTCACGTCTGCTCCGCTGGCAAGTACATGATCGATCCCGCCAAAACCAATGTCGTAAGCCCATCCGTCTCCACCAATCATCCATTGGCTGTTTTTTACGAATAGATCCTTTCTCTTGTATATATCCTCCAGTTCAGGGAAAATTGATCGTTCGCTTTCGATCGCAGCTTGCAGTTTTGCTGCTCTTTGCTGCGTTCCTTCACTCTCAAACATGTGTACTAACCAGTCTTCCATCAATTCTCGTAGTTCTTCTGATACTTTTGGCAATACTTCTTTGATTGAACTTGCCAAAGCCTCGCGACGAGTCTGTGCCGCTAGAAGCATACCATAACCAAATTCAGCATTATCTTCCAATAAAGAATTTGACCATGCAGGCCCTTGACCACATTCATTGGTCGTATAAGGAGAAGCAGGAGAAGCACCGCCCCAAATAGAAGAACAGCCTGTCGCATTCGCGATCATCATTCGATCACCGAACATTTGTGTCAATAATTTTACATAAGGTGTTTCGCCACAGCCTGAGCAAGCGCCCGAGAATTCAAGAAGCGGTTGATTGAATTGTGTAGACAAGACAGTATTCTTTCCTTTGACTGGATTTGCTTTTTGTCTTAATGTCATTGCAAAAGCCCAATTCACAGCTTGTTCTTTCTGTTCTTCATAAGGCTTCATCACTAAAGCTTTTTCTTTTGCGGGACAAGCCTCTACACACAGACCACAACCTGTACAGTCTTCCACTGAAACTTGGATACGGTATTTTACGCCGTCTGCGCCTCGCATTTCTCTCACGATAAATCCTTCTGGCGCTTCTTCCATTTCCTCTTCATCTGCTAAAAATGGACGGATGGCAGCATGAGGACAAACAAAGGCACATTCATTACACATCGTACAGCGATCACTAATCCACTCAGGTACTTCTAAAGCGACGCCCCGCTTTTCCATAGAAGCCGTTCCTAAAGGCATTTCGCCAGTTGTCATTCCATTTGCTACAAGTGTACCAACAGAGAGTTGATTTCCTTCCTGTGCATTCACTGGTTCAAGTATTTCTTGTATATAACCAGTGTTCCTTTTATTGATTTTTTCAGGCATCTCCAACGTTCTCCAATGGTCTGGGATCGCGACTTGATGAAGCAGTTCGGTCGTCCGGTCGATTGCTTGTATGTTTTTTTCTACGATAGCCATTGATTTATGTCCATAGCTTTTCAGGGCTTCTTCTTTTAGCAGCGGAATCACTTCATCAAAAGGAATGATGTCAGCTAATTTAAAAAATGCCGTTTCCATTGCCGTATTGATCCGGCGTCCCAAACCGACTTCTTGGGCCAATCTCATGGCATTGATCGTATAGAATCTAATGTTATTTTCAGCCAAGTAACGTTTTAATTTTAAGGGCAGATGCGTTTCTAATTGTTCGTCGCTCCAAAGAGTATTCAATAAAAAAATGCCACCTGGCTTCAATCCTTTGACCAAGTTATAGCTATGCAGGTAAGCTGGTGTGTGACAGGCAACAAGGTCCGCATGCTCGACAAGATACGCAGAACGTATCGGCGTATCTCCAAAACGAAGATGAGAGACAGTTAGACCGCCAGATTTTTTCGAATCATAATAAAAATAGCCTTGCGCATATTTATCGGTGTGATCTCCAATAATCTTGATAGCTGATTTATTTGCTCCAACTGTTCCGTCAGATCCAAATCCCCAAAACTTGGCCTGGAATGTTTGCGGTTCTGTCAAATCCAGACTTTCCTTTGGTTCCAAAGATTGATAAGTCACATCATCAACGATACCTATGGTGAAACGTTTTTTGCGTATGCTTGGGTCTTTTTGCAATTCATCAAAAACTGCTGAGATTTGGTCAGGAGTCACATCTTTAGAACCCAATCCGTAGCGACCACCAATAACAGCCGGGCGAAGTTCAGAATCATATAACGCACTTTGAACGTCTAATAAGAGAGGTTCTCCACCTGCCCCTGGTTCTTTACTTCGATCAAGAACAGCAATTGTTTTTACTGTATGAGGCAACTTTTGCACGAATGTTTCCACTGGAAAAGGACGATAAAGATGGATATTCAAAAAACCTGTTTTCCGTCCGTTTGCATTCAAGTAATCAATCGTTTGTTCAATCGTCTGTGCAACTGATCCCATAGAAACAATGACTTCTTCCGCATCGTCTGCTCCGTAATAAGTCACCAAGTCATAAGAAGTTCCTCGTAATCGGTTGATCTCTTTCATATATTTTTGAACGATTTCAGGTAATTTATCATAATAGGGGTTGATCGTTTCCCGTTGTTGAAAATGGATGTCTGGATTCTGGTTCGTACCACTAACAGTCGGATGATTGGGATTCATCCCTCGTTTACGAAATGAAGCTAATTTCTCCTGATTGATCAGAGGAGCTAATTCTTCATATTCCAAAACTTCGATTTTTTGAATCTCGTGACTCGTACGGAATCCATCAAAGAAATTCAAAAAAGGGACTTCTCCTTCAATAGAAGCAAGATGGGCAACAGGTGCTAAATCCATCACTTCTTGTACACTGCTTTCAGCTAACATAGCAAATCCTGTTTGTCTTGCAGCCATCACGTCTCCGTGATCTCCGAAAATATTCAACGCATTTGTCGTCACTGCCCGACTAGCAACGTGGAAAACACTTGGCAGTAGTTCCCCAGCAATCTTGTACATATTCGGTATCATCAAAAGCAGCCCTTGTGAAGCGGTATATGTAGTTGTCAGTGCACCAGTTTTCAATGATCCATGGACCACACCAGCTGCTCCTGCTTCGGATTGCATTTCTACTACTTTTACTGGTTGACCGAATACGTTTTCTTTTCCTGCTGCTGACCATTGATCTACTAATTCAGCCATGGTCGAACTGGGTGTTATTGGATATATTGCAGCAATCTCGGTAAATGCATAAGAAATATATGCGGCTGCCGTATTGCCATCCATTGTTTTCATTTTTCGCATGATTCATCATCCTTGTTCATATTCTCTCTTATTATCTGTTCCATTATAACGTAAAACATGCCATTTTTTTCTTTTATTTATAAAAATATTTTACATGTATCTATTTGAATTGGTCATCTAATTTTTAGACAAACAGTCTAAATCGTTGCCTTTTTTTGTCAGACATGTATAAACTATAAGCGAAAGAGGTGTTTTAACATGGATATATCAGTGATTGATGCAACGAAAACAAATACACAAAAAGGAATCCTTTATGGTTCATCGAATGCTCCTAAAAAAATGGTCGAATTCATCAACTTAGCTTGTCCGTATTGCCGACAATGGTTTGAAGAATCTTATGAGCTATTAGAAGAAGCAGTCCAAAGCGGGCAATTGCAGCGAGTGATCAAATTGTTCGATAAAGAAAAAGAAAGCTTGCTGCGAGGGAACGTGATGCACCGGTATCTCACAATCAGCGATGGTCAAAAAGCGATCAAAGAGATCAAACAAATATTCGATACTCAAGACGAGTGGAAACATCTTTCTCTCCAAGAAGTAGCGGATTTTGCAGTAGATAAACTAAAGCTGACAGAACTAAAAGACGAACAGCTGAGCCAAGCTGTCATCAACGAAGCTGAGCAAGCACATATTCGATTTGTTCCAACTGTCATCTTGGGTAAAGAAATCTTTGATGAATCTATTTCAATAAAGGAATTAAAAGAATTGATCCAAACAAAATAAAAAAATAAGGAGCGTGGGACAAAAGTAAAGAACACTTTTGTCTCACGCTCTAAACACGTATAAACGGCGGAAGCAGAAGCAACTCCTTCTTATTTCTTGGAGTTAAACGCTTCTGTCCCAACCTCCTTATTCCGAATAAATGGTGTCCAAAAGCTTGCATCTGCCAGATTATCTCATTTCTTATGACAAGCTGAGCAAATTATCTCCACCAAATAATTTATTCATATTTTTGACTTGCGCATACTAACTAATTCTTAAATTTTCATACAAAATTTCTCAATTTCCCTTAACGAGTAATATTTATGTACGGTGATTCTCACTAGTATCCCAATCACTTTTTAAGTTATCCCGATTTCAATTCTACTTCAAAAATAGTTGCTTTTATGTATGCTGTTAGTTGATTAGATGGTCGTTTGTTGAGCTAGGTCGTTTATTTTAAACAAGTTATTTCTTTAGCTTATACCTATCTCGTCTACCAAACGCAAGATGGCAAACACAAATGCATACGCATCTGTATTTGCCACTTTGATTCGTATAAAGCTAACAACTATTAACTCCTCTCAGCTAATAGTTGCTCTCTTTTTTATTCAGATTCATTTTTGCTGATCACAGCCTAGTATTTCAATGGTTTTGAACACTAAACCAAATTGTTCCATTACAACATTCACTGGCTGATGAAATGGATTAGCAGATTTCGATTATTCAAAACGATTTTCTATTGGTGGATCGTGTTCCCAACTAACAAGACGGATTCCAAACCTATCGTACAGATCTTCTAAACCACTTATAAATTTTGCACCTATTTCAGGTGTTTTATTGCGTGGATATTCTATTGTTACGCCATTAAATGGATACCAATTAGGATTAGGCTCTCTTTCTTTCTGTACATCTCCCATAAAATAGTTAGCACTTTCTGGGACATAAGATATTCTTCGACCATCCTCTAATTCATCTAATAAGATATTTCGTGATCGTCTATCACTTGCTAAATGTAGACGCCACGTGCGATACCATGCCATGCTACCTGCATCTGCAGAAAATCCATCAAATAATGCAACAATTGTATCTTCTATCACAATCCTTTCCCCATCTACTTCATATTCTAATCTAAAATCAAACTCCCCTCGGGTAATTTCTGGCCTTGGTGGCTTAGGACCCAATATTATTCTACTTAAAACCGCATTCGTTCCCAGATGAAACACAGCTATAACAACAATAATGATTAATATTTTGTTTCTATTTGATAAATTTCTCATTATTCGCAAATCACCTCTACATTCTCACATACTAGTTCGTAATACTCCTTTAATATCAAAATATCTACTGATCGTAATAATATTCGCTATGAATTCCTACTACTCGTATAAGAAAGGCCAAATCATCAGCTTTTACTTGCTGATGATTTGGCTTGTTTCTATTTATCGTAATTGTTTTCTAATCACCAAAATTGTTAACAATCGGTTCAGATATTTCCCAGTTGATTAAGGTAATTCCGTATTGTGTCAAAACTTCTTGCGCTTCTCCGAAATTAAGTACAGTTCTTATGTATCCACTTTCTCCTAATATAAAGTCTACCTCTCTTTTAAAACCTTCCTCGAGATTTCTAAGGGCTATATGTGGTTTTAATGACATTGATTGTACATTTTCCCCCATATAATATTGCGCACTTCCTCGACTAAAATAGATTCCTAGATCGTCCCCAAAAGGTAGATCTTCTCTACCACTAGCTAATCTACTTCTCCATCTTCGTTCTCTTTTCATAGAACCTGCGCTGAACTCACACCCGTTAAACTCAGCTATGACAGTATCTTCAATTATGTTAATCTGTCCATCTAGTTCGTATTCAATCCTAAATGGAAATTCTCCATAGGTGATTTCCGGTTCGGGTATTTTAGGTGAGATTAATGCAAAGAAAGGAAATATTAAGCTTGGCAACATCAAAAAAACTCCTCCTATGATCACAATTCCCGATGTAATCCAAAATATAATTTGTACAATTCTCATTGATCCATTGTATTCCATTTTATTCCCCCTATTACTATTCATATCCGCCTATCTATATCGATCTTCCAATGCAGAGATAATTGCTTCCATACCTTGATTTTTTACTGAGTTACCTATGCGAGATATCATTCTCCACTAAGGTGCATCATATTGTCTATCTAACATGATTAATTCTCCAATAGGTGTATACTCCTCCAAAAACAACATTTAATGCATCTCCCTCGACAACATAAGCTACCATGTTTGCTGTATATGTGTTTGAGTCTAATTCATAAGCAGATAAATTTACTGTCGCTGGATTAAATATAATCGCATTCGTATTTATAGCTACTGAATTTGCTGCTTCAGCACCACCTTTTGAATGTCCGATCATTGTGATTTCAATAGTAGGATTTACGTGGACAGCCCTCACCGTTTACCCTGACCATTATAGAAATCGCTTACTTTTTTGAACTACGCAACAAAGGATACAATGCTCCTAACTTCACTGTCTCCATTTTTGTCCACTAAGGAATATAAAAAATAGGCATTAATTCATTTAATTCGGTCACAACACGTTACCTTTTAAATCATTATACTGTATCTCATACATTATTATCAATAAACTATTATAAAAATGCAAAAAATGCTTTATCAATCTATTTTGTAATTGGTCATAATATCATTGAAATCATACCCTGTATCGATTTTTCCTATGAATCTCGTCTATTTGTGATTGACGAAAAAGAGGCAAGACAGACACTGGAATGGTAATTTTACCCACTATTTTGCTCCAACTATTTGTAATCGTACCCACTTTTGAAATACCGAGATGATCATTTTAATTGATATGCTGATTCCCAAGCAAAACCCCAAGAAATTAAATGCTCTATCGCATCTAGCTTCTTGGGTTTTGCTTATATAAATTCCAACATTTAAATTTTTTATGCTGTTCGGTCTCAGAAATGCCGTTTTTGCTTATATCACAATATCAAGATGTCAAATTATTCGTGTTGCCGATGACTTTGATTAATTTTTTTCAAATTGTTTATTAAGACTAATGCTGTCTTTTTGCAGATACCAATGTTCGAACTTTTTAACATTATCATATGATCCTGCAAGTTTTAACTTCTTACCATTAGATGTTATCAAAGTTATAATTAACCTTGCCTTTTTCCCATTAGGATCTTTTATTTTATGAATTTTCTGCAGGTAATCTCTCCTAATGGCAGCTATTTTTACCTCATCAGTGCTGATAAACCATTGATCATCCACATACATACTGCCTGTTATGTTGTGTTTTTCCATTTCTTCCGAGAACGAAAAGTTTAAGGCTCGTTCTTACTTCCAAAGTTGAATGAGTCCATGGATTGGACTTAGTGTGAGAATTGAGAACAACAATAAGAATCCATATCCTCCCGCAAACATCCCTAAGGCTATACTGTCTCTCCATCCATAAGTAGGATTAGAAGAGAAAAGAGTCACCGTTTGTAATAATATGAAAAGGAATAATCCAGCACAAACACCAAAGATAACAACTCCAAACATTGAATTTTTATACAATGACCATTTATTTATAGGCTTTTCTTTCATTTTACTTCCCCCTACTGTTCTGTTCACACGGAATGAATTCAAAGTTCATAAGCCCTCCTCTTTGAACATATGAATACGACTTGCTAACTATACTTTAAAAAAGCTTGTTTTAAGCGGTTATAGGCGAGTTGTAATCTCTATTCATCTCATTAGCAAATAACTTGCCGAAAAGTCTACTGAAATTAAAGCAGATAGTGGAAGAATTATTTAGCCAGGATAGACACTATTTGTGAAACACATGTCTTTACTTTTGAAATTCTATGATGAAAAGCCTTGGAATACAGTAGCTCTTAATTGGTAATACTTTTTCCATTATAAATAACCTCTTTTCATTTTATATTTATCCCCTCTAAAAATAATATCTAATCTAATATTTTAAACTTATATTTCCCTCGCTGTGCTAATAGAGCATTACTAAATAAATAGAAACTAGAAAAAAGCATTACGCCTGCCAGAATAAACCAATTATTTGTATCCGCCGTTTGTATAATTAAGCGAGACAAATAAAAAAGCCATTTATGTTACACTCAAATTGTAATACCCGCTAAAGCATACAAGGAGAGTGAACATAAATGACTTATACCCATCTTACACCAAACGAGCTTGTAATGATAGAAGCATATTTTCATCAAGAAACTCCGGTTGCTATCGTTGCGA
>SKDZ01000356.1_pt1 | contig 25657 bp, 21 predicted proteins | sample 4826551 | NCBI WGS metagenome assembly SKDZ01 (sample SAMN11008822, study PRJNA524170) | human gut metagenome | biome: Human fecal sample; material: Feces; isolation source: fecal sample from pouch patient p12, p15 | host: Homo sapiens | place: Israel: Tel-Aviv | collected 2016-02-02 | reverse complement strand
ACAGTCCTTGGAGATATGGGATATCTAGGTCAGTCACTGCATGATAGGCTGGAATTAAAAGGAATTGATCTAATGACACCTGTCAGGAAGAACATGAAGCAAAAGAAAATCCTTTTCCCTAATTTTTCAAAACGTAGAAAAGTGATTGAGCGAGTTTTCTCTTTTTTGACAAATCTAGGAGCTGAGCGTTGTAAAAGTCGTTCGCCTCAAGGTTTTCAATTGAAATTAGAGATGATACTTTTAGCGTATTCTTTACTGTTAAAATCAGCTAAATCACTGGAACCAGAGACTTTAAGATATTCTATCGGGTATCAAGTCATGGCTAAATAATCAACTAGCAATTCGGGTAAACCAATCTCTTGGTTAAGTTCCTCTATTAAAGTTCGCCCTAATTGTTGACGAATATATATCTTATAAAGATTTCCTGAAGCAATTAAATAAATATCAGAAGCCTCCATCTCAATTGCCTTTTGAATGAGTTCTTGTGCTTTTTTCTGTACCATACTAGAATATACGCAATTTGTTAGTAAATGTAACTAAAAATAGTACAAAAAAAGTCGAAGAACTTTCGACTTTTTTTAATATAAATGACTAATCTAGCGATTCAATTGCTTAAATCAAAAGAAATCATCAAATAAGCTTAATTGATTATCATCAGGCATACCTTCAAGAACGCCCATATTGGTCATGTTTTCAATAATGGTTTGTGAAACTCCCCCACGTTTACGAAGTTCCATCTTACTCAAAAATTCACCCTCAGCACGCGCTGCGACGATTTGTTTTGCCACGTTTTCACCCAATCCGTCCATCGTTACAAATGGCGGAATCAAAGTGTCACCGTCAATGACAAACTCCGTAGCCTCAGAGCGGTAAAGGTCAATTTTACCAAAAGTGAAGCCACGCTCTAACATTTCATTACAGAGTTCCAAAGTTGTATAAAGGTTAGTTTCCACATTTGTAGCCTCAAAACCTTTATCCTTAATTTCTTTCATTTTTGATTTGACTGCTTCAAGACCAGCCCCCATGACACCAATATCAAAGGCCGTTGCCCTGATAGAGAACCATGCGCAGTAATAGAAAATTGGATGATGTACTTTGAAATAAGCCACCCGCAGAGCCATCATAATATAAGCTGCCGCATGGGCTTTAGGGAACATATATTTAATCTTAGAACAAGACTCAATATACCATTCTGGAACCTCATGTTCTCGCATGGCTTCCACATATTTCTCACGTTCTTCGGCAGGAATTTTATTCCACATTCCCTTACGTACACGCTCCATAATTGTAAAAGCAAGACCATTTTCAAGTCCTTTATGGATGAGATAGACCATAATATCATCCCGACAACCGATAACACTTGAAAGGTCGGCAATTCCTGAACGAATTAAATCTTGGGCATTTCCTGACCATACGTCTGTTCCATGGGAAAGTCCAGAAATTTGCAGTAAATCAGCAAAGTTTTTGGGTTTGGCTTCGGCAATCATATTCATTGAGGTAAAAGTTCCCATTTCAGGAATTCCAAGAGTCCCGAGTTTTACTCCCAATTGCTCTTCGGTCAAACCTAAAGATTCTGTCCCGGTGAAAAGTTTCATCACTCCGGGGTCATCCATCGGAATGTCTTGAGGAACAATACCAGAAAGACTTTGCAATTTTCGAATCATCGTTGGATCATCATGTCCAAGAATATCGAGTTTCAAGATATTATCATGAATGGCATGGAAATCAAAGTGAGTCGTTTGCCATTCGGCATTGACATCGTCGGCTGGAAATTGAACTGGAGAAAAATCATAAACATCCATGTAATTTGGAATAACAATAATCCCTCCTGGGTGTTGACCTGTTGTTCGCTTGACACCCGTCGATCCGGCAGCTAAACGGTCAATTTCAGCATTGCCATAAAATTGGTCATAGTCACGTTCGTAGCCTTTGACGAAACCAAAAGCCGTTTTTTCGGCAACCGTACCAATTGTTCCTGCCCGAAAAGCGTAATCTTCCCCGAAAATATCACGAACGTCCAAGTGAGCCAAAGGTTGGTCATCCCCTGAAAAGTTCAAATCAATATCGGGAACTTTGTCTCCCTTGAAACCTAAGAAAGTTTCAAAAGGAATATCATGCCCATCTTTGATGAGTTTGTGGTCACATTTAGGACAATTTTTATCCGGCATATCATAACCTGAACCGAAAGATCCATCATCATAGCATTCAAAATATTGACATTCTGGGCAACGGTAATGAGGTGCCAGTGGATTTACTTCGGTTATTCCAATCATGGTCGCAACCAGTGACGAACCTACTGATCCCCGAGAACCAACAATATATCCGCGCTCATTGGAACGTTTTACAAGTTCTTGCGAAATAATATACACGACTGAGAAACCATTCCCCAAAATCGATCGCAGTTCTTTTTCAAGCCTTGCATCAATAATATCTGGCAATGGATTTCCATACCACTCGTGGGCTTTTTCATAAGTCAAGCGAACAATCCGCTCTTCTGAGGTTTCTCCTCCGTCAAAGACCATTTTAGGTGTATATAAATCATCACGAACAGGAGTGAGAACATCGAACTCATCAGCCATTTTTTGGGTATTGTCAATGACAATTTCACGCGCTGTTTTCTCATCAAGAAAACTAAAGGCTTCAAGCATTTCATCAGTTGTTCTAAAGTGAGCTTCAGGTAATGGAAGAGGTTTTGCATGCTCCCCGTGTCCTTGTGTCCAGTTAATTTCTGCCCCAAGACCAAGTGAGCGGACAATAATTTCACGATAAATGGCATCTTCCGGATTCAGATAATGGAGATTTCCTGTGGCCAGAACTGGCTTGACAAGCGTTTTTCCGATTTTTATCAAATCTTTAAGCGTTTGTTCCAATTCTTTTTCTGATTTGAAAGAGCCGCCGACAACAAGTGAGCGATAAAGTGCTGGTGGGAAAACTTCAATGAAATCATAAAATTTAGCAATTTCAAGCGTTTCTTCAAAAGTTTTATTAATCGCTGCATCGAAGACTTCGCCGACTTCACAGGCTGAACCAACAAGTAATCCCTCGCGATTGGCTTCCAAAACTGACCGAGGAAGACGAGGAAGACCAGCATAATATTTCACATTTCCAAAACTAACAATCTTGAAGAGATTTTTAAGTCCTTCTTGTGTTTTAGCATATAAAGTCACGTGTTTTGGTCGTACTTTTTTATAAGAATCTTCACTGACCAACTTGGCATTAAGTTCTAACAGACTTGTCCACCCTGTGTTTCTGGTCCGTAATTCTTCCAAGAATACAAAGAGCAAACGCCCAGTTGCTTCCGCATCAAAATTGGCCATATGGTGATGTTCAAGTCCGATTTGAAACTTCTTGGTCAATTGTCCTAAACCAAAACGTTTCATTTCGGGATAGAGATTACGGGCAAATTCAAGAGTATCAACGACAGGTTGACTAATAATCGGCAGCCCATTTCGTGAATAGTTCATATTCATGAAGCCCACGTCAAAGGATGCATTATGAGCGACAAGAATTGTTCCTTCGCAAAATTTTTGAAATTTCGTCAGTACTTCATAAAGCGGTTTCGCATTTTTGACATGGTCATCAGTAATTCCGGTTAGTTCTGTTGTAAATTCGCTTAAACGATAACCCGGATTAATAAATTCATCAAATTCATCAATGGGATTTCCTTTGTGCATTTTTGTTGCTGCAATTTGAATCAAATCATTATGAACTGCTGAAAGACCTGTTGTTTCGACGTCAAAGACGACATATGTTGATTCATACATATCAACATCTGTTTCATTAAATACAATTGGGATTTTGTCTTCGACAAGATTGGCCTCGACTCCATAAATAATCTTGACCCCATTCTTTTTACCTGCCGAGTGAGCCTCAGGGAAAGATTGCAAGCCCCCATGGTCAGTAATTGCAATGGCTTTATGTCCCCATTTTGCAGCCTGAGCAACTAAACTTGAAGCGGACGGAATCGCGTCCATTTGACTCATATTAGTATGGGCATGAAACTCAACACGTTTTTCATCAGACTTATCTTCACGAACATTTTGTGTCGGAATTTCAATCAAATCAGTCAATTGTAGCACTAAATCATTTTTGAAATTGTCCCGTTGAACATTCCCGCGAACTCGACACCATAGTCCCGCTTTAATTTGTTTGGCCAATTGAATTTCTTCTTCGCCACGTAACCACTTTTGCACATAAAAACTTGACGTGTAATCAGTCATTTCAAATTCAAGAAGATAACTGATGTTTCCTGTTTTACGTGATTTGATTTCGCGGAGTTCCCCTTTGAAGACATAACCTTCAAAAACAACAGGACCGTTAGTAGAAAATTCACTGACAGAACGCATCGGAGTGACTGGCTCATTATTTTTGATTTCACGACCCAGTTGAATTTTATCTGATTTTACAGCTTTGATTTGGAGAGCCACACGGTCAATGGTTGGTTTAGGTTTAATTTCAACAACCGCATTTGCCGTCATTACTAAGTCATCTTTATATTTGTCGTGTTCAATATTTCCTTGCACACGTAACCAAAGGGCATCAGATAGGCTGTCAGTAAAATTATCCGCTCCGTCAGTAAGAATTTTTTCATTCATGGCTTTAACGGTGCTGACAATTTGGTCAAATTGTGCAATTTCTTCGTCCTTACGACCCCATTTGGAAATCATAAAGGTTGATGTTTCATCAGCCATTTTCAATTCTAAAATATGATTGACTTTACCTGATTCTTTTCCTGTAAATTCGCGATGTGCGGCCTCAAAAACAAGACCTTCAAAGATAACCCCAAAGCCTTCCCCAGCGATGAAAGACATACTGGTAATTGGACTTTGTCCACTAATTTTTCGACCAAAGAAAATCCCATCAGAAAGTGCCGTCTCTACAAATTCTGGTTTGGCTTCTCTAGTATTTTTACTTTCACGTTCCTCTGAGCGTTGTTTTTTAAGCTCCGAAACTTGAGCTTGCTCTGCCGTTTGAGCGGCCAAGCGAGCGGCTACTTTTTCGGCATGAGCAGCCACCTGTAAGTCGGTTAATTGTTGATCAACCACTGGAATAATTTTTAATTTTCCGAAACCAAAATCTGCGAATTTTTCTTCTAAAATTGGAAAGTATTTTTCAACAAAAAAGTCCATTCGTGGATTATCTTCAACCATCAACTGAATTTTTTCTTCCTGCAATTCAAGATGATATTTCTTAAAAATACTTGAAAAAGCAGAATCACAAAGTTCAGGAAGTGTCAGCGCATATTGATAATAATCATTAAGGTTTTGCTCGTCAATGACTATTTCACGGCTACTGACAGAAATTTCTGTACGAGCGATTGTAGAAAAAGCTGTCTCTGTCAATTCTGTCAGTAATTTATATGTGTCAATTGGTAAAATCTCGTCAAAAATTAACTGAAAGTGCCAGAGCTTACTTGCCGTATGCACTTCAACATTTTCAATATCAGCATGCTCAAACTGTCTAGAACGACGCAAGTTTGGTGGCATTTTGATCTGATCCATCAATTTCTCAAAAAGATTTTCCATGTTTTTCGACCCTTTATCTTATTTTTTCTATCTTCAAATAAATAGAATTTCAGTTCTCATTATAGCATAAAAAAATGATGATTTTCATGATTTTTTTCAAGAATAAAATAACTGACAAAGCTGTCAGTTAATTCATTTTTACTTACTAATGACCGACAGTTCTGTCAGTAAAATTATTTGTTCGTTGAATGATTATTTTCATCCATTTCCCAAAAATAGAGTGCTTCTTCCAAAGTCTGTGCCTCACCACGTTTCATATAACGAATCATGTGGCTGACCGTTTCAATTGTTTTAAATTCTGCTGGAATTCGTTCAAAGTGATTTAATGCTTTTTGAATTTTTTCTTCTTCTTTAAGCTTTTTCAATTGCGAAGCTAAAGATTCCTTTTTTCTGACACTTTCTTGCTCTAAAGATAGTTTTTTCTCAAATTTTCTTGAATCATATCTAAATAAAAGGCAAAAAGCCAATAAATACAAAAGAGAGATGACTAGTAACAGAAAAAATGATAGTTTGAAATAGACCCCGACCGCTATGATAGCAATGAAAAGAACCAGTTTAATAAATAAAGATTTACCCTGACGACGACGAATTCTCTGTTTATTAGAATGCTCCGAAAAAAACTCAATATTTCGCTCTACCTTTCATTCTCTCTGACTAATCGAGCAAGGATCCGATTAAAGCCTCGTGGATCTTTGTATCCATGTTCAAAATAAAAATCTGTAAACTCAATATCTTCAATTCTCAATTGTTGCTGAATCGCAAGTGAGAAAATATTAACATATTCTGCCATATCACTCGTTTTTCCGATACATTGTAAACCAAGAATTTGATGCGTACGTCTTTCATAAATCATCCAAACATTACTTGGCAGACGCCCTTCGAGATGTTCATTTAATAAGTGCACAGCATCTGCATCATAACCAAAATCAACCGCTTGTTTCATTGTAATTCCAGTCATGGCCATTACTAAATTTTTCATCGGAACATGATAAGTTCCTTGAGTACTCGTAATTTTTTGCCGAGCTTCTAGCAAATTAATAGCCGCAAGTTCTCCGTCTCGAACAGCATCTGACGCATGTGGAAGATAACGATTCTCTTCTAATAAATTGACATAAGTCGTTGAGACGTCACCCACTGCAAAAACATCAGGACAGCTTGTTTGCATATATTCATCAACTACGACTGCCCCTCTATCCCCTAACTCAACTTGTTGATTCAAAAGATAAGAATTAGGACTAAAACCGATTGTAAAGATGACCCCATCAACAGCAATCTTTTGACCATTTGCTGTTTGAACCACCGTATTTTCTCCATCAACGCTAATTTCTGTTACTTCAGTATTTAATAAGAGACGAGTTCCTTCAGCATTCATCCAACTTTCCAACAAACGACTGGCAGGTTCATCAAGATAATCATTCAAAAGATTTTTATTGCGGTGAATGAGGGTCGTTTGAATTCCTCTATCTTGTGTAATTCGAGCAACTTCAACACCAGTCATTCCACCGCCAATTACTGCAATATTTTTAGCTGTTGCCAAAAATTCTTCAGCCTTTATTGCATCTTCCATACTCTTCAAAAAGTAAAGATTACTTTTTTTATCAAAAGGAACTGAGGTCATCGCCGGATATGAGCCCGTCGCTAAAATTAACTTATCATAATCGGTAACTTTTGTTTTCTTTGAGTTATTTCTACGGTAAAATACTTTTTTATGATTTGTATCAATTTCTTCTATCACAGTTTCCATCTGCATGTTCAATCCCGCTTCTTTTAATTCTTCTACCGAAGAATAGCTAGATTGAAAAAGCACAGATTTTTGACCCGCGAGGTAAGAAATAATTCCTTGAGAAACAAAAGAAACCTGATTACGCTTATCATAAAGCGTAATCTCGGCTTCTGGGTATTCTTCAAGCGCCCGTAAACCAGCACAAATTCCGGCATGGGAGCTTCCAACAATAACAATTTTCATCGTAAATCTCTTTTTTTATTTACTTAAAATTTCAATGGTATTAACAAGTTCATCTTTGTTGATTTCAACAACTTCACCTGTCGCACGAATTTTAACTTCAACGATTCCCTCAGCTGCTTTTTTACCGATTGTTACACGAACTGGAAGTCCAATCAAATCACTATCAGCAAATTTCACCCCTGCACGTTCATTACGGTCATCAACTAAAACTTGGTAACCTTTACCACGGAGTTTTTCTTCAAGTTCAGAAGTTAATTCCATTGCTGCTTCATCTTTAACATTGACAGGTACAAGATGAATGTCAAATGGTGCCAATTCTTTAGGGAAATTGATTGACCAGCTAAATTTGAATTCTTCTCTTGGTGTTTTTTCAACATAGATACGGGCAAATTGTTCCAAAATAGCTGAAAGCAAACGACTGACACCGATTCCGTAGCAGCCCATGAGCATTGGAATTGAACGACCATTGGCATCAAGAATATTAGCATTCATAGCTTCTGTATAGCGAGTGCCCAATTTAAAGATGTGGCCAATTTCAATCCCACGTGCAAATTTCAAAGTTCCACGGCCATCTGGTGAAATTTCACCTTCATTAACTGTGCGTAAATCAACAAATTCTTCAACTTCAAAATCACGACCGAAATTAGCATTCTTGTAATGATAGCCATCAACATTCGCACCAACCACTGCATTTTTAATTAACTCAACTTTGCGGTCAGCAATAATTCGAACATTTTCAAGACCAATAGGTCCAAGTGAACCAAAATGAGCTCCAAATTTTTCTTCAACTTCTGCTTCACTTGCAGCTTCAATAAATGACGCTCCAAGATGGTTAGTTAATTTCACTTCATTAAGTTGGTCATTCCCGTTTAACAAAATAACAATTAACTCATCATCAGCATGATAAACCAAAGTTTTAACCGTTTGTTCTTCATCAATTTCAAGGAAGTCTGATACTTCATCAATTGTTTTAGCCCCTGGTGTTGCTACTTTTTCAAGTTCAAGTTCTTCTGTATAAGCGACATTTGGTTCAAACTGGCTTGTTGCCATTTCAATGTTTGCAGCGTAATCGCCACCTTCAGCATAAACAATGGTATCTTCACCAGCAACCAACCATTTACCAAGTTCTTCTTGGATTTCTGAAAGGACAGATTCTGGAATTTCATCAATTGAAGTAATATTTTTACTTAAAACAAGCCATTTTTCGAGATTGATGCGGTCATCAGTAATCGCAATAAACTCTTGACTATCTTTACCACCCATTGCACCAGCATCGGCAATAATTGGTTTAAAGTTCAAACCAGCACGCTCAAAGATTTTTTCGTAAGATTTTTTATAATCAAGATAAGTTTCATCTAATGAATCTTGGTCAGCATGGTAACTATAACCATCTTTCATCAAGAACTCACGACCACGCAATAAACCATAACGCGGACGTTTTTCATCACGGAATTTTGTCGCAATTTGGTAAACATTGAGTGGTAACTTTTTATAAGAAGTGATTTCGTCACGGACAAGAGAAGTCATTGTTTCCTCATGAGTTGGTCCTAAAATGAAATCAGAACTATCACGGTTTTTTAATTTATATAAATCTTCTCCGTATGTTTCGTAACGACCAGATTCACGCCAAAGGTCTGCTGTCAAAAGACTTGGAGCAAGAAGTTCTACAGCACCAATTTCATCAAACTCTTCACGCATGATATTTTTCAACTTTTCAAGTACACGATTTGCCAATGGCAAGTAGGCATAAATCCCTGCTGAAACTTGGCGAACATATCCTGCACGCATCAGTAAAGCATGGCTAATAACCTGGGCATCAGAAGGCATTTCTCGAAGGGTTGGTATAAGCATTTTTGATTGTTTCATAATTTTAAAATTTCCTTTATGAGTATGGTTCAACTTCTTTTTTTCTGAATAGAAGACGAATAGATAATATTAGTTGACAAAAGCCCGTAGAATGTCATTCCATGTTACAGCCATAAAGAGCACAAGCATGAAGACAACTCCGACTAATGTGATAATTGATTCTTTCTCAGGCGAAAGTGCTTTGCCACGAATTGCTTCAATAATATTTAAGACGATTTTTCCACCGTCAAGCACTGGAATAGGGAAAAGATTGACAATTCCTAAGTTAATTGAGAGCATAGCTAACAACTGAATAATTGTTGGCAAACCTGCTCTTGCCGCTTGTCCGCTGAGTTGATAGATGGCAACTGGCCCACCCAGTTTATCAAGACTCGGTCGTGCAATCAGACTTCCTAATGCTCTGAAAATTGCTGTGGTCGCTTGTCCTGCTTGAACAAAACCACCTGTAATTTTATCAAAGAAGCCTGTTTTCATAGATTGCATGATTCCAACACGATAACTGCCATCCATCTTTTTAGGGGTAACTGCCAAAGTTTCTGATTTGCCTGAGCGGATAATTTCAAGTTTTAATTCTTTTCCATTAGAACTTGAAATTTCTGTGACCAATTTATCCCAATCTGCTGTTTTAGTTCCATTGACAGCTTGAATTTTATCTCCAGATTTCAAGCCTGCGGTGTAGGCTGGTGTTCCTTTTTCTACTTGCCCAATAGCATTAGAATTTGATGGAACGCCTCCTTGAATAAAAGTTAAAACGATAAAAGCGACAAGTCCTAGAATAAAGTTATTCAAAGGACCACCGAAATTCGTCAACATCTTATGGAAGACCCCTGCTGATTGATATTGAACATCAAGAGGAACAATCCGGACTTCAGTGCCATCTTCTTCAATAATTGTGGCATCATGGTCAACTGAATAACGTTTGATTTCTCCAAACACTTCTCCTTCAATGAAAAGTTCTTTTTCAAAATCATATTCAGTGATTAACATTGGAACAGCTTCTTCTAATTCCACATGTTCTGACAGATTAATTCTTCTGACAATATTACTGACAGAATTTTCATCTCCTGAATTTACTGCTTCAGATTTACTGACAACCAGACTTGCAGCTTGTCCTTTTTTTATTTCAGTTTTATCATCACCCCAGCCGGCCAAACGAACATAGCCACCAAGCGGTAAAATTCGAATCGTGTAGAGCGTTCCATCTTTTGCTTGATGAGCAAAAATCTTCGGCCCCATTCCTACGGCATATTCACGCACTAGAATTCCAGAACGTTTTGCCCACCAAAGGTGACCATATTCATGAATAGCGACAATAATACCAAAAATAATAATAAAAGTAATCAGAGTTTCTATCAATCGACTTCCTCCTTTAGATTAGAACAGTCCAAGTAGATGCATAATCGGAAAAACAAAAATAAGATTATCAAAACGGTCAAGAATTCCACCATGACCTGGTAAAATTTTACCAGAATCTTTCACGCCAAAATGACGTTTAATGCTTGACTCCACGAGGTCACCAATCTGTCCAACAACAGAAAAGATAATGGTGAATGCAATAAGTTTTATATAACCAATATGTGGTAACTCTTTGGTAAATAGAAAATACATAATTAGCGCAACGACAACAGCTGAAACAATCCCACCAAGCGAACCAATCACCGTTTTATTTGGTGAAACAGAAGGTAAAAGTTTTTGTGGGAAACGGTCTTTGAGTGACCGACCAAAAGCGTATGCTCCAATATCTGTCGCCCAAACAATAAAGAGGGCTAAAAAGACAATATAAACACTTGTTTGGCGTGCTGTCAGTAAATTTTGAAAACCAATCCCTACGTAGAAAGCCGAAAGGAATGGAAAACCAGCATCAACAAAAGAATATTTTCCGTTTGAAAGCACCATTCCTGTCAGCATTGCAAACAAGAAAAGGGTAAAGAGCATCACTCCACCGTCAACATTAAGCCCTAGCCAGTGTTTGCCAACTGGTAAAGCAAGTGAAAGGGCGGCTAAAGTTGCTAAAATTCCTTCAAATGATAATAATTGAAGCTTGTACATTCGAAATAGCTCTTGCATGGCAATAATAACAAGCAATGCGACTAAAATTTGGAAGTAAGCACCTCCCAAGAGCAAAAGGGCTAGAAAAATCCCTCCTGCAACCACTCCTGTGATAATTCGTTGCATCATTATTTGACTCCTCCATATCTGCGGTCACGCTTTTGGAACGCAGCAATCGCTTTGTCCAATTCCGCTTCATCAAAGTCGGGCCAAGCGGTTTGCGCAAAATATAATTCACTATAAGCTGACTGCCAAGTCAAGAAATTAGACATCCGTTGTTCACCTGACGTTCTGATAATCAAATCGGGATCCCGAAGATTTTCCGGCAAAACAGCTGTTTGCAGATGTTTTGATAAATCTTCTTCAGTCAGTGTACTTAAGTCCTGTCCACTCTTAGCAAGTTCTTGAATGGCTAAGATGATATCACGACGTCCACCATAATTCATCGCAAAATTCAAAATCATTCCAGTATTTTCAGAAGTTTCTCGAGCCGCACGGTCAATAGAGTCTAAGGTTGCTTTTGGCATTCCTGCTCGTTCACCAATCATACGGATTTGAATATTTTCTTCTTTTAAAACTGGAACATATTTGCTGTAAAAGTCAATCGGTAAGCTCATAATGAATTTTACTTCATCTACTGGTCTTGTCCAATTTTCGGTAGAAAAAGCATAAACAGTCATCACTTTAATTCCACGTCTTGCACCATGAACGGCAACATCTTTTAGCGAATCCATTCCTGCTTTATGACCAAAAATTCGTGGTTTCCCCTTCTTTTTAGCCCATCGTCCATTACCATCCATGATAATCCCGATATGCTCTGGAAGTAATTCTTCTTGTTCTTTATTTTTTAAGTTATTAAACATAGTACCTCACATGGGAATTTTATGCAAAAATTGTATTTCATAAACTCACCAATATACTCTTTGGTTATTAAAGTTCTATTGAGATAAGAGCTTTCTGAAAAATAAAATTCTCTCATCCATTTCAAAACTTTATTCGATACTTTCTCAAAAAGACAGTATTACTTTTCCATTTTACCATATTTTGATATAGATTTGTATCTCAAATTTTATTCGTCAGTATTCAAGTTTTATTCTTTTTGATAAATTCAAATTACCGATTGTTCTGTCAGTAAATAATTTTATAAAAAAATCCTGTCAGTAACTGACAGGAAAATAAATTGAGTCTATTGCCTCATCAAGAAAAAATAAATTATTTTTCTTCAATTGGGCTTTCCACTTTTGTTTCTTCTACTGTTTCTTCAACAACAGTTGCTTCTGGTGTTACACTACTTTTAACTGTTTTTACAGCTGCACGGTCAAAAGTTAAAATAACTCCTTCACAATCAAGTTCAATTGTTCCTTTTGCTGAATCAATACTTGAAAGAATTCCGTGTAAACCGCCAATTGTTACGATTTCTGAACCTGGTTGCATCGCATCCAATTGTTCTTGACGTTTTGATTGTTGTTTCTTTTGTTGACGGTTCATAAAGAACATCATCCCACCCATAACAACAACGATAAAAATAAGAGATAAGCCTGACATTTCTGTCTCCTTTGTAAGTTTTATTCAAATTTAAGTCCATTTCCGAACATTCTTCTTATTTTATCATAGTTTGAAAACTCTGTCAAATCAAGCTTTAGAGATGTTTAGTGGCTTCCCGAATTGAAAGTTTTGCCATTTCTTTTTCATGCCACCCAATAAATTATTGCACCCATCTTGGATTAGTTTTTGCTAAATCTCGCAAAGCCCAACCAATAGCCTTATTAATGAAAAATTCGTCAGCAAATGGAGAATGAGCAAGATTTTGTTCAATATTATAAGAAAGTAGCTCTAAATCTGTTTTTTCTTTTAAACTTAATTGACAATCTATCGCGATTCTACGAACCCAAAAATTCTCATCTTGGGCCCATTCTTTTACTAGCTTACTCACTCTTTCATAAGCTAGCCCCTCATCTTCAACCAACTTTGCTCGACTTGCCATTAAGATAAAGCCAACTAATTCATCAAGCGAATCCACTGTGTCCCACCAAGATTTACTAATCGTTAATTTTTTTATCTTCGCTAAATCTGCAAAAGTAAGCCATTTTTTCATTTGATGAAGATAATCGATCGCCAAATATTGAAATTCACGTTCAGGCAAGTTCCAAAGTTCAAAAGCAAAATCCCATTCAATTTCTTTACTTTGTTTTTTTTCCTTTATAAATTCCTTACCTAAAAGACGTCTTTCGGGTGTTTTCAAACCAATAAATTCAAACTGATGGCGTAAATAAGCCGCTTGTTTTTCCGCATTTTCTAAATTTTTATTTTTGCGGAATTCTTCTATTATATTAACCATATCTCATTCTTTCATTTTTACTTATGATAAGCCGAACCTCGATTTATCATTTGTGCCCGATAAATCTGTTCCACTAAAACCAAACGCATCAGCTGATGAGGGAGAGTCATCCGACCAAATGAAATTTGTAAATCACTTCTTTTATAGACCTCATCGGAAAGTCCCAAAGACCCTCCAATTACGAAAACGAGATTGCCTGTTCCATAAACTTCTGCTTTTTTCACAAAATCAGCCAATTCCTCTGATGACATCAACTTCCCTTGAATTGCTAAAATTGCTAACTTATCTCCTGTTTGAATGCGAGATAAAATTTTATCCCCTTCTCGCTTCTTTAAAGCTTCCGCTTCTTTCTCAGAAGCATTATCCGGAATTTTTTCATCAGCTAGCTCAATAATTTCAAGTGGAAGCATCGTTCCCATTCGTTTAACATATTCGGCAATTCCATCTTTTAGATACTTCTCTTTCAATTTTCCAACAACTACTAATTTAATTTTCATCTTTATTTTTCTCCCAATCAAAGCTTTTATTACTTAAAAATTAAAAACTTTTTCCCCAATTTTTTACTCACTTTTACACCTTAGGCAATAAAAACATTTATAAATTCTTAAATTTATTTTATAATTTTACCCTTTTCCCCCATTGAAAACAAGATGAAAGCATGATTTATCAACATTTTTTCACTTTTTTCCACTTTTGTGTGGAAAACTCCTCTTAAATATCCACTTATCCTCATTAATTTTTAAATTATCCACAAAAATGTGGATAAACTATATTAGTTTGATTTTTGTTACTATTAAGGTATTATTAAGTGAGAGTAGTTATAATTACAACATAGAAATTCTACAAAGAGTAATAATTGAAAGGAATTATTTATGGCAAAAGCTAATATAGGAAAATTGCTATTAACCGGTGTTGTGGGTGGAGCTATCGCACTCGGAGGAAGCGCAATTTATCAAAGCACTACAAACCAACTAGGAAATGCTAACCGCTCAAATACAACTAGCACAAAGGTTAGTAATGTTTCGGTAAATGTCAATACCGATGTCACCTCTGCAATTAAAAAAGTTTCAAATTCTGTCGTTTCTGTTATGAATTATCAAAAACAGAATTCACAAAGTGATTTTAGTTCAATTTTTGGTGGAAATAGCGGCTCAAGTTCAGCTAATGACGGCTTGCAACTTTCCAGTGAGGGTTCTGGTGTTATTTATAAAAAATCTGGTGGAGATGCTTACGTGGTCACTAACTATCACGTTATTGCTGGAAATAGTTCCCTCGATGTTTTACTTTCTGGTGGGCAAAAAGTTAAAGCCACAGTTGTTGGTTATGATGAATACACTGACCTTGCCGTTCTTAAAATCAGCTCTGACCATGTTAAAGACGTGGCAACTTTCGCTGATTCAAGCAAGTTAACTATTGGTGAACCAGCTATTGCAGTCGGCTCACCTTTAGGTAGCCAGTTTGCTAATACTGCAACCGAAGGAATTCTGTCTGCAACAAGTCGTCAAGTCACTTTGACTCAAGAAAATGGTCAAACAACAAGTATCAATGCGATTCAAACGGATGCTGCCATTAACCCGGGTAACTCAGGTGGAGCCTTGATTAATATTGAAGGTCAAGTGATTGGTATTACTCAAAGTAAAATCACAACGACCGAAGATGGTTCTACCTCTGTGGAAGGTTTAGGTTTTGCTATCCCATCTAATGATGTGGTAAACATCATTAATAAACTTGAAACTGATGGTAAGATTTCACGTCCTGCCTTAGGTATTCGTATGGTTGACCTATCTCAATTATCAACAAATGATAGTTCTCAACTGAAATTACCTAGCAGCGTAACTGGTGGAGTGGTTGTCTACTCTGTTCAAGCGGGTCTTCCTGCTGCCACAGCTGGTCTGAAAGCTGGCGATGTGATAACGAAGGTGGGAGATACCGCCGTTACTTCATCAACAGACTTACAAAGTGCTCTTTACTCACACAATATTAATGATACTGTGAAAGTCACCTACTACCGTGATGGTAAATCAGCCACAGCAAATGTTAAACTCTCTAAATCAACAAGCGATTTAGAAACAAATAGTTCATCTTCTTCTAATTAATATATCATTGATAAAAAAGTCTTCTGGAAAGAAGGCTTTTTTTCATACTAAAGTCTGAAATTTTGTAAAATAATAATTTTCCATTTTTCTTTTATTGATTTATGGTAAAATAAAGGTAAGCATGAAAATTTTACTTTACTTAGAAGCCGAACAATTTTTGAGTCATTCAGGAATTGGTCGTGCAATGAAACATCAACAACGCGCCCTTGATTTAATGGGCATTGACTGGACAAAAAATCCTGAGGATGATTATGATATCCTCCATTTAAATACTTATGGTTTTAGCAGTTGGAAAATGTTAAAGAAAGCCAAAAAAGCAGGAAAAAAAGTAATCTTTCACGGTCATTCGACAAAAGAAGATTTTCAAAATTCCTTTATCGGCTCAAATATTGCCGCTCCTTTCTTTAAACAATATTTAATGCACTATTATCGGGCAGCTGATTTAGTGATTACACCAACTGATTATTCTGCTAGTTTGCTTCGTTCTTATGGAATTAAATGCCCAATCCTACCCATTTCAAATGGAATTGATTTGGCTAAATATTCCCGAAGTAAAGCTAAAGAACAAGCTTTTCGTGACCATTTTTCTTTGAAAGCTGACCAAAAAGTTGTCGTAACTGCTGCTCTTTATTTTAAACGTAAGGGAATTGATGACTTTATCAAAGTCGCTGAAAGAATGCCTGACGTGACATTCATCTGGTTTGGTTACCAAAATTTATGGACCATTCCTGGATGGATTCGCCGCATTGTGAAGAAAAATCACCCTAAAAATGTTCTTTTCCCTGGCTATATCAAAGGCGATATTTTTGAAGGTGCTATGACTTCTGCTGACGCATTCTTTTTCCCTTCACGTGAAGAAACAGAAGGAATTGTTGTTCTTGAGGCCTTGGCTAGTCATCAAAAAACCGTCGTTCGAGATATTCCGGTCTATCATGGCTGGCTTGATTCAAATGCTGTAAGTATGGCTTGCGATATTGATGGATTTGTTAGCCAGCTCCATGATGTTTTAGATGGGAAGGTAGATAAAACAGAAGCCGCTTATCAAGTGGCTGAAAGTCGGACAATTGAAAAAGTAGCACAACAATTGGCTGATGCCTATCAACAGACTTTGGAACTTTGATTTTTTGAATGATTTATTGATATAATGGGATAAATGAATTTACTGACAGACTAGACTGGTCAGTAATCTTAACTGACAAAAAAGTCTATCATTACAATAATGATAGACTTTACAGAAATATAAACGGGAATTTATTTATGAGAGTTGGACTTTTTACAGATAGCTACTTTCCACAAATCAGTGGTGTAGCAACAAGTATTCGCACTTTAGCCATAGAGCTTGAAAAACTAGGGCATGAGGTTTTCATTTTTACAACAACAGACCCAAATGCTGATGTGGACCACGAACGAAATATCATTCGCTTGCAATCTATTCCTTTTGTGAGCTTGGCTGAACGAAAAATTGTACTCAAAGGCGTTTTTGCTGCCTACTTGATTGCGAAAGAATATGACTTAGATATCATTCATACCCAAACTGAGTTTGGAATGGGAATCTTGGGTAAAATGGTTGCTGCTCAATTACGTATTCCTGTCATTCATACTTTACACACTAAGTATGAAGACTACGTTTATTACATCGCTAAAGGACGTTTGATTCGTCCAAGTATGGTCAAATATGTGATTCGTAATTTCTTACGAGGAACTGAAGCGATTATTTGCCCAAGTGAAATGGTTCTGGAAACAGTCAATAGCTATGGCGCAACCCTTCCTAAACGGGTCATTCCAACAGGAATTGAAATCGACCGATTCAAACGTGACGATATTAAACCTGAAGAATCCGCAAAACTCCGCGCTGAGCTTGGTTTACAAGAAAATGAAATCATGTTACTCAGCCTTTCACGAATTGCTGCCGAAAAAAATATCCAAGCGGTTATTCACGCGCTACCTGATATTTTAGAAGAGTTTCCCGTGAAACTTGTGATTGTTGGACATGGTCCCTACGCCGAAACGCTAAAAGATTTAGTAGATTCACTCGAATTATCTGATAAAGTTATCTTTACAGGTTCCGTTGAAAATGAGCAAACTGCTTATTATTATAAAGCCGCAGACTTTTTCATCTCTGCCTCTACCTCAGAAACACAAGGGCTCACTTATCTTGAAGCAATGGCAGCAGGAACAAGAGTTTTAGCAGCAAAAAATCCTTATTTATCTGAATTAATCAATGATGATGAATTTGGAAGACTTTTTATCGGTGATGACGATTTAGCTGAAGTTACTAAAAGTGCGATTCGTGACTTACACCCAATTGATAAAGATAAATTTGAAAAGAAACTCTATGAAATTTCAGCAGAAAATTTTGCTAAAAAAGTTTATCTCTTCTATATTGATACAATTATCGAATATAATAACCTTAAATCTATTGAGGCGGAACGTTTCCCAATGAAAATGGAAGATACCATTCGCCAAATGCCAGTTACTGTTAAACGTTCACTTAAAAGAGAACAAATTCGGGCAAAATATTTTGCTAGAAAAGCCAGTAAACTTGCCAAAAATCTACAAAGTTATGTTAAAATAGATAAGGACAAAGAACAGGACTAATGGGGTTAATCCTGAAAGCTGTTCCTTTGAAAATCAATTGTAAGTAAAAACAATTTTATAAAAAACAAAGTTTTGCTTTGCAAAACGCCGAAAGGAATTTTTAAGAAATGAAATCACATTTGTTAACAATTATGAATCGCTTAAATCGTTTAGTTGAAGGTGGCGATCCAAAAGAAACTTATAATTTTGAACGTGAAGGCGAAGTAATGCTCACAGTGAGCTACAGCCCAGAAGATGAAGCATTTGCTTTACGTTATCCTAAACAAAAAGACGCTTCTTTGTTCGATGACATCGACCTTGTTGCCATTGAAATTTATGATATGATTTATTAAAAAATTACTGACAAACAACTTAGATTCGCTCTTAATGGTTTGTCAGTGATTTTTTTGTTCTTTTGTTTCATTATTTCTGATTTGTTATTTATATTTTACTTTTTTTATATTAAAATATCAATAAAATACATTAGGAGTAATTTATGAAAAAGAAAATTTGGATGTCTTTGGGAATCACTGCTCTTGCAGTTGTCACTCTCTCTGCTTGCTCGACTAAAAACTCTGATGCGGCAAAAAAAGCCTTTATCTCAGATACAGTTGCCTTAAACAACTCTAAAGAATACAACGCACAAAATGTAAAACTTGATGTCAACGAATTCAAGCTACACGGGGAAGATTCTTCTGAATTCAATAAAATGTTTTCAAAAGGGGCCCATTTAAACGTAAATCTTGGGCTTGACAAGACTAACCAACTTGCTGCTCTCGCTGGAACAATCACATTAGATAAAAAAGATTATAATTTAGGCGTGATGATGTCACAAAAAGGCCTTTATCTTGCTAGCACTGATATCAAATCACTTTATGATAACAATAAAGATTTGATTCCCAGTGAAGATAGTGATACGGCAATGGTTTATGGAGCGATGATTGACAGTCTTAACAAATCATATCTTTTGATTGATTCTGAAACAATTGATTCAAGTGCTCAATCTGTTGATGAAAATTGGTCTTCAACTTTTAAAGACTTATTTAAATCTACTGAAAAAATAAAACAAGCTGATTTGGAAAAGGAATTTAAAAAAATACCAAATTCTGATTTTACCAAAGATGGTGATAAGGTGACTTTAAAATTCTCTGGTAAAGATATTGACCTCAAAGATTTAATTAATAGTATCAGCTCAACTTCTTCAATCCCTAAAAAACAAGTGGAACAACTGATTAAAGAAAGTAAAAACCTTGATATTAGTAAACTTTCTGTTAAATTTGTGATTGATAATAAGGCACACAAAATGACGAGCACTATTTCCGGAAGTATTACTAATACTAAAGAAAAAGCAAGTGCTGACCTCAATCTCTCATTATCTTCAACACGTAGTAAATTAAAGAAAGCAATTAAAGAACCAGCTGCTACAGATACTAACACACTTGAAGAAGTGCAAAATGCAGCGATTGAAAAAATAATGGCTCAAGCAAGTGCCGCATATTAAAAAAGAGTTACTGACAAGTAAAAGCTTAACTTTAGGCTTTCTGTCAGTAACTTTTTTTAATGTTTTCCATAATAAATTTCATCAATTTCATCGGTATAAGTCCCATCATCATTATGAACAATGAGAGGTGGGAGGAAGATTTCACCTCCTTCTTTTCCATCTTTAATGGCATCAATCAACAAAATATTAGCCGGTTGATTCGCTTTAGGATAGACGAACTGAATCCATTTAGGCTGCAAATTATTAGCCCGCATCTTATCAACAATTTCTAAAAAGCGCTCGGGCCTATGAACCATGGCAATATGACCATTCGTTTTCAATAACTTTTTACTAATCTCAAAAATTTCATCCAAATTTGTTGTCAGTTCATGGCGTGCTAGAGTATAATGCTGACTTTCATTTAGATGACTGTCAGTTGAGTCTACTTTAAAATAGGGTGGATTACAAAAAATCAAATCTGTACTAGAAGTATGAAGATGATTAAGCGCCTGATTGAGATTATCATTAATGACCGACATTCTGTCAGTAAGTTCATTAAGCTCAATTGAACGCTGCGCCATGTCAGCCAGACGTTCTTGAATCTCTAGCTCAATGATCTGTGCATTGGTTTTAGAGCTCGCAAAAAGACCCACTGCCCCATTGCCCGCGCACATGTCTACAATTTTTCCACGTTTTGGCAAGCGCGGAAAACGAGCCAGCAAAATCGCATCTATGCTAAAAGAAAAAACCTCTCGGCTTTGAATAATTTTGACCCCACTACTGGCAATTTCATCAATTCTCTCATCCATCTTCAATTCGATATTTTCCATAATTTTATTATATCACAGACCCCGACACATCTTCTAACAGTACCTGTTAAAATACCAAAATGATAAACACCAAAAAATGATAATCAGCACGAACTAATTATCATTTTTATTTATCTTTTTTTGTCAGTCAGCCGCTCTGTCAACTGAATTAAAAATTCAACTGCTACTTGCTGACAGAAAGCTTGTCAGTATCATTAATAACTAGTATCATTTGGCTTCATACCAAGTTTTACCAGTATTTTCATCCACTTTCAATGGTACAGCAAGTTCAATTGCTTCTTCCATTGTTTCTTTGACAAGTGCCTGAATCTCTTCTAATTCCTCAAGTGGAACATCTAGAATAATTTCATCGTGTACTTGCAATAATAATTTTGATTTTGATTGACGTTCCGTCAGCGCTTTATCCAGATTAATCATCGCAATTTTCAAAATATCCGCTGCCGATCCTTGGATTGGCGAATTAATTGCCGTCCGCTCCGCAAAACCACGAACATTAAAATTACGTGCATTAATATCTGGAATCTTACGACGACGATGACTCATTGTCTCAACAAATCCTTTATCTCTAGCCTCGCGAACAATATTTTCCATATAAGTTTTAATACCAGGATAACGTTCAAAGTAAGTTTCAATATAATTTTTGGCATCTTTTCTTGTAATTCCCAGATTTCTTGCCAAACCAAAATCCGAAATTCCATAAACCACACCAAAATTGACTGCTTTTGCATTTCGGCGGTCATTTGCCGTGACATCTTCTGCTTTTTCAATGCCAAAGACCCGCATAGACGTTGACGTATGGATATCAGCCCCATGTTTAAAGGCGTCAATCAAATGCTCATCAGCAGAAATATGAGCCAGCACTCGCAATTCAATTTGTGAATAGTCGGAACTCAACAAAAGAGAATCTTGACTTGGCACAAATGCCTTACGAATCTTCCGTCCTTCTTCCAGTCGAACAGGAATATTTTGCAAATTCGGGTCAACAGAACTCAAACGACCGGTCTGCGTCAAGTCCTGAACATATCGCGTATGGATTTTTCCATCATCAGCAATTTGCGGAATCAAGCCTTTAACATAAGTCGATTGTACTTTATTGATTTGACGATATTCCAAAATCTTCGCCACCACTGGAGATAAAGCAGCCAAGTCTTCTAAAACGTCCACCGCCGTCGAATAACCCGTTTTTGTCTTCTTACCTACTGGCAATTGCAATTTTTCAAATAAAATCACTCCCAGTTGTTTTGGTGAATTAATATTAAATTCTTCACCAGACAACTCATAAATTTCACGCGTCAGCAAAGCCAATTTTTCTTCGTTTTCTTCACCAATTTCTTCCAGCGTATTTTGACTGACAGAAATTCCTGTAATCTCCATTTTTGCCAAAACTTCGGCTAATGGCAATTCCATATCAGACAAAAGATGTTCTTGTTCATTTTCAATAAGTTCAGCCATCATTTTTTCTTTGGCACGAGCTAAAACTCTGATTTTACGAGCCAAATGGTCAAACAAAATCTCATCATCAGGTAGAGCAAGTTTTGTACCTTTGCCAAAAATTTCCTCATCAGTGGCCAAATGTCCCACATCAAAAAGTCGTGCAATGGTTGAAATTTTATTATCTTCCGTTGTAGAAATCAAATATTTTGCAAGCATAGCATCAAATTTAACCAGAGGCAATTCAATATTTAAGTGGCTCAAAAGTACGCGATTTTTCTTGAAATCATAAGTATTTTCAGGAAATTTCATTTCTGTCAGTAAATCCAGATTTTTTGAAACATAAATTTTCTCAGCATTTCCCCAAGCAAATGCCACAATCTGCTCACGATGATAATTTTCACCCAAAGTTTCCAAATAAAAGAAATCATCAGCATTGACTGAAGCAACTGAACTTTTGTCAGTAACTATTTCAAACTTAATTTCTTCACTGACAGTTTCGTCAGTAACTTCTCCACCGCCGTCAGTTAATAACTTACTTTTGAATTGTGAAAATCCCATTTCATCATAAAATTGGCCCAGTTCAGCCACATTTTTTTCTTTTAAAAGCGTATCTTCTAAACCAATTTCAAGAGGAGTTTTCGTATTGATTGTCGCCAATTGCTGTGACAAAAAGGCCATTTCCTTGTCAGCAATTAGATTATCCTTCATCTTGCTGGCTTTTAGCGTCTCAACATTTTCATAAAGATTTTCCAGTGAACCAAATTCCTGTAAAAGTTTAAGACCCGTTTTTTCACCAACTTTAGTGACACCAGGATAATTATCCGAAGAATCGCCCATCAAAGCCTTCAAATCAATAAATTGAGATGGCGTAAGTCCCATTTTTTCTAAGAGATAGTCAGGCGTAAATTCCTCAAACTCAGCCACACCCTTTTTAGAAATTTCCACTCGTGTATTTCCATCGACCAGCTGAATCATATCCTTGTCCCCGGTCACAATGGTCACATCGAAATTTACATCAGGCGCTTCAGCCATTTTATCCAAAGTTCCGATAATATCATCGGCCTCATAGTTTGCCAACTCATAATGCCGAATCCCCAACTTTTCAATCATTTCCTTGATAAAAGGCAGTTGCTCGCGAAACTCATCAGGTGTTTTTGAACGTCCCCCTTTATAATCCGCAAACATCTCCGTCCGAAAAGTGGTTTTCCCCGCATCAAAAGCAATCAACACATGTGTCGGTTGAATTCGTTCCATCAAAGAAGATAACATCGTATGAAAAGCAAAAATGGCATTTGTATGTAAGCCATTAGGTGCTTTGAACCGATCTAACTGATTATATAATGCGAAAAACGCTCGAAAAGCAACCGATGACCCATCAATTAGCAAAAGTCTATTCTTATCTTCCATCTCTATTATCTACCTCTATTTTTCTACTTTTTATTCTATTTATTCTATTTTACTTTTAATTCAAATCAATTTATCTCTCAAATCAATAAAAATCAGCTTTACTAAATTATAACATTTTAAACACTCCTTTTGGAATTGCTCAGCTCTATCCATTTTTAGAAAAAAGCACTTCCATCAGTAAAAATAAAAAATAATAATCCTTGACATGGAACGCGTTTCATAAATTAGAATAGAATAATCAAAGAAAAGGAGCTTCACAAAATGAAAATTAAACACATTTTTACAGATATGGACGGAACATTGCTTGACTCACATGGAGCTTTATCTGATACCAACCACTGGTCAATATACTACAGTGAGTTACCAATTACCCTAGTTTCAGCACGTAGCCCATTAGAAATGAGTGATGTGGTAGAAAAATTACAGCTTTCCACACCACAAATTGCTTTCAATGGAAATTTAACATTTACGCAAAATCAATTCGGTCTTCAAATTTTAGATAAAAACACCCTGAACTCAGAAACAGTATTCCAAATTTTAAATTATGTTTCAAGTGAATTTCCGAAAGTAAGTCTAAACTGGTATAGTCTTGCTCATTGGTATACTAACAAACAAGATAAAGGAACCTTTATCCAAAAAGCCTTGACAGGCCTCGAACCAAGAATCAAAACTTTCGATGGACAATCAGAAATCTATAAGATTATGATGATTGTTTTTGACCAAAATGAACTTCATCAACTTCAAAATCAACTTAATCAATTGGAAATTCCAAATATCGCAATTCAACAAAGTGGTCAGTGGTATTTAGAAATTACATCTGATAAAAGAACAAAGGCCAATGCGGTTCAATCAATCCTTAACGACGAAGCATTAGATTTTACACAAATTGCTGCAATTGGTGATGGTCATAATGACATTCCTCTACTTAAAGCAGCAGGTCTAGCCATCGCAGTGGATAACGCTAACCCAGAAGTTAAAAAACATGTTAAAATGGTAGTAGCAAAGAATACAGAGCATGGTGTGGCAGAGGCCATATCAGCCATCAATACCCTCAATGAACAGGTAATTTAATGACCTCACTAACCGATTTATCAAAACTCAGTGGCTATTCAAAAGCTACAGTTTCACGTGCCCTTTCTGGAAATGGCTACGTATCTCCCGAAGCTCGGACAATCATACAAGATTTAGCAAATGAATTGGATTATACTCCTAATGCTATTGCACAAGAACTTGCTGCCGGAACAACCAAGAATATCGGTGTCGTTCTACCTTATGTTAAGCACCCATTTTTCAGTCAGATTTTGGAAGGAATTCTTGATAAAAGCTTTGAAACTGGCTATAAGATTGTCATTCTTCCCTCAAATTATGATCAAAATTTAGAACTTCAATACTTAGAGCAATTACGCAAAAAAGCATTTGAAGCCTTAATCTTTACCTCTAGAAAAATATCTGAGGAAACCGTTCTTAAATACCAAAAATATGGTCCAATTATCTTATGCCATAAACCTAAGACCAAGACAATATCAGCCAGCTATGCCGAAAGAGAAATCGGATATCGTGATGCCTTTAAATGGCTTAAAAAACAAAACTGTACAAATATAGGTTTTCTATTTTCACGCTATAAAAGCCCAACCACATCCGTCACCCTCCAGACCTATAGCGAAATATATAAATAACCAGTTAGGACTGACCAAATCAAAACAGGAGCGGTCTCCTCGACAGACGGCTACGACTTAGGAGCAGAACTTGCTCAATTTGATAGTATTTTTGCCAATTCAGATGATATTGCTGCAAATGTTTGGCGATGGTTTGAACAAAACAAACTCCCCAAACCAATTATAATTGGCCAAGAAGCACTAATTTCAGGCCAACTATTAAATCTCCCAACTGTTGACAATCACTTTTTACAAATTGGAAGATCAGCATTTGAATTAGCCATTTCAAAAGAAATAAAACAACTAGCTATAAAATCAGAATTCATTCTCCAAAGATAAAAAACAGCCCTTAGGGGCTTTTTAAGTTATCGAGAAATAAGGAGCCAAGAACACAAAAAAAGGAGCCTTAGCTCCTTTAGTTCACTTGGCCACTC
>SKDZ01000352.1_pt1 | contig 25786 bp, 27 predicted proteins | sample 4826551 | NCBI WGS metagenome assembly SKDZ01 (sample SAMN11008822, study PRJNA524170) | human gut metagenome | biome: Human fecal sample; material: Feces; isolation source: fecal sample from pouch patient p12, p15 | host: Homo sapiens | place: Israel: Tel-Aviv | collected 2016-02-02 | reverse complement strand
TGGAATTAGCTCAGCCTTTACCAGAGTATGAGATTCTGCTTTCTATTCCTGGCATCGCTGAGACAACTGCGACAAGCATGATTGGTGAACTTGGAGATATCCGCCGTTTTCAGTCTGCCAATCAAATTAATGCTTTTATCGGTATCGACTTACGGCACTATGAGTCTGGAAACTTCCTCGCTAAGGAACACATTACCAAGCGTGGGAATCCCTACGCTAGAAAGATTCTGTTTAAGTGTATTCACAACATCGCTGCGGCTAGCCATACTAATCCTTGCCATATTGAAGACTTCTATGAGAAACGAAAAAGACAATCGCAAACAACTTCAACGAAGCCACATACGATTGCCTCTATACATCGCCTTATTCGGACAATGTATTACCTCATAACGCATAACAAACTTTACGATTACACTTCAACCCAAAATCGCTAAAATTGTTTATGCCATATTATTGTAACACCTTTTCAAAAATGTAGCTAGCTAAGGTGTTATTTAGTTGTGCACTTTTTCTCTGTTAAATCAAAGAAATAACTTCTCTACTGGTTGAATTAAGTAGCTTCCGATAATGATTTCTTCTAGAAATCGTTGATATGCTTGACAAATGGTAGAAAAAGAGAGCTTCGTGCTCTCTTTTTTTGTGCCACATTAGTAAGAATAACTATTATAAGATTGTGAGTAGGTATCCGTACTACCATAATAGTCGCTATAAGTGCTACTGCTATAATCGTCATAGTAATAGTTACTATTGTAACCATCGCTATAAGTCGTATCGTAGCCGCTGCTATAACTGCTATCATAGGTTCCGTAAAGGTCTTCTGAAAGCACCGCCGTTGTTTTCAGAGTGTCGCTTTCTTTTTGACCCAATTGTTTTTTGATGTTGTTTTGAATTTCTAGCAAGTGGTCCGCGCTGACAATTTCATAAGAAGTACCGTTAATCATTTCGCCTTCCCCTTGAAGCTGATAAGTTTCCACATTGCTCAAAGCGTCTGTGTAACCAAGCAAGCTAGGGATGGTACTTGATGAAATCTCAATATTGGTTTGCATATTGCCACTGACCGCTGACAAGATTTTCTTGTATGAGCTGACACTGTCCAAAGCCAAAATTTTCTTCATCACTTTTTGAATAACTTCACGTTGGCGTTTTTGACGTCCGTAGTCCCCTTCAGGGTCATCATAACGCATACGAGCGTAAACCAAGGCTTGTTCTCCGTTAATCTTATGCGTTCCAGGTTCAACGGTCGCTGTGTATTCAGGTTCTTTTTCAGCAATAGAAATCGGGAAATCAAAGTTATTGGTTACCGTAATACCACCAACGGCATCTACCAAGTCCACCAAACCTTGCATATTGATTTGAATGTAATTATCAATCTCAATGTCCAACAAATCCTGAACCGTCATGATAGCCATTTTAGCTCCACCTGATGCGTAAGCGACATTCAATTTTGCCTGAACGCCAGTCATATCATTGTCTTTTGGTCCTGATAAAGTCACCAAAACGTCGCGTTCCAAACTGGTCATGGTCGTTGTCTTGGTTTCAGGGTTAATCGTCACCAAAATCATCGAGTCACTATTCCCTTGCCAAGTTGATTTTCGCTCAGAATCTCCTGTATCTACCCCCATCAAGAGGATTGAAATCGGTTTCGTTTGCTTGATGGCTTCACTATCTGAAGTGTTGTAATCTTTGAAAGTCTTTGCCAACTCATTAGTTGAAAAATTGAAGGCTGAGGTAACATAAACTCCTAAAGCAACAAGGGTAGTGGCAATGATAGCCGTTATCATTAACAGTATTTTTTTTCTAAGTTTCATTCGTTTACTTTCAGTCTATCAACCTACTCATCAAGTAGACGTCAAGAAATTCTCCATCTTTCGTTTGTACGCCACGTGACGTCGTAGCGTCTATCCTAAAACCAAACTTTTCATAAAGGTGAATAGCTCTGCTATTTCTCACTTGCACCGTCAACTCCAAACGGTGAATCATTGGCGTGTGTTTTGCCCAGTCAAGAGCCATCTCCATCAATAATGAACCTAAGCCGTAACCCCAATAGGCTTGCTTAACAGCGATAAAGATATCACCGATAGAGTCATCTTGTGAATGGTCTGAAGGGACAATATTCAAAACGCCTACGAATTCTTCTCCAAGTCGAGCCACCAAACAAATGGCGTTGATGGACTCACTTTGCTGGTCCAAAAAACGAATCATCTCATCCAAAGTCAAGACTTTGTCTTGAATAATAAAATCCGTTTCCTCAACCACTTTTTGCAACAAGGCTAATAAAGATGAGGCATCCTCCACCTGCGCCTCTTCAATCACAAGGTCTTGCTCACTCACCTTCTAAAGCCTCCAATAACTCCTGACTTCTAGGACCATGAGCTACAAAATCAAGCTTGCGTCCATCACCAGAAGGGGTTAATTGAATGTCTAAATAATCATCTAGCAATTGAGTGTCCAGCAAATTGCCCCATTCAATAACGGTCACCCCATCGCCATATAAAAAATCGTCCAAATCAATCGAATCTGGGTCATTTCCAATACGATAAACATCTAAATGATAAAGGGGCAGACGCCCATCGTACTCTCGAACAATTGTATAGGTCGGGCTTTTGATCATTTGCGTAATACCCAAGCCTTTTGCTATTCCCTTGGTTATGGTCGTCTTACCAGCACCGAGATCTCCAGTCAGGACCAAAACATCCCCTGCTTGCAGCATTAGACCAAGCTTTTTCCCATAGGCAATTAGCTCATCTTCATTTTGACTATAAAACATGTGCCTATTATATCAAAAAACATTTTTTCTTCCAACCCTAACCCGAATTTTCTCCCCAAAATAAAAAGAGCTAAAAGACTGAAGTCTTTCAACTCTTGCAAGTAAGCGTTGTAAAATCTTTTTTATAGGACAGCCAAGAAAATGAAGTTTAAGACAAACAAGGCATCCAAGACCCACATAACCACTGGAATCTCTTTAACTTGTCCTTTAAAGACTTTAACCAAAGTGTAAGTGATGAAACCAGCTGCGATACCGTAAGTAATGCTGTAAGTGAATCCCATAAAGATAGATGTAAAGAATGCAGGAATGGCTTCGTCCAAGTCAGCCCATTTGATGTTTTTAAGGTTTGACAACATCATCACACCAACGATGATTAAGATAGGGGCTGTCGCTTGTGTAGGAACGATAGATACCAAAGGACTAAAGAAACTTGAAATAGCAAAGAGTACCGCTACGACAAGGGCAGTCAAACCTGTACGACCACCAGCTTCGATACCTGCCGCTGATTCCACATAAGTTGTTACGTTAGATGTTCCGGCAACCGCACCAAAGGTTGTCGCAACCAAGTCAGAATAAAGGGCACGGTCAAGGGCAGCAGAATCTTTGCTGTCACCAGTTGCTGAGATGATACCTACTTTTTCACCTGTTCCGACAAGCGTTCCAATCGTATCAAAAATATCTGTTAATGAGAAAGCCAAGATAGCCATCAACACACCAGGCAGACGTGATGGGTCTGAGAAAAGCGCTCCTAGACCTTGGCTACCAAGTGCCGCACCGAAAATTTGTTTCAAGTCGTTGATAGACGCTGATAAATTAGTTGCAGACCAATTAACAGCACCTAAATCAACAACACCCATTAAAATACCAACAATCGTTGTTGCAGCGATAGATAAGATAACGCCACCACGAATGCCTTTCACGATAAAGAAAATAGTAATCGCCAAGCCAATCAAAGCAAGAATGACGGCCGGTGAGTTAAAAGCAACCAAACCTGGTGTTGCTGAGGCATCTGCTGTAATAGAAGCCAAGCCTTTGTCAGCACCAGTTCCTGATACTGTATAAGTACCAGCGTCAATAGAAAATTTCAAGAAACCAGCATTTTTAATTCCGACGTAAGCCAAGAAAATACCAATACCAGCCGAAATCGCTGATTTCAATACAGCTGGAATGGCTTCGATAATCATCTTACGAACTTTAGTTACTGTGATGATTAGGGAAATAATCCCACAAATAAAGACCATTGCCAAGGCTTCTTGCCACGTGTAACCAAGGGCAAAGACAACTGTGTAAGTAAAGAAGGCATTCAAGCCCATTCCTGGTGCTTGTGCGTAAGGAAGGTTGGCATAAAAAGCCATCATCAAGGTCCCTACAACCCCACCAATAATAGTCGCTAGAAAGACACCTTGAGCAGGCATACCAGCTTGCGAAAGAATTGAGGGATTGACAAATAAGATGTAAGACATGGCAAAGAAGGTAGTCAAACCGGCCGTAACTTCTGTACGAACGTCAGTGCCATGTTCCTTAAGTTTAAAAAACTTTTCCATTGAACGTTTTTCTCCTTTTGGTAAGGTTAGTTGTGCGTTGCTTTTTGTTATTTTCCGAACAACTTCCTTATTCTACCAAAAGATCGTTCACTTTTCAACGATTATTTCTCAGGTTTTCGATCCAAAAAGACCAAACAAAGAATTTGAATAAAGGTAAACCCTATGACAAAATGCACCGCATCCCAACCAACGACATTGAGAATCTCAGCAACAACGGTTTTAGGACGTGTGAAAATATCCCAAGAATTCAGCCTTGCATAACGTCCAATGTGAATGGCAAAACTTGAAATAAACGAAAGCAAACCGATGAATATCAAACGCAGGTAATCATTTCTAACCTTGAAGGTTTCCATGATGTTTTTAAAACTCTCAATCCCACAAAGAACACCAAACAAAATGCTAGACACATAAAGCATGTATAAAATTAAGCTCGTCTTGTCCCACAAAACCGTACTAGCAAAATGCATGTGCACAATATCTGTTAGCATATAAAAGGTATTGGGATAGAAAAAGAGCCAGAGCAATAAGCTGGCGTACTTTACTACTCTAAAGCGAACATAGTACGTCACCAGTGAAAAGTCCAATGCCACCAAGGCCAAAAACATATTCCAAACCAAATCTGGTCCCTGCAAATTGTAGTGGTAGATACCAAAGGCAATCATCCCAAAAAAGAGATGAATAAAACCGATTTTTTTAATCATAGCGTCCCCCTTCTTTCTGGTTTTAGTTGTTGTCGATAGTAAAATTATAATAAATTTTTCTTAAAATGTTGTTAAAAAAGCTTACATTTCTAAAAATTCACCATTTTCAAAAAGAGCTTTTCGTTTCGTCCAACCTCCTTTTCTGTTATAATAAAAAGCATGAAAACTAAAATGATTGCATTAGATTTAGATGGCACTTTGCTGCGCCACAATGATACGATTTCGGACTACACAGTGGATACTATCCAAAAAATTCAAGAAAAAGGGCACAAGGTTGTGATTGCAACGGGGCGACCTTACCGCATGGCAGTTAAGCACTACCGTCGTCTTGGTTTAACCACACCCATGATTTCTTTCAATGGTGCCTTGACGCATTTACCTGAAAAGAAATGGGATTTTGAACACAGCGTCACTATTGACAAACGCTACCTTTTGGATGTTTTGGATATGCAAAAGAGCATTGAAGCGGATTTTATCGCCAGCGAATACCGCAAGAAATTCTACATTAGTGCGGAAAATCAGCAAGTGGTCAATCCAAAATTGTTTGGGGTTGAGGAAATCACGGACAAGATGACCATGGATATTACTAAAATCACGGAAAATCCTAATGCCCTTCTTATGCAAACACGTCACGAGGACAAATACGCTCTCGCCAAAGAAATTCGCCAACACTTCAATAACGATATTGAAGTCGATTCTTGGGGCGGTCCGCTCAACATTCTTGAATTTTCACCTAAAGGCGTCAACAAAGCTTACGCTTTAAACTACCTATTAAATGTCTTTAATTTTTCTCCTGAACAACTCATTGCTTTTGGAGATGAACACAATGACACAGAGATGCTAGCCTTTGCTGGTGTCGGTTATGCTATGAAAAATGCAAATGACGTTCTTTTGCCATTTGCAGATAAACAGACAGAATTTTCTAACGAAAACGACGGTGTGGCTAAAGAATTAGAAAAAATCTTCTTGTGAAAAACTTCTTTATTGGAGTTTTTCTTTTTTCATTATTTTCAAAATATTTCAACTTTCTTTACAATTTGATAACGCTGACACTCCCAAAACCCTTTATTTTACTGAAAAAGTAAGGGGTTTTAGTTTACATATTTCTGAAATATTTTCAGGATTTCTGCTATTTTTTCTCAAAAAGCTATTGCATTTTTATTGGAAACGTTTTACAATAAAGTTGTTCTTAAATTTCCTTGAAATGAAAAAGAATGGCCAAGTACGCTTGGAAGGAGATTATTCTTCTTCGTTTCAACGAAAAATATTTAAAAGGAGGAAGAACAAGAATGGGTATCGGTATAATTATTGCCAGCCATGGTAAATTTGCTGAAGGTATTCATCAATCAGGTTCTATGATCTTTGGCGACCAAGAAAAAGTTCAAGTGGTCACTTTTATGCCAAGTGAAGGACCAGATGACTTATACGCACACTTCAACGATGCTATCGCACAATTTGATGCTGATGATGAAATCCTAGTGCTAGCTGACCTTTGGAGCGGTTCTCCATTTAACCAAGCTAGTCGCGTGATGGGTGAAAATCCTGATCGTAAGATGGCTATCATTACAGGTCTTAATTTGCCAATGCTTATCCAAGCCTACACAGAGCGTATGATGGATGCTGACGCAGGTGTGGATAAAGTTGTTGCAAATATCATTAAAGAAGCTAAAGATGGTGTCAAAGCACTACCTGAAGAACTTAACCCTGCTGAAGAAACTGCCGCTGCACCTGCTGCACAAGAAGTACACCAAGGTGCAATCCCAGAAGGGACTGTCATTGGAGATGGTAAACTTAAAATCAATCTTGCTCGTATTGACACACGTCTTCTTCACGGACAAGTTGCGACAAACTGGACACCTGCTTCTAAAGCCGATCGTATCATCGTTGCATCCGATACAGTAGCTAAAGACGAATTACGTAAAAACCTTATCAAACAGGCTGCACCAAACGGTGTTAAAGCAAACGTTGTCCCTATCAAGAAATTGATTGAAGCTGCAAAAGATCCACGTTTTGGTAATACACACGCTCTTATCCTATTTGAAACACCTCAAGAAGCACTTGAAGCTATCGAAGGTGGCGTGCCAATTAAAGAACTAAACGTTGGTTCAATGGCTCACTCAACTGGTAAAACAATGGTTAATAACGTTTTATCTATGGATAAAGACGATGTTGCGACATTTGAAAAATTACGTGATCTTGGTGTAACATTTGACGTTCGTAAAGTTCCTAACGATTCTAAAAAAGATTTGTTTGAACTCATCAAAAAAGCAAATGTACAATAATTTTGGAAGCTACTAAGCATTATCAGGCTGATATCCAAGCTTCATAATCCTCAGTACTCTTATAACTAAGTAAAATTGTCACTGACAGTTTTACCATCGCACATTGAAAACTATTATAGACGAAAGGAACTAGAATAATGTCAATTATTTCTATGATTTTAGTCGTTGTGATTGCTTTCTTCGCTGGTTTGGAAGGTATCCTCGACGAATTCCAATTCCACCAACCGCTAGTTGCCTGTACATTGATTGGTCTTGTAACAGGACACCTTGAAGCTGGTATTATCCTTGGTGGTTCACTTCAAATGATTGCTCTTGGTTGGGCGAACATTGGTGCCGCAGTTGCGCCTGACGCTGCCCTTGCTTCTGTTGCTGCCGCAATCATCATGGTTAAAGGTGGCGACTTCACTCACAATGGTATCGGGGTTGCAACAGCAACTGCTATCCCTCTTGCCGTTGCCGGACTTTTCCTTACAATGCTTGTTCGTACAGCTTCTGTTGCCTTGATTCACGGTGCTGACGCTGCTGCAAAAGAAGGAAATATCGCTGCGGTTGAACGTACTCACTTAGTTGCCTTGTTCCTTCAAGGTATTCGTATCGCTATCCCAGCCGCACTTCTTCTAGCTATTCCTACTTCAGCTGTACAATCAGTGCTTAACGCTATGCCAGAATGGTTGTCAGGTGGTATGGCCGTTGGTGGTGGTATGGTTGTTGCCGTAGGTTACGCTATGGTTATCAACATGATGGCTACAAGCGAAGTTTGGCCTTTCTTTGCCATCGGTTTTGCTCTTGCTGCCATTTCTGATCTTACTCTTATCGCCCTTGGTGCTATTGGTGTTGCAGTTGCCTTCATCTACCTTAACCTTTCTGAAAAAGGTGGAAACGGTGGCGGCGGAACTTCTACTGGTTCTGGTGACCCAATTGGCGATATCTTGGAAGACTACTAGAGAGGGGTACTATAATGGCTGAAAAATTGCAATTATCACAATCTGATCGCCGAAAAGTTTGGTGGCGTTTAACGTTCCTTCAAGGTTCTTGGAACTACGAACGTATGCAAAACTTAGGTTGGGCTTATGCCTTGATGCCTGCGATCAAAAAACTTTACACAACTAAAGAAGATCGTGCCGCTGCTCTTGGGCGTCACTTGGAATTCTTCAACACACACCCATACGTAGCTGCTCCAATCATGGGGGTTACAATGGCGCTTGAAGAAGAACGTGCTAATGGTGCAGAAATCGACGATACTGCTATCCAAGGGGTTAAAATCGGTATGATGGGACCGCTTGCCGGTGTTGGTGACCCAGTCTTCTGGTACACTATACGTCCTATCTTGGGAGCTCTTGGTGCTTCACTTGCTCTTGCTGGTAACATCATGGGACCAATCATCTTCTTCCTTGGTTGGAACATCATCCGTATGGCTTTCCTATGGTACACACAAGAAATCGGATACCGTGCAGGTTCTAACATCACTAAAGACTTGTCTGGTGGTATCATCCAAAAAATCACTAAAGGGGCTTCAATCCTTGGTATGTTCATCCTCGCGGTGCTTGTTGAACGTTGGGTATCTGTAGCATTTACAATCAACCTTCCTTCAACAACACTTTCAGAAGGTGCATACATCAACTTCCCTAAAGGTGACGTTACTGGTCCACAGCTTCAAAAAATTCTCGGTGAAGTTGCTAGCGGACTTAGCTTAACTTCTGAACAAACAAACACTTTACAAGGACAATTGGATTCATTGATTCCTGGTTTGATGGGACTTCTTCTTACATTCCTTTGCATGTGGTTGCTTAAGAAGAAAATCTCTCCAATCACAATCATCATCGCATTGTTCATCGTTGGTATTGCAGCTCGATTCTTCGGAATCATGTAATAACCGAAAAAGAGGGAGTAACCTCCTTCTTTTTTTATGCTATAATGAAAGCATAAGTAGTGTTAAGGAGTTTATATGGCACAATCAATCAATTCTACCGTCGAATTCACCACAACTGGCGTTTCTTATTTAGGTCTTGGTGGGAAAGTCGGCAAATTTCTATTAGGTGACAAGGGAATCGAATTTTACAATGATGCTAATGTCGAAGATTACATTCAAATCCCATGGACAAGTATTGAAAAAATTGGTGCCAACGTCACCCGAAATAAAGTCAGCCGACATTTTGAAATCTTTACCGACAAAGGAAAATTTCTCTTTGCCTCAAAAGATTCTGGCAAAATTCTAAAAGTAGCTCGTCAACATATTGGCAATGACAAAGTGGTTCGTATGCTAACACTTGTCCAAACCATTGCCAGACGATTTGTCAAAAAACAATAATTTTTGTATAATAGTAGCGTACGGATAAGTAGATTTGAAACTCTTTCAGAAAGTCTGCGGGAGCTGCGAGCAGATAGAGGGACAAGGTCGAAATTCTACCGTTAACGCATTCAAATAAGGAAATTAAGTGCACAGATGTGAAGCTGGATGGAACCGCGCTCAGGCGCTCCAGCAGCTACTCATCTGTGCTTTTTTGTTCATCAAGACGGTGGGCAAAATCATTTTGGAGGATATCTTATGTTAGACATTAAACGCATTCGTAATGATTTTGACGAAGTGGCTCAAAAATTAGCGACTCGTGGCGTTGCTGCTGAAAAATTGGCTGAGTTAAAAGAACTCGATGACAAACGCCGTGAATTGCTTGTCAAATCAGAATCAGCAAAAGCTGAACGTAACACAGCTTCTGCTGCTATCGCTCAAGCGAAACGCAACAAAGAAGATGCATCTGAACAAATCGCAGCGATGCAAGCTTTATCAGCTGAAATCAAAGCAACTGACGCTGAACTAGCTGACATTGACGAAAAATTAGCTGAATTCACTACTACATTGCCAAACATTCCTGCTGAGGGCGTACCTGTAGGTGCTGACGAAAATGACAATGTGGAAGTGCGTCGTTGGGGAACACCACGCGATTTTCATTTTGACATCAAAGCTCACTGGGACCTTGGTGAAGACCTTGGTATTCTTGATTGGGAACGTGGTGCCAAAGTAACTGGTTCTCGCTTCCTTTTCTACAAAGGACTTGGTGCTCGCTTAGAACGTGCCCTTTACAACTTCATGTTGGACGAACACGCTAAAGAAGGTTATACAGAAGTCATTCCACCATACATGGTCAACCACGATTCTATGTTTGGTACTGGACAATATCCTAAATTTAAAGAAGATACTTTTGAATTAGCTGATTCAGACTATGTTTTGATTCCAACAGCTGAAGTTCCTTTGACAAACTATTACCGCGGTGAAATCCTTGATGACAAAGAATTGCCTGTCTACTTCACTGCCATGAGCCCTTCATTCCGTTCAGAAGCAGGCTCTGCTGGTCGTGACACGCGTGGTTTGATTCGCTTGCACCAATTCCACAAAGTTGAAATGGTGAAATTCTCTAAACCAGAAACATCATACGATGAATTGGAAAAAATGGTTGCCAATGCTGAAAATATCCTTCAAAAACTTGGACTTCCATACCGTGTGATTACCCTATGTACTGGCGACATGGGCTTCTCAGCTGCTAAAACTTACGACTTGGAAGTTTGGATTCCAGCTCAAAACACTTACCGTGAAATTTCAAGCTGTTCAAATACCGAAGATTTCCAAGCTCGTCGTGCCCAAATCCGTTACCGTGACGAAGCAGATGGTAAAGTGAAATTACTCCACACGCTTAACGGTTCAGGTCTTGCAGTTGGACGTACTGTTGCTGCTATTCTTGAAAACTACCAAAACGAAGACGGTTCAGTGACTATTCCTGAAGTCCTTCGTCCATATATGGGTGGCGTTGACGTTATCGCTCCAAAATAAGCCGCACCACTGTAAAAAGCCTTGCTCGCAAAACGAGTAAGGCTTTTTGTCTGCTCAAAAAAAGAAATAGTATAAAAGCATTTTAGGATTTAAAATACTTCTATGCTACTTCCTTTGAATGGCTTTTTAATATTTTCTAAAACGTTGGTAACGGTTTTCTAGCAAGGTATCAAGCGGTAACTGACTCAAACGCTCTAATTCTGTTATCAGGTTCTGCTTAATCATATCGACGATTTCACTTGAGAAATAACCGTGCTCAGGGATAACCTTATCAACAACACCCATATTGAGCAATTCTCCTGCTGTTATTTTCATCAATTGAGCGGCTTCTGAGGCACGAGAGCCGTCTTTCCACAAGATAGAGGCAAAGCCTTCTGGACTTAAAATCGCGTACATGCTGTGTTCTAGCATCCAAACTTGGTCTGCGACAGCCAAAGCCAAGGCACCACCTGATCCACCTTCACCAATGATAATGGCAATAATAGGCACTTTCAAATCACTCATTTCCAAGAGATTGCGAGCAATAGCCTCACCTTGACCACGTTCTTCCGCCCCAACACCAGGGTAAGCACCTGCGGTATTAATAAAAGTCACCACGGGACGGCCAAATTTTTCTGCTTGTTTCATCAAGCGTAGCGCCTTACGGTAACCTTCAGGATTGGGTTGCCCAAAATTACGTTTGAGATTTTCTTGCAACTGTTTGCCCTTTTGAATACCGATAACCGTCACAGGACGACCGTCCAAACGAGCAATGCCACCAACAACCGCACCATCATCTGCAAAATGGCGATCACCATGCAGTTCGATAAAATCATCAAAAATCAATTGAGCATAGTCAAAAGTCGTCAAACGCCCTTGGTCCCGTGCTTCTTTTAAAATTCTCGAAACGTCTGATCTCATCTTTCACCTCCATGTAGTGCAACAAGCGTCGCAATCATCTCTGGCAATTCTGTCCTATTGATAATGGTATCCACAAATCCATGCTCTAAAAGAAATTCGGCTTTTTGGAAATTATCTGGTAGTTGCTCACGAACGGTATTTTCAATCACACGACGGCCAGCAAAGCCCACAAGAGCTTGCGGTTCTGCGATAATAATATCGCCTTCCATGGCAAAACTAGCGGTCACCCCACCCGTTGTTGGGTCTGTCAAAATGGTCAAATAAAATAACCCTGCATTTGAATGGCGTTTGACGGCTGCAGAAATTTTAGCCATTTGCATCAAGCTCATGATACCTTCTTGCATTCGCGCACCGCCTGAAGCCGTAAAGAGCACAACAGGCAGTTCTTGGGCTGTCGCTAATTCAAATAAACGCGTGATTTTTTCACCAACCACCGTTCCCATAGACGCCATGATAAAATTCGAATCCATGATACCAAGAGCAACTTTTTGCCCCTTAATAGTCGCAAGTCCTGTCAAAACTGCTTCGTCAAGCCCTGTTTTTTCACGTGCTGCGGCTAATTTTTCCTGATAACCTGGAAAATGAAGGGGGTCTGTGGTTTCTAAACCTGTGAACAATTCTTCAAAACTGCCTTCGTCAACGGTAATCGCCAAACGTTCCTTGGCTGAAATGCGGAAATTATACGAACAACTTGGGCAGATTTTGGCAGTTCCCAAATCTTTTTGGTAAATCATGTGCTTACAAGCGGGACACTTAGCAAACAATTCATCAGGTACTTCAGGCATTTCTCTCTTGACGCCTGTTTTCAACGAATTATTGGGAGTAATGCGAATGTATTTATCTTTTTTATTAAACAGTGGCATAAGCTCTCCTAATCATTGTCTTTATTGTAGTTGGGTAAAAAGGTTTCCATCAAAAATGAGGTATCGTAATCCCCAGCAATAACGTGCTCATCTGAAATCAAGTCCATCTGAAAATCTGCATTCGTAGTAACACCCACGATTTCTAATTCATAGAGAGCACGCTGCATTTTCATCAAGGCATCAAAACGATTATCACCGTGGACGATGATTTTAGCAATCATGCTGTCATAATAAGGCGGAATGGTGTAGCCGTTATACATAGCAGAATCCACACGCAAGCCCACACCACCACTTGGCAAATACAAATCTGTGATTTTTCCAGGGCTTGGAGCAAAATTAAACTTAGGATTTTCAGCATTGATACGGCATTCAATGGCATGACCTGAAATCGTCACATCGTCTTGGGTTAAGGATAAAGGTTGACCTGCTGCGATGCGAATTTGTTCCTTGATAATATCAACTCCGGTTACAAATTCTGTCACAGGATGTTCCACCTGAACACGGGTATTCATTTCCATAAAGTAAAAAGCTGATGTCTTTTCATCAAGCAAGAACTCTATCGTACCAGCATTTTCGTAATGAACAGCTTTGGCAGCACGCACGGCCGCTTGACCAATCTGATGACGCAAGGTTTTCCCGATGGCAACAGATGGGCTTTCTTCCAAAACTTTTTGGTTATTGCGTTGCAAAGAGCAGTCCCGCTCACCCAAGTGAATCACATGACCGTAAGAATCCCCTAAAATCTGAACCTCTATATGTCTAGCGGGATAGATGACTTTTTCGATGTACATGGCACCATTACCAAAGGCTGCCAAGGCTTCTTGGGACGCTGATTCAAAGGCTGGAATGAGGTCCTCGGCAGAATTTACCTTGCGAATCCCTTTTCCACCGCCACCAGCAGAAGCTTTTAACATCACTGGATAACCCAGATAATTAGCCACTTCAAGGGCTTCTTGGGTAGTATGCACTTCGCCATCAGAACCAGGAATCACAGGAACGTCTGCCGCAATCATTTCGGAACGCGCGTTGATTTTATCCCCCATCTTATCCATCACTTTGGTACTTGGCCCGATAAAGCTAATATGCATTTCTTCGCACATGGTTGCAAATTTGGAATTTTCACTTAAAAAACCAAAACCTGGGTGAATGGCTTCTGCACCTGTGACAATAGCAGCTGACAAGACAGCATTCATATTCAGATAAGAATCCGTTGAACGAGCTGGACCGATGCAAATGGCTTCATCAGCTAAAATCGTATGCAACGATTCTTTATCCACCTCTGAATAGACAGCGACCGTATGGATGCCCAATTCACGCGCCGCACGAATAATTCGCACCGCAATCTCACCTCGATTGGCAATTAGTATTTTTTTAAACATGCGTCTGCTTTTATCCTCCTATCAGGAATTGCTTTCTTGCAATCCTTGTCCAAATGCTTTTTCTAGCTAAATTAACGCTAAACGATAGGCCTTTTACTGACCAATCGCAAAGGTCAAGGTACCAGAAGCCGCTAATTTCCCATCTACTTCTGCCTTGGCTTCTACCACGGCAATTGTGCCACGGCGTTTGACAAATGTCGCTGTCATCACCAATTGGTCCCCTGGAACAACTTGCTTTTTAAAACGAACCTTGTCCATACCCGCATAAAAGACCAATTTACCTTTATTTTCTTCCTTTGATAATTCTAACACACCTGCGGTCTGTGCCAAAGCCTCCATAATGAGAACCCCTGGCATAACAGGATAGTCTGGAAAATGACCATTGAAAAAAGGTTCATTGATGGTCACATTTTTAATAGCTACAATCTTATCATCGCTGGCTTCTAGCACGCGGTCAACCAAAAGCATTGGGTAACGATGTGGCAAAGCCTCACGAATTTGTTTGATATCAATCATTTAATACGCACCAATCCTTGTCCAAATTCAACAACTTCTTCATTAGTAACCATGATTTCAGTGACAATCCCATCTTTTGGAGCAGGGATTTCATTCATGACTTTCATGGCTTCAATAATCAGCAAGGTTTGCCCCTTTTTAACCGTGTCCCCAACAGAAACAAAGACTGGTTTATCAGGAGCTGGCGCTAAATACGCCACCCCAACAAGAGGACTAGTCACTTCATCTCCTTCGACAAGAGGCGTTTCTTCTGTTTCGCTCACTGCTTCTGCATCTGATGAAGATGGAGAAGAAACAACTGGAGCAACTGGCACCGCATTAACTGGCGGAACTGCCACTGGTTGAGGAGCTGTGTATTCATTTTTACTAAAGCTCAACTCAGCCTCTCCCGTTTTAAATGAGAATTCACGCAGACTTGATTGGTCAAATTGCGCCATCAAATCCTTCACTTCTGAAATATTCACAACTACGCCTCCCAACGTTTAAATGCTAGCACCGCATTGTGCCCACCAAATCCAAAGGTATTCGAAATAGCATAGGCTATATCTGCTTCTTGTCCTTGACCATAAACAACATTTGCCTCGATATCTTCTGACAATTCACGCGTACCAGCCGTCATTGGAATATAGCTATGACGCATGGCTTCGATGGTCGCAATCGCTTCAACGGCACCCGCTGCACCAAGAAGGTGACCTGTAAATGATTTAGTTGATGATACAGGCACTTCTTTTCCAAGAACAGTAACAATGGCCTTGCTTTCGCCTTTTTCATTGGCTTGTGTTGACGTACCATGGGCATTGACATAATCCACTTGCTCAGGAACAATACCCGCCTCATCAATAGCTAACTGAATGGCTTTCGCAGCACCTGAACCGTCTGGAGTTGGCGTGGTTTGGTGATAAGCATCGCAGTTGCTACCATAACCCACAACTTCTGCCAAAATAGTTGCCCCACGTTTTTGAGCGTGTTCAAGGCTTTCAAGGACAAGCACACCAGCACCTTCACCCATCACAAACCCATTGCGGTCTTTGTCAAATGGAATAGCAGAACGAGCTGGGTCTTCGGTTGTTGACAAAGCTGTCAAAGCATTAAACCCACCAATACCAATTTCATTAATCGTTGATTCTGCTCCACCAGCTAAAATCACATCATGGTAACCAAATTTGATTTCACGGAAAGCTTCACCAATCGCATCATTTGAAGAGGCACAAGCCGTTGTAACAGATTTGCAGACACCACGCGCACCAATACGCAAGGCAATATTACCTGCCGCCATATTAGAAAGAGCTTTAGGAATGAACATTGGTTGAATGCGTCGAATGCCTTTGTCATGCATACGGATAACTTGCTCTTGCATTTCTTGCAAACCACCGATACCAGATGACACAATCACCCCCGTGCGGTCACGGTCAACCGTTTCCATATCCAAATTAGCATGTTCAAGTGCCTCTAAAGCGGCATAAATAGCATAAAGAGAATATTGGTCCATGCGGTTTTTATCTTTACGAACAAAGTATTGATCAAAGGGAAAATCGTGGATTTCACCTGCATTGTGAACGGGAATGTCTGACGTATCAAATTTAGTAATCGGTCCAATACCAATCTTGCCTTGATAAAGGCTATCCCAAAATGCTTCAGGGGTATTTCCGATTGGTGATGTCACCCCATAACCTGTCACTACAACTCTATTTAATGTCATGTTTATCTCCTTTAAAAGAGGAATCCTTACTGTCTTACTAAGCTGGCTGCCTTAAGATTGCATGGTCATGCCACCATCGATAGCAATCACTTGACCTGTCAAATAATCTTGTTCTGCTAAAAAGGTTGCAACGGTAGCAACTTCTTCCGCTTTTCCAATCCGTTTCATCGGAATATTGGCAACAATAGCCTTTTGCATTTTTTCTGGAATGACGTCCGTCATGTCAGAAGCGATGAAACCTGGCGCAATAGCATTCACACGGATACCACGCGCAGCCACTTCACGCGCCACTGATTTGGTGAAACCAATCAAACCAGCTTTTGAGGCCGCATAATTGGCTTGCCCAACATTACCCGTTAAGCCAACGACACTTGATATATTAATGATAACGCCTTGACGTGCTCGTGTCATCGGTTTTAAGACGGATTGTGTCATGTTAAAGGCACCTGTTAAGTTAACCTTCAAAACCGATTCAAAATCTTCTTCCGTCATTTTCAAGACCAATTTGTCATTGGTGATGCCAGCATTATTGACCAAAATATCAATAGAGCCCAAACGCTCAATAGCTTCATCCACCATGCGTTTAGCTTCTTCAGCCTGTGAAATATCGCCTGTAATAGCAATGGCCTGACCAGGATAAGCTTGAAAGCTTTCTAAAATCTCTGGCGCCACTTGTGAGCGACCGTTGAGGACAACATTTGCCCCAAGGCTAGCAAATTGATGGGCAATCGCCAAACCAATGCCCCTCGTAGAACCCGTGATAAAAACATTTTTATTTTGGATTGTCATGATATCTCCTAATTCTGCAATAATTCGTCTAAATCAGCTACACTTTCAACAGCTCTCGTTGGAATGGTCTTGTCAATTTTTCGCAAAAAGCCACTGAGGACTTTTCCAGGACCAATCTCGATAACCTCAGTCATGCCAAGTTCACGCATGGTTTCTATGGAATCGTAAAAACGCACAGGTTCCTTGACTTGCCTTGCCAACAAGGGCTTGATGTCGTCATGTCGCATCACCTTAGCCTCGGTATTGCCCACCAGCGGAATGTGAAAATCAGCAAAAGTCACCGTTTCAAGCACTTTGGCTAATTGTTGGCTCGCTGGTTCCAATAAGCCCGTATGGAAAGGACCTGACACTTTCAAAGGAATCAAACGTTTCACACCTGCTTCTTTGAGCAATTCAACCGCAGCATTCACGGCTGCTGTTTCTCCACCAATTACAATTTGGCTAGGTGTGTTGTAATTAGCTGGGGTTACAATACCCTTGACTAAAGCCTTTTGGCACATCTCCTCAATCAAGTCAGCATCAGCGTTCATCACAGCCACCATCTTGCCAGTTCCTTGCGGAGCTGCCGTTTCCATAAATTCACCGCGTTTGGCAACCAAGGCCACCGCATCTTCAAAATCCAAGGCACCTGAAGCTACCAAGGCTGAATATTCACCAAGTGAAAGCCCCGCTACCATATCAGGCTCGAAGCCTTTTTCTTGAAGCAAACGAAAAATAGCAATGGAAGTTGTCAAAATAGCAGGCTGTGTGTAGCGGGTTTGGTTCAACTTTTCATCATCTGTATCAATCAGCTGACGAAGGTCATACCCAAGAACAGCACTCGCTTGTTGAAACGTTTCTCTCACAATAGGATAAGCCGCATACAAATCGCTTGCCATTCCTAATTTTTGTGCCCCCTGACCTGCAAATAAAAAGGCAGTTGTCGTCATTAAACCCTCCTATACGGCAGACGTATCTCTAACGTCCTTTAGTTTTCTACCTCACTATCAGACCAGCGTTTAGCTTCCGCCAAAATAACCTCTTTGGCGCCATAGTAAAGGTCTTTCAAAATATCTTCACACGTTTCTTCTTTGGCAATAAGCCCTGCGATTTGCCCAGCCATAACAGAACCCATGGTCACATCACCATCCACAACGGCATTGCGTAAAGCACCTGCCCCCAAAGCTTCGATATCTTCTGCAGTTTTACGTCCAACCAAGAAATCTTTTTCCGCATGGGCATACGAAGTGGTTAATTTATTTTTGATGGCACGCACAGGGTGTCCCACAACAGTGGCAGATACCACAGTGTCAATATCTTTAGCTTTTAAAATCTTATCTTTAAATTGCTGGTGCGCATTTGACTCTTTGGCCACTACAAAACGCGTTCCCACTTGAATAGCTTCTGCTCCAAGCATAAAGACAGCAGCTGCACCACGACCATCACCAATACCACCAGCTCCAATAACTGGAATATCAACCGCGTCAACCACTTGACGAACCAAGGTCATTGTTGTCAATTTACCAATGTGACCGCCAGCTTCCATACCTTCTGCAATCACAGCATCCGCGCCCAATTTTTCCATGCGTCTTGCCAAAGCAACACTTGGAACCACGGGAATAACCGTAATTCCTGCCTCATGAAAACGTTCCATGTATTTTCCAGGATTTCCAGCGCCTGTCGTTACGACTTTGACCCCTTCTTCAATGACCAAATCCACAATATCATCAACAAAAGGTGACAAGAGCATAATATTCACACCAAAAGGTTTATCTGTTATCGCTCTAACCTTGTCAATATTGGCTTTAACGACTTCTTTTGGGGCATTACCACCACCAATAATCCCTAAACCACCAGCATTTGAAACGGCTCCTGCCAAATCACCGTCAGCAACCCAAGCCATTCCCCCCTGAAAAATAGGGTATTTGATATTTAATAACTCTGTAATACGTGTTTTCATCTTTAACCTTCTAAATCCACAGTCAGACAATAATTTGATAATCAAACTATAACCATAAGAAGAGAAGGAGCAGGATATGAACTAGCTAACTAGCCATATCCTACGCCCCCTTTCGTCAATATAACATTGATTTTGACTTAAACGCTATTATTTTGTTTTTTCTTCTACGTAAGCAACCAAGTCACCAACTGTGTTAAGACCATCTTCAGATTCGATTTGGATATCAAATGCATCTTCAATTTCTGAAATCACTTGGAAAACATCAAGTGAGTCTGCATCAAGGTCTTCAAAAGTTGTGTCCATTTTAACTTCTTCTGGTTCTTTACCAAGTTCTTCAACGATAATTTCTTGTACTTTTTCAAATACTGCCATGATGATTTTCTCCTTAAAAATAAATACAATATATTTCCTGTACGAACGTACAAGTAGTTAACTAAATTTTAACAATTAGATTTCCCCATGTCAAACCTCCGCCAAAAGCAGAGAATAAAACCGTTTGTGAGCCATCTAATGCAATGATACCTTTATCCACTGACTCTGATAATAAAATAGGAATACTTGCTGCACTGGTATTACCATAAGCCATCATATTGGCTGGCAATTTCTCCATGCTAACCCCTAATTTTTTAGCCATTTTGTTCAAGATTCTGATATTGGCTTGATGTAGGAACAAGTAGTCTAAATCCTCGATGGATAAGCCAGCGTCTGAGACCAATTGTTTAATGCTCTTTGGCACATCGCGAATCGCAAAATCAAAAATCGCACGACCGTCCATCTGGAGGTATTTTTCATCTGAAGTTGTGTCAGAAAATGGAGAGGATAAGCCAATCAATCCAGAGGTCAAACTGCCGCCGCGGCTACCGTCTGTATGAAGGGACTCTGCCAAAAAGTGCTTTGTATCGCTTGCTTCAAGCAAAACACCGCCAGCACCATCACCAAAGAGAACCGAACTACTACGGTCAGACCAATCCAAGGTTTTTGATAAGGTTTCCGCACCAATGACGAGACCTCTTTGATACAGACCAGATTGGATAAATTTATCCGCCGTTGCTAAAGCAAAGACAAAACCACTGCAAGCCGCCGTCATATCCATTCCAAATGCATTGCTTGCTCCGATATTGGCTTGAATACGCGCTGCCGTTGAAGGCATCAAGCTATCTGGTGTAATGGTCGCTACGATGATAAAATCAATAGCTTGCGCTGACAAGCCAGATTGCTTTAGCAATTGTTGAGCCACTTGCGTTCCCAAATCGCTGGTCGTTTCCTCACGAGTGATGTGACGCTCCCTAATACCTGTTCGTGATGAAATCCATTCATCACTGGTATCCATAATCTGCGATAAATCATCATTGCTAATAATCTGTTCAGGAGCATAAGCTGCCACCTGAGTTATTTTTGAAAATGCCATGATTACATTAACTCCTCAAGAAACTTATGAAGATTTTTAAGCCCTTGTGCCAAAGCTTCAAATTCCTGTTCATTCATATCTTCAGCGATATGAATTACCATATTTTTATGAAACTTGCGGTGGAGCCTATCTAACAGTTTCCCTTTTTTTGTCAAAGTCAAGTGAACAACGCGACGGTCCAGCTTTGAACGTTTTCTCTCAATGTAGCCTTTCGCCTCGAGCTTGTTTAAACTAGTCGTCACAGTGCCTAGGGTTAACATCAATTCCCTAGCAATATCACTTGGTGTCACATTGGTATTTTTGCCAATAATTTCAATGGTGTGCATCTCTTTCAAAGAAACGTCACTGAATTGGCTCGTTCTCAAACTCGTTTCTTCGATAACTTGAACACGATTAAAAATATCAACAAGATAATCATTGATTCTATTATAATCCAAAGGACCACCTCCAAGAAAAAACTTTGACGCTCAAATTATATCAAAGTGCTAATTAATTTGCAAGCCTTTAAACAGTCTTGAACGTTACGTCTTATTTTCCTGAAAATTTTGGACGTCGTTTCTCAGAAAAAGCCAGCACGCCTTCTTTGAAATCTTCCTTAAAGGCCAAATCTTCTTGTAGTCGCAATTCTAAAGCCGTGTAATCTTGCCAATTCTCAAACGAAGCCTTCCAAGACATTTCCTTGATAGCACGATAAGAATTGATTGAACCACGGAGCAGACGTTTGCAAAGTTGTTGGGTGGTTTTCTCTAATTGGTCTGATTCACACAAGCGGTAAACAATCCCATATTCATAGGCTTTTTCCGCATTTAAAGCTTCACCTGTCAAAGCTAATTGATTGGCACGATTGGCACCGATAGCACGGCTCATCAACAAAAGTCCTCCTGCATCAGGAGCCAACCCCACACCGACGAAAGCTTGAATAAATTTGACTTTATTGCTGGCTACCACAAAATCGGCTGCCACTGCCATATTAGCAGCCGCACCAGCTACCGCACCGTCAATACTCATAATAACCAGTTTGGGCAATTGTTTTATGGCAAAGGAAATCTGATTGACCAAATGGGCAATATCAACCAGTGAAGCAATGTTGTCCGCATCCACTGCGTGCTTCATTTCCACCAAATCACCGCCGACAGAAAAGACCTTCCCAACAGCCTTGATAACCAAAAGCTTGACAGTCGAATCCTGCTTTGCCTTTTCCAAAACATCCAAGATTTCTTGGCAAACAGGAATATTAAACCCATTTGAAATATCAGGACGATTCAACGTTAAAATCGCCACTTCCCCTGCTTCATAAATAATATGACTATATGACATACAAAAACCTCTATCAAAAAATACTTTGATAATTTAATTATTTTAGTGATTGCTATTCTATCATAACTATGATTATTTTATCAAGAGAAAAAAGGAAATTTATGAAAAATAATTTGATATTTTAATAATTTAGTATTCAAATTAAATAGACTAAAAAAAGAGGTGAAACCTCTTTTATCACTATGTTAACTGCGTCACATCCTGCAATAATTGCCCTAAATCCGTCAACAAACGACTGGCTTTGCCTTGGTCCATGCCAAACATACGGTCCTCAATCGCCCAAACAGGTAAATGGGCTGACGTCGCCGCCTGAATGCCTTTCTCACTATCTTCCACTACAATTGCCTCATCACAAGAAACATCTAATTTCTTAATAGCTGCCTCATAGATGTCAGGATACGGTTTTCCTCGTGAAAATTCCTCCCCTGATAAGACAACAGAAAAGTAATCGCGAATACCTGCTTCGTCTAAAGCCCTTAAAATATCAGGTTTTGAAGTGCTAGAGGCCAAGCCTAAAGCATAACCCATCTCTTTTAAAGCTTGAACCACACGAACCGTATCAGGGAAAATCAAATCCTTATAAGGAAGTGGGTGCTGTGCCTTATACTGAGCATATTCAGCTTGTAACTGCGCCACATCCCAATTCTCATAATCATCACCTAAAATAGCCTGCCAAATGTGCTTGATATTACCCCCAATAAAAAAACGAGGAGGCAAATGGTCGATGCTAATCCCTTTTTCCTTTAGAAAAGTTTTTCGTCTGTTGTAATAAAAGGTTTCAGTGTCAAATAAAACACCATCCATATCAAAAATAATCGCTTTAATAGTTTCCATTCTCCTATTATACTACACTAGCCCTTTATTGTAAAAAGTACTGACAAGTTGTCAGAATTTTGTTATAATAACATACAAATTTACATTTGGGAGTCATTATGAAAGTCATCAAATTTGGAGGGAGTTCACTTGCCTCCGCTGAACAACTCAAAAAAGTATTGGATATTGTTACATCTGATCCTGAACGACGTTTTGTCATCGTTTCAGCACCAGGTAAGCGCCACTCAGAAGACACAAAAGTAACCGACGCACTGATTAAATACTATAAAAATTACGTTGCTGGAAATGATGTCACTGCGTCACAAAAATGGATTATCGATCGTTACCAAGCCATTGCCGATGAACTCGGCTTATCACCTGCTATCATGACTAAGATTAGCACAGCAATCAAACAGTTGGCTACGTTACCGATCGAAGACAACGCTTTTTTATACGATACCTTTTTAGCAGCCGGCGAGGATAACAATGCCAAACTTGTTGCAGAATACTTTAGAAAAAATGGGCTTTCATCTCGCTACATGCACCCTAAAGAAGCAGGTATTATCGTATCAAGCGAACCTAGCAATGCGCGTATTTTACCGTCAAGTTATGATAAACTTGAAGCCTTACAAGAACTGGATGAAGTTATTGTCATTCCTGGATTTTTCGGAGTGACTGTTGATGGCAATGTCTGCACATTCTCTCGTGGCGGTTCAGATATTTCAGGCTCAATTGTTGCCGCTGGGGTAAAAGCAGACCTTTATGAAAACTTCACGGATGTCGATGGTATTTTTGCCGCACACCCAGGAGTTGTCCACAAACCACACACCATCAAAGAACTCACTTACAGAGAAATGCGTGAGCTTGCCTACGCAGGATTTTCCGTTCTCCATGACGAAGCACTCATTCCTGCTTACCGTGGTAAAATTCCATTAGTCATTAAAAATACTAACAACCCAAATCATCCTGGTACACGCATTACCCTTAAAAATATAAGTAACAATGCTCCTGTTATTGGTATCGCAGCCGATGATAACTTTGCAAGTATCAACATGTCTAAATACCTCATGAACCGCGAGGTCGGGTTTGGTCGCAAAGTACTGCAAATTCTAGAAGAATTGAACATTCGCTGGGAACATATGCCAACAGGAATTGACGATATGTCAATCATTGTCCGCGAACGTGAACTAACGCCTATTAAAGAGCAAGAAATCACCACCTACCTCACACGCGAATTAGGGGTCGATGAAGTGGATATCGAACATGGCCTTTCAATTATCATGATTGTTGGTGAAGATATGAAAAACCATATCGGGGTGACTGCAACAGCAACTAAAGCACTGTCTGAAAAACACATCAACCTCGAAATGATTTCACAAGGTTCTAGCGAAGTTTCAGTCATGTTTGTAACGCAAACCGAACACGAAAAACAAGCCGTACGTGCTCTATACAAAGCCTTTTTCCAACCAGAAGAAGATTAATCAAAAGTCAGCATTAGTGTAATGCTGACTTTTTCTATTCCTTAAAGTCCAGAAAGAAAGGTTCAATGCTTCTAAGAAAAGCACTCTTGCCTTTAAAGCGTTCCCCACGCATCACACGATCCAATTTTGACACACCTTCTGCCCCAAAAGTTTGACGCAAAGCTGTTAAACTATCTTGATAGGCAATAAAGTCATCGGCCTGCATAAAGGCAGGTTGAGCAATACAGTAGTCCAATTCACTAATCTCCTCATACCCCATCTGATTAAATTGACGTTTCACACTTTCTTGATGGCGAATCATATCTTTCACATAATTTGAAAACTTAGTTTTAAAGTAAGGATAAAGCTTTCCCTCTGCCTCAAGTAATTCTGGATGATCTTGTAAAAGCTGAAAGAGGACAATTCTCCCTTCTTGTAACCAATCATCATAATCCCACAATTTCACAAAATAAGTGCGACGTAGTTTTAAAACAATGGGTTTAACTTTTTCATAGTAGTATTCAAAATGTTTCATGTCGTTTAACTCCCTATTCATAAAAATCCTTCTGTACAAAAGTAATCTTATTATATAAGGGAAAGTCAAAAAACAACAGGACATATATGTCCTGTTGCCAAAAAAATAATAAAAAAGAGAAGATAATATCTTCTCTAACAACGATTATCTGACTCCGCCAGTAGGACTCGAACCTACGACATCATGATTAACAGTCATGCGCTACTACCAACTGAGCTATGGCGGATAAAAGCTAAGCGACTACCATATCTAACAGGGGGCAACCCCCAACTACATCAGGCGTACTAGGGCTTAACTTCTGTGTTCGGCATGGGAACAGGTGTATCTCCTAGGCTATCATCACTTAACTCTGATTGATTATCCAATCAAAATTGAATACCTATTCATTGTAACAAGTTTCCGACTCGCTGTCAATATCTCTCAGTTACTTTGGATAAGTCCTCGAGCTATTAGTATTAGTCCGCTACATGTGTCACCACACTTCCACTTCTAACCTATCAACCTGATCATCTCTCAGGGCTCTTACTGATATAAAATCATGGGAAATCTCATCTTGAGGTGGGCTTCACACTTAGATGCTTTCAGCGTTTATCCCTTCCCTACATAGCTACCCAGCGATGCCTTTGGCAAGACAACTGGTACACCAGCGGTAAGTCCACTCTGGTCCTCTCGTACTAGGAGCAGATCCTCTCAAATTTCCTACGCCCGCGACGGATAGGGACCGAACTGTCTCACGACGTTCTGAACCCAGCTCGCGTGCCGCTTTAATGGGCGAACAGCCCAACCCTTGGGACTGACTACAGCCCCAGGATGCGACGAGCCGACATCGAGGTGCCAAACCTCCCCGTCGATGTGAACTCTTGGGGGAGATAAGCCTGTTATCCCCAGGGTAGCTTTTATCCGTTGAGCGATGGCCCTTCCATACGGAACCACCGGATCACTAAGCCCGACTTTCGTCCCTGCTCGAGTTGTAGCTCTCGCAGTCAAGCTCCCTTATACCTTTACACTCTGCGAATGATTTCCAACCATTCTGAGGGAACCTTTGGGCGCC
>SKDZ01000339.1_pt1 | contig 26469 bp, 26 predicted proteins | sample 4826551 | NCBI WGS metagenome assembly SKDZ01 (sample SAMN11008822, study PRJNA524170) | human gut metagenome | biome: Human fecal sample; material: Feces; isolation source: fecal sample from pouch patient p12, p15 | host: Homo sapiens | place: Israel: Tel-Aviv | collected 2016-02-02 | reverse complement strand
TAGTTTACTTGCTGGTGCATTTTGGGTTATTGGACAAACAGGACAGTATACATCTTTCAACTTGATTGGTGTTTCTAAAACGATGCCAATTTCGACTGCATTACAGTTAGTCGGAACCTCGTTGATTGGTGTCTTCGCTTTTGGAGAATGGTCTGGAAGTATGGGGAAAATCATTGGAGCAGCAGCAATCATTCTTCTTGTATTTGGTTCTGCTTTAACGGCAATCAGTGATGATCCTGGAAAAAAAGGCGGTATCACAAAAGGAATTAGTCTATTAGCATCAACAAGTATTGGTTATTGGGTATACAGTGCATTGCCTAAACTAGTTGATGCAAGCGGACTTTCCATTTTCTTTCCGCAAATGATCGGTGTCTTTTTAGGGGCAGTGATTTATGTGATTTTCCGTAAACCAACCGCATTTTCTGAAGACAAGAGTTGGAAAGCAACGATCGTTGGAGCCATCTTTAGTGTGTCAGCATTGGCTTATATTTTTTCAGCAAATGAAAATGGGGTTGCTACTGCATATATCATTACACAGCTAAACGTAGTTATCTCTACATTAGGCGGTATGTACATCCTGCATGAAAATAAGACACCAAAAGAAAAAAAATTAACGATTATCGGATTATTGCTGATCGTAGTAGGAAGCATGGTCACGGTCTTTATTTGAGGATAAAGATGGTAAAATTTCATTTATTAAAAAAATATTTGTTTGAACCAAACAGTAAGTACTTATAAAAAAATAGCGCTAGAATTTCCAACATCTCTGGAATTTCTAGCGCTTTTTAATTGTTTAAGATACAAGGGAAATATCTGTCTGGATCAATAATTTTTCATTGATCCATTGACTAAAGTTTACGACATAATTGAAGTTACCACCGATTAGTATCTCCGCATGATTGTCTTTATAAAGATCGTATTGTAAAAGACGGTCTTTTTTATTTGCGTAAACATCGTTATGGTACTGGACTAATTGTTCTCGGAATTGATTGATTGCTGTAAAATCACGATATTGAAGGTTGAAACGCATCGTGATTGGTGCATTTAGCATGAATCGCTGCATTTCTTTTGCTGCTTCCTCTGCTTGATCTCCGTATAGGAACTCAAAAAGATTACGTTCAGAAAATTTCCATTGCCCGCCAACCTTTGTTCCTTTTAGTTTTCCTTCATGAAGATAATTTCTGATAGAACGTGTAGTAACACCTAATTGTTCGGCTAATTCATTTACTGAGTAAAAATCTTTCAATGTTCACCCTCCTATGTGAATGGTTCTACTGACTTAGTTGATATTTGCTTAATCACGAAATGTAGAAAGAACGATTTTAATTAAGGTCATTGTAAAAATCAAGTCAGAAAATTCTAACTTTTCTTTCTCTAAAGAAATTCGTTCTCTCCTAAAGTGATATTATATTTAAATATACCTGAAAATAATGGGCAGTATTATGAAAGATCACTGATATTTTCTCGTATTTTTTCCTTATTCAAAAGTTTTGCAGGAAAATTGCTGAAAAAATAATTTTACTAAGTGGAAAATTCAAAGCCATTCAATCAGTGATTTTTTTCAGCACAAGAAAGACTCCTTATAAAAATAGCAGATACTTTGTCAATTAAGTGTTTAACCAGGGATGATAAAAAGGATAGGATTGAACAAAACCTGTATAAGCTGATGAATAGTTTCCTCGCCAGTAAAAGGTTTATTCGTATAAAGCTTTATCGCCAAAATTTATCATGACCTTTTTTATCTTCAATATTAAATGAAATCAATTGTTCAATCAATTCCCAGTTGATTACACTTTTCCAAGGAACTTTGATGACGTTATCCGTATATACGTAGCCTGCTTCTTGGATATTTTTTTCAAGGGCACGAATCGCTGCTTTTTCCGGTGCGATAGAAAAATGATTTTTAGCAAAACTAAATGCAATAATAAAGGTACCATGGTCAGTAAACATAGGTTGGTTCCATTTTACAGTTGTGTCTAGCTGGGGATACGTTTCTGTTATCTTAGCAAAAAGGTCTTTGATCTTTTGTTGATGTTCTTTTTCTTTGATCTGATTGATGATCGGCTGAAATTTTTCCATTCTAAAACGCCTCCATTAAGTGGTTTGATTTATTTTACCAGAAAAACAATAGTTATGTATAAAAAACGAACAAAACACAAGTAATGTTGTAACCGCTATATTTATATGATAAGATGTCTCAAATAATAAAATAGAAAAGAGACATAAAAATGATTGACTTGGCAAAGAAATTCTTACACGAAAATATATATTTTGAGTTGTATCATCATCGAGCCATTTATACAAATGAAGATGCTTTGGTAATAAAGAAAGAACAAGGATTTACAGGTACAGAGACCAAAAGCTTATTCTTAAAAGATAAAAAAGATAATAACTACGTATATCTGACTTTTACTACGAAACAAACGGATTTCAAAGCATTAGGGAAGATCGTCGGTAAAAGGCTTTCTATTGTTTCATCAGAACGCATGGAAGAACAAACGGGACAAAAGCAGGGCGCTGTTTCTCCGTTTGGTTATGAAAAACAGATTCCGATTATTATTGATGAAGAGCTCTTATCAAATGAAAAACTTGTTTTTGCACCAGGTAGACCAGATCAAACGATGGTCATCCAAACGGTTGACTTAAACAAAATCATCCAGCTACTTGAGATGCCGATATTTTTGATGCCGGCAAACGAAAAAAACAATTAACCAAGTAAAATAGTGCATACTTGGAGGTGAAGCAACATGATAAGTTATCCATTATTAGAAAGAAATGCAACGATTGGGGTTACTGCACCATCCTCAGGCGTATCAGAGGAACACCATTCGTTACTCGAATCAGCTTTAAAGAGAATGGAAGAAAAATCTTTCCAAGTAGTTACTGGAAAGACGCTTTGGACGCAAGATAAGGAAAAATCAGGTCCAGCAAGAAAACGAGCAGATGAATTCAATCAAATGATGCAAGATGAAAATATCCAAATGATCTTTCCGACTTGGGGAGGAGAATTATTGATTGAGATTCTCGATTTTGTCGATTTTGATGCTCTACAACCAAAATGGATAGTAGGTTATTCAGATATTAGTACGTTGCTACTTGCTGTCACATTAAAAACAGGGATAGCCACTGCACATGGAACCAACCTTATTGATTTAAGAGGAGAGTACTTGGATGAAACGACAGCAATGTGGGAAAGTGTACTGAAAACAAGAGAAGGAGAATCGATTCTACAGCAATCTTCTGAAAAGTATCAAAAAGTGTGGCCCCATGAGCATTCATCATCTTCTGTTTTCCATCTCACTGAACCAACAAATTGGCAATCAGTCAGCGGAGATGCAGTAAGGATGAAGGGACGATTATTAGGTGGCTGTATTGATACGATCAGTCATTTAATCGGTACCCCTTATGGAGATGTCCAATCTTTTAAAAGAAAGTATAATGATGGAAAGCCGATCTTGTGGTTTCTAGAAAATTGTGAGCTATCGTCAGTTGATTTAAGAAGATCACTTGTTCAGATGAAACTGGCAGGATGGTTTGATGGCAGCTCGGGGATCATGTTCGGTAGAAGTGCAGCAGAGGATTTGTTAGATTATAAAATGAAGGATGTATATGAAGATCTGTCAAAGGAATTAAAACTACCGATCTTGTATGATATTGATTGTGGTCATGTACCGCCACAACTGACATTGATCAATGGTGCCTATGCAGAAGTAGCGGTAGAAGATAGAAAAGCGACTGTTTTGCAAACGTTTATTTAAAAAATTTTTTCCTGCCTTGGAGTCTATCAAAGACCAATAAATCTAAATAGAAAAGAAAGTGAAAGAAGCTGACAAAATGCTGTCAGCTTCTTTTTGTATAACATATTAGAAAGTCTAATTATCTATAACTGTCACATCGATTAACTGTTTCACGTCATTGGGATTTCCTGTAGGAATAGCTACTACAGATGCATTATCAATAATTTCTTGAGTTGTTTCTCTAATGAACGCTGGATAAGATGTTTGATCTGCAGGCATTTGCCAATGTGAAGGAACTGGATAACTAGTGATTGTCCCGTCATGGTTACTTGAATACACTAAAACTCCCTGGTAACTGTATTTCCCAGTGAGCATAACCACATCTTTCGGATAGACTGCACTCCCTGCATCATAAGGGGCGATAGGTGTTCCTGCAGGATAATGAATAACATGTAATTCGAAATCACCCGATGTATCTCTAAAAGTATTACCTCTAATAGCTAGCCAAACACGTGCGTACTCAATTTGTAGATCAGAATATCCTGCTAACGGATCTATTGACTGAGAAGACTGTGAGGAAGTTGTGTCTATTGTTGAAGAAGAAATATTTGTCTCAACTGTACTACTAGATGTAGAAGAAGTATTGGGCTCTGAGACTTTACTGCTTGTTGAAGATGTATTCGTTTCAGTAGAAGCTGATTTCTGAGTACTTGATTTTTCAGCTGAACTGGTTTGTCTGATTGAACTTTTGTCTGTGGTCGCAGATGGATCACTATTTTCTTTACTAGGAGACGTACATCCTACAAGGAATAAAGAGACCAACAATAAAATAAAACCTAACTTTTTCATATAAAATACCTCATTATTTTTTTAATACCAGTATAGCATAATCCTGAATTTTTGAATCCGTAAAACCTTGTCTATGAATATAAATAGAGTGTATCTTCTTTGATAAATGTCAGAAAAAGTGTGACAAATAACCATCAGTAAAATTACTTGTCATACTATTGATAAGGAGTATTTAATTGAAGAGAATGATTAGGAGAAAGGATCTCCGTACTTTTTATAGTAATCATAGAATCCAAGTTTGTATAGACGAATCGTTTTTTCTCTTATTTCTTCTGTTTCAAAATGGACTGCTTGAAGAATCAAGTCTGTGAATTCTATAGGAGCTGTTCCATTCGCAGTAATCAAATTACGATCTTTCACAGCTTGTTGTTCTATAAAATCTTCTTTATTCTGATAATTTTCCGATTCTAACCAAGGAAATTGCGCATTTCCGGTGTGTTTGTAACCTTGCAATAATCCGCTCTGAGCTAAATAATCAACTGCCCCACAAATAGCAGCTACTGGTACGTCTGTTTTTAACAATTTATCGATTATTTGATATAAATGATGATTTTTTATGTCCCATGAATTGCCACCGATCATAATAAAAAGGTCAACTTTTTCAGGTATTTGTTCGATTAAGTAATCGATTTTTGTTTTTAATCCTCCAATGGAAGTGACCTCTGATTGGATAGAAGCAGTTTTGTTTTGCCATTTCTCATTTTGGTTTAGTGTGCTAGTAATATAAGCACCTTCCCAATCGGCATATTCCTCTAATAGAAACGTAATCGCAGTTTTCATTTTCAAGCTCTCCTTTACTATCTATGACAAGGACAACAGTTTTAACATACAGACATTCATTAAATTTGGATAGCGACAGCGAAAACAACAATTCTTAAGTTTTAGACAGAGTATACAGACAGTCAACTTAATTAAATACGAACTAAATAAAAATGACAGGTAATCATTTTTGTTTACCAGCATTATAACATTTTGCATACATGGATGACAAAAGAACCAATTCCCACTTGCTTGAGTACAATATTAAAAGAAACTGGAAGGCAAAAAGTAATTATAGAAACGAAAAATAAATCATATCGGGCACTCAGACATGAAAACAACCCTAGAGATATATAACTAGTCCAATGAAAAAAAAGCGAATGCCGTAGAAAACAAGGATTCTGCGTACATTCATATCTCATTTTGCGAGCATATCTGCTATTACTGTGACTAAATGTTAATATGGTTAAAATGACCGTTATATTTTTTATATAAATATCGTATAATTAGTATGAATATAGAAGAAGGAAAGAAGGTGCAATCTTGGAACCTAAAGACAAGTATTTAGATTACGCTAGGGTCAATAAAGATAAATTTATTGAAACAATCATCAAGGGAAAAATCCCTGATGATGAAAAAGATGCGGTATTCATGGCTGGAAGCCCAGGAGCAGGTAAAACAGAGGTTGCACTAGGTTTAGCTTAAAATTATGACAACCATGTTGTGATTGATGCGGACTATTTTAGAGCACAATTTCCAGAATACAATGGAAAGAACTCAAGTGTTTTTCAGAAAGCTTCTTCTTGGTTAGTTGAACAATCATTAAAATATGTACTGGAACATGGCTATTCTTTCATACTAGAGGATACTTTTGCTATCCTTAGTGCAGAGAAAAATATTATTCGAGCCCTTAAAAATAACTTTCGCGTTACGATTTTCTATGTTTACCAAGATCCCAAAGTTGCCTGGGATTTCACTCGAAAACGTGAACTAGCTGAAGGACGTCATGTGCCAAAAGAAATGTTTATCAATGCGTTTTTTAAGTCCAGAGAGAATATTGAAAAAGTCAAAAATAGACATCCTGAAGTAGTCCTTCACATAATGATTAAGGATTATCAAAACGACATTTCTGAAGTGCATTATGCAGCAGATAATATTCAATTAGTACTACCAATACAATATACTTCAAAAGAGTTGGAGGAGGAATTACATGACTGAGAAAGAACAAGTACAACAAATCGTGAAGAAGTATAATAAAAGTATCGCTGATTTATCAGAAAACGCCTCAGCGAAAGAATTTAAAACAGTAATGAATTACGTAGCAGATGAAGCAAATCGTAAGCAGCGAAAACTAGTTGGGTTGGATAAATAAATTTTTTAAACCATATCCTTGTAAAGTTGAGTTTTTTATTTTAATGAATTAAGACTATTAAATAGATAATTATTGTAACTTAAAAAACACAGCTAAAAATTAGTTGTGTTTTTTATTAGGTTTACTTTTCTGGTATAAAAGGAACTAGCTACTTTTTCAAAATTTCTAAATCATTCAATATGTAGCGCTTACTAAATTATTCGCCATAAAATTTTATAATTGGATCACTCATTGTTTTACCTAAGTCATATTTAAGTAATAACCGGTGTTTTTACATAAGAAGACTTCGGGTATTTTTTAGTTTGATTAGCTCTGATATACCTATAAAGAATATGCTAAGGTAAGAATAGTAAAAATTCACATAGATGAGGTATAATAATGATATTTTTATATATTACAGATAACTTGACACAAAATGAGTTTTTTTCGATTTTTCAAGTTATCTAATGCAATTATATTGATATCATTAGGAGCTGCATTGTTATGAATCCAACATTGATTACTAAGAAAGAATTACTAAAAAAATTAGATATTTCTACTGGTGTATTAGCTAATTTAATTAGAAATGGCATGCCAAAAGAGGGAGAAATGTTTAATCTTGATAAGATTATTACATGGCGAGAAAATTGGTCTAAAAACATATTAGGTGAGTTAGAAGTTGGTAGAGTATATACTAACAAAGAAATTTCAGAGAAGTTTAAATGTTCCAAACAGGGTGGAATGAGAAGATCTCATCAAACTAATACTCTTGTACTGTTTAGTGATCAAACAGGAAGTAATGTTTATAAAGATAAGTGGTTAAATGGTATTTTACAATATACCGGTATGGGGCTAAAAGGGGATCAAGTATTGGATAAGAATCAAAATAAAGTTTTAGCCAATTCAAAAAGTAATTTTGTAAAGATTCATTTATTTGAAACATTTAAACCAAAAGAACACACGTATCTGGGAGAAGTATATTTAGCAGGACAAATATATACTGTTAATGAAAAAGATAGTTCGGGCAACAGCAGAAAAGTATATAAATTTCCATTAGCTTTAATAAATCAAGAGCAATTGATTGAAGATAAAGATATATAACCAGGAAGAAAATCAAACTAGACATATTCGTAATTTATCTAATGCTAAATTAGAGGAAGAAGCAAGAAAAGTTAGTAATTATAATAAAAAAATGGCTGCAAAATATGTTAACGAAGAGGAGTTTTGCTTCTCAAAAACAAAAATATATAAACGTAATCCCTTCGTATCTGAATATGTTAAACGACTTGCAAAAGGTATTTGTCAACTTTGCCAAGAAAAAGGGCCATTTATAAAAGACGGTGTACCTTATTTACATTGTCATCATATAGAATATTTGTCGCAAGGTGGAAAAGATGTGATTGAAAACTGTATCGCGTTATGTCCCAATTGTCATGCTAGAATTCATGAACTTGAGTTACCTGACGATAAAGAAAAATTGCTGAAGATCGTTGAAAAAAGAGAAAATAGCTTTTCTAAAATACCGTAATTTATTTTTATAGGACAAATAAGCTAATGTGAGCTATGCCTTCTATATAAGACTAAGTTCTATTATAAGTAACGAAGTAATTCTCGTTCCTTCCTGTAGTAATATTTTTTAAATAACCTATAGGCTTCTTCAAAAGTACATCCTCCAGTAAATTCTAAGTACTGGAGGATTCTTTTTCTAGTGTTGCTTTACTCATGAAAAAGTAGTTGGCTACTTCATCAAAATTTCTGAACTTTTTTAATGTATAATAAAGAGCTCGATCATTTACTACAAGGATGCTAGCTCCTACATTTTCACAGTTTTTTAGCAAGTAAATTTTTCTAAAATCACATCAGGAAATGCATGAGATTCTTTAAGAGAGGCAATTATAGGGCTATGATTACGGTTCGTGTAAGTGACGCCAAAAAAGAATGGCTTTCTTATATAGCTGAATTTTATGGGATTACTTTATCTGAACTTCTAAAAAACTATTCGATGGAACAACTAGAAGATGAATACAATCGTCAAACGGCTGAAATTGCCCATAAACATTGGATAAGAAGTGGGAAAACAACAGTATTCATGGAAGAATCCTTAATGAATTTGGTGGGCTGGAATGACCTGCCGTTTAAAATTCACGCCCGAAATTCAGAAGCAGCTCTGATTGGCAAATACGTGTATTGGTAGAGATAGAAGATAATCAATTCGTTGTTATCGCTATTCAAGTAGGGCACCGAAGAAATGTCTATGATTAAGAGACTGTTTATTTTTACAAAAAAATAATAATTGGAATCTAGTTAAAACTCTTGAAGTGAGAGATTTGACTAGATTTTTTTATGAATAAAATAAGGACAAAATTGTTTAGGAAGAATCATGAGTGTAAAAAAATCATCCAAGAAGTCGATTCTTGGATTTTTTAGTGGATTTGTTCGCCAAATACGTTTAGTATGCGTATATGAGAGGTTGTAAGCAAAGCGTTGTGGTCTGAGCACTTAAGGAGGAATCTGTGAAAATAGCTTTTCATATTTTTGCAGATTTTGACTTAATGCCGAAGGTCAGCTTTGCGATTACCGTTTATCGAGAGGCTGTAAAAGCACCGTGTAGCTCCGATGACAATAAGCAAGCATTTTTAGAGCTAGGTTTCCTTGATTCTAAATATGCGGCTTATTTCAATGAGTTGGTGCTTGAACGCGATTTTAAGAAGGTCGAAAACAGGCACGACTTTTCGACGTAAGGAGAAAGAATTTCAATGATAGAAACAATAAATCCCGCAGAAAACAAGGTTTCTGCGTACATTCATATCCCATTTTGCGAGCATATCTGCTATTACTGTGACTTTAATAAAGTTTTTTTAGAAGGGCAGCCAGTAGATGAGTATGTGGAAATGCTGCTGAATGAAATGAGATTAATGCTGGAAAGTCATCCTACAGCGAATTTGGAAACACTTTATGTAGGAGGCGGAACACCAACTTCTTTATCTGCTAAACAACTTGATCGACTATTATCAGGTGCTAGAGAGATCCTGCCTTTTCAAAATGGTAATGAGTTTACTGTAGAAGCGAATCCAGGTGATTTGACCCGTGAAAAACTTCAAGTAATGAAAAACTATGGCGTCAATCGTTTATCCATGGGAGTGCAGACATTTGATAATCGCTTATTGAAAAAAATTGGACGTAAACACACCGCAGAAGATGTGTATCAAACTATGCAATTTTTAGAAGCAGAAAATTTTACCAATGTAAGCATCGATTTGATTTATGCATTACCGGGACAAACACTAGAAGGATATCTGGATACTTTGGAAAAAGCTTTGGCTTTGGATCTGCCTCACTATTCTTTGTACTCATTGATCCTCGAAAACAAAACAATGTTCATGAACTGGGTACGACAAGGAAGACTCGAACTGCCTGATCAGGAAACGGAAACCAGAATGTTTGAAGAGACGATTGAAGCAATGGAAAAGCATGGACGTCACCAATATGAAATAAGTAACTTTGGGCTCTCCGGACATGAATCTCAACATAACCTCATGTACTGGAACAATGACCACTATTTTGGGTTTGGAGCTGGTGCTAGCGGTTATCTTGGAGATATTCGTTACCGCAACAAAGGACCAATCCAACACTATTTACGCCCATTACGAGCAAATGAACGCCCGGTATTGGAAGAAGAAAAATTGACACGAAAAAATCAAATAGAAGAAGAAATGTTCTTAGGACTAAGAAAAAAAACAGGGATTACTAAAAAACATTTCTATGATCGCTATCAAAAAACAATTGAATCGGTGTACGGTGATGTGCTAAGGGAATTAGAGCAAGAAGGGTTACTTGTTAATGAAGAAGACCGTGTTTATTTGACACCAAGAGGGACTTTTTTGGGGAACAATGTGTTTGAGCGCTTTTTATTTGAAAAATAGTTTGAAGAATATTTGTTTTTTATCTGAATTTAAATAAAAAAAGTTCAAAAATACAATAAAGGACTATTGAAACGTTGATATAACTGGATTTACATCAATTATTTAGAATTAGCACTCTTGTGTTTAGAGTGCTAAAAAATGGAGTCTTTCTCTTGACAGGAGAAGGGCTTCTTGCTATATTTATAAGTGAATTAGCACTTAGAATATATGAGTGCTAATGAGAGGTGAGGAAGATGTTAACAAAGCGACAAAACGACATTTTACGTCTGATCATCCAACACTATACGAGTAGTGGCGTGCCCGTTGGTTCCAAAACATTGATGTCTGAGGGAGTCAAGGCCAGCTCAGCAACGATTCGCAATGATATGAAAGCATTAGAAGATGAAGGATTGCTGTTGAAGACTCACTCTTCTTCTGGGCGGATTCCATCTGCTTTAGGCTATCGTTATTACGTGGATCATTTGTTAAAACCTGCTCGCGTAGCAGAAGATGATTTGCTGCTGATTCGTCAGTCTCTAGGCAGAGAATTTCATGAAATCAATGAGATTATTAAGCAATCTGCTGAGATATTATCTGAGCTGACAAGCTATACGACTTTTTCATTGGGACCTGAAATAAAAGACCGCCGACTGACTGGCTTTCGTATCGTACCCTTGAATAATCGACAGATTATTGCTATCGTCGTAACAGATATGGGGAATGTAGAAAGCCAAGTGTTCACTCTTCCCGAATATATGGGAAGTCAGGAACTAGAAAAAATGGTACAGATTGTAAACGACCGTCTAGTCGGAGATCCTCTGATGACGGTGTACCATAAACTTCGTACGGAGATTCCGATGATTCTTCATAAATATTTCCAAACGACAGAAGGGATGTCTCAGTTATTTGACACCGTTCTTGGTCATGTTTTTGAAGATAAGGTTTATGTCAGTGGACAAATGAATCTCTTGGATTATGAGCCCCGTCAAGATCTTGATCAGTTCAAATCGATGTTTTCTTTTATGAAAGACTCAGACGGACTTACACAAATGATCACTCCGATGGATAGCAATATTCATATCAAGATTGGTGCTGAATTAGGCAATGATTTATTGCAGAATATGAGTATGATTCAAGCAAGTTACGAGATAGATGGTCATGGAAGAGGTACAATAGCCTTGTTAGGGCCTACTAGTATGCCTTATTCTCGGATGTTCGGTCTAGTCGATGTTTATCGAAGAGAACTAGCAGCTAAACTTGCTGATTACTACCGTTCGCTTGACTTGTCAAACTCGTAATGTGAATAACGAAGCTATTTGCAGCTGATCGTTCTCTCTTTCTTAGTAAGAGCAATCAAACAGCTGACTGAATAATGAAAGGAAGACTGTATCGTGAAAGAAAATCAAGAAGAACTAGATAAAGAAATGACAGATGCTCAGCCAGAACCGGAAATCGATGTCGAAGCTGCAGAAGATTCGGGTATTTCAGAAGCTGAAGCGGAAGAATTCGAAACAGCGAAATTAAAAGCTGAGTTAGAAGAAATGGAAGATAAATACTTGCGGGCTCGTGCTGAAATCGCAAATATGGCAAATCGAGGAAAAAATGAGCGTGAGCAATTACAAAAATACCGTTCACAAGATTTAGCCAAAAAATTACTTCCATCAATTGACAACCTGGAACGTGCATTAGCCACAGAAGTGTCAGATGATCAAGGGGCAGGTTTGAAAAAAGGCGTGGAAATGGTCTTGGAAAGTTTGCGTAACGCACTGGAAGAAGAAGGAATTGAAAAAATCCCTGCTAAAGGAGAAGCCTTTGATCCTAATCTTCATCAAGCAGTACAAACTGTTCCAGCGACTGAAGATACACCAGCCGATACGATTGTAGAAGTACTACAAGAAGGCTACAAATTACATGATCGCGTGTTAAGACCAACCATGGTCATTGTTGCACAATAATTGTGCGGATATAAAACTTACACTTTCAATTAAAGAAGGAGACGTTAATTATGAGTAAAATTATCGGTATTGACTTAGGTACGACTAACTCTGCAGTAGCAGTATTGGAAGGAAACGAAGCAAAAATCATCGCTAACCCAGAAGGAAACCGTACAACACCTTCTGTTGTATCATTCAAAAATGGAGAAATCCAAGTAGGGGAAGTTGCAAAACGTCAAGCTGTGACAAACCCAAATACGATTTCATCAATCAAACGCCATATCGGTGAAGCAGGTTACAAAGTAGATGTAGAAGGTAAATCATATACACCACAAGAAATCTCAGCAATGATCCTTCAATATATCAAAGGATTCGCAGAAGACTATTTAGGTGAAAAAGTCGAAAAAGCAGTTATCACTGTGCCAGCTTACTTTAATGATGCACAACGTCAAGCAACAAAAGATGCTGGTAAGATCGCTGGTCTAGAAGTAGAACGTATCGTCAATGAACCAACTGCAGCTGCTCTTGCCTATGGTTTAGATAAAACAGATCGCGACGAAAAAATCTTAGTATTCGACCTTGGTGGCGGTACTTTTGACGTATCTATCCTTGAACTAGGAGACGGTGTCTTTGATGTATTGTCAACAGCTGGCGACAACCATCTAGGTGGGGACGACTTTGATAACAAAATCATCGACTACATGGTAGCAGAATTCAAAAAAGAAAACAGCATTGACTTGTCTCAAGACAAAATGGCTTTACAACGCTTGAAAGACGCTGCTGAAAAAGCGAAAAAAGATTTATCTGGCGTATCAAGCACACAAATCAGCTTGCCATTTATCACAGCAGGAGAATCTGGACCATTGCATTTGGAAATGACATTGACACGTGCAAAATTTGATGAATTAACAGCTGACTTAGTAGAACGTACAAAAGTACCAGTACGTCAAGCGTTAAAAGATGCAGGTCTGTCACAATCAGAAATCGACGAAGTTATTTTAGTCGGTGGATCTACTCGTATCCCTGCAGTTGTAGAAGCAGTACGTAAAGAAACAGGAAAAGAACCAAACAAATCAGTTAACCCTGATGAAGTAGTTGCTATGGGTGCTGCTATCCAAGGTGGCGTGATCACTGGTGATGTGAAAGATGTTGTTTTACTTGACGTTACACCATTGTCATTAGGTATCGAAACAATGGGTGGAGTGTTCACTAAATTGATTGACCGCAATACAACGATTCCAACAAGTAAATCACAAGTATTCTCAACTGCGGCAGATAATCAACCAGCAGTAGACATCCATGTATTACAAGGTGAACGCCCAATGGCTGCTGACAACAAAACTCTAGGAAGATTCCAATTGACAGATATTCCAGCAGCTCCTCGTGGTATTCCACAAATCGAAGTAACATTCGATATTGATAAAAACGGGATTGTAAATGTATCTGCGAAAGATCTAGGTACACAAAAAGAACAAAAAATCACGATCAAATCTTCTTCAGGTCTAACAGACGAAGAAATCGAACGTATGGTAAAAGATGCAGAAGCAAATGCAGAAGCAGATAAAGCTCGTAAAGAGGAAGTTGACCTACGTAATGATGTAGACGCATTGCTATTCTCTGTGGACAAAACATTGAAAGAATTAGAAGGCAAAGTGGACGAAGAAGAAGTGAAAAAAGCAGAAACAGCTCGTGACGAATTAAAAGCCGCTGTTGAAGCAAACAACATCGAGGAAATGAAAACTAAACGCGATGCATTGAACGAAATCGTTCAAAACTTGACTGTTAAACTATACGAACAAGCGGCACAACAACAAGCTCAAGAAAACCCAGAAGCAGCTCAAGGCGGAGCAGATGATGTCGTTGATGCTGATTTTGAAGAAGTCGATGGCGACGATAAATAATCAGTTCACTGAATTTCGAGAGAAGGCCAAAGTTGCTACTTTGGCTTTTTCTTTTGAAAAATAGTTTGAAGTATCGGTTTTTGTTTCAAACAAAATATGATATGATAACAAGCGACGTGAAAATGATGAGAACCAATAGGAGGAAAGCCTATGGCAACAAAACGTGATTATTATGAAGTCTTAGGGCTCTCAAAAGGAGCATCAGAAGATGAAATAAAGAAAGCTTATCGTAAGCTTTCGAAAAAATACCATCCTGACATCAATAAAGAACCTGATGCGGAAGAAAAATTCAAAGAAGTATCAGAAGCATATGAGATTTTAAGTGACCCGCAAAAACGCGCTGCATATGACCAATACGGGCATGCAGGCACAGATCCAAATTACGGTGCTGGTGGAGCTGGTGGCGGATTTGGTGGATTCGGCGGCTTCTCTGGTGGCGGCTTCGGTGGTTTTGAAGATATCTTCGACTCTTTCTTTGGAGGAGGCGGTCGGTCAGTCGATCCAAATGCGCCTCGTCAAGGTGCTGATTTGCAATATACGGTCGACTTGTCTTTTGAAGAAGCGATTTTTGGTGTAGAAAAAGAAATCAAGTATAATCGGGAAGAAATCTGTCATACTTGTGGTGGGAACGGTGCAAAACCAGGCACACAACCAACTACTTGTCATAAATGTCATGGTGCAGGTACGATTAATGTAGAACGCCAAACACCACTTGGACGAGTGATGAGCCGTCAAACTTGTGATGTTTGTCATGGGACAGGGAAAGAAATCAAAGAACCTTGTCCAACCTGTCATGGCTCAGGACATGAGAAGAAAGCACATTCAGTTAAAGTGAATGTACCAGCTGGTGTAGAAGAAGGACAACAAATGCGTTTAGCTGGTCAAGGAGAAGCTGGAGAAAACGGCGGACCATTTGGTGATTTGTATGTGGTCTTCCGTGTAGAAGAAAGTGATATCTTTGATCGTGAAGGTTCTGAAATTTACTATGAATTGCCTTTAAGTTTTGTACAAGCAGCTTTGGGGGATGAAGTCCAAGTACCAACTGTCCATGGAGATGTGAAATTGAAGATCCCTGCTGGAACACAGACAGGTACGAACTTCCGTTTACGTGGAAAAGGCGCTCCGAAGTTACGTGGTGGTGCAACAGGCGACCAACATGTCAAAGTAAAACTGATCACACCGAAAAATCTAAATGAACAACAAAGAGAAGCATTACGTGCATTCGCTGAAGCTGGCGGCATCAAAGTTGAAGAACAGCAAGAAGACGGTTTCTTCGATAAGTTTAAAGATGCTTTTGGCGGGAAAAAGCGGAAGTAGTTTTTCTAGTAAAAACGCTAAGTCATTAATAATTAAAAACCAGACGAACAATCATATGTTCGCCTGGTTTTTTTGTAGTTGTCATGTTTGTACCAACAAAAAAGCCAGCTTTAGAATATGATAATCGTCATAGTTTCTAGGGGTATAACCAGTGAGAGAATGGAACTTGTTCAATCGATATTGCAAGGTGTTTTTATGAATAAATAATTCTTCTGAGCAATTTTTGATGCTTCCGTTATTTTTACTGAAGCATGCCAAAGTCTTCTTGAACAAATGTACTTCTTCTTCTGTCAGGCTTTTCAAAATACGTTTTACATATAATGTTCGTTGATCTGACGGGATTGCTGGTAAAACGATCCCGAGGTCTAAATCTTCAAAAAAGCGGATCTCGTTCACAGATTGATGGAAAGCTATCCATTCGCAAACTTGTTTGGCATGAAGGAAAGATTGCGGTGTCTCTTGCTCTGTATAACAAAGCGACCCAATTCCAAAGTTTAGCTGTAACTGATACATTTTATTAAACTTTGTCTGGATTTTATCAAGCAATGATAGCAATGAGGCTCTGGAAATCCGATTGACTAGGATAATGATTTGTTGTCTATGTACAGTGAGCAAAGCCTGTCCGTAATAAGAGAAGACCCTTTCGAGCAACTCCAATAAAGGATTGATCCGTTCTTGACACAATTGCTGATTGTCAGAAAGTTGTCCCACAACTACATAATATGGAGAAGAAAAATCAAGCTCAATTAAGTGAGGGTGGTATCGACTATGTACTTGATATCGTCAATGAACCGATGGTACTTTCTTATGCGATGGAACAGGTAGAGCGATTGCTTGTTTGTGCAGGAAAACAAGCGATGCGGCTGGTACAGTTAAGTGAAAAAACAAGAAACTAAAAATGCCCGGTCGTCATGAAGCGACCGGGCATTTTTGGTTTTTATTAAATATTTAATACTTTATTCAAGAAATCTTTTGTCCGTTCATTTTGCGGATTTTCAAAGATTTGTTGAGGCGTTCCGTCTTCTAAAAAGTTTCCGTCGTCAATGAACATGACACGATTGGCCACTTCTTTAGCGAAGCCCATTTCGTGCGTAACGATAACCATCGTCATACCTTGTTCTGCTAACTTTTTCATGACGTTCAAGACATCACCGACCATTTCGGGGTCGAGTGCAGATGTAGGCTCATCAAAAAGCATGATGTCAGGGTTCATCGCTAGAGCACGAGCAATAGCCACACGCTGTTTTTGTCCACCAGAAAGCATTTCAGGATACATATCTTTTTTATCTTCTAGACCAACTGTCTGCAGTAATTTGATTGCTTTTTTCTCTGCTTCTTCTCTAGATTCTTTCTTCAGGTCCATCGGTGCTAAAATGATGTTTTCCAAAATAGAAAGATGAGGGAATAGGTTAAAGTGCTGGAATACCATTCCGATATGTTGTCTCACCAAGTTGATATCTGTGCTTTTATCCATCAAGTGGGCGCCGTCAATAATAATTTCACCGTCAGAAGGTTCTTCTAAACGATTCAAGCAACGCAAGAATGTACTTTTTCCTGAACCTGAAGGGCCAATGATACAGACGACATCTCCTTCGTTGATGGATACATTGATGTCGTTTAATACTGTGTTATCGCCGTATTTTTTGACTAAATGCTCAACTAAGATTTTTTCTGCCATCTTACTTCACCTTCTTTTCTAAAACTTTTGCTAATTTTGTCAATGCTGTGATCAAAATCAAGTACATGATCGCAATGATCAAGTAAACATACGTACTTTGTGTTGTACGTGCAACAATGATCTTACCAGTTTGCAGCAATTCGACTACACCGATTGCGGAAATGATCGTTGTGTCTTTTAATGAGATAACGAACTGATTGACGAATGATGGGATCATGATGCGTATCGCTTGCGGCAAAATGATTTTTTGCATTGTCCGATTATAAGAAAGACCTAAACTTCTGGAAGCTTCCATTTGTCCGACAGGAACGGCGTTGATCCCGCCTCGAACAATCTCTGCGATATAAGCACTTGCGTTAAGAGTCAAGGTGATAACACCAGCAAGGAAGTCAGGAATCGTAAATCCAACGATACCAGGCAACCCAAAGAAAATAAAGAACGCAAGAACCATCATTGGAATTCCTCGGATGATATCGACATAAATACTAGCAATTGTGCGAAGAGCGCGTATTGGTGCTACACTGAATAATCCAAAAATCACACCGATTACTATAGCCAAAGCAAAGGAGATCAAAGTTAGGAGAATTGTTCTCCAAAGTCCTTTCAACAATGCTTGATAGTTGTTTTGGATAAGTCCAAGAAATGTTGATTCATCAGCAGTGGAAGACTCACTGGAAGTTTCTGAACCATCCGCTACATATTCTTTAATAATCTTATCGTATTCGCCTGTTCTTTTTAATTCTTTCAATCCTTCATTGAACATATTAAGAAGCTCAGGATTTTGTCCTTTTTTAACGGCAAATGCATATTTTCCGCCAGATTCTTTTTTGATCGGTGTTTCCAATTCTTGTCCTTGTTTGATCGCATAACCGATTACCGGATAATCATCCATCATTGCATCGATTGCGCCAACTTTTAACCCGTCGTACAATTGATCAGCAGCATCAAAATATTTGATAGAATAGCCATATTCAGATTCATGGTCGCTTAAAAATTCAGCACTTTCGGTACCAACTTTTGCTCCGACTGTTTTTCCTTTCAAATCTTCATAAGACTTGATCGAAGTATCTCCTTTTTTGACAGCTAATTGGATCCCGCTATCAAAGTAAGAATCAGAAAAATCATAGCTTTTCTTTCGTTCATCTGTTACAGTCATTCCGGCAATCATTCCGTCTGCTTGTCCTGATTCCAAAGCTTGCAAAGCAGCAGAGAAACCACGGTAGTCCATTCGGATGTTAAATCCTTGCAGTTTGGCGATGTTTTCCATCAATTTTACATCGATGCCTTCGTACTCGCCCTTTGCGTTTTGAAATTCAAATGGAGCAAAAGCAGAGTCACTGGCAATTACGTATACGTCTTTTTTGGGCTCTATTTTTTGCATTGTCTCGCTTGTGCTTGACTCTGCCGTTGTAGTGTTGTCAGCTTGTGCAACATGACCAAACGCAAGTGTCACAAGTCCTGTCATTAAGAAAACAAATGAGTGAAATAAATGCTTTCTTTTCATAATCAACCTCCTAAATTTCCAATATTTTATTATTATAGGCGAAAAGTGCTGAATCAGACAAGACTGTAAGCTCGAAAAAATGAAAAAAATGCGAGTTTCTAACATTTTATGTTATAAAACGTAACATGTATAATAAGATAAAAAAGTGGCGAAAGTATGTTCGGTGTGGTATAATTTTTTAGTAAGGAATGCCTTTGCTTTCCTTTTCTTTTTATTGGTCGTAAAATGAAAAGGAATGAATGAAAAGGAGGACGAAGAATGATTGAGAGAGATACCTCCCGACACTTTGAGCTTGTCTCGAAATACCAACCGGCTGGTGATCAGCCTGAAGCGATTAACCAATTAGTGGATGGCGTAGTCGGCGGGAAAAAAGCACAAATCTTATTAGGTGCGACTGGAACAGGGAAAACATATACGATTTCCAATCTTATTGAGAAAGTGAATAAACCAACACTGATTATTGCCCATAACAAAACATTGGCTGGTCAGCTGTACGGGGAATTCAAGGAATTTTTCCCTAACAATGCTGTTGAATATTTTGTTTCTTATTATGATTATTATCAGCCTGAAGCTTATGTGCCTTCAAGCGATACGTATATCGAAAAAGATTCAAGTGTAAATGATGAGATCGACAAATTACGACATTCGGCTACTAGTTCATTATTAGAAAGAAATGATGTGATCGTCATTGCATCCGTTTCATGTATTTTTGGATTAGGCTCGCCTTTTGAGTACCAAAAACAAGTAGTTTCGATTCGACAGGGAGCAGAACTAGATCGCAATCAGTTGATTCGTGACTTAGTCAGTATCCAATTCGAAAGAAATGATATAGATTTTCAGCGCGGTCGTTTTCGAGTGCGCGGTGATGTCGTGGAGATTTTTCCGGCTTCAAGAGATGAACGTGCCTTACGTGTGGAGTTTTTTGGAGATGAGGTCGAACGTATCCGAGAAGTCAATGCACTGACAGGTGAAGTTTTAGGAGAAACGGAACACGTAGCAATCTTCCCGGCGACTCACTTTGTGACGAATGATGAACATATGGAGCATGCCGTAGCGAATATCAAAGCGGAATTAGAACAGCGTTTAACTGTCTTGCGAAATGAAAACAAACTTCTGGAAGCTCAACGTTTAGAACAGCGAACCAATTACGATATTGAAATGATGTTAGAAATGGGCTACACGTCGGGAATTGAAAATTATTCTCGGCATATGGACGGACGTAAAGAAGGTGAACCGCCTTATACGCTATTGGATTTCTTTCCTGAAGATTTTTTGATCGTGGCGGACGAATCGCACGTAACCATGCCTCAAGTCAGAGGAATGTATAATGGTGACCGAGCGAGAAAACAGATGCTAGTAGATTACGGTTTCCGTTTGCCATCTGCTTTAGACAATCGGCCACTTCGGTTAGAAGAGTTTGAAAAACATGTCAATCAGATCATTTATGTCTCTGCGACGCCAGGACCATATGAACATGAACAAACAGATACCGTTATCCAACAAATCATCCGTCCGACAGGGCTGCTTGACCCAGTGATCGAAGTTCGTCCAATCATGGGACAAATCGATGATCTAGTAGGCGAAATAAATGAACGAGTCGAAAAAGACCAGCGGGTGTTTGTAACGACATTGACGAAAAAAATGGCAGAAGACCTCACAGATTATTTCAAAGAATTAGGGATCAAAGTCAAATATTTGCATAGTGATATCAAAACGCTGGAACGAACAGAAATCATTCGAGATCTTCGATTAGGTGAATTTGATGTGTTAGTTGGAATCAATTTGCTTCGTGAAGGATTAGACGTACCTGAAGTTTCCCTTGTTGCTATCTTGGATGCGGATAAAGAAGGCTTTTTACGTAGTGAACGTTCCTTAGTCCAAACGATTGGACGAGCTGCTCGGAATGAAGAAGGTAAAGTAATCATGTACGCAGACAAAGTAACAGATTCTATGCGTCTAGCGATGGATGAAACATCAAGACGCCGTACGATTCAGCAGAAGTACAATGAAGAACATGGGATCGTTCCAAAAACGATCATTAAAGAAATCCGAGATTTGATTTCTATTACGAAAGAATCGGAAGATGATACAAAAGAAGCGGTACAAGTCTCGTATGAAGAAATGACGAAAGAAGAAAAAGATACGTTATTGATGAAATTAGAAAAAGAAATGAAAAATGCGGCGAAAGCATTGGATTTTGAAACAGCCGCTAATGTGCGAGATATGATTTTAGAATTAAAAGCTTCAAAGTAGGAGGACAACATGGCTAACGATAAAATTACGATTCACGGTGCACGTGCCCATAACTTGAAAAATATAGATGTAACGATTCCACGAGATAAATTCGTGGTCGTTACAGGTTTGTCCGGTTCTGGAAAAAGTTCCCTAGCATTTGATACGCTGTACGCTGAAGGGCAGCGGAGATACGTAGAGAGCCTTTCTGCTTATGCTCGTCAGTTTTTAGGACAAATGGATAAGCCGGACGTAGATAGCATCGACGGATTGAGTCCGGCGATTTCTATTGATCAGAAAACAACAAGTAAAAATCCTCGGTCGACAGTAGGTACTGTGACGGAAATCAATGACTATTTACGCTTGTTGTTTGCACGTGTAGGACATCCGATTTGTCCCAACGATCATATCGAGATTACCAGTCAATCAGTAGATCAAATGGCAGATCAAGTAATGGCTTTGCCTGAGCGCACAAAGATCCAAGTGTTGGCACCGATCGTGGTAAAGAAAAAAGGACAACATAAAAAAATATTCGAACGAATCCAAAAAGAGGGATACGTCCGCGTTCGAGTCGATGGTGAGATCTATGATTTAAGTGAAGTGCCTGAGCTGGAGAAAAACAAAAAACATGATATCGCGATCGTCATCGACCGGATCATTGTGAAAGAAGGGATTCGTTCTCGTCTATTTGATTCTTTAGAGGCGGCTCTGCGATTGGCAGACGGCTATGCTCTGGTTGACGTGATCGGTGAAGAAGAAATGTTGTTTAGCGAACACTATGCCTGTCCTTATTGCGGATTTACTGTTGGCGAACTAGAACCAAGACTGTTCTCATTCAATGCGCCTTTTGGAGCTTGTCCAGACTGTGATGGTTTAGGTGTCAAATTAGAAGTCGATCAAGATTTAGTGATTCCAGATAGAACGAAGACACTTAGTCAAGGTGCTATCGTTCCATGGAATCCAATCAGCTCTCAGTATTATCCTCAAATGTTAGCGCAGGCTTGTGAAAGTTTCGGTATCGATTTAGATACACCATTCGAAGAATTACCGGAAGAGCATCAGGATATCATCTTGAATGGGACAGATGATCTTTTCCATTTCCATTATGAAAATGATTTTGGTGGCGTTCGCGATGTAGAAACGACTTTCGAAGGGGTATTGAAGAATATCGAGCGTCGTTATCATGATACGAACAGTGATTTCACGCGTGAGCAAATGCGTCTTTATATGACAGAATTAACTTGTCAGACATGTAAAGGTTATCGATTGAATCCCCAAGCTCTATCTGTTCAAATCAATGGAACGAATATCGGGCAAACAAATGAGTTGTCTATTCAAAAAGCAGTAGATTTCTTCTCAAACTTAACGTTATCTGAACAAGAGAAAGTAATTGCCAAACCGATTTTAAAAGAAGTAAATGACAGACTTTCATTCTTGGAAAATGTGGGGCTAGACTATCTAACTTTGAGTCGCGCTTCCGGAACATTATCTGGGGGAGAAGCGCAGCGAATCAGATTGGCTACACAAATTGGATCGAATCTTTCTGGAGTTTTGTATATTTTAGATGAACCATCGATCGGATTGCATCAACGCGACAACGATCGACTGATTGGCTCATTAAAGAAAATGCGTGATCTTGGCAACACCCTCGTTGTAGTCGAACATGATGAAGATACGATGTGGGCAGCAGATTATCTGATTGACGTCGGACCTGGGGCCGGAGAACAAGGCGGACAAATCGTGGCTGCAGGCACTCCTGAAGAAGTAGCTAATGATGAAAATTCTTTGACAGGGAAATATCTTTCAGGGAAAAAATCAATCCCTGTACCAAAAGAACGCCGTAAAGGTAATGGGAAAGCAATCAAGATCACTGGTGCTTCAGAAAACAATCTGAAAAATATTAGTGTTGAATTTCCATTAGGAGAATTTGTAGCAGTCACAGGTGTGTCTGGTTCTGGAAAGAGTACATTGGTCAATAGTATCTTAAAGAAATCGTTAGCGCAAAAATTAAATAAGAATTCTGCTAAGCCAGGTAAATTCAAGACAATTTCCGGCTACGAAAGTATCGAAAAGATCATCGATATCGATCAAAGCCCAATCGGCCGGACGCCGAGAAGTAATCCAGCGACTTATACAAGTGTATTTGATGATATCCGTGGGTTATTTGCTCAAACGAACGAGGCAAAAATGCGGGGTTATAAGAAAGGGCGTTTTAGTTTCAACGTAAAAGGCGGTCGTTGTGAAGCTTGTCGCGGGGATGGAATTATTAAGATCGAAATGCACTTTTTGCCTGATGTCTATGTTCCTTGTGAAGTATGTCATGGCAAACGATATAACTCTGAAACATTAGAAGTGCATTACAAAGGAAAAAGCATTGCTGATATTTTGGAAATGACAGTAGAAGATGCTGTAGAATTCTTCAAGCACATTCCAAAGATTCATCGCAAACTGCAAACGATTGTTGATGTTGGCTTAGGTTATGTGACGATGGGGCAACCAGCAACGACATTGTCCGGTGGTGAGGCACAACGGATGAAACTTGCCAGTGAATTGCACAAAATCTCTAATGGAAAGAATTTCTATATACTAGATGAACCAACGACAGGACTTCATAGCGATGACATCGCCCGCTTGTTGCATGTATTACAAAGATTAGTAGATGCTGGTAACACAGTTTTAGTGATTGAACACAATCTAGATGTAATCAAAACAGCAGATTATATCATTGATTTAGGACCAGAAGGTGGAGAAGGTGGAGGAACGATCCTTGCGACTGGAACACCAGAAGAAATCATTAACGTAAAAGAAAGTTATACAGGTCACTATTTGAAAAAAATAATGGTATAAAGAGGATAGATAGCTGAGATAGTTAAAAAAACATAAAAAAATGAATTTTTGCTTGTTTTATTAATATCAGTGTTCTAGAATCATTACATGGTAGTTCTTTCTACACTGATTGGTATAGACAAAAACTTCCTATAAGTTCAATCCGTTCAAAAAAGAATTGAGCAATCGGAGGAGTTTCCTTTGATTGCTTTTTTCTTTATGGTATGATATTCCTTGTGTAGTTGGAAAAGAAAAACAAGAGATTATGAGTAAGTGAGAGATAATGATGAACAGTATTGAAAATGAAGAATTTATCCCTATATTATTAGGAAGCGACATGAACGTTTATGGTATGGCACGTTCTTTTAATGAAGCATACGGCAAAATCTGCCAAGCATATGCTTCGGATCAGTTAGCCCCTACCCGCTACAGTAAAATTGTCAATGTAGAAGTTATTCCAGGATTTGATAAAGACCCTGTATTTATCGAGACGATGCTTCGTTTGGCAAAAGAAAGATATTCTGATAAGAGTAAAAAATATCTTTTGATTGCTTGTGGTGATGGATATGCAGAATTGATCTCCCAACATAAACAAGAGCTGTCAGAATATTTTATCTGTCCATATATTGATTATTCTTTATTTGAAAGGCTGATCAATAAAGTAAGCTTTTATGAAGTTTGTGAAGAATATGATCTTCCGTATCCTAAAACATTGATCGTCAGAGAAGAAATGTTAGTAAATGGACATTTGGAACAGGAATTGCCTTTTGAATTCCCAGTTGCTTTGAAACCTGCAAACAGTGTGGAGTATCTTTCTGTCCAATTTGAAGGAAGAAAAAAAGCTTTTATTTTAGAGACTAGAGAAGAGTTCGATTTAATTTTAGGCCGGATATACGAAGCCGGTTATAAAAGTGAAATGATTGTACAAGATTTTATCCCGGGTGATGATAGTAATATGCGTGTGCTAAATGCGTATGTAGATGAAGATCATCAAGTTCGGATGATGTGCCTTGGTCATCCACTATTAGAAGATCCTACACCAGCATCGATTGGTAATTACGTTGTGATCATGCCAGATTATAACGAAAAAATCTATCAAACCATTAAGGCATTTTTGGAAAAAATCGAATATACAGGCTTTGCCAATTTCGATATGAAGTATGATCCTAGAGATGGAGAATATAAATTATTTGAAATCAATTTGAGACAAGGTCGTAGCAGTTTCTTTGTGACATTGAACGGCTTGAATCTGGCTCGTTTTGTCACAGAAGATCGAGTGTTCAACAAACCCTTTGTTGAAACGACCTATGGAACGAATCAATCAGATAAAGCAAGATTATGGATGGGTGTGCCCAAAAAAATCTTTTTAGAATATGCTCGGGAAAATGAAGACAAAAAACTAGCTGAGCAAATGATCAAAGAAAATCGTTACGGTACTACTGTGTTTTATGAAAAAGACCGGTCAATCAAGCGCTGGTTGTTGATGAAATATATGTTCCATAACTATATTCCAAGATTCAAAAAGTATTTTCATGTGAAAGAAGGCTAGTTCATGGAGAATTTTTTCAGTATTTTAGGCGGAATGGGCACGATGGCGACAGAAAGTTTTGTTCGCTTGATCAACCACCGAACGAAAGCTACAAAAGATCAAGAATATTTGAATTATGTCTTATTCAATCATGCAACAGTTCCTGATCGTACAGCTTATATTTTAGATCGATCAGAAGAAAATCCAATGCCGTTTCTGCTGGATGATATTGAGAAACAAAATTTATTGCGACCAAACTTCATTGTGTTGACTTGTAACACCGCACACTACTTTTTTGAAGAATTACAAGCGGCAACGGATATTCCTATCTTGCATATGCCAAGAGAAGCAGCAAATGAACTTGTCCGTCAGCATACGACAGGGAGAGTAGCGATTCTAGGAACAGAAGGAAGTATGAAAGCTGGAATCTATGAACGCGAAGTCAAAAATCTTGGTTTCGAAACAGTGATTCCTGATACTGCGCTTCAAGAAAAAATCAATTACCTGATCTATCATGAGATCAAGGAATCGGATTATTTGAATCAAGAGCTCTATTACGAAATCTTAGAGGAAGCGGTAGAGCGCCTAAACTGTGAAAAAGTCATCCTAGGTTGCACAGAATTATCTTTGATGCATGAATTTGCTGAAGATAATCATTACCCAGTGATCGATGCTCAATCTATTTTAGCGGATCGAACGATCGAACGTGCATTAGCTGAAAGAAGCGAGGCATTGGATACAGCATCGGAAAAGTAAAAAAATTGGATTTGGGGCAAATATCCTAAAAGATATTTGGTCCAAATCTTTTTGTAAAAGAAAAAGAAAACTGGTAATGATACGCCCGGGATGATATAATTTTATTATGCACAATGTGAGAGGGGTTCGTAAATATGACAGATAATTTGCAATTAGTCATCATAACAGGTATGAGTGGTGCAGGGAAAACAGTAG
>SKDZ01000334.1_pt1 | contig 26882 bp, 25 predicted proteins | sample 4826551 | NCBI WGS metagenome assembly SKDZ01 (sample SAMN11008822, study PRJNA524170) | human gut metagenome | biome: Human fecal sample; material: Feces; isolation source: fecal sample from pouch patient p12, p15 | host: Homo sapiens | place: Israel: Tel-Aviv | collected 2016-02-02 | reverse complement strand
ACATGATTTTTTCGCGTAAAAGTGCGCAACTGGCATCACGTCAGTCTGTGTAAAATTCCCCGAAAATCCGCCCGTTTTTACTGAAAAAAGCCATGCATCGATAAGGTGCATGGCTTTGCATGCGTTTCCCTGCCTCATTTTCTGCAGACCGCGCCATTCCCGGCGCGGTCTGAGCGTGTCAGTGCAACTGCATTAAAACCGCCCCGCAAAGCGGGCGGGCGTGGCGGGGGGAGCATTGCGCGCTAAGGCTGATATTATAATTTTCTTTAATTCTATTTGGTATTTTGGCTTTATTCGTCAGAAGGAACGTTTAGAAATAGACCACTACAATGGATTGTAGCGGTCTGCATGATATCTAGCGTTGCATTTCAGTTACTATGAAATTTTCTTCTGTAATAGAATTCATTATCTCAAAGTACAATTCTTCAGGTTGAATAAACGCCAACTCTTTGCAAAGGTTGACAATGGTATCACTATAAGTGATACCCATCCGAGGATTGAAAAGCTCAAATCTCTTGATGTTTCTTTTGTTTTTTGAGTAAAAGTTTAAAGTGAAATATATTAGCACCTGTCTAAGATCGTAAACACTAAACTTCCTATCTCCTGATTTTATTTCCACAAGAACATTTGAATAATAAATATCGCCATATGAATTATTTATTACTCCGCATCCATCGAATTGTGGAGACACTTCAATTTGGTTTTCCATTCCATATCGAGACAAAATGTTTCTTGCTATTTCCCTTATGGCATTGTACTCAACCATGCTTAAGGGTAGCTTGAAGTTAGAACCGTAAGCGAACCGCTGTAGATATTCTTTTGTTTTTTCAAAAACAACCTGAAAATCAGCATTATGGAAGATATCATGTGCTGAAAGAATATTTCTGTCTAACGAATCATTCTGTATTGCCCTATATAAATTAAATGCGCACTCATTAACAAAGACGTTATTTGACCTATTAGCGCAGTCATCTAGAGGAGGATAAACGTCCTCGATGAGACTGCCGTTAATGATGCGTATGAAATTATTAGCATTTGGAAGCAATTGATTCCAAAATGAAGTGAATTTTCGAGAAAACGTTAATTCAGATATCATAGCGCATCCTCAAGATTTCTTGCGGTATGCCTTTTACTTGCCCAATCCCTGTAAATCACCTCTACAAAGTTGAATGTTTTCTTATTATGCTCTCTCCAGTGCCGTCCTTCATCACCTAAGATGTAACTGGAAACGATCAATAGTCTTCTCTGCAACGGATGCATTGCAGAGAAATTTTTTTTGATATCAGAAAGCCATGCGTAAGAATTAATTTTTGCCATTGACTGTGTAACTATGTTCTTGACTAAGATGCTTTCTGGATTGTTATTGTATATTTCACTAAGGATTAGGGTGGATTTTTCTGAATTTTCTTTTGAGAGCATTCGGGCTACATAGGCTAAGTTGAGCTCAGTACTCAAAATATATGAATCTTGTTTAATTAGTGCAGTTATTTTATCAAGAATAATATCTTTGGTTTCTGTGCTTAATTTTTGCCAGTTGGAGTTAGCTACTTGAATTATAGTTGTAAATATTGGATATAACTCATGCAAGTTATTAAACATTACTTTGAAAGCACTACTTATTATTTCATCTGATGTTGCTGAGAATGCCTTTATCAAATGCTTGCTAAAAGATTGGTTAATTTTTGATTTTTGTAACTCACTACTCAGCATAGCTAACAAGTCAAAATCTTTTAAAGATTCCTTTATCTCTTCATATTCCTCTATCGCATTTGCTGAGTAAGGATCGAATCTTATAGGAAGACTCATAAATTTAGCCTTCATAGGAGATTCTTCATCTTCATCATTACCATGCAACTTAGCTTTAGTTACTGAAAGGAACTCTTCTTTAGTAACAATATTGGTTTTTTGTTTCTGTAAAGTTAGCCCTTCATTTTCCATCAGTTTTTTACTAAGCAAAGTTAAAATCTTATGAGCATCCTCTCTAGAGTTACAAAAAATAACAAAGTCGTCGACATAACGCTTATAGTTGATTCTATTCATAGACAATAATTTATCAATAGAATCTAGAGCTAGTTCTGCTAATATTCTAGAGGCAGGACATCCAACTGGTACTCCATATGATTTTGTTTCACTAAATGTCTGTAGTAATTTCTTGATTTTCCCAGAGTAATCTTTATTGGGGTCGACTCTATCTAACGCATTTTCTAAACGGTGGTGATAAATACGCGGATAGAAATCTGCTATATCGCATGTAAGTACATACTTTATTTCATCGTTAGAACATTCAGAGATACTGTCTTCTTGATATTTTCTCCAAGAGATCTCTTTATCAAAAAGAGAACCATCAGCAAGGTTTGGTTTAAAGCGATATGAATAAACCTGCGTTTTAGTAGATCTATTCCTTTCAATATCATCAGCGATTTTTAAAACTAACCCAAGAAAAAAAGCATTCCAGAATGGATCAATTTGGGTCGCCCACCTGTAACCATAATAACCAATACTTGAAAAGCTATTAATTATGTTTGGTGGAATCTCGATCCTTTTATTTTCAAAGTCATTAAATGTTTGCATTAATGCAGTTTTTACTTTCTCCTTATCATCTTCAAATAACCGACTTTCAAATGGGTAAGGGAAAATATCTGTATCGCCGTGCTTTATAATATTTTCCAATGCAAGCTCAAAGCAATTTTCTAGTTTACTACTATCAAACTCGTTACTCATTCACATTCTCCTTAATAAAAATATAATCTGAATACCACTGCATCATATCACGGCGTTTATCAATATATTGAGCATGATTATACGTACCTCTAATATTATTCTTATCTATATGAGCAAGCTGTATTTCTATCCAAGCCGAATCATATCCTTTTTCGTGGAGGATAGTAGATAAGGAATGTCGAAATCCATGACCAGTAAGTTTTCCACCATAACCAATACGCTTGATAACTTGGTTAATACTCGCCTCACTCATAGGCTTGTTCGGATCGTTCCGCCCCGGAAAAACATAACTATACTTCCCTGTCATCATCTTGAGTTCATTTAGCAAATCTAACGCTTGAGTCGACAAAGGCACAAGGTGTGATCTGCGCATTTTCATCCTTTCAGCAGGAATTTCCCAAATAGCGTTATCTAAATCAAATTCTGACCATAATGCCGCACGTAATTCGATGGTTCTAACACCTGTAATCATGAGCAATTTCGTGGCAATCAGGACAAGCCGACTTCCGGTATATCCGTTTAAGGCGCGAAGAAAATCAGGTATCTCATTAGCCTTTAAGAACGGGAAATGATTTGATTGGTGTACATTGAGGGCGCTTGAAAGATCCGCAGCAGGGTTAAACTCAGCCCTTCCAGTAGCAATGGCATAGCGGAAAACTTCTGAGCATCGCTGCCGAACTTTGCGCATTTTTTCTAATGCACCGCGCTTTTCGATTTTACGCAGCACATTAAGCAGTTCTAGCGGTTTAATCTCTCCCACTGGCCTTGTTCCCACATAAGGAAAAATGTCGTTCTTAAACGCTTCCATGATGTCTGATGCATATCCCGCCGACCATTTGGTAGACTTCTGTTGATGCCACTCTCTGGCTATCTTTTCGAAGGCGTTCTCTGACTCTGTTTGCAGAGCCAGCTTTTGCTCTTTTCGAACCTCACTAGGGTTCTTTCCTTCTGCCACAAGTTTTCGAGCTTCATCACGACGGGAACGAGCATCAGCAAGAGTGATCGTTGGGTAAACACCAAGCGAGATCATTTTGGGTTTACCGGCATAGCGATAACGAAATCGCCAGCTTTTACTTCCATTTGGCTCTACAAGTAAAGACAACCCTTGCCCATCCCCAAGTGTATAGGCTTTAGCTTCAGGTTTAGCACGGCGAATCTGCATATCATTTAGGGGCATGTGTATAGAATTCCAAAATCGAACAGGAACATATACATAATCCTATACACATTTAGTACTGGATTCTACTGGAAAGTTATGGACTAATACGAACAGTAAAAACAAAAAATCTTTTATAAAACAGTGCGGTTATGGATAAATACGGATGTTTGAAGAAGTGGAGATGGTGCCGATAATAGGAGTCGAACCTACGACCTTCGCATTACCGAAACCCGCGTAACCGCATGAGTTTGTGGGGTTCGATTGTAGGATGGATTTGTAGTAGATGCTACAATCAAAGTAGTGCTTACTTCTAAAGGCAGCGGCTCTAAACCAGATGAGACTCTTGATGATATGTAGAACTGATTTTTCAACGTGAACGGAACTATTCCCATTAAATATTTTGTTTTCTACAAGGGAATACTCACTACATGCAAACTCATCACGGTTTTAGGAAATGCGTAGTTTCCGTCAATGTTTCGATCTCACTGGTCATTTACTACTGTTCGCTTTAATACTAGCCGGTAATGCAACTGCTTTCATATTTCGAAAGGACTTATGAATAATCAATCAACTCTTCTATGGTTAAATTAACTTTATGTTATTAATAGTTTTTAAGAGATTTGAATTGTCTTTATCAAGGAGAAAATGCAACCATAACACCTCTGAAACGCACCTACTTTTAGCCCTATTTAAAAAACAGGGCATTGTAAATTATTTATAACTAAATCAACTCTCGTTATCGGATAGCAATTCACCGTTTTCTTGCCATTCGGATGTTTTCTTACCAAAAGGTTCTTTTATATATCTAATGAAGCCTAAGGGTGTTCTCATATCACCCAACGCATCAAATATAATAGCTCTAACATCTTCAGACAACTTAATAAATGCTTCCCAGTCCAATGAAAGATTATTAATATATTCAATCGGAAAACGTAACTCAAAGTAAGTTTCATCAGCTTTAATTAAGAACGTCCGCCCCCGCATATGATAAGATGAGCTTTCCTTAATGCTTTGAATTAACTCTGGTGATAAATTACTTATATCAACAACTCTCTCTATACCGGCATGATTTTTAAGAAGCACATCCCATGAGTCTTTACAACGGATAAAAATTTGATCATCTCCGATTCTCAATGCCTTCATAAAATCAATTAATCGTCTATATTTGACTACACCTCTCGCAACTTCTCTCTCGTTACTAGAGCCAATTGAAGTTAAAATTGCGGTTTTCAAATCTTCGAACTGTTCTGTAAGACTATCAATCTTTTTAATTTCAATGGCTTTCCTTCTTTGCTCATGAATCAACCGTTGAAATAAGAAAGACCATTGTTTGCGTAATGTTTCTTCAATATCTTGAGTTTTCGAAAATGGGAATAAGCTATTTCCTTTTGCTCTCTGCCTTAGGAAATTAATAAATTCAAAAACAAAAACTGCGGTTTCATTTTTTTCAATGGATGGGAATATTATATCTTTAATGATACCCTTATCTTTATTCCTCTCATACAAAGAGTGATCATGCCATACTGCATTGTCAACAAAAGTGAATATAGGAATCCCAGACTCAATTGCTTTTAAAATTTCCAACTGAGTTATCGATATATTCTCTTTCTTTTTTAAAAACTCTATTGTTTTCCCTGGCTCTTGAAGAGAATCAAAATCTACTTTTGTTAAAGCTTCTGGAACTACTTTCCCACCAAAACGGGACCCAATAATCAGAACAACAACATCGGCGGAAGAAACCTCATCAATACAACTAGTATGAGTATGCTGTCTTGGGTCATAGAGAAGATCACTATAATCACTCATCATAGGTTCATAACCAAGATTTTGTATAAAAATTCTTAATTGCGAACGTAGAAGCGATAAATCATAGCAAGTAGAGGAAACAAAGACCCTTAATCCAGCCATAATAAAAATATTCCTTTTAAAAAAAGACAGTTATTTCAGTTTATCCCACCGCACTGCTGAAACTATACCCCAGTTGCCACTGGCATTGGGCCTACGCCATTTTGCCGTCTCCATGCTACGGAGATACTCCAGTGCTTCGGAAAATGAGTCAAAACGCTTCTGAGCCGCTTTATCACCAACGCCAAAAGAACCATCGCGAGTGCTTGCCAGTCCGGGATGAAAGCACGAACCATCGGCAGCATATGGAACCAACAGTTCCGGATCGTTATCTTCGGATGAGTCGAACGTCAACAACTGCCAAGGCTCAACACTTAAAGCCTCAGCCAGCACCTCAATCGCATCAAGAGACGCATTAGAGCCACCACGTTCAATTCTACTCAGATAGCTTCTCGCAAATCCGCATAAATCAGCAAAAGCTTCCTGGCTCATTCCGGTAGCGATACGCAACTCTTTTACTCGTTGTCCAAACAGGATTCTTAAAGATTTCTTCATGCCATGAATGTGCAAGTTTGACCTCTACAAGGCCACGCTCCAATTGAGACATTTTGAACCTAAAGACCTCCTTTGTGAGCACCATCACCATCATCAACACCTTTCATCCTTTCGCCCCATTGGATTCAAAATGATCACCAATAGTGACATTTAAAACCTAACCAGTATGATGATCATTATCGGCTGGGCTAAGCCAGCAATCTCTATCAGGTAGATGTGATTTGGAAAACGAGGGAATCATGACGGGATCATACTTTTTATTACCGATGGCAATGGGGGCCGTGCTTGGTTGGGTCAGTTACAATGTAGTCGCTCACGTTACGTCGAAACGGCAAATTAACACGCTACGTGCTATATCATGGGGCGTTCTTGCAACTCTCACCATGATGCTTGGCGTAAGCGCTTTTTCCGCTATAGGAGCGGAACAGACGTTAACTAAGCAGAACGTCCAATGTTCAAATAACAGCCCTGAATGTTATGCGAAAGCGCACTATAACCCCGTAAGAAAGTGCAAGCAGGCAATTGATGAAAAAGCAGAATTTCACCATATATGGCTGAAAAACGCATCTCAACAGATTTTTGAAAAATATCTTTGGCACGACCAGACCAAACGAACCATACAAATCTTCGGTCAACAGGCTAAAGCGATAAACAGTTTAGGAATATTAACGCCACTCCAATACTTTTGTATTTTCAACGCTAACACCGGAGAAATTATCGCTGCGTCATTTGAGTGAATAATGCCTCCCAATAATTTTGAAGAAAGCATCTTAATGGTGCTTTCTTCTTTACTAATAGAACAAACAATGAAAACAGTTTAATTAAAAGTATTCTTCCCAGTTACTTATCCATTGTTCATTTGTCATTAAAAACCTACTTATTATACGTAGAGGCTATTTCAAGTATTTGTATGAAAACCTCATGAAAACCACTATAATCGACATTATTAAAAGGTGGTTGACCGCTGCAAACATAATCTGCAAATTTGTTTTTAGGCAATGCTACATTTTTCCTCTCTGAGATATTAATCACATTATCATCATACACAAGAGAACTCTTGTTAATCCGGCAGAAGAGGTTAGGATCAGTTTTATGACAATTAAGGTTATCGAACTCATCCTTAAAATACAAACGTCTTCCCTCGCTATCACAAGTAAAAAGTAACGAGTCTTGATACAGATGCTCAATACATATTGAGTCATTCCCCTTTCTAAATTCAGGAATAGGGATAATTAGACTAAATACGTTATTACCGTGATCTCTGTAATTACCCGGAGAACCACTCATTTCATTTACTATATTTCTTTCATCTCTATCAAAGATGCATAAAGTGAGATGTTTTTGTGATGTTTCTCGCAGGTTTTCACACAGCGTTTTAAGATTTGCGCTTCCAGGCTTGCTTGAGTTTTTGAATATTATTTTTAAGTCAAGGAATTCACCACGATTTTGAAATGCATTCAGCGCCGCTTGGAAATGTTTTGTATCTGTCACACCTTCAGTATAAATATGAATTTCGTCGGTTATCTCTCGCCGAAATTTCTGCTCATCAATTTTAAATTCGCTATCAAGTGTTTGTAATCGCTTAACAAGCGTTAGGAAAGTTGCATCGGTATATCCTTTTACATGACCAACATGGATTATTTTACCGCGTATTACCAATCTCATTTGTGGCGGTTGATCATCGAATTTATTAGATCTTTCTACTTCTTTCTTCCAATATTCCTCAGCAGCATCCAAGCCAAACTTCTCCCACGCATAAAGTCCTGCACGGATAGACTTTATATACTCCTTCGGTATATTGGTTTTTTTGTTAACTACAACCCCTGTAACAAGTTGCCTCTCGGATTTTTTACGAAGAGTCGTCTTACCAGCATTCACTTCAAAACCAGAATTTATTATGATATTTTTTATTGCTTCACTTAGTTCTACATTACCATCGTCGCCTCTTATTGCTATTGCCGAAGGGAATACACTTCCATTATTAGAGATAAATATATCATCGGCATAACGAGTGTAGTAACACTTGTTTGAGGAAGCTAGTTGCTTAAGTTTATAATCTAATCCTTTGCAAATGATGTTACTAATCACTGGACTAGCTGGTGAACCTTGTGGTAAACGCCCATCTTTTGTGCAAAGACGCGCTACAGTATTTGCCGGGGATTTAGCAAAGCAAAATGGAGCGCGTCTTAACACTCCCGAAACTCGAGCTGAACTTATTGAATGGAAGAAATCCTTTAAATCCAAGCGTAGTAGCCATCGTTGCCCAACGTGAATTGAGGCATGTTCAACTATGCCTCTTTCTTTAACATACGCAAATACGCAAGAACGAGGTGTATAGTTTCTCTCCAGAAAATGAGAAATTGTTTTTTGGATATCTTTAAGCCCTCTATTTGGAGCTTCAATTAATCTTTCTCCGTTAATTCGCTTGCGAATTTTGAATGAGTGATACTTATCATCATCACTTAAATAATAGGCGTAATAAGTTAACTTAGCAGTAGTAATACCGATTAGTGCAGCTAATTCTTTATTGTTTTCTATCTTATATTTTGGCGAGGTATTAAAAGGGAAAAATGTATCCATCACTGGCTCATGCTCCTTCTGGTATGAGAGGGCAACTCAGGACCCCAACAACCGCGAGTAACCCGTGGCGGCGCGACGCGTTAGCGTCAAAGGTAAAGGCACTACAAGCCGAGACGTATACATCTCAGAAATGCGGGTCCTGAGGCCCAACACAATCGTAACCATGTTGATTCTATTGGTCAATGTATCTAGACAACTGGTTTCAAAATCAACAAACACCTACTGTTTTTTCGAAAAAAAATCATTACTTAACAATAGATTAATATATCAGCCGAGCCGTGAAATTACCCTTTGGAGCTGCGACAATCCCCACTCACCACCTTTCGGTGCTGGTGTCCGTGAAGCATTTAGCGTTTCAACCATTTTGCGCTGCGATAGTCCGCGCACTTTCATGCTTTCGATTAGCGGCCGCATATTCTCTGCGAAGCTCTCTGCCGCTTGTTGGCGGGCTTCAATGTTACTTTTGAGGTTAGCACTACCCGCCATCCCCAGAACCTTACCACGTGCTTTGGCAGCTGCGAGAGCTGCTTTTGTCCGGGCGCTAATCTGGTCGCGTTCATGCTCAGACATAACCGCGTGCATCTGGATCATCACCTTGTCAGCTTGTGGCATATCGGCGGCCACAAAGTTAATCCCAGTTTCAATTAGTCCGGTAACGAAGTGCACGTTGCGGGCCAGGCGGTCAAGCTTAGCGATCAGCAAAATAGCACCTTGTTTCTTACACGCGGCCAGCGCTGCCCTCAGTTGCGGACGTCTTTCTAGAGCATTTGAACCTTTACCTGTCTCAATTTCTTCAAACTCGTCGACAACTTCCCCAGTAGTGCTTCTGATGTAAGCAGAGACAGCTTCCCTTTGAGCTGCCAACCCTAAACCGCTCTTACCCTGCTTCGCAGTGGAAACGCGATAGTAAGCGATGAACTTGCCGTTTGCCATGTCGCTGACCTCACAGCTAATCGAACGTTTAATGTGTGGTCAATGTATCCGCAAAAACCATAGGATGCAATCAGCTTCCTATGTTGTGCTAATTAATTTCATCTGGCATAATACCTTTACGTTACTAAATATAAGGATGATGTTGTGAACTCTGAACCAAAAATTAGAACAGCCAAGTTAATTAAAGAAAATCGCACCTCGTTAAAGCTTGATGAAAGCACTTGGGCCGCAATTGACATGCAGGCTGAGAAACGAGGCACTGATTGGAAAGGCTGGGCAAAGATGGTGCTTAAAGCAAATCCTGACTCACCAAATAAGGCTGCTTTGCTCCGAGCCGCGTTAGTAGAAGAATTGATGACCGAGCAGATTCTTACCCTCGCGGAAGCTGGGCCAGTTGAAGCCAATATCAGCCATGAAATTATCGGAAATGGCTATTGGCGGTTAAATGACGAGCAACTACAGAACGAGCTAGACGGCGCAACCATCGTCACACGTGATAACTCATTTGCGGCGTTTACCTTACTGACTGGTTACAGAGACAAAAGCTACGGCGGATCACCATTCGTGATCATTCAGAACGAGTTACGCGGTCAGCTACACCTTATGATCGCTCCAGATGTTGATTAAGGAGAAAACAATGAAAGTTAAAACGCTTTCAGCAAGTGAGACGGCTTACTTTTTGAGAGCCAAGCTGGGTGACGTCAGGGCATGGGATGATCTATTAGCGGATATGCGACGCGGGAGGGCTAGCTATCACGGTGAGGTCTTACTTCCAGTCGGGAGGTATTCCGCTACTCGCCCCCCTCGCCCGGTTTATCTATTTAGTGAAGTATGTGAGTTCGTCGAAAAAGTCTCACGCCTTTGCCCTCCCCCCTCCAAGCCGCACCTGTTGTCTATGCTTGAGGTTGACATTGACCTCACCGATAAGCGGCATTGGAGTGTTCGCCCTCCAATAGCGACGAGCTGAAAGACTGGCAATGAACAACTATCAACAAACAGCGGATTCAGCCTTGAAGCAATTCAGGGCTACCGCCGTCATCGACTGGCTCGACGTTGAGATACGCACCGAACACCCAACACAACACCAACACATCCGCAAAGCGCTGAAAGAGATAACGGGCGTTAATCGCTGGTGGGTTGAGGCAATTGATATTCAGTCCGGTGATGTTACTGACACATTCCGCATTCGCTTTCATGACAAGCTGGCAAACAACTATCAGCAGCTCCGTGCTGCGCTCCATGCGTTAGCCAGACGGTTCACGTTTGCAGCCGAACCGGCTATTGCCGGGATAGAGGTTAGTTGCGACTTCTGGCACAGACAAAGCTCGGTTGAAGCAACACGCGCTCTCACATACCGATTGCAAACAAGCCTGTTCGCACCGGGCACCAATCATCGCCAATACAATGGCAACAACAGAAGTAACCAATTTCTTGATAAGCCCGGCAATCGTATAAACCCGGAGTATAACCTGCGGATTGGCAATGAAGATGACGCCATTTCATGGCAGTGCTATCACAAACGCACCGACAAGAAGCAACCGCTGCCGCTTCGCCAGCAACGTGCTCGCATAGAGGTGACATTGCAGGGTGACGCGCTACAGCAACACGGCTTCGGTCTTCTCTCCGGGCTGCAACACTTCCCGTTTGAAACGCTCGCCAGCCTATTCACGTTCCGCCGTCCGATAGCTACGGCACAGATGGCAAAGGGGGATCTGTTCCGACTCATTTCAATCAACTGGATACGCTCATACAGAGATGCAACGGCAGAACGCGGCATTCACTCGTTCAGCACTGTAGGACAACGCGACAAGAAAGGCAGAACGCGGGCAGAGAGTAGCCACCTAACAGCAGACAAAGAACTGAGTAACAGGGTTAGAGCAGCGTTGCGAAACCTACACCCGTGAATATCCATTCCAAAAAAGTGTGCGGATTTTGGAGCAGTGATCCGCTTGCTGGCTGGGCTGACGCGCAGTGACCTAATAACTTAAATACTAACTTAAATACTTACACCCTCTAACCAACTATGTTTACACACAACAACAGGTAACAGGGAAAACCGGAAGTGAGAAGCGGAGCGGCGAACTTCACCAACAAGCTGTCAGGAACATGTCCGCCGAAAAGTAAGCAGTCTTAGGTTTTAACAGCTCCCTTTCAGGGAGTGCGTTTAAAAACTTCGGTGTTTGAAAAACAAAACCTTATACTTGGATTACTGGTAATTATTCTCAGCCAGACGCACCACTACAGCACCACGGCTTTTTTACCGTGAAATATGCCATCCAGATAAAAAAACTCGCCGGAGAGCCTTACAGCGCGTTTGAACCGCATATCGCCGCTTCTGCTTACGAATAGGTGTCTGATTAGTAGTAGCTTCATGGCCCGGTCCGATTTACCTTATATTGCTATCAACAAGGGAGCCGTCCAGAGTCGACACGGAGATAATGCTTTGAGAACCGTCGAGATACTGCAATACACCTTACGCAAAGGCACCGGTGCCGCTTTTCACGCCATCATGCAGGAAATCAGCGTTCCCCTACACCGCCACCATGGGATCGATGTTGTTTCGTTTGGCAACTCGCTTCATGACCCGGATTGCTACTACCTCATTCGCGCCTTTGACAGCGCTGAAAAATGGCTGCGGTTCTCAATGCTTTTTATGCAAGCGATGACTGGCGCAGCGGCCCACGCGAAGACATTATTCGCAGCATCGAAACCAGCATTAAAACAGTGATAAACCTGCCGTTGGAAAGCGTGGAAGGGCTGCGTTTGCAATCTTAGATCATCTGGCTTCACCAGACGCGTTTTGAGCGCCGCCAAATTACGCACTAAATGCACTACTTTTAGAGAAAAACCGCGCAGAAAGCCTCCTGGCGTGCTTGAAACAATACTCCAGTCTAGTAACCCCCTCTATGACTCAGTGAGTTAGCGGAGTCGTCAGTCGGCGGTATGTTTGACCTATATCACGATTAGTATGAGTAAAAATGTAAACATTCCTCAAACTCAAGTAATTTCATAACTGCTTACCTCTTAAAGGGCTAAAACGATATGAAAACAAGGTCTTTTTCTATTTTTTTGCTAAAAGCAGGCTACAACGCACAGAACTCCCTTAAGCCAGATCATCAACTTCTCGATGACTTTCAGGCTCAAAATCTCCCACAGGGTGCAAGTTTATTTGTTTCAGACAGATTTAAAACAACGCCTTGGTGGGTGAATTATTTCTCTATTGACGGGGATTTAGAACAAGAAAGTAAGGGAGCGTTAATTTTTCTTCCAGTAAGAGATCGATATTTCGCTCTAACTTTTGGCCACATTTATCACAATCTACTCGACGTTTCCTATGAGTATGATTTTGGTCTTAAAGTAACATTAAACAGCCTTGAACCTAAAGAGTTAAAAAGCGCTGACATAGTAGATCCCGGTGCTTCAAGAAGGAAAAGAATGCAAGTCCCAGTTATGTCTGACTTAACCTATTTAGATTTTGATAGTAATAGCGAGATTTTAAAAAGCCTGACCGGAAAAGTTAAACCGCAATATGTCGACCTATTTAAAAATGCGACCGGTTCCACAAGCTTAAAAGTAGGGTTGAAAATTGAAGCTGATGAGCTAATAGTATTGTGCGAGCAACTTTTAGATTTATACTCCAGTGATGAATACTTGCAGTCCTTCCCTAATATACAAAAAATAGTGCCTGAGAAAGACCCTCTAAAAATTGAGCGACTAGATGATTCGCTTTTAGATGCGTTTATTAATAAAGGCCCTGATTTATCTTTATCAATCCCGGAGATCGTAGATTACAGCGATAACATTTACTGCACCTTTAAAGGAAGAAAAGGGGTATCCCCCATATATACTGATATTAGCCTTCACGAGTTTTATGACTATTTAGGAGAAATTGACTTAAACACGTTCAATATAGACAAGATTAAAAGCTTCTCGCTTAATCTCTGCAATGAAGAAGGCGTTATAACCAAGGCGTATAATATCTACAGAAGCTTTATCTATGATATTCACTTTGACAATGAGGATATTGTTTATCATCTCTGCGATGGTGAATGGTATAAGGTTGATCAAGATTACTTACAGAGTTTAAAGGATTATATAGATGCAAGGTGCGAAGATACTCTACTTCCACCATATAATCATGACAACATTAAGGATAACATAAGAAATTATAGTGAAGAAAATTATAACGAAGATGTTGCAAACATCTCACGAAACCATATCTGTTTAGATCAGAAAGATATCAGTCCTGATGGACACACACAAATAGAACCGTGTGATATAATTAGTTACCATGATAATAAGTGTATCTTTCACCATATAAAGATATCATCCAGATCATCACAACTCAGTCATCTTTTCAATCAAGGAGTCAATTCAATAGAATTGTTGATTTTGGAAAGCAGGAGCAAAGAAAAACTCAAGGAACTAATCGAAGAAAATATTCAAGATAAAGATCTGGATAGTTTTAACCGTGTGATTGATAATGGCAATTATAAAGTTGAGTTTGGTATAATTACAAAAAAACCAGCGAGATTGAAGTCTGAGAATCTTCCTCTATTTTCTAAAATAAGTTTAATGCGAAGCTTAAGAACTCTTGCTCTTTATCGCACGGAAGGTGCGGTAAGTTTTATAGAGGATATTAGCCCTTCTAAAGAAAGTTATAGTAAATACCCACGTATTACAGTTATTGTTTCTCTTGGTGCAAATGGTAAAAATGAAGTCCTTGTTGATCACAATCAACCTTTTCCTCAGGGAAAAAAAGTCGCGAGATGCTCTCAAGAAATTACTAATAGTCCTGTCGGCTCAAGATATATGATTCATGTCAAAGCTAGTGAAAACGGAGATCTCAGCACAAGCCATGCCTGGGAAAGCGAACGTATATAAATAAATTTATATAAAGACACCTGCTATAGCCCCGTAATTTACTCGGGGCTTTTTTGACATTTTAAATTAATATTTAAGAATTACTTTTCTCTACATTGCTTATTAGATTGTTTTATTCTGATAGCATCAGCTACCGCATCTACACCATCTTCGCAAACAAACGGAGCGACTTCCGGTAGCCCTAACGTAACGCTCTCAAGGACAGCAAAGAGGGCTGCTGGTGGGTGATCTTTGCTATACCGGTTCTCTGTCTCGCCAGAACCGCGGCTATGTCCAACAAACTGCGCACGCGTCTCGCTGTCGATTCCTGCTTGTTTGAGCCTGGTAGAAAACGTGTGACGGAACGAATGGAAGGATTTCTTGCTGCCCTTTTCAAATCCTAACTGCACTTTCAGCAACGAACGGTTAAACCAGTCCGAAGCCTTATCGCCGTATCCTTTTACAGGGTGGTAAGGAAGCTCTGGAAATAAACGCTCATGGCCTGCTTTCTTCAATGCTTCGCAATAGTGGATTAATCCAAGTTTGATCAATGTCGGATGCAACGGTATTTTCCGTCGTGAATTAATCGTTTTCAGTGACTGATCAGCACGTTCGCTGTTGATTTCAAAGAAATAAAATCCGGCATCATCGTGCTTAATATCATCCAGATAAAGCTGGCATAACTCATTAATCCTTGCTCCGGTAAAGAATCCGATGAGTGGCAACCAGTAATGAAATGCACGGTAATGATGGAAGCGTCCCTCTCTATTTCTATCCACAGTTCCACATTTAAACCAAGGACGGTTAAAAATAGCGTGCAAATCCTCATCAGTGAAATCAGCTTTGAATTCCTGATCCATCTTTTCATTTGCTACAGGTGCGAAGAATTGATTCGCTGGAGACTTAATAAAAATACCTTCTCCATCAGCCCACCTGAAAGCTTCAAATATAACCCGCATATACTTACGAACGGTATTATCGCTCATTAGAGGGTCGCCATTCTCTTTTGCTTTAACCATCAGCTCATGAATGTCATTGATTTTGTATCGGATTTTAGCCAAATCACGCCGTGCAGGTATCGACCTTAGCAAGTTCTCATACTCACGGAGATAGTCACGATCTACTTTTACAAGCTTTGAATCCCCCATGACTTCAACCAGTAGGCTAAAACCTTCCCGAACTCGATTTTCTGCCTTTCCCGTGAATTTTCCCCCGCGCTTGTAGCGAATATATTTTTCACATAACTCGCTCATTTTCACCGAGTAATATTTGAGATTTACATACTCATTCTCCGGCAATGATGAGGATAATATTGCAGTGGATATTGCTTTTGGCTTCTCAGGAGTTGCAGGAGATAGTGAGGGGCTATATGACAACCAAAACAATCGTAAGCGCTCGGCTTGCACACGATGAATCATTAGTGAACCTAGCGAGATTTCGACACCGGGAAAGTCAACGAACCATGCGGCTTTGGAGGAAGCCTCTGAGGATTTAAATGCGGTTTCTGCGTCTAGCGGCTCACCAGCGATAATCTGACGTAATATACGTGAAGTAACCAAAGGCTGGATATAGCCGTTAAGAGAACCTCTTATCCCGATGTTAATGGCACTATCGATGATAAATCCAGAAGCCTCAGGATCATCCTTATCAACGAGTGAAAGATCTTCTACATAGTAGGCAGGACGCCCATCAGCAAGCCAAAAAAGTGGGATATTCGTATCAAGTAGTCGCTGCGCCACTTGTTGCAGGGAAGCGCTCGTTAAACCGCAAAATTCAGCGAGGCTGATCATTCCTTCGCCAGCCAAAGCAGGCGCACTGCTTACCAACTTTTCTCTATCCAATTTTTGATACTCACCCAGACATCGCTGCCAGACAACCAATAAACCTGCGGCAATTGCTCTCGCTTTTCTGATGTCGTTTGTTTCTGTTGAAGCGTGAATCTCACGCTGTCCCGTGTAGAGACGGTATCGGGCGGGAACTGCAATACGGACAACATAAATACCGCTGCTACGGCGATACAGATTATCACGTTGAGCCATCGGCTGTATGACCTCTATGTAGGAGAGGCTACGCGATTTCACTCTGAATGAATTTAACGTTAATTAAATCAATGAGATAGAAGTTAATGGTGCCGATAATAGGAGTAAAACACTCGATTAATCTCGTGTTAATGCCATCACCTACGACCATTACTAATTGATTGAATCTGATAGAAAAATTATCATTTTCTATACCTTACAATCAATTTACACATTACAAACGCTCCGACACTTTAGCCGGAGATTTTATGAGATACAAGCCTAACCAATACTTAATCTGTGATTCTTACGGTAACTACTATTTAAGGATCACGCTGCCTGTGTATATGCAGCCCTTTTTTGAAGGAAAAAGGACGTTTGTCAGAAGTCTACACACAAGTAATCTTCGTGTGGCACGTCGAAAGCGTGATCAGATTGCAGATGAATACCATTGCTTACGGGAGAGTGTTGCCCCTGTAAACAGCACAATAGAAAACACGCTGGAACTGTTACGCAGTAAGGCTAAATACGCCAAAACAGCTACCAGAATGCAAGATACAGCGTCTTCGTGTCCGTCATTGCTTAAAATTCTTGAAATCTACCTGACAATTAACAGCACGAAGAAGAAGCCAGCCACTTTAGCTAAGGCAAGAAAAGCGGTAGAGATGTTTCTCTCCTACCGTAAAAAGCCTGATATTGCATTGCAAGATGTAAGCCGCACCACTGTTACAGGCTGGATTGAACACATGCAAAAAACCCTTTCACAACAATCAATTGCAAATTATATCAGCCCAATGGCCCAGCTATGGGAGTTAGCTTCATCACGTTACCACGATGCGCCAGAAAGGGCGCTCTCCCCCTGGCGAGGGCATAGGCTTGATGTGGCACAAAGTAGAGAGAGCTACGAGGCATTTTCTAACAAAGAGCTATTGCAGGTGTTGCAAGTATTTTCCGGTGATTCAGCAGAAAACAAAGAAATGACGGCTTTGTGTCTTATCGGTTTATATACAGGTATGCGGATCAATGAGATAGCAAGTATCACAATAGACGATGTGAAAGAGATCGAAGGTGTGCTGTGTTTTGAAATCACACAGGGAAAAACGAAAGCTGCGGCACGTCTTGTGCCTGTGCATAACCTTATCACTCCGTTGGTGTTGTCGCTGCGTGAAAAGCCTCACAATGGCTTTTTGTTCTATCACGCCAGCATTACAGAACGTGCTGACGGTAAACGCTCTACGTGGCATACACAACGATTTACAAGAGCTAAACGAAAGGCTTTAGGGGAAAAGGGAACAGAAAGGAAAGTGTTTCATTCTCTGAGACACGGAGTAGCACAGCTTCTTGATCGAAATCAAATTCCAGAAGACAGGATCGCCCTTCTCCTGGGCCATACACGCGGCAATACAGAAACATTCCGCACATATAGCAAGAATGCAGCTTCTCCAGTAGAGCTTAAAAAATATATTGAGCTTTTACGCTACCCTGAAATAGAGAAAGGCTTATCAATCAATAAAAAATCAAATTTAAGGCGTAAAACAACGCCATAGACGTAATAAAGAGGCTTCAATATAGATTGATGCCTCTTTTATGATTATCTCGTTACAGAGCGTTTCATAGGCGTTTAAGGCTATTGTTTAAATACTGGCGTTACAACGTCTTGCCCTGGGCTTTTTTGATTTTTCTGTTCTGTTGTATTTACCTGCATTTTAACCTGTCCCCCTACAGATTTATTTGGTGCTGTTTTTACAGCAATAGCATTAGTGGTGGCCTTAGAGACAAGACGAATTTGCTCAAAATCAAGAGTAAACAATAAGCTTTCGCTTGCTTCTTCTTCGTAAGACATGCCAACTAACACAACGTTGTCATAATTTTTTAACTCAGTGACAAGTAGGAAAGGTTGGCGACTGTCCATCAACTGATTTAGGTATTCAAGCATAAGCATACGTCGATTGCCGTTAATTCCCGCATTCTTAATCATATCGGGATTGAGTTTCAATACGGTTTCAGAGATACGCCCCTGTAATGTGAACTTGTTATTCCGTATTTGAACATGATCACTAACTTCTGATCCTGATTCGACGGCATAGCTTGTAACGTCTGCATTTCGGCTAACTTTCGTCGATTCCACGTTATCAAATGATAATGCCCGGTAGTCATTGTAAGCAGCATTTGCACCACTGCCGAGGTTAGAGGTAATAATCGCAAAGCCGTTACCCCCTTTAGTTGTTCTACCGTTGCTATCGTTGCTTGTGCTGTTGATTTTCGCCTCAGTCGGGCGACCAATGGTTAACGGACCCATTGCCATAATTTGTAATCCTTATTTAAGGGGGCTAAACAGCCCCACAGTGATGATTAATAGGTTGACCCGCCTGACATAACACCCAGCGTTAATAGCTTGCTAAACTCAGCGGAGGATGCCTTTGATTTGAAGTCGATAAATTCGCTCAATCGTCCGGTGTCTGATTCGATAGTTAGCGGCACTTCTGCATTTACTTGTAATTCTGGATTGAAGTTAATAACAGGTGCAAAGGTGTAAGAAGGAGTCTTGATAGCTTGTTGTGCTGCACTCTGTTTCAGATTTGCAATGTTTTGTCCTTCGAGAGTGTATTGATTTACAGCCTGCGCCCCGCCTACCGTTTCTTCTGGCGTAAACCAGCCTTTAATAGTGTTAAACAGGGAATTGCTGTTATCTGGCTTAGTTGTTCCGGTGCCAGCGCCTTTATATTGATCAGGAACGAGATTAGAAAGATTCTGTTTCATCCCTTCGTTAGACAGTGGCGGTGCATCACCTAAATTCTTCTGAATAGCTTCCGTCTTCTCGTCGTTTTTCATCAGCCAGTTGATTGCTTTCATTACGGCGTTAACCAATCCGCCGATAGCCTCGCCTAATTTGGTAAACATTGGCAGCATTGCAACCATACTCTTTTTGAACTCTTCAATCACAGCAGGATCGAGAGATTTCATAAAGCCATCAACAAAGGCGATCCCTTGTGAGTCAGAAAGCCCACTAAGTGCATTATTCAGTTCACGGAATTTAATAACGCTTTCCTGTTGTGCCTGTGTTACCCAGCGCCCTGATTCTCGTTGTTCTCGTGCTGATTGTTCCACTTCTTTAGCGGAGCGTGTCCAGTATTTAGAGGTGAGCATCAAATCATCAGCCAGATCTTCCAGACGACTACCGATTTGTGCATCTGAATAGCCTTTAGCTACCATTCCCTGAACTGCTTTACTAACCAGACCAGCCGGATTATCAGCAAAGTCTTTTAGATCCTTTTTAGTTAGGAATCCTTCATTCATTAAAGTATTGATGCCGCTATCGCCGCCCTTCCATTCTCCTTTACCAGTTTTCTTATCAACTACATATTCAGCTTCATCATAAGATTTGGTTGCACGTTCACGCACATCTTTCATCTGATCCAGATACTTACGTTTACCTTGTTCGCCCATCATTGAATCAACGCCGTTTTTATACGCCCATTGTTCAACATCGTTCATCTGGTTAACGTCTACACCGCCCAGCTTCGCACGGCTATACAATTCACCCAGCGTTTCAGCATTCGCAAAGCTGTTAGTAACAAATTCAGAGGCTTTGCTCATAGCCATATACGTAGCGCCAGCGCCTAAGCCACCCAGCATAACAGCCGCAGCACCGCCGCCAATACTCCCGCTACCCTTAACAGGTGCATAGGCTTTAGCGTGAGCGTTACGATTGCCATTAATCTTACGTTGTTGCTGTTGTAGGCGTTTCATTTGGCTATTCATACGTGCCAGACTAATAGCGCCTCTTTCATATTGGAGGGCAATTTCTCTAGCCTGTGCAATAGCTTTATATTGTTCCGCTACAGAAAGACGGTGCATTGCACTAATGCTTGATCCAACGTCTAAAAGCTTTAATTCTGCCTTCTCTTTGCGTGCTGCCAGGGCTTTTTGTTCTCTTGCAACTACACGTTGAGCGGCTAATTGTGCTTTAGCATTGGCTTTATCTGCCTGTGCTTGCTTTTTAGCAATATCGTCTACGTCTTTTTTTGCTTTAGCGGTTGATTGTTTATGTGTCTTAACACGCAATTCTATATCTTTCACCGCCGCCATTTGTTTACGAAGTTTTTCTACTTCTGCTTTTGCTTTCTCTAATGATGGTCGATCAACCTGGAAGGTGACAACGTTTGATAAGCGGCTGACGTTAAGTTCTAACATGCTAATTGTTTCCCTGTATTATGATTGTTGTTTATTATTGTTTTTTAGAGCAATAGTATTGAATTGCTTCGAAAGTGCTGCATCCAGTCTGAAAGACACGCTGACGCACATTATTTGCATCAATTTCTAAAAGGCGGCAAAGCGCCGATGTGTTTATAACTGATTCCTCGCTAATAGCTGCCAGTTCTTTTACAGATTTAAGAATTAATGCCTGTGAATTTTCTGCGTTCATTGGTTTTCTCTCACATATATATTTTTATTTGGGTTTGTAGACAGTAGAAAAAAAATAAGGGCAAGAGACAGCGCATATTTTGCTTATATGATTATCCCTTACCCTTATTGCCCCGATTATTTCCAGACGATGGGGAATCGTCTATTAACGCTTTATTACGCAGCAGATCCGAAGATGATAGCTTGCGGAATGTTGTTTACTGGCAGATAAGATGTCTCAGTAACCACAGATGGGAATTGGAATTCATCCTTGATTAGATATTGGTGATGTAACACGGCATCTTGACCTAACTCAGCATGACGCACACCAACGCCGCTATGAAGCTGATAGCACTGTGCCGCTTTATCCATTACTGGAACAATTGCGAAACCGTTCTCTCCGATGTGAGCAACAATCTCAGGAAACATTGACACATCAATAACAGTGATCCCACCAATCTGGAAAGAGTCATAGGCTGGGTTAGAATCAACCATACGGGTAAACAGGGCCGTAGCACTCGCATCACCTGCATATTTCACCATGTCACTGATCAGCGGGTTAGATGACAAACCATCAGCAGCAGCGCCAGCAGCAAAGATAATTACACCAGTTCGCTTTGCAGCAAGACCAGACCCCAGCTTTTCACTCTGTAAGCGCACCGCTTTACGAATAGCAAGGAACGGGTTAACAGTAGTCGATGCAAAGTCGATAGCGGGTACCGTGGTTTTAGCCTGACCGTCGAGGAAGTCGAGATCACCTTGTCCGGCATATTCAGATTCAACTTTCAGGCCCAGCAGCGCGGTAATCAGATCCACTTCAACACGGTTTGCGTGTGAACGGTAATGTGCCTCAGAGAAATCATTAACCGCTACCAGCATAGCATCAGAACGGTTTGGATATTGGCGGCTGTATTGTTCCAGGTCACGAGAAGTAACAGCGTTAATACTGCCGACGTGTTTCATCTGGAAAAGTTTGTTTGACCATTCCTGACGTTTAGAGGCGTTCCAGTCGCTTTGAGCGTAAGGCGAGGTTTCCCCAGCTACCTGCACAAACTGATCAATCAGGTCGGTAAGAAGAATGCTGTTTTCTGTATGATATTGCACATCGAACAGATCGAGATTAGTAATCAGGGTATTAAGTGCATTCTCATAAGCAAATGGAGTTACTACCGCAGTATTAACGCCAAAATATGTTGATAAATCATTCATTATTATTTTCCTTGTTAAGTCGTAGGGATCGCAAGTTCTTCATAACCAGCAATTACAAAGCCGAGAGATTGCAGTTTTGCAATAACACTTGCCTTTTCCATACTGTTAAATTCAATCCCATCTTCAGCCAGAATAACGAAAGTAGGATGTGCAACCACTACGCTTTCCTGTCCTTCATAAGCCGGTTCAACCACTACGTGAGCAATATCAGAAGCGGTTGTTGCTTTGGTGCCATCGGCTTTCAGCAAAGCCCCGACAATAAGATCGTCAGTGAGAGGTGAAGCCAGTTTGACGAGGCGATCTTGCAGCACTGGATCAGCAGCGTAAGCTACTACCTTACAGCGTGAACGGGAATTATCCGCATTCACTGCTTTTAATTTTCCATATGGGTTAGCCATAAGATTATTTTCCTTTCAGTTGTTTAATTTTAGATTTAAGGGCATCAGCAAGACTAACCGCATCAGCCGATTTAAATAATTGAGCAGTGGTAGAACGAAGACTTTCGGGAGTAACTCCCAACAGTGCGGCAACCTTAATGAGGTTTTCATCACTAACAATCATCGTTTCCCCGTCTTTGCTGATAATCATTTCTTGTTTCATAAATAACGTTCCTGTTAGTGCCAGACAAATAAAAAGCCCCAATGCCGTAAGAGGTTCTGACCAGCAAAGGGGCTTTAACGTGCGGGCAATTACATAATTGATAAGTTAAACTATAAGAGGATTAAACATATCAGCAAATACACTTTTTAAATATACTTGATGATATGCTTAAAGGGTGAATAGATACTCCTGAAAACATGCTCTTAAGAAAACATGCGGAATCAATCAGGAATATCTATTCGGGGCGCGGTGGCTAACCGCTATCTTTCATGGTGTGGATGCACCAGTCAGATTTTAAGGAATCACTATTCCAATCTACTCACAGATTAAATTTTTAATAAGGATTAACTACACCAACAGTAATCTACCGTTTCAGAAAATCGTTTCACAACCAAAGATTATAGATCCGCATTCTATAAAACCCGTTTTGCTATCAATATTTCCAAAGTTTATTGCACCATTCTTAGCTAAACTCTCTCTACTTGCGGCTAACGCTATGCAGATGATAGTTTTTTGACAACAACTTAATAGATTATTCTGTTACTAACTTCCGTCATTAAATAAGAGTTTAATGATGTTAGTAAATAGTTATAAAATATAACTATCAGTGTAAGGCTCTTTAATGTTTTCGGACAAAATAAGGAGCTTTAGGATAAGCATAGATGAAAAATAAGAGCGGGAAGGGCAAGGAGATAACACCTACCCGCTTTTATCAAAAATTAAGCACAATGCCTAACAACATTCATCAACACAACGTAGAAACAATCAACAATCAAAGAGGGAGTTATGATTATTCTAAAACTTCTTGATAGATGGAAGGTAATATTTGTTAGAGGTTAATGCCACTCAACCTTTGAGGCTATCACCTTCCATATGCAGGGATTTATGACAGTAGAAGGATTAACACCAACTAAAATCTTTTAATCTACCCCTAAAATTATTATATAACAAAATCATCATAAATGCAAATGATTTTCATTATCATTTAGAGAAAATAGCACTTTTTGCTAAATCATTTACTAATTGCTGAATCTCTTCACTTGCAGCCTTTAACGTGCTGGCGGTGTCTGTGATGGTTTGAGTGCACATCTTGGCATCTGATAGCTCTAAATCGCTCACCAGAGAGACAAAATCTTCTAAGCATACATTGAGCTTCATTAAGCTAATAACGCATTGAGAGAGCGTATAATCGCATAAATCTGAATAGGCTTGATTTATTCTTGTTTGTAGTGAGATAGTCAGATCTAAAAGTTGTTCCATTGCATTGCTAATATCTTCTTCCATTATGCGTATTCTCCTTGTAATGCATCATTAATCATATTCAATACGATGTTAAAAGGTGTCTTGAGCGTCAGCACTTCATCACGGTAACGTTCTAATGCTTCGTAGTCTTCTGTTTCTTTTGCCAGCCGGATTAACTCAGCATAGTTTTTTGCATCAGACAGGAGCATCTGAAATAATTGTGTTTCTTGAATATAGCCAATCATTATTTTTCCTTTTTCGAATATTTTCATTGGGCGCTTATACATACGCCCGTCTTTCTATTAGTTAGAACGTTTGTTAGATGCGAGAGTGTCGATCAGGTGCTGCATCAGATCTGTTTCTGTAACGCCGCCTACCTGATTGTTGAACGAATTGAAGCCTGTATAGTGACGAAATGAGGTAAAGCCTAACAATTGCCATTTCTTCAATGTGCCAGGTTCTATAATCGTTGTCTTTCTTGTTCTGGGTTTGAAATACACACCATCACCCATTGATTGAATAATTTCTAATTCTTCGTTTGTAAGTGGTGGGCTGTTAGATTCTAAAATGAAGACTATCTCTTCACCTGCTTCTTCATTATTCTTATAAACTTGCTTTCTTACGTCGTTGAAGGTGTTCCCTTGCTCAATACGTTTTAAGTTGTTCTTTTTCTTTCTTCCCATTTTCCCTCTTTTTATGTGGATTATAAAAACTGAATGCCATAGTTACGATGAATATTGCTACAAATGCACTTGCCATATGTATTGCCCGATCTGTTGTTACTGATTGTTTGTGATGTTATAAATCATTTATTTCCTTAAAAGGGTAGTGAATCATATATTGTGCTCTCACTTTTGAGATCAATTATCAAAGAGTCAAAATCATTTTCACAAAGATAGATATTCTTTGAATCTAATGCTCGTTTTACAAAATCTTCTGTTTCTTCGTGCGGTGGTTTCTTCTTATCAAGGGAAAGAAGCCAAGTAAAAATTTCGGGCCGCTCAGGGAACTCTGGCTCTTGTGTTTCTTCTTCAACGATGATTTCGGAAACATTCAATATTTCATTAGATTCGTCTTCTTTCTCAGAAGGATCAGGTAGTGATGATTCTCCTTTTGGAATATCAAGCACTCGATAAAGGTTAGAGCTTCCTGGTCGTGCATCTTTTATAATTAATCCCATTTCGAGCAATTTCTTAACCCTTTCTTCTGCTGCTCTTGGTGTTATGCCAAAAACATCGCCTATCTTAGCGTAAGAGGGAAATGCACGATCAAACCCTCTCAGATAGCAGTAAAGGTTTTTAGCACTATCTGTAAATTTATGCCCGTTTACTTGGCTTATTTTTAGAATCCACATAGGAACTTTTACAAATTGTTCTTCATTAATCATTAAAAATCTCCTTGATGTAATCACGCTCTACGGCGCTACTATGGTGATAAAAATCACTTGCTTTTGTTTGAGAGTGTTTCAGCCTCTCTTTTCAACATATCAAGAATGTAATCTGTAACAGTGATACGTTTACTTCTGGCTTCTTTAAACAACACCTGAAATACTTCATCAGGAATATGAAAGCAAGTGCGTGGTTGCCTTTTCTTTTCTGTAGTTTCGCTCATAGTTTTCTCCTTCTCTTCTTTACTCTGTTTCAGATTCTTTTTCAGATCCTTTTTCATTTTTTCTTAATTCATCAATAATTTTTAGTGCATCGTCAAAGCATTTTTCACGCTCTGGATAACCACAGCGTCGCGCTGTGTTCCTGTTCATCCTTACTTTAAAACGGTTGATCTCACCACGTTTCCAGGCTTCCACAATATCCTGTGGAGTGAAATATTTCATTAATTAACCTCCTATTCTATTTAGTTAAAAGAAATAGACACCTTGCAAGCCTTGGGCTTCAAAGTGCGATGCATTGGTTTAATTATTTAAAGGATAAGAATGTTTTCCTGCCCCTAATATTACTTTACCACGACTAAAGGCTTTTGTCAACCCCCCAGCCATAAAAATATTGATCATTTTCAGTGTGTTATGATTTTTCTTAGCAATTCGTGCTCTTACGAATACTCCAATTCTTCATTATTGTCTAAAACGCTCTAAAACGCGTTCTAACGAGGTTTTGATAAAAACAATACATTCCCTTATGTAATGGCTGTTTAGCTCGCCTACGGTTTGATTTAAGCGGTAGAAACTCATCTACTACCTAACATCTTTAAACCATATTTTTCTTTTTTGTCTGTTTGATGGTTGATCTATAGTTATGCGTTAGCATCCCCAAAGGGGTAACGCTACCCTAATTGCATTCGCAAGAACATTGCACAAGAAATTTATTTTAGATGATTGATGATCGTTAGATGGTAGTTAGTTAATTATCGTTCTGCGCACAGCGCAAGACTATTTAGCCTTACGCAAGCCGTAGGCTATTTGCACATAGTAGATTACATATTCGTTGTGAGCGGAAAGCGAACATAGATCTACTAACTAACATTAACAAACAAAAACTATGTGTTATGAGAAGTATCAGTCTAACTGACTAACACTCTAACTTGTGCAAGGTTCTGGCGAATGCCAATAGATTAAGGGATAGTCGAAGACTCCCTAACGGGTATCCCTATAATTATTCTTTAAAGATAAAAGTGGATTTGCCCCTATATTTCCAGACACCTGTTATCACTTAACCCATTACTGGCCTGCTGCCGCAGATATTCCCGTGGCGAGCGATAACCCAGTGCACTATGCGGATGCCATTCGTTATAATGCTCGA
>SKDZ01000327.1_pt1 | contig 27038 bp, 17 predicted proteins | sample 4826551 | NCBI WGS metagenome assembly SKDZ01 (sample SAMN11008822, study PRJNA524170) | human gut metagenome | biome: Human fecal sample; material: Feces; isolation source: fecal sample from pouch patient p12, p15 | host: Homo sapiens | place: Israel: Tel-Aviv | collected 2016-02-02 | reverse complement strand
CCCCACGTGTATGGCTTCGGCAATGATGAGCCGCGCCGAGCGGAAAGCCGTGTCACCACTGGTGATGGGAGCGGCCACCACACCCAGCAGGGCGAGAATGCCACCGGCCACGCCGAGCCAGTTTTCGCACACGAGTTTCACCACCGTGGGGGCATCGAAATACTGCACGAGTGTCTTGCCATCACCGGCGGCATACTGGGCCAGAAAGGCTTCCACGCCCTCGCTGCCGACCACCTCGCGCCAACCGCCGTAGTAGAAGAAATACATCGACACCGTGGCCCAGATGAGTGCCACGAGCCCTTCGGTGATCATAGCCCCGTAGAAGATGGGGCGGCCCAGCTTCTCGTGCTTCATGCAACGGGCCATGAGCGGACTCTGCGTGGCGTGGAAACCGCTGATGGCCCCACAGGCGATGGTGATGAAGAGGCAGGGAAAGAGCGGATTGGCACCCATGAAACTGTCGGCCCCCAAGAGAGCCGCAGGCACATTGCTGTTGGCCGCGGCCGTAGCCGTCCACAGTTCGGGCAGGTCGGGCTGTTTCACGAGCAGTCCCACGAGCAGGGCGGCAGCCATGAAGAGCAGCGAGAAGGCGAAGAGGGGGTATATCTTGCCGATGATCTTGTCGATGGGGAGCATCGTGGCCACGATGTAGTAGATGAAGATGGCGACAATCCACTCCATCTTCGTGCCGGCAAGTGTCTCGAGAATGATGGCCGGACTGTAGACAAACACCACGCCCACCATCATGAGCAGCAGCACGGAGAAGACGAGCATGAGCCGACGGGTGTTGCGGCCGAGGTAGGCACCCACCAGTTCAGGCAGGTTGGCTCCCTCGTGGCGCACGCTCAACATGCCGCTCAGATAGTCATGCACGGCACCGGCAAACACGCATCCCAACACAATCCACAGATAGGCCGCAGGCCCATACCACGCCCCCATGATGGCTCCGAAGATGGGCCCCGTGCCGGCGATGTTGAGAAACTGTATCATGAAGATCTTCCATGTGGGCAACGGCACAAAGTCCACACCGTCGGCTTTGGCCACGGCGGGAGTGGGCCGGTCGTCGGGGCCAAACACCCGTGCGACGAATTTCCCGTAAATCAGATAGCCGACAAGGAGTGCCAGCAGACTCAAACCCAAAGTTATCATTTGTTCGGAATCGTTTTAAGTTGGTTCAAATCTTTTTTTTCAGGAGTCAAAGAAAACTTTCTCTCAGAAGTAAAGGCGGCAAAGAGAGTCGGCATTCGCTCCGCCCATCAGGAAAAGTGGCTTGAGCATAAGCGAAAAAAGACAACAGCCTTATGGCCCGACCTTCATCGAACCTCCTGCTCCTACCGGACTTGCCGTCCAGCAAATTGATATGCAAATGTACATATTATATTTGATATAAGGAAAAAAATAAGTATCTTTGTGGCGTTTTTTCAAGATAGACAACAAGAATTCGTCATGCTCATGAGATACATCTTCTGCCTGACCCTGTGGTGTGCAGGCCTCCTTTTTCCATCTCCGGCACTCCGGGCCGCCCGCTCCGGCGACGGTGGAGCTTTCAAGGCCGTGTGGTCGGCGGTGGCTCCGCAGGCCCCCAAACACGAGGTGAGGGCCGTGTGGCTCACCACCATAGGGGGCATCGACTGGCCCCACTCCTACTCGCAGTCGCGCTTCTCCATGGAGCGGCAGCAGGCCGAACTGTGCCGCCTGCTCGACCTCTACCACCGGGCGGGCATCAACACCGTGCTGATGCAGACGCGCATACGCGCCACCACCATCTACGACGCGCCCTACGAACCGTGGGACGGCTGCCTCTCGGGCTTCCCCGGCCGCTCCCCGGGCTACGACGCGCTGCGCTTCGCCATCGACGAGTGCCACAAGCGGGGCATGGAACTGCACGCGTGGGTGGTCACCATACCCGTGGGCAAGTGGAACGGCGAGGGCTGCCGGCGGCTGCGACAGCACTTGCCGGGAGTCGTAAGACGGATTGGCACCGACGGCTACATGAACCCCGAAGATCCGCGCACGGGCGACTATCTGGCGCAACTCTGCGGCGACATCACCCGCCGCTACGACATCGACGGCATCCATCTCGACTACATACGCTATCCCGAGACGTGGAACATCCGTGTTGGTCGCGACGCGGGCCGGGCCTGCATCACAGACATCGTGAGCAAGATCGCCCGCGAGGTGAAGCGGCAGAAGCCATGGGTGAAAATGAGCTGTGCGCCCATCGGCAAGCACGACGACCTCGCACGCTACCGCAGCCACGGCTGGAATGCCTACACCCGCGTGTGCCAGGATGCGCAGGGGTGGCTGCGGCAGGGGTTCATGGATGTGCTTTTCCCCATGATGTATTTCCGCAACGAACAGTTTTTCCCCTTTGCCATCGACTGGGCCGAACATTCCGCCGGGCGCATCGTGGCCCCGGGACTGGGCATCTACTTCCTCGACCCGCGCGAGGGCAACTGGCGGTTGGACGACATTGTGAGGCAGATGAACGAACTGCGCCACCTCGGATTGGGGCACACGTTCTTCCGCGGCAAGTTCCTCACCGACGACGTGCAGGGCATCTACCGCTTCGTGAGCCGCCGCTTCAACCTCTATTCCGCCCTCGTGCCGCCCATGACATGGGAGAGTCGCGACTTGCCGCCGGCCCCCACCGACCTGCTCGTGCGCCGGCAAGGGGCCACGTTGCAGCTCTCGTGGCACTATCGTGAGACCGAGGCGCAACGGCTCATGCCACCCGGCGTGCAACGCGTGGCGTTCAATGTCTATGCCTCCACCTCATCGCCCGTTGACATCGGCGACGCGCGCAACCTCATCGCCACACGCCTGCCCCATGCCGCCATGAGTCTGCCGGCACAGGCGGGCGGCCATCTCCGCTTCGCCATCACGGCCATCGACCGCTACGGCAACGAGAGCCTTGCCTTGCAGAGTGCCCCTGCCGACAGCGATACCGACCACGCCCCCACCCTGCTGCGCTGCGATGGCTATCGCTTGGAAGTGCCTGCCGGGGCCCGCATGGCCGACACGGGGCTCCTGCTCATCGAGAGCCTGCAAGGCCAGACGGTGGCTTCGCGCTCGTGGCGCGGTTCGCAGACAAGCGTGGCCGACATCGCCCCCGGAATCTATGTGCTGCGCTCCATCAACCGCAAGGGCGTCACCCACCGTCTCGGGTATTTCATCAAAAAGCCCCACCCCCGCCCACTTTCCGGGGGAAGAAGGCAGTAAGCCCCCGCACAACAAGCTTTATATCCGTTTCCGTTTGACGGCCTCCATCACGTTTGCAGGTGGGCGTTGATTCATAAACTCTTTCTTCATGAAATCCATATAAGGTGCCACATGCTCGTAGAAATGACGATAACCGGAACAGAGATAGTTCAGTCCCGGATTCCCATACCGGTCGTTCACAAACCGGTTTTTGGGACATTCGCCATGACACGCAAACTCCCACTCACACTCCTTGCACTGCTTGGGCAGCGTAGCATGCTTGATGCAGCTGAACTGCCGCTGCTGTTCGCCATAGAGCATTTCGACGAGTGTCCTGTCTCTGATGTTCCCGAGTTTGTATTCCGGGAACACAAAGTGGTCGCATGAATACACATCACCGTTAAACTCCATCACTCCCGCATGTCCACATTCCTTTGCATAGACACAGATACCCGGCCGCTCGCCCACCCAATTAGCAAGGGTACAGTCGAAGATTTCCACATAGGTCTGCCCCACATCGTGCCGCACCCATTCGTCAAAGATCGCGCAGAGGAAGTCGCCCCATTGTGCCGGTGAGACGGAGAAATCGGCCACAGGACACTCTTGGTCGACAAGCGTGGCAAGGTGGCGGCCGTCGGAATGCGCGGCCATGCGTTCAACGACAGGTGCAAACTGAATGTATTTTGCCCCCATTTCCTTGAAGAAATGATAGAACTCGAGCGGATAACCGGCATTGAAATCATTGACGACCGCCATGGCGTTCCATTCCACTCCATGTTTCCGGAGCAGCCGGATGCCACGCATCACCTTTTGCCAAGAAGGCTTGTCGGATGCCGTGCGGCGATATTCGTCATGAAATTCCTGTGGGCCGTCAATGGAGATGCCTACAAGCCAGTTATGCTCTTTGAAAAATTCGCACCACTCATCGGTAAGCAGCGTGCCATTGGTCTGTATCGTGTTGTCTATCTGCCGGCCAAAGGCATACCTCTCTTGCAGTGCGACCGCTTTCCTGTAGAATGAAAGCGGGCGCATCAAGGGCTCTCCCCCGTGCCAAGTGAAGAGCACCTGACTCATGGTCTGGGCCTGTATGTATTCCTGCACGAAGCGTTCGAGAAGTTCGTCCGACATGACGCGGGCAGGCGCATTCCGGTAAAGATGCGCCTTCTCAAGATAATAACAGTACTTGCAACGCAGGTTGCACGAGGCACCCACCGGCTTTGCCAAGACATACAGGGGTTTGGAGAAGGGGGATATTGTATTCATCTATGTTCTTGTTTTTTATTCATCATCCATCCCGTCGGCGGAATACAAGCACGCGCACTAACCATCATTCCGCCAACGGGTCAATATGATGATTGCAAATATAGATGAAATCTGACAAAAATCAAAACTTATGCCGCATATAGTGCGAAACTTACCAAGGTTGTGAAAAAGCCTTACATGGCATTTCTTCCCGCTCCGCTATCCACCCCATATTATCCGTCTTATTCGCCACATCCGACCTACGAATTTTCCCACCCGGCCCAAACGAGTCTGCAAAAGAGACCGAACGACAACCTCAAAGAGGCTCTTTGAGAAGGCCATTCGGGCCGGCCTGCAACCCAAAATAGGGCCGGGAAAGCCCTTTTCGGAGGGTGAGGGGGCGGCAGCAGGCGAAAGATCGAAAAAGGGGAGCGCGCCATGCACTCCCCTTTGCCATTGCAAAGATACAACCAAAATGGGGAAAACGCAAACCGGCGGTAAAAAAGGCAGACATGGTTTCTTCCTCATAAATGATGACGGAAAGGGGAGTCACTACCTTTATATCACCATAAATGATGACGCGAAGAGGCAAAACGGGCACAAGGGGAAGGATATTTACCGAGTTCTAAGTATTGCGGAGATTCTTAAATATTCCTAATTTTGCAGCGGGAACAGACATTATTTTGAAAGGGGTTCCGGCTTGTGGAGTGCGACCCGTAGGCCTGCCTTCAACCCCGTCGCCACGCAGGGTGGCACGGCTTCCGTCCCGGACCCTTTCATGACAGGGAATATACATTATTTATATACACTCAAGAATGAATACTCTTAAAAACGGCCTCTTGGCCGGTGTGTTTGCCATAGGATGTGTGTCCGCGGCAAACGCCCAAGTGAACGCATCCGACTCGGTGATGAACCACGTCAAAGGCAATCGCCTGAGTGTGGGCGGATATGGTGAAGTGGTCTACAGCCGCATGTTCTACAGCGACAGCTACTACCGCTACCAAGACGCTCCGGGACACAAAAACGACAAGAGCAACGGGCGGTTTGACATTCCCCACGCCGTGGTCTATCTGGGCTACGACTTCGGAAAGGGGTGGACCATGGGCACCGAAATAGAGTTTGAGCACACGGGCACGGGCTCGGCCATCGAAGTGGAAAACGACGAGGGCGGTGAATACGAGCACGAGATAGAGAAAGGCGGAGAGGTGGAAATCGAGCAGTTCTGGCTCAACAAGCGTTTCGCCGACTGGGCCAACGTGAAGCTGGGGCACATCATCGTGCCCGTGGGACTGAACAACGCCCACCACGAGCCGCTCAACTTCTTCACCGTCTACCGCCCCGAGGGCGAGAACACGGTGCTCCCCTCCACGTGGCACGACACGGGCATCAGCCTCTGGGGCCGCCACGGCGACTTCAAGTATGAGGTGATGATGGTGGCCGGACTCAACGCCATGATGTTCTCCCGCGACGGATGGGTGCATGGCGGGGCAGGCTCGGCCTACGAGTTCAAGCCCGCCAACAAATACGGCTTCGCCTTCCGCGTGGACAACTACACGCTGCCCGGACTGCGGTTGGGCCTGAGCGGCTACTACGGGCAGTCGATGCACAACACCTACCCCAACGATATGGTCAACGGACCTTACAGAACCGTGAAGGCCAACACTTACATCGGTTCGTTCGACTTCACCTTCAACCGCTACAACTGGATTGTGCGCGGACAGGCCGACTACGGATACATCTCCGACACGCCCATGCTCAACAGTGCCAAGCGCAACAGCATCAAGACCTCGCCCTACAACAAGACGCAGGTGGGCAAGAATGCCGTGGCCATCGGCATCGAGGCCGGCTACAACGTGTTCTCGCAAATCAGCTGCATGAGGGCGGCCAACAAGAAGCTCTATCTCTTCGGCCGCTACGACTACTACGACTCCTACATCAACGAGGCCTCGCAGCCCGAATCCACCCACAACTACACCAACCGCCGGGTGTTCACCGTGGGAGCCAACTACTATCCGCTGCCGCAGATAGCCGTCAAGTGCGACTACTCCTACCGCAAGCTGCGCAGTCCGCTCAACAACGAGCCGAGTCTCAACATCGGCATCGCCTACGAGGGATTCTTCTTGTAAGATGCAAAAATTGAAACATTCAAAAGGTAAAAGATTCAAGCTGCCGTAGGGGCTCACATATTGGTGCTTCGGGCTGCCCGCAGATGAAATCAGTATCATTGCAATTAACGTAAAAAACGGAAAACAACATGAAAAAGATGTTTAAGTATGCCATGCTCTTCGCAGCAGCATGCACGCTGACATGGAGCATGACTTCGTGCAGCGACGACGACAAAGGCGATGACGGCAAAACCACCATCGAGAAGCAGGAACAGGCCGTGAAAGACCTCACCGCAGAGTATCTCAACAACGTGGTCTACCCCACCTATGGCAATCTGGCCTCCGAGGCTGAAGGGCTCTACGCCAAGATCAACGCCCTCAAGGCCAAGCTGAAAGCCGGCACAAGGGTGGAGCAGAGCGAAATCGACGCCATCTGCACTTCCTACAAGGTCGCCCGCCAGTATTGGGAGGAGTCGGAGGCATTCCTCTACGGGGCTGCCAGCGACTTCGAGATCGACCCGCACATCGACAGCTGGCCCCTCGACGTGCCCACACTGGCCAAAGACTTGGCCAGCGACGCCAAGATAAAGACCCTCGACAAAGAGGCTGAAGACATCGAAGTGACCCGCAAGAACCTCACTGCCGAGAACCTCGGTTTCCACGGCATCGAGTTCATCTTCTTCCGCGACGGCAAAAACCGCCCCGCATCTTTCTTCAACAACGACGAGGTGGAGAAGTATGAGAACATCTTCGACGGCAAGAACGTGACTGCCAAGGAAGAAGTGATCTTCGCCACAGCCGTGGCCGGCGACCTGCGCGACAAGTGCTACCAGCTCGTGGTGGCTTGGAATCCTGCCGCCTCCGCTGCCTACAAGGCCCGCATTGCCGAGTGCGCCAAGCACTTCGACGACTTCAAGACCCTGACCAAGAAAGGCCTGACCTACGGTGAAGACCTGCTGCAGGCCGGCACGGCCAAGAGCACACAGAGCTCGGTGAAGAAAGTGGTGGAGACCATCCTCGTGTCGGGTTGCTCCAACATCTGCGCCGAGGTGGCCGACCAGAAGATGGGACAGGCCTACCGTGCATCGAAAGACCCGAACTCACAGCATCAGGGTGAAGACGGCAAGATGGAGCCCGATGACCCCAACTACATCGAGTCGCCTTACAGCTACAACTCGTTCACCGACTTCTACGACAACATCATGAGCATCCAGAACTCGCTCTATGGCAACTACAACGGGAACACCTACGCAGCCAAGTCGCTGATGAGCTACCTCAACACCTACAATGTGGTGGAGGCTGCCCTCATCAACGCCAAACTCACGGCTGCCCTGAAGGCCCTGAAGGCCTGCCAGACCAGCGGCACGCCGTTCGTGCTTAACCCGGGTGCCCCGCTCGTGAAGGCTGCCATGGACGCTGTGGGCGAGCTCGACAGCGAACTGAACAAGGCCTCGCAGTGGATTCTGAAGAACTGATTATTACAACAAACCAAAAAGAATAGTGTCCGAAGACCCAAGGCCTCCGGACACTATTTCCCATAAAACAAAAACATGATGAAAACATTCAAGACATACGGGCCGCTGATGCTGGCAGCCATGATGGGCCTTTCGCTCACCGCCTGCCACGACGATGACAACGGCGGCACCACGGCCGGCGGCATCAGCACCAACGGCGAAGACGACTACAAATATGTAGGCAAGGCCACCAACGGCTTCACCCCGAGCGAGTGGTATCCCGGAGGAGAACTGGGAACAACCGAAAACACCACCGCCTCTTGCTATGAAGACGAGACACCAGCCGTCGGAAACGCCAATCTGCTGGATGCCTTCAAGCGCGGGGAAATCTTCTTCGAGCACGATTTCCTCCCCTCTTCCACCCCCTCTACCAAAGATTTTGCAGGCCTTGGCCCGGCCTACGTGCGCTCGTCTTGCATCCACTGCCACCCCGGCTACGGCCACGGCAAGCGCGTCGAGTCCTACGATGCCGACCACAAGGGCAATGGCTATCTGCTCGTGATCTATCACCCCGTAGACGGTGCCAACAGCGACGACGGGCCCTACATCTCTGAGGTGCCGGGTATGCCGCAGACACGCGCCGAGTCGCCCATCCTGCCGCCTGTAAACGAGAAAGGCATCACCATGAAGTGGGAGAACGTCACCGCCATGGAGAGCGGACTGCCCATGCAGTTCCCCGACGGCGAGAAGTATGAGCTCATCTACCCCGAAGTGACCATCCTGCCCACCGCCTTCAACACCAACCCCATACCCACCAACTATGCCGTGAGGCTGGAGTCTACCATCGGCCTCTACGGCACGGGACTGCTCGATGCCATCCCGCAAGACAGCATCAAGGCCGAATACATCCGGCAGGCGGCTGCGGCACAGAAGCGCGGCGTGGACATCGCCAAGGTGCTCAACCCCGGTTTCTGGGATGCCTCCAAGGGCGACTGGGCCGGAGACCCCACACTCGGAAAACCCAACGGGGCGTGGTATAAACTGGCCGACGGCCAGATGAAGGTGAAACGCTTCACCTACGCCATGACGCGCGCTTCGCTACAAGACGGTGCGGGAGCCAACGCCATGTGGAACATCCCCAACGTGAGCCGCAGCGACCGGCCCTACCTCTACACCACCACGGCCTGGGCTAAGGCCATGAGCGAGAACAAGAAGGTGATCGCAGCTATCAAGAAAGACCCCTCGTCGCCTTACTACAATGACGGCACCGAGGCCGGAATCGCCGCTGCGGTGAAGGCTTTGCTCGACCCGAAGACCAACCAGTTTAACAACGCCTACCACAACTTCAAGCCCGAAATGACGGACAACAACTTCTGGCAGTACATGGTGTGGCACCGCGGACTGGCCGTTCCACGCGCCCGCGACCTCAACGACGCCACCGTGCAGCGCGGCAAGAAGCTCTTCATGGAGATGGGGTGTGCCAGCTGCCACCGTCCGAAATGGGAGACGGGCGACGACAACTATTGGGTGCCCTCCCCCATCAAGAACAACAACCTCAACCTGCCGAAGTATGCCCATCAGACCATCTATCCCTACACGGACATGATACAGCACCGGCTCTACATGAAAAACGGCATACACGGAAGCTGGTGCCGCACCACACCGCTGTGGGGCCGCGGCCTGAGCCTGCTCAACACGGGTGCCGAAGACCGTCTGCACGACTGCCGGGCACGCAACGAGGTGGAGGCCATCATGTGGCATGCCTACAGCAAAAACAGCGACGCCTACTGGAGTGCGGTGAAGTTCTACCACCTGCCCAAGGCCGACCGCGACGCTGTGGTGAAATTCCTGCGCTCCATCTAAGGGCGCATACAACCGACACGGAAGGTCTGATCAATGATCAAAAAAATAACTTTCTCTCTGTATATCGTGGTGGTGGCCGTCATGGCTGCCGCCACATTTTGTGAAAAGCTGGGCGCGGGCGACCTCTACCACACGTGGTGGTTCACCCTGCTGTGGGCCCTGCTCACGGCTGCCGGCATCGTCTACATCGCCCAAAGCCGCCTGCGCCGGTGGCCCACCCTGCTGCTCCACGCCGCTTTCGTGGTCATCCTCGCCGGCGCATTGCTCACCCGGCTCACAGCCCGTCGGGGGGCCATACACCTGCGGCAAGGCCAGTCCACCGCCGAATATATGGCGGCCAAGGATGGGCAAGGCATGGAACCGGCCCGCCTGCCCTTCAAGGTGAAGCTCGAGAAGTTCAACATCCGCTATCACGAAGGCACCAAGGCCGCAGCCGACTATGAGTCAATTATCAGCATCGGGGGCGACGGAGCGGCCAACCGCTACACGGTTTCGATGAACAGGATAGCCTCTCATGGCGGCGTGCGCCTCTATCAGAGTTCCTACGACGAGGACGGTCGGGGCAGCGTGCTGGCCATCAACAGCGACCCTTACGGCATTCCCGTCACCTACGTGGGCTACGCCCTGCTCTTCTTCTCGCTCCTGTGGCTGCTCGTCGACCCCCGGGGCACTTTCCGCCGGCTGCTCCGGAGCGATGTGCTGCGCAAGGGCGCGCTGGCTATCCTCGCCCTCATGGCCCTGCAACAGCCGGCTGCTGCCACCACCACCTTCCCCCGCCGCACAGCCGACCACTTCGGCCGCATGAGCGTGCTCTACAACGACCGCATCGCGCCGTTGCAGACCTACGCCTACGACCTGACGAAGAAGCTCTGCGGCAAACGCAGCTATCGGGGTTGCACGCCCGAACAGGTGCTCACGGGATTCATCTTCTGGGGCGACCAGTGGACGGGCGAGAAAATCATCAAGGTGAAAGGCGGACAACTGAAATCCACGCTCCAGTTGCCCGACTACGTGTCGGTGAACGACCTCTTTCTGGCCGGCGACTACCGCCTCAAGCAGTATGTGGAGGAATACTACCATGGGGCGCAAGACGGTTTTCATCAGGATGCGGTGGAGCTCGACGAGAAAGTGCAGCTCATCATGGAACTGCGTGGGGGCGCGCCGCTGAAGATATTCCCCCACACGGCAAAGGGCTCTACGCAGTGGTATGCCCCCAACCGAAGCTACAAGGGGGCCGTGAGTGCCCGCGACAGTGCCTACATGCAGCAGGTGTTTGCCGACCTCTACCGCTATGCGCTCTCGGGCAGCAATGCCGATGTGAACAAGACCATCGACGAGGTGATGGCCTATCAGCAGCGCAACGGCGGAGCGGGTATGCCCTCTCCACGGGAGGTGGAGGCCGAGCGTCTCTACAACAGTGTGCCGTTTGCCACGATTCTCTTCGTCGTGAACCTCACGTTGGGGCTCATCGCCCTCGGCCTCACCATCCGCAAACTGACGGGTAAGGACGACACTTCGGCCCGCCCCACCGGGAAGCGAAGCCTCATGGCAAGGCTGTCGGCCGCCTCCGGCCCGCTGTTTGTCGTGCTCATGGTGCTCTCGATGCTCGCCCTGACGGTGGCACTGGCACTGCGCTGGATCATCAGCGGCTACGTGCCCATGAGCAACGGCTACGAGACGATGCTTGTCGTGGCGTGGTTCACCCAACTGCTCTCGCTCCTTGCGTGGCGCAAGGCCCACATCGTGGTGGTGTTCGGCTTCCTGCTCTCGGGCTTCTTCCTGCTCGTGAGCCACATCTCGCAGATGGATCCCGCCATCGGGCGGATGATGCCCGTGCTCAACAGTCCGCTGCTGAGCATCCACGTGGGCATCATCATGATGAGCTATGCCCTGTTGGCCATGACCTTCATCTGCGGACTCATGGGTCTGCTCCTCCCCCGCAAGGGCGTCGAGTTGCAGGCACTCAGCCGTCTGTTCCTCTATCCGGCCGTCACCACGCTGGGCCTCGGCATCTTCATCGGGGCCATCTGGGCCAACGTCAGTTGGGGCACCTACTGGAGCTGGGATCCCAAGGAGACATGGGCGCTGATCACTTTCATGGTCTACGCCGTGGTGCTCCACACCCGCTCTTTCCCCCTCTTCAGCCGCCCCACGGCCTACCATCTCTACACCACCATCGCCTTCCTCACCATTCTCATGACCTACTTCGGCGTCAACTACTTCCTCGGCGGCATGCACAGCTATGCCTGATGCACACCGCCGGGCTGCACCCTGAGGCGATTGTGAAGCGCATCGGCATCAACAAGATGCCCTTTTCATGAAGCGGGATGCCCTTTCTATACAAAAGAGGCAGGTGACTTGAGTTGACAAGCCACCTGCCTCTTGATATAAAATCATCTAAGAAAATTTTTATTTTACTCCTCCGGCCTTTGCAATTCATCTAAAAGCTCTTGTTCTGCCACCTCCATGTTGTGGACAAACTCCCCATAAGAAACAGCTAACGAATCCACCGACAGACCGTATAAAGAAATAATACCACCATAGCCGCAAAGTTTCTTGCTCTCCGTCGATTGCTCCCGATTTTGAAGCGGAACCACCAAACCTCCGTAGCAGGCTTTAGTCATATACATATAGGTGACGAGCTGATGCAAATCTTCTCTGCCCACAGCATTGACTTTCACCCCTTCATAGCGTTTGTATTTGGCATCGAGCACTCTGTTTTCTTTGTAAAAGTCGGGATAACGCTTTCCCGTACCGTCAGTGAAAAGGCACAAGCCGTCTGTCCGAAGATTGTTTTGAGGATGCTTGAAGCCTATCTTGCGAAACACCGTGGCCAGATAAGCTTCCCACAGCCAAGCCCCATCGAAGAGAACACCCCGGATTGTGTCGTCACAGACTCCATATTTCAGTTCCTCTCGGCGGAGAATGCGCAGGCACACTGATTGTAAGTCGGCATATCCAGAGAAATAAGGATGGGTGAAAGGATGAAGGTTGTCATCGATCACCCGCCGTCTGTCCACTCGCTGATAGCGACCGGTGGCAGCTCTGATGCGCGCCACATTATCCATCGTCTCGGCATCGGCCGACAGAATGATGTTGCCCAACGATTGCTCACAGACATACTCAATGGTGTGGCGGACAAGCTCTGTCATAGGATTGTCATATTCCAGTTCGCGGGTGGAATAAGCTACCCGTCCGTCAAAAAGAGGATTGAGGCGGATATGCCTGTTGATGTCTATGCGCCCTCTGAGGTTAGCATCATTGTGCATCCGGGTCTGATATTCCCGATACAATCCCTGCTGCAAAGCCCTATTCAGGAAATGGGGAAACATGAAAACGAGCAAGTCGAATATCTGCTCATCGTCACTGGTGGTGTCCAGTTTTAAGAGATGGGGCGCAAACACCTTTTGCAGCATGTAGTGGAGGAAGTAGTCTCTGCCATCGGAAGCGAAACGTGAGCGAATGCAGACCTGCGTGCCCCGATAGCCCACAAAGCCCATCACGTTGCCCGTAATCATATATCCGTCTTCCAACCGGAATATGTGCTCTTTCCCTATCTGCTCTCCATGAGCGTCAAGCCGACTTGGAAACACCAACAGATCAGCCCCCATCTTGGCACAGAGCCCCTCTATCGTATGTTCGGAGAGTACGCGCAGATACTCTGTATGCTCTTCCGGAGCAATCTCTTTACGTGAGTTGTCGTTGGTAATCATTCTCCATCCACGTCATCAGTCAGCCGTCCGTTATAGGCATCATGAAGTCTCGCCAACTGTTCTGCACCATCTCGCCGTCCTCGCAGATACTCGTCGAGCACACCTTTTATACAAGTCTCCCACAAGGCATCAAAGCTCTTGACACATGCATATTTCAAGAAATAAGCCCCGCCAAGCTGATAGGCCGTGCTCAGTCCGGGAGTGGCGGCTATCGCTTCGTTCAACCGGCGCATACGCCCTTTGATTTCTTCCAACGGTGCTCCTATCGTTTGCAGCTCGTCCGACGAGTCAATGATGGCCATACTGTCTTCAGCCGTTACCTCCAACCAAGCGAAGCGGCGACGCATGGCAAAGTCCATGCTCTCCACACTACGGTCGATGTCGTTCATTGTGCCTATCACATACACGTTTTCGGGGATAAAGAAATGTCCGTAGCAGGTGGATTTAAGCACGCTGTCAAAAACATTGGCACTTGTCTGCATATTGGCATACTGCGTTCTCACCCGTCCTTCCGTCCCTCTATATCCGGGGTCTATGGAGAAGAACAATTCGCCGAAGATCTTTGAAAGTTCTCCACGGTTGATTTCATCGATGATAAACACATATTTTTTTTCGTTGACAGCAGAAGCCTTAGATGCTTTGGCTGCCATTTCGCGCAGTTGCCGGTAAAGTACAAAGACATAGGAATCTTGCTGTGTGTTATGCTTTCTGCCAAAATAAAGCTTCACATCGCCCACTGATTCTATACGCACCTCTTTGTCGCTCAACAGCGTAACAAGGTCATTTCTGTTGACGATGAGCAGATTCACCTTGGGGTTATTGGGAATATAAACCGTAATGGTGGATTCCGAAGCATCAACTATTGAGAACTTGTTCTTGGTGGATGAAGTATGAAACTCTCTACCGCTCTCAATGGCTTCAGCCACAAACTGGTCCAAACGTTCGCGCGCATCGAGTTCTCTCTGCAACTCCGTCACCGACTTGCGGGAATCTACCAGATTGTTCAATGCATTGATGCAAAACGACTTAAAGACTCCATCACGCATTTCAAATCCTACCTGTCCGTCACCATCGGGAGCCGTCGGGCGCAGCCCTTCCACAAAATCAGTGTAATCATACGACGGATGGAACTGCACAAAACCCGGTTCGTCATCAGGATTCATCGCCCGGGCTATGGCCTTGGCCAAAAAAGTTTTCCCCGTTCCCGGAGCCCCCACAAGTATCAAATTGTGGTTGGCCTCCAAAAGGTCTATATACTTTTGATAAGGATTAGACTGCTGGATATTATCCATTCTGGCGTTTTCTGTATCTTGTATTGTCCCCATAAAGGTGTTTTTATGAGTGGGTAGAAATGACGGTTCACGCACCAGTATCATCCAACAAACATCTTGGGCCAATAACAGATCGCTCTTGATTTTACCTTCAAGACTTGTCCCGACAATGTTCCGCAATTCATCATCGCCTGCAATAAGGGTCACTAAAGGTTGCAGAAGCTCCAGAAAATGACTGTATTTGGAGTACACACGGTTTGAAGGAACTCCAAGATAGCGACAAAGACGCATGTAAACGCCATTTGTATAAAACGTATATCGTTGAGGGTCGTGGCACGTAAGAATCACAGAAGCCGTCCGTTCATCATTGGCAAACAACTTTTGTTTGTCATTGGCAGGGTCATTAGCAACTGTTTTCATGATGTTGGAGTAGTGTAGTATACGCTCATCCAAAGGTTTAGAACTGTCACACAAACCCTCAAGAACCTTTTGAAACTGCGCAGGATTGTTGCGCAATGCAAAATTCAGCGTAGGGCCAACCAAACTTGTGTAAATCAGATTTGTCCGTCTGACCAAATCCACTATTTTCAACAAAGGCTTGCCGATACTATCTGTTATCAAATCCCACTTATAAGATTCATCCCCGTCATACGTTTTAATGGGCAGTATCCGTCTTTTTTCTTTATAGACCTCAAGGAGCTGTCCATAAAGATATTGCCTGACTGCCTCTACCAGTTCGGTTTTCAATTTCCAGGCAAAAAGTCCATTTTCCTTTTGCCCGTCCATCACTGTCACCCAGTAAGTGTATTGGCCGTCAAGTCCTTCAACCGTGAAATCGAACTGTGACTGAACTCTCTTGCCAAAATTCATGATCTCGGCATTAAACCATTTTGCCGATTCCAGATACTTGCTTCCAAGATTGGCACACGTTGACTTGTGTTCCGGTTCATAATAGAATTTCAACACCGCATAAACATAGTCTTCCGGTGTATCTTCATTCTGTAAAACTTGAAGCCAATCGGCCGTCGTCAACGGAATGTCCGCACGAATCCATCCGTTTATTTCGTTTGCTCGTATTTCCATCTCTGTTTTTTAGTCCGACAAAGTTACTAAAAAATGCTAAACAAATCATCAAGTCCACAATCTTTTACAAACTTTTTGATGCCTCAAGCGATAAAGATACCTCGAGAATGGGGATATGAGCGGTATTTTGCTTATATTTGCATAAGATAGGCGGCGTTCGGCAATTTGAAAACAAGCTTTCATTGCCCTCACTTGCACTATCTTTGCAGAAACAAAGTATCATCAACAACAAACAAAAACTATGAACATCAAACTCGGAAAGGCGTTGCTCGCCGCCGCACTGGCTGCTGCCATGATGCCGGGCACAGCTGCAACGGCTCAAAACAAGAAAGGAAATCTGATGGAAAACAATCCGCTGATGCGCCCGGGCACGTTGCCTTACGGTGCACCTGACTTCAGCAAAATCAAAGGAGAAGACTATCTGCCGGCCCTCAAGGAAGGCATACGCCAACAGCGGGAGGAGATAGCGCGCATCGTGGCCGACAAGGCGAAGCCTACGTTCGCCAACACCATTCTGGCCTACGAGAAGAGCGGACTGCTGCTCGACCGCGTGTCGAGCATCTTCTTCGCGCTGGTCAGTGCCGACAAGACACCGGAGATAGAACAGGCGGAGAAGGAGGCCGTGCCCCTGCTTACCGACTTTGAGAACGAAATATCGTTCAACCAACGCTTCTTCCAACGCATCAAATATGTTTACGACCATGAGCGCAACACGCTCAAGGGGGAAGACCGGAAACTGCTGGAGGAGGTCTACAAGAAGTTTGTGCGCTCGGGGGCCCTGCTTCCGGAAGACAAGATGGCACGTATGCAGCAAATCAACAAGCGCATAGCGGCCTTGCAGCAGGAGTTCGGCAACATGCTGCCCAAGGCGACCAACGCCGCAGCCGTGTGGGTGGAAAGCGAGGGCGAACTGGCCGGACTTGGTGCGGCCGACATCGCCCAGTGCCAAAAAGATGCCGAGAGCCGTGGGGGAAAAGCACCCTACTGCATCGTGATCACCAACACCACCCAGCAACCCATTCTCGCTTCTCTCGACAACCGGGCTCTGCGCGAGCGCGTCTACCGGGCGTCCATCCACCGGGCCGACGGGTCGGGCGACTTCAACACCTTCCCCATCATCGCCGAGATGGCCCGCCTGCGGGCCGAGAAGGCCAGGCTCATGGGCTTCAAAGACTATGCGTCCTACTCGCTCGACAACGCGATGGCCAAGAACACCGACAACACCTACCGCTTCCTCAAACAGCTCATCGCCGCCTACACGCCCAAGGCTCAGGCCGAAACGCAGGCCATCGAAGCCTACGCCCGGCGCACGATGGGTCCTGACTTCAAGCTCGAGCCCTACGACCGCTTCTACTATTCGGCCAAGATGAAGAAGGAGCAGTACAGCTTCTCGGACGACGACGTGAAGCCCTATTTCAACATCGACAGCGTGCTCGTCAACGGGGTGTTCTACGCCGCCCACCGCGTCTACGGTCTGTCGTTCAAACAGCGCACCGACTTGCCCACCTACCATGCCGACATGAAGGTGTTTGACGTGCTGGACAAAGACGGCCACCAGCTTGCCCTCTTCTTCTGCGACTACTTCCGCCGGCCCACCAAGCGCGGCGGAGCGTGGATGAGTGCCTTTGCCAAGCAGAGCCGTCTGCGCCGTCAGCTGCCTATTATATATAATGTGTGCAACTATGCCAAGGCTCCCGAAGGCCGTCCCACGCTCCTCACATGGGACGAGGTGACAACCCTCTTCCACGAGTTCGGGCACGCCCTGCACGGCATGTTGTCCGACTGCCGCTACAACACGCTGAGCGGAACGGCTGTGGCCCGCGACTTTGTGGAGATGCCCTCGCAATTCAACGAGTCGTTTGCCTCCATCCCCGAGGTGTTCGACCACTACGCCCGCCACTTCGAGACCAACCTCCCCATGCCCGAAACGCTCAAGGAGAAGATGCTGGGCTCCATCAACTTCCAGCCGGCCTATGCCCTGGGCGAGAATCTGGCTGCCACCTGCCTCGACCTCGCGTGGCACACACTCACGGCGGAACAGGTGCCCTCGGCCGACGGGGCCAAGGATTTCGAGACCTCGGCACTGCGGGAAATCGGACTGCTCAACAGCCAGATTCCGCCCCGCTACTCCACATCCTACTTCAACCACGTGTGGGGAGGAGGCTATGCAGCAGGCTATTACAGCTATCTGTGGAGTGAGGTGTTGGCCGTGAACATTGCCGACTACTTTGCCGCCCACGGTGCACTCACGCCGGCTGTAGGCCAGTCGTTCCGCGACAAGGTGCTGAGCCGGGGCAACACGCTCGACCTCATGCAGATGTTCTCCGACTTCACCGGTCTGCCGGCTCCCGACGCCACAGCCCTGCTGAAAGCCAGAGGTCTGTAAACACACACGCCATCTGCGTCGCCTTGACAGAGGACGATGCAGATGGCGTGCAGTTGTTTTTTACCCCTCTACCCCTTTATTCTCACAAAGGCAAAAGCCTTAATCAGCTTTTGCCTTTTATTTTTCCAACTCTTAGCTTCCAAACGCCTGGCCTTGTTTCCTTGTCAAGGCTCCCTAACTTGGCGACTTAGATACAGAGGGAAGAAATGCCTCCCCCCCAACTTAGGGAGCTTTAAACAGCTTTTATCCCGCGAGGCCCTCCCCTCCTTCGGAGGGGCCGGGGGAGGCCTTCCCACCCACGCCCAGTCTACTCCTCAACTCCTCCGCCATGCTGCGGCGGATGGCAAGGCGGATGGTGCAGTCGTTGTCGAACTGCTGACTGACAATGCGGGGAGAGAGGTCTTTCACCACGCGCATCACATCATTCATCATGAGATAGGGGAAACAGAAGTCGATGATTTCCTCCACTTGCCGTGTCTCCACCTCCGCAGCATCGAGAGCGGCTGCGGCTGCCGTGCGATAGGCTACAATGAGCCCGCCGGTGCCGAGGTTCACACCGCCATAGTAGCGCACCACGACCACGAGCACATCTGTGAGTCCGCGCGAGTTGATCTGCCCTAAGATGGGCTTCCCCGCCGTGGACGAAGGCTCCCCGTCGTCAACGGCACGGAAGTCGGTGCGCCCGGGCCCCAACATGTAGGCATAACACACATGGCGGGCATCGTAGTAGCGGCGGCGGTAGTCGGCGACAATGGCCTTCACCTCGTCGGCATCGTAGACATGATGCGCGAAAGCGAGGAACTTACTCCGCTTCTCGGAGTAGAATCCCTCGCCGACGGTATTTTCTTTGATGGTCGTATATTCGTCGAGCATAGATGATAGGAGCCCACACACACACCCCCTAAAGGGGGGCTTTGCCATCCACCTGTTTGCAGGAATGAAGCCCCCCTTTAGGGGGGTGTGGGGGGTCCGTGGTCTGTGGGTCTTTCTACAACTTATGTATCACCAGCCCGGAGCGCAGCTTCGGTTCAAACCACGTGGCCTTGGGCGGCATGATTTTACCGGAATCGGCGATGTCCATAATCTGCTGCATCGACACGGGATAGAGTGCCAACGCCATGCGCATCTCGCCCGAGTCGACACGGCGCTTGAGCTCACCCAGACCGCGCAGGCCGCCCACGAAGTCGATGCGCTTGTCGGAACGCAAGTCTTTGATGCCCAGCAAGTCGTCAAGGATGAGCCGGCTGGAGATGTCTACATCGAGCACCCCGATGGGGTCGGCATCGTTGAAAGTGCCCTCCTTGGCCTTGAGACTGTACCAACGGCCGTCGAGATAGAGCGAGAACTCATGCAGCCGTTGCGGTTTGTAGCACTCGGTGCCCTTGTCCTCCACGACAAAATTCTTCGCCAATGCCGCCAGAAACTCCTCCGACGACATGCCGTTGAGGTCTTTCACCACCCGGTTGTAATCGAGGATGGTGAGCTGTGAAGCCTGAAAGCACACCGCCATGAAGTAGTTATACTCCTCGTCGCCCTTATGGTCGGGATTCTGCCGTGCCTTCTCCGCCCCCACCAGTGCTGCCGCCGCCGAACGATGATGGCCGTCGGCAATGTAGAGCGCGGGCATCTTGGCAAACTCCTCTGTGACGGTGGCGATGTCGGCATCGTCGGCAATCACCCAGAAACGGTGGCGGAACCCGTCGACGGGAGCGATGAAATCATACTCGGGCGCAGTGGCCGCATAGCGCATGATGAGACTGTTGAGCACCTCATTGTCGGGATAGGCAAAGAACACCGGTTCGATGTTGGCATTGTTGACACGCACATGCTTCATGCGGTCTTCCTCCTTGTCGCGGCGCGTGAGTTCGTGCTTCTTGATGACGCCCGAGAGATAGTCGTCCACCCGTGCGCCCACCACGAGCCCGTATTGCGTCTTGCCCTCCATGGTCTGGGCATAGATGTAATACTGCTCCTTGTCGTCTTGCACAAGCCATCCACGCTCCTGAAACTTCCTGAAGTTGTCGGCCGCACTCTCATAGACGCGCGGATCATATTCCGACGTGCCCTCCGGGAAATTGATTTCGGGCTTGATGATGTGGTAGAGACTCTTTTCGTTGTCGCCGGCTTCGAGGCGAGCCTCAGCCGAGTCGAGCACATCGTAGGGGCGGCTCTCCACCGCCTCCACGAGATGCTTGGGGGGACGAATCCCCCTGAATGGTTTGATGGTAGCCATAGCTTGAGGTTGTAGCGGTGGTTACTTGTTGACTTGGAATTTCGTGCAGCCGTCCTTGAAGAAGGCATTGATCTGCCGGGCGGCGGCTATGCCGGCGTTGGTGTTGGCCTCTGCCGTCTGTGCCCCCATCTTCTTGGGCGTGCTGAAGTAGCGTCCCTCAAACTTGGCAAACTCGGCATCGGCATCGGGCTTGATGTCGGTGATGAACTTCAGGTCGGTGCGCTCGCCCATGAGCTTGATGAGTCCCGGTTCGTCGATCACCTCCTTGCGGGCCGTGTTGATGAGTATGCCGCCCTTCTTGAGCTGCCCCACGGTGTCGTAACCGATGCTGCCACGCGTCTCGGGAGTGGCAGGGATATGGAGCGACACCACGTCGCAGGTGCGGAAAAGTTCGTCGCCGCTCTTCACGGCATGCACCCCGGCCTGCTCTATCACGCCGGCAGGGCAAAAGGCATCGTAGGCATAGACCTCCATGCCGAAGCCCTTGGCCACCCGGCCCACGTTGCGGCCCACATTGCCGAAAGCGAGGATGCCGAGCTTCTTGCCCATGAGCTCCGTGCCGGCCTTCCCGTTGTAGAAATTGCGCACGGCATAGACCAGCAGTCCGAACACCAGTTCGGCCACGGCGTTGGAGTTTTGGCCCGGCGTATTCTCGGCCACCACGTGGTGGGCCGTCGCCGCTTCAAGGTCGATATTGTCGTAACCGGCCCCGGCGCGCACCACGATTTGGAGTTTCTTGGCCGCGTCGAGCACCTCGGCATCCACCTTGTCGGACCGGATGATGAGTGCCTCCACGTCTTTCACCGCTTCAAGCAGTTGGGCCTTCTCGGTGTATTTCTCCAGCAGGAGCAATTCGTGACCGGCGTTTTCCACTTCTTTTCTGATACCCTCGACGGCGGCAGCCGCAAACGGTTTTTCTGTTGCTACTAAAACTTTCATTGTCAGTCGGATTTTATGTAACGAATAAAGGGCGAACCGAAATTCGCCCTATAGTATCTGCATGTACGATTAGTGTTCGGCCTCGAAGTCTTTCATGGCCTGCACGAGGGCGTTCACGCCTTCGAGCGTCTGGGCATTGTAGCAGCTGGCACGGAAGCCGCCCACGGAGCGGTGGCCCTTGATGCCCACCATGCCACGCCCGGTGGCAAAGTCGAGGAACGGCTTTTCGAGCTCGGCATACTCCTCGTTCATCACGAAGCAGAGGTTCATCAGCGAGCGGTCTTCCACGGCTGCCGTGCCCTTGAAGAGCTTGTTGCGGTCTATCTCGCCATAGACGATCTCGGCCCGTTCGCGGGCGCGGCGATCCATCTCGGCCACACCGCCCTGCGCCTTCACCCAGCGCATCGTTTCCAGCAGCGAGTAGATGGGCACCACGGGAGGCGTGTTGAACATGCTGCCCTTCTCCACATGCGTGCGGTAGTCGATCATGGTGGGCAGCGGGCGCGGAGCCTTGCCCAACTCACTGTCTTTCACGATGATGACGGTCACGCCGGCCATGGCCATGTTCTTCTGCGCGCCGGCATAGATGGCCGTGTATTTCGACACATCCACGGGACGGCTCATGATGTCCGAACTCATGTCGGCAATCAGGGGCACGGGACTGTCAGGGTCTTTGCGAATCTCCGTGCCGTAGATGGTGTTGTTGGTGGTGAAGTGGAAATAATCGGCATCGGCCGGAATCTGATAGTCTTTCGGGATGAAGGAGTAGTTGGCATCGGCCGACGAAGCCACCTCCACGGTCTCGCCGAAAAGCTTGGCCTCCTTGAGTGCTTTCTTGGCCCAGGTGCCCGTGTTGAGATAGGCGGCCTTCTTGATCAAGAAGTTTGCAGGAATCTGCATGAACTGAAGGGAAGCGCCGCCACCGAGGAAGATCACCGAATAGCCCTCCGGGATGTCGAGCAATTCCTTGATGAGCGCAACGGCCTCGTCAACAACCGGCTGGAAGTCTTTTGCACGATGGCTGATCTCCATGAGGGAAAGACCGGAGCCGTTGAAATCCAAAATCTGCTTTGCTGTGTTCTCAATCACTTCGCGTGGAAGCATCGACGGACCTGCATTAAAATTGTACTTCTTCATCTGAATGATTATTTAAGTTTTATTGGTTATAATCGTATTGCATGAATACGATGCGAATTTACACTTTTATTTTTATACCACCAAACGTTTTAGCAACAATTTAGCCAACGCCACCGTTTTATATCATATTGTAAACGCACACAGTCGCAAAGCTCCCTTGCGGGCACTTGACGGGGCTGTCGATATTGCATGGGGGAAAATCGGGGGCACCCGCGGGCAAATTTCAGTGAAACACTCCGCTGCAAGACACCGGAAGATGGCGAACAACCTTTACAAAATCATGTCTGCAAAAAGTCGGCAAATAGAATGGAAAAACGGTCTTGAAGCACGGGGGAAGCCCCTCGGTTTTCTCCTTCGGGCTCTCTGCGCTTGCAAAAGGGCCACAGTTGGAAACCGAAAGGGCCACAGTCGCAGCACGACTGTGGCCCTTTTGCAAGCCCGTTTGGGCCTTTTCAAACCGGTTTTCGGGCCCGAAAACGTGTCAATAAAAATCAAACCGCTGATTGTCAGCGTTTTAAAACCATCACCAAAATCACCCGTTTGCGCCCGGACGGACTGCCGGTGGTGAATATCGCAGGCAGAGAGGCCGAAAACGGGCAAATGGTTTGACATGATGGCACGGCTGGAAATGTCTTTTGCCTTCCGCCACAGCCGATGCCGCCCGTGGCCCGCTCACGCTCCCGAGACGCCCGCCTCACTGAAAGTCTCCGGGACTATCTCACGGCTTCCACCACCGTCTTGACACCCTTGATTTTCTCGCCCTGCACGCGGTCGAGCAGTTCCTGCAACCGGGGATAGGCCACGGCGGCGTAGGCATAGCGGTCTTTCACGTCGATGCGCCCTATCTCCCCGTTCTCCAGCCCGCCTTTCTTGCAGAGGAAACCGAGGATGTCGCCCTTGCTGATTTTGTCTTTCTTGCCCTTGCCGATGTAGACGGTGGCCATGCGCGGACGGGCAGGCACGGCTCCGGCAGCCGGTTGCGGGGAGTGGTCGGCTGTCGCCGTGTGCAGGTAGTCGGGCAGGTGCTCTTCCGGCCCCAGCACAAAGAAGGAGCGGCCCTCGGCCTGCCAGCGGGCCGTGCGGCCCACGCGGTGGATATAGGCTTCCTCGGTCTCGGGCAGATGGTAGTGGATGATGTTGTCCACATCGGGAATGTCGAGGCCGCGGGAGGCGAGGTCGGTGCTCACAAGGATGTTGGCCGACCCGTTGGAGAACTTGTAGAGGGCGTGCTCACGCATCTTCTGGTCGAGCCCGCCGTGGAAGATGCTCGTGGCAAATCCCAGACGGCGCAGATAGTCGCCGGTGCGCTCCACGGCATCGCGGTGGTTGAGAAACACGATGCTGCTGTGGTCGCCCTGTTCGAGGAGCAGCGAAGAGAGGGTGGCGAGCTTGTCTTTCTCGGGACTGTGTACGCTGAAGATGGAGATGCGGTCGGGTATCTGCTCGTCGTCGGACAGATAGTCGACGCGCGTGGAGCGGCCAAGATTCACGAAGTGGGGAATGCTGTCGGCATCGGTAGCCGAGAGCAGCACGCGCCGGGCGTCGGCGGGCAACTTGCCCATGAGGGCCGCCATCTCGTCGTGGAAGCCCATTTCGAGGCACTTGTCGAACTCGTCGATCACGACAAACCGCACCTGCGAGGCCTCGATGTTGCCTTTGTCGAGATGGTCGTTGAGCCGGCCGGGGGTCCCGAAGACCACCTGCGGGCGCACCTGCCGCATCGTGCGGTGCTCGTCCATCGCCGGACGGCCGCCATAGCAGGCCATGGCACGCAGTCCGCTGCCCATGCCGGCGAGCACCGTGGCACTCTGCAAAGCCAGTTCGCGGCCCGGCAGCACCACCACGGCCTGCACGGCATCGAGCGTGGCGTCGAGCAGTTCCACCACCGGCAGGAGGTAGGCCAGCGTCTTGCCCGAGCCGGTGGGCGAAAGCACCACCACGTCTTTGTTTGAGTGGAGGATGGCATGGGCCGTGTCGTTCTGCATGTCGTTGAGCGTGATGCCCAGTTTGTCTATTATCTTGTCTGTCATATCGGTTGTTGTTTTCGGTTGTCTTATTTCTTGTTGCGCAGCAACTTGTCTATCTCGTCAAACTCCTCCCCCATGTTCAGGTTCAGATAGATGGTGTAGAGGGGCAGCGCCCACTTCTCACGCTCGTTGGGGGCCAGCTCGCGGAAACGCCTCAGATAGGGCAGCGCGGCCTTGTAGTCGGCCATGATGCGGCTGCGGTATTTGCGGTGGCGCTGCACGTTCTTGTCCAGCTCCACGGCCCGGTTGAAGTAGGCCAGTCCGGCGTTGAGCCAGGCATCGGCCATCAGACTGTCTTTCGCCAACAGGGCGTCGCAGATGGCGATGCACTCGTCATAGTGGCCGGCATTGAGCAGCAGGGTGCTCTTGGCATAACGGAAGGTCGGGTTGAGCGAGTCGGCCTGCAGCGCGCGGTCGGTCACACGCATGGCCGAGTCGGGGCGGTTGACCTTCAAGTAGTAGTCAATGAGTCGGGAGAAGAAAAACGGGAAGGTGGCATATTTGCCGAAGCCCTCGCGCAACGTGCTGACATAACGGGCCGTGTCGCCCTCCTGCCGATAGGTGTCGGCCAGATACTGGAGCATGAAGCGGTTGTGGGCCGTGTCTTTCAAAGCCCAGTAGGTGTGATGGAGGGTGGCCTTCGGGTCGCCGTTCATGTAGCCGCAGTAGGCGGCATAATAGGCGGCTTGGGGCAGCACCGAGTCGGTCTCGGAGTAATTGTATTCGCGGAAGAGCGGCTGCTTGGCGCAGCCGATGTAGGCATTGAAGAACGCGTAGGCATCGGCGAAACGCCGGCGGTGGATGAAATAGGTGCCGCCGTTGTAGAGGTTGGGGCGTATCCGGTTGAGGTAGTCGGCGTGTTTCCTGCGGTATTTCGTCCGCACGCGCCCCCGCCGGTCGGGCGCCGCTTCCACGGAGTCGAGGCTTTCAGCCGTTTCAAACATCGCCTTGGTGATGTTGAAGAGGGCGGCCGTGTCGTAGGGCTGCTTGAGATAGAGCTTTTCGTTGCCCTGCTCGTAGAGTCCCGTGAGGGCATCGTAGAGTGTGAGCCAAATCTTTTCGTTGGTTCGGTTGGCCGGGTCTTTGAGCAGGTTGGCCATGCTCTGCCGGGCCTTGTCGAGATTCTTGCCGGCCTTGATCTGGTCTTGGGCAGCATAAATCTCTCTCTTCTGGGCCTGCGCTGCCATGAATGTCCACGCCAGCAACAGGGATATGATCAGTCGGAATTGTTTCACCTTATTATATATATAAGCGTTAAAGGAGTTATCGGAAGGAGGATTGGGCGCACTCGCGGAAAAGGTGGGAGCCCGTCTGCGGCCTACCGCTGTTCGAGCAGGGCTTTCACCTCGCGGGCTTTGTCGTTCTCTCTCAGCACGTAGTAAATCTGGTAGAGGGCCTTGCGCCAGTCGACCACGGCCCACCGGGGATCCAGACTCCTCACCCGTTCGAGTGCTTTTTTGGCCTGCATGAACTCCTCGGAGACGAGTTTCTTCTCTTGGGCAGACAGCCGTTTCTTGCCGGTGAGGAAGCTGTCTTTCAGTTCCACGCCCTTCGAACAGTGGCAGATGCCGATGTTATAGATGGCTTCGACGAAAGAGGAGTCGATGGCCACGGCCTGACGGAAATGGCCGATGGCCTCATCCCACTTGCCGCTGCGCATGAAGGTTTCGCCCTTGAGCACCCATCCGAGGCGGTTGGTGGAGTCTTTGCGTATCTCGTCGGTGGCAAACTGGCGCATCTCCTGCTCGTGTCCCGGGAGGGTGAAAAACTCTATGAGCTGCTTGAGGAAGAGCTTGTTGCGCGGTGCCATGTCGTGGAGTTGGAGCAGGGCGACGAGGTATTGGGCCGAATCGGCCTTGCTCTTCATCAGTTCTTTCATGCAACTGATTTTGATTTCGGCTGCCTGCCGGGCTGTGAGCGTGTCGTGAAGGGCCTTGTCGGCGTAAAAGTTGGCCAAATTGTACTGCCTGTTCTCAAAGGCTTTGCGGCTCGCCAACAAGGCTTCGTAGCCGTTGTGCGACACCGTGGGGAACGAGCGTTCTTGTTGTTGCGCCCGAACCATGCAGGGCAAGAGTACGGATAAGGCCAGCAATGCGGCCAACAGGGTCTTCGTCATGGGCCTTTCATTTTCGTTTCAACTCGAGCTTGGGTATCTTCACCCGCTGCCCTTCTTTCACTTCCGAGGTGCCGTTGAGTGCCTCCACATAGCATTCCATGCCCGGTCCGAGATAGGCGCGGCTTATCTTGGCCATCGTCTGGCCGCGCTTGGCGGTCACGGTCTGTGCCGTACCCACAATGCGATAGGCACCCGTGCGCACTCTCGGGTCGGCATCATAGCGGCCGGAGGCTGATTGTGGACGGGGGGCGGGCTGCTGCGCTTTAGC
>SKDZ01000322.1_pt1 | contig 27300 bp, 31 predicted proteins | sample 4826551 | NCBI WGS metagenome assembly SKDZ01 (sample SAMN11008822, study PRJNA524170) | human gut metagenome | biome: Human fecal sample; material: Feces; isolation source: fecal sample from pouch patient p12, p15 | host: Homo sapiens | place: Israel: Tel-Aviv | collected 2016-02-02 | reverse complement strand
ACCGTTCTCCTTATGCCAGTAAACATGCCATTCGTGATGTGCGTGCACGCCGCCAGGCAAATCTGGAATTTCTTAAATCGTGTGATCTCGAAAACAGGGAAACCGGCGAGCGCATCGACCTTATCAGTAAGGTGATGGGCAGTATTTCTAATCCTGAAATTCGCCGGATGGAGCTGATGAACACCATTGCCGGTATTGAGCGTTACGCCGCAGCAGAGGGTGATGTGGGGATGTTTATCACGCTGACCGCGCCGTCAAAGTATCACCCGACACGTCAGGTCGGAAAAGGCGAAAGTAAAACCGTCCAGCTTAATCACGGCTGGCATGATGAGGCATTTAATCCAAAGGATGCGCAGCGATATCTCTGCCGTATCTGGAGCCTGATGCGCACGGCATTCAAGGATAATGATTTACAGGTCTACGGTTTGCGTGTCGTCGAGCCACACCACGACGGAACGCCGCACTGGCATATGATGCTTTTTTGTAATCCACGCCAGCGTAACCAGATTATCGAAATCATGCGTCGCTACGCGCTCAAAGAGGATGGAGACGAAAGAGGAGCTGCGCGAAACCGTTTTCAGGCAATACACCTTAACCGGGGCGGTGCTGCGGGATATATCGCGAAATACATTTCAAAAAACATCGACGGCTATGCACTGGATGGTCAGCTCGATAACGATACCGGCAGACCGCTGAAAGACACTGCCGCGGCTGTTACCGCATGGGCGTCAACGTGGCGCATTCCGCAATTTAAAACGGTTGGCCTGCCGACAATGGGGGCTTACCGTGAACTACGCAAATTGCCTCGCGGCGTCAGCATTGCTGATGAGTTTGACGAACGCGTCGAGGCTGCACGCGCTGCCGCAGACAGTGGCGATTTTGCGCTGTATATCAGCGCGCAGGGTGGGGCAAATGTCCCGCGCGATTGTCAGACTGTCAGGGTCGCCCGTAGCCCGTCGGATGACGTTAACGAGTACGAGGAAGAGGTCGAGAGAGTGGTCGGCATTTACGCGCCGCATCTCGGCGCGCGTCATATTCATATCACCAGAACGACGGACTGGCGCATTGTGCCGAAAGTTCCGGTCGTTCAGCCTTTGACTTTAAAAAGCGGCATCGCCGCGCCTCGGAGTCCTGTCAATAACTGTGGAAAGCTCACCGGTGGTGATACTTCGTTACCGGCTCCCACACCTTCTGAGCACGCCGCAGCAGTGCTTAATCTGGTAGATGACGGTGTTATCGAATGGAATGACCAGGAGGTCGTGAGGGCGCTCAGAGGTGCATTAAAACACGGTCTGAGAAGACCAAACCGTCAGCAAAGAAACGGAAGCCCGTTAAAACCGCATGAAATAGCGCCATCGGCCAGACTGACCCGGTCGGAACGAATGCAAATTACCCGTATCCGCGTTGACCTTGCTCAGAACGGTATCAGGCCACAGCGATGGGAGCTTGAGGCGCTGGCGCGTGGCGCGACCGTAAATTATGACGGGGAAAAATTCACGTATCCGGTCGCTGATGAGTGGCCGGGATTCTCAACAAACATATAAAAATGATTGAAATGGTTGATTTTGCTTCCACTTGATGGTTGGTATCAGCAACTGATGGATCATGCGGAACTGCGTGGCGATCTTGCTTTGGAAGCATGTCATTATGACTAATGCATACATTACTAGCTATGCGTCCGGTTCCGCCATTGTACTCGTGCAAGAGTCTGCGGCTGATGGCTATTGTTTACAAATTATGGTCAAAGAGAATCTGACCCTCTACGAGTTGGTCGGAGGGACTGAGATCGTCAGTGATAACTGCAGCCGTATGGGAGAAATCAATAATCCCAACCGTCTATATTTCTACCTTCACGCGTGCCCATAATCTGTCACCACGTTGACCATAGAAAACCCCGTCGACGCTGAAACTCACTTTCAGTGCTGGCGGGGGTGAACAACGAGCTTGCGAGGCGTTAGGGATGTCGAAATTTCATATGACTGTTCGCTTTAATGCTTAACGAAGTCATGTTGAGTTAATAACATTGTTTCGTTAAGCGCTGTGTTCCTTGTCGAATAAGTTCACTTCTTCTGGTGTAATATCATTATCCATTTCTTCGAATGCATCTAAATCCACAATTTTTGTTTTTTTCAAAATTGATAGTATTTTCTGTTTGTTTTTACTTTTGGCTGAGCCCGGAATCCACTCTACATCCCACAGGCCATCAATGGTAAATGTTTTTTTTCCCTTGAGTTCATCATTTATGCGTTGACATAGGGCTGTTTTGTAATCGCCTTCCCATTGTGTGTGTATCTTCCCTTGAACTCGTTGAAACCAAATATCTAACATTTCAGTATTTGGTTGTTTACCTAGTTTACAATGAAGTTGTTGTAACTTGCCAAATTTGAGTTCATCGTCGTCATAAAGGAAGGTCAAGAGTTTTGCGAAAATAGCCATTCCCACTGGGTAGGTGGTTGGGTTTTTAGCCATGATGCTTGAAATAATTCCAAGCATTGCATCTAGTTGATGCCCACTATTTGTGATCTTTTTCTTCCTAAATAATTTTCGCAAGAAATCATTTAAATATCTAACTGTAATTTTGGAGTTTTGATGTTTTAAAGAAAATAAATATATTGCATACAACATTTTCTGTAGGGAGTTGAACGACCTTTCTATAATATATTCTTTTTTTGCTGATTTAAGGGAGTGAAGAATGATGTCGTCATGTAGTTCTGTTTTTCTTGAGTTTAAATCAAGCCCAAACTCACCTAAGACCTCAACCAAACACTTTGAGATTTTGTCCAAATCATCTTTACTGCTTGAAAATATTCGATAATCATCTCTGTAGCGAACTACTTTGTAATCCGTTATTTTTTGCTCTTCAGTTTTTTTTCTTAGCTGTAAATCAATTTCGCCTAAAATTAATTCGGCAAATGTATCCATCAACGTACTACCCAATGGTATTCCGTTTGTCTGATTACTCATCATCATCTGGATATGAGTGTCAATCAATCGTCCTGGGTTATTGTTATTTTCTTTCTTTTTGGCCTCTTCTTTTGAGATGAATACCCATTCAAAGCTATGAGTGTAAATAGAAGGGTAGAAGTTTGAAATATCTGTGCTGAACATGAACTCATACTCAAGAGCCAATGAAAGACTTTTTTGTTCAAAATCTTCCCACCAGTTTAAAACAGATGCAGCTACGTTTGAGGTGTTCTTTTTGCTCACTGGGGTACTTGAGCATAAAAAAAGATCATTAGACTCAAACTCTCTAAATTTATTCTTTATAGCCTTCCAGTTGGAAGGGGATGTAATAAGTTTACAAAAATACACGTAGTACAGAGGATTAATTAGTGTTATTCGTCGCCAGCTATATAAGCCATCTTTGCTGACTAAAACCTCGTAATTTATATTCTTCCCCATCAATGACTTGGAGTCAGGTTGGAAGTTGATTTTACCTTCATCTATCGCGGAGTTGATTTCTTCAAGCAAGGAAGAAAAATCGACATAACTGGGTAGCTCCAGAGTAGTGTATGAATCATGCTGCAGAAAATACTTAAGCGCTCTACCAGTAGTTAATTCATAAATCTTTTTCATAATTAGTGATTTCTTCTTAAGTTGCGCACAAATAACTACCTGTTTTCTATCATGATAACGATGCGAATGCGAGCAATTCAGGAAGTGCATTACTCTGCATCGAAGCGCACGCAAGTCAGAGAACAATAACTGCCTGGCGACATCAGGACTGGCGCGCTAGTTGAGTGGTCATGCAACTGCATTAAAACCGCCCCATGAAGCGGGCGGGCGAGGCGGGGAAAGCACTGCGCGCTAAACGATGTCGCTGGCTTGCAGTTACCCGGTTGAAATTCTTATTTTTTTGTTGCATTATTCTTAGCGCACCAGCGATTCGCTTGGTATGCGGCAGTCAACAACATTAAATTGTCAGTTTTTGCTTTTACAAAAAAGCGTCCACTATGGACCTATCAGCGAGGCCCCACCGTCGTCAACTACGATGGTGCCGTAGCCGACGACATTACGTACGGTCGAAAGATAGCAGAGGCTGTTGCTGACAATTGTTGATGTAAGCATCTCTGCTGTTCCACCCTTGAGTATGGGAAGACCGTACGTAACTTTGAATTTGAATGGTATGTTTATGGATAAATTTAAACCATACAGCAAATCCAATGCTCCTATCACAACACTTGAAAAGTTGTCAAAGGCTTTATCGATTTCTGTTGAAGAGCTTAAAGCTATTGCAGAATTACCATTAGATGAGAAATATACTCTAAAAGAAATTCCCAAAATTGACGGAAGCAAACGGATTGTCTACTCCCTGCATCCTAAAATGAGATTATTACAGAGTAGAATTAATAAACGTATCTTTAAGGAATTGGTTGTTTTTCCTTCATTTTTGTTTGGTTCAGTTCCCAGTAAAAATGATGTTTTAAATTCTAATGTCAAACGTGACTATGTTTCATGTGCAAAGGCTCATTGTGGAGCAAAAACAGTTCTCAAGGTGGATATAAGTAATTTTTTCGATAATATCCATAGAGATCTGGTTAGGAGCGTGTTTGAGGAGATATTGCATATTAAGGATGAGGCTCTTGAATACTTGGTGGATATATGTACTAAGGATGATTTTGTCGTACAGGGGGCCTTAACATCAAGCTATATAGCAACTTTGTGTTTATTCGCTGTTGAAGGGGATGTGGTAAGACGTGCGCAGAGGAAAGGACTTGTTTATACGCGTTTGGTAGATGATATTACCGTGTCATCTAAAATAAGTAATTATGATTTTTCTCAAATGCAAAGCCATATAGAGAGGATGCTTTCTGAGCATGACTTGCCGATAAATAAGCGCAAAACTAAAATATTTCACTGTTCATCTGAACCTATAAAAGTACATGGTTTAAGAGTTGACTATGACTCACCTCGACTACCATCCGATGAAGTCAAAAGAATCAGGGCATCTATACATAATTTGAAATTACTGGCGGCAAAAAATAACACAAAAACAAGTGTTGCATACAGAAAAGAATTCAATAGATGTATGGGGAGAGTGAATAAGCTTGGCCGTGTTGCGCATGAAAAATATGAATCATTCAAGAAACAGTTGCAGGCAATAAAACCGATGCCATCTAAAAGAGATGTTGCTGTGATTGATGCAGCTATAAAAAGTTTAGAGTTGTCGTATTCGAAAGGTAATCAAAATAAACATTGGTATAAAAGAAAATATGATTTGACGAGATATAAGATGATTATTCTTACTCGCTCTGAATCATTTAAAGAAAAACTGGAGTGTTTTAAATCTAGATTGGCATCTTTAAAACCATTATGAATGCAAATATTAGACTTCTCAAATATATTGTCGGTGTGTCGTCAGCTCTTTTTTTGATTTTTTCGCTAATTTCTCTTTTTGAAACTATTCAGAATGAAAAGCTATATGAGCGTGATATATGCTTCGATAGCCAGTGCTTAAAATTTTTTGCGGAAAAAACATCTGGTATAGTAATGTATTTTCAGGCGTTTGGATGGCTTATAACAACTTTTGTTACCGTTTTTGGTGTTATGATTGCTTTGATGACATATAACGCTGGAGTTAAAAATAATAATAATAGTAATTACACTAGTCATCTGACGATGTTTAGAGAATTTGCAAGTGCTGAGTTAACTAAAAGAAGTAGCATCTATCCAGAGAAAGTTAATTTTTTTAGATGGTATAGGGTTATGTTCCCTGAAGCGCAAGGCGGTGATATATCTGTTTCGAGAGATTATCTAGAAATAATATCTAGAATCAAATGTGTTATTGAGGAAGCCAATGCACATATTACAGAGGAAAATAAAGACTATAAATATAAAACTCATCAGAGAAAAATGATGGCTGTTTTGGATGAAATCGGTATATCGATTAGTAATGGGCCCAAAAATATTTTTATTGAGGTTGAGAGTCAAATTTTGGATTATATCGATACTATTAATTTGTCATTTTGTCACTCCTCATCAGTGATAGAATTAAGTAGAGTAAAAAGGAAGTATATATAGTTAAGTTGGCGGGATTGCATTCCGCCAACTTTATATATTTACTTATAAGTTATAATCAAGGAATTTTATGACTTCCATATCTAACCATTCATTTATTGACTTTATTCTCTCCTGTAATGGAATGAGTTCATTGCGGACAAAGACCTTTGCCACTTTTTCAATATCTCCTAGTGACCCGACATTCTCCGGCTTACCGCCCATCAACTGAAAGGGGATGCGGTGTGCGTCCAGGAGATCTGCGGCGCTGACTTTTTTGATATTAAAAAAATCGTCCTTCGTCGCCACTTCACTGAGCGGGATAATTTTAATGCCGTCGGCTTTCCCTTGCGGGGCATAGAGAAACAGATTTTTAAAGTTGTTGCGGCCTTTCGACTTCACCATGTTTTCGCGGAGCATTTCGATATCGTTGCGATCCTGCACGGCATCGGTGACGTACATGATGTATCCGGCATGTGCGCCATTTTCGTAATACTTGCGGCGGAACAACGTGGCCGACTCATTCAGCCAGGCAGAGTTAAGGGCGCTGAGATATTCCGGCAGGCCGTACAGCTCCTGATTAATATCCGGCTCCAGCAGGTGAAACACGGAGCCGGGCGCGAAAGGTGTCGGCTCATGGAAGGACGGCACCCACCAGTAAACATCCTCTTCCACGCCACGGCGGGTATATTTTGCCGGTGAGGTTTCCAGTCTGATGACCTTACCGGTGGTGCTGTAACGCTTTTCCAGAAACGCATTACCGAACACCAGAAAATCCAGCACAAAGCGGCTGAAATCCTGCTGGGAAAGCCACGGATGCGGGATAAATGTCGAGGCCAGAATATTGCGTTTGACGTAAATCGGTGAGCTGTGATGCACGGCAGCACGCAGGCTTTTTGCCAGACCGGTAAAGCTGACCGGTGGCTCATACCATCTGCCGTTACTGATGCACTCGACATAATCCAGAATGTCACGGCGGTCGAGTACCGGCACCGGCTCGCCAAAGGTGAATGCCTCCATTTTCGGAGCGCTGGCGGTCATTTTTTTTGCCGCTGGTCGCGGTGTTTTCCCTTTTTTCTTGCTCATCAGTAAAACTCCAGAATGGTGGATGTCAGCGGGGTGCTGATACCGGCGGTGAGTGGCTCATTTAACAGGGCATGCATGGTCGCCCAGGCGAGGTCGGCGTGGCTGGCTTCCTCGCTGCGGCTGGCCTCATAGGTGGCGCTGCGTCCGCTGCTGGTCATGGTCTTGCGGATAGCCATAAACGAGCTGGTGATGTCGGTGGCGCTGACGTCATATTCCAGACAGCCACGACGGATAACGTCTTTTGCCTTGAGCACCATTGCGGTTTTCATTTCCGGCGTGTAGCGGATATCGCGCGCGGCGGGATAGAACGAGCGCACGAGCTGGAACACGCCGACACCGAGGCCGGTGGCATCAATACCGATGTATTCGACGTTGTATTTTTCGGTGAGTTTGCGGATGGATTCCGCCTGAGTGGCAAAGTCCATGCCTTTCCACTGGTGACGCTCAAGTATTCTGAATTTGCCACCGGCCACCACCGGCGGTGCCAGCACCACGCATCCGGCGCTGTCGCCACGGTGTGACGGGTCGTAACCAATCCATACCGGGCGGGAGCCGAACGGATTCGCGGCAAACGGCGCATAGTCTTCCCATTCTTCCAGCGTGTCGACCATGCAGCGTTGCAGCTCCTCGAACGGGAACACCGACGCCTTGTCGTCAACAAATTCACACATGAACAGGTTTTTAAAATCGTCGGCGCTGTTTTCACGTTTGAGCTGCTCAATGTCGAACAGCGTGCAGCCACCTTTCAGGGCGTCCTCAATGGTGACAATCTGCCGCCACTGGCCGTCCGCACAGAGAAGCCCACCGGCAAGGGCGTTATGACTGACGTCGATTTCCACGCGTTCGGCGGCGCTGGCGCGTCCCCGGTTGAACAGTTCACCTGACCAGAACGGGTAGGCGTCGTGCGCCAGCGTGGACGGGGTGGAGAAATAGGTCGAGCGCAGGTGACTCTGTGAGGCCATACCTGATGCCACCTTACGCAGTACCTGAAAATTCGGGATCCAGAAAATCTCGTCGACGTACAGGTCGCCGTTATGGCTCTGTGCGGTGTTGGAGTTGGTGCCGAGAAAAATCAGTTTTGCGCCGTTATTGCCCAGGACAATCGGGTCACCGGTCAGGTCAACGTCAACCAGACGGGCAAAGGCGATGATGTATTCGCGGAACACATACGCCTGCGTTTTACTGGCCGACAGAAAAATCTGGTTATGACCGGTTTTCAGGGCGCGCAGCAGCGCCTCGCGGGAAAAATAAAACGTCGCGCCAATCTGGCGGGATTTCAGGATATCGCGGATGCGGTGCTCAAGCCCGGCGCGATACCAGTGCAACTGATATTCGAAAGACTGCTCAAAGAAAATCTGCTCCAGCTTTTCGATGGCCTCGTCACTGAAAAAATTCTTTTTCGGTTTGCGCCGCCCGCCTTTGTTGCGGTTAGCGACGTTCGGATTAAGGTCTGCCTCGTTGCCGGTCTGGCTGTAGCGGTTGACCCGTGCCAGTCGTTCAATCTGGCGTCCCAGCAGGTCAATTTCCTTGAAGTCACCGCCGGTTTTCTGCGGTTTGATGATGAGCTGGGTCAGCCGCGCTTCCAGACTCATTTCGACACGGCTGATGGGGGCAACGCTGTCCCAGCCGTCGCGCTGTTTCCAGCTCTGCACCGTCGGGCGTTTCATCTGCAACATGGCGGCAATCTGCGGCACGGAAAACCCCTGCCAGTACAGCAGCGCCGCCTGACGACGCGGGTCGTGTAAAAGAGTGGTGTCTGTGGTGATGGTCATGAATACCTCGCCGTGATGAATACACGGCAAGGCTACTGAGTCGCGCCCCGCGATTCGCTAAGGTGCTGTTGTGTCAGTGATAAGCCATCCGGGACTGATGGCGGAGGATGTGCATCGTCGGGAAACTGATGCCGACATGTGACTCCTCTAATCACTATTCAGGACTCCTGACAATGGCAAAAAAAGTCTCAAAATTCTTTCGTATCGGCGTTGAGGGTGACACCTGTGACGGGCGTGTCATCAGTGCGCAGGATATTCAGGAAATGGCCGAAACCTTTGACCCGCGTGTCTATGGTTGCCGTATTAACCTGGAACATCTGCGCGGCATCCTGCCTGACGGTATTTTTAAACGTTATGGTGATGTGGCCGAACTGAAGGCCGAAAAGATTGACGATGATTCGGCGCTGAAAGGCAAATGGGCGCTGTTTGCGAAAATCACCCCGACCGATGACCTTATCGCGATGAACAAGGCCGCGCAGAAGGTCTATACCTCAATGGAAATTCAGCCGAACTTTGCCAATACCGGCAAATGTTATCTGGTGGGTCTGGCCGTCACCGATGACCCGGCAAGCCTCGGCACGGAATACCTGGAATTCTGCCGCACGGCAAAACACAACCCCCTGAACCGCTTCAAATTAAGCCCTGAAAACCTGATTTCAGTGGCAACGCCCGTTGAGCTGGAATTTGAAGACCTGCCTGAAACCGTGTTCACCGCCCTGACTGAAAAGGTGAAATCCATTTTTGGCCGCAAACAGGCCAGCGATGACGCCCGTCTGAATGACGTGCATGAAGCGGTGACCGCTGTTGCTGAACATGTGCAGGAAAAACTGAGCGCCACTGAGCAGCGCCTCGCTGAGATGGAAACTGCCTTTTCCGCTCTTAAGCAGGAGGTGACTGACAGGGCGGATGAAACCAGCCAGGCATTCAGCCGCCTGAAAAACAGTCTCGACAACACCGAAAGTCTGACCCAGCAGCGCCGCAGCAAGGCCACCGGCGGTGGCGGTGACGCCCTGATGACGAACTGCTGACCGGCGTCAGCCAGTCCGGGAAAACCTTCACGATTAACCCTTAATTTCAGGAAAAACTATGCGCCAGGAAACCCGCTTTAAATTTAATGCCTACCTGTCCCGTGTTGCCGAACTGAACGGCATCGACGCCGGTGATGTGTCGAAAAAATTCACCGTTGAACCGTCGGTCACCCAGACCCTGATGAACACCATGCAGGAGTCCTCTGACTTTCTGACCCGCATCAACATTGTGCCGGTCAGCGAAATGAAAGGGGAAAAAATTGGCATCGGTGTCACCGGCTCCATCGCCAGCACCACCGACACCGCCGGTGGCACCGAGCGTCAGCCGAAGGACTTCTCGAAGCTGGCGTCCAGTAAGTACGAATGCGACCAGATTAACTTCGATTTTTATATCCGCTACAAAACGCTGGACCTGTGGGCGCGTTATCAGGATTTCCAGCTCCGTATCCGTAACGCCATTATCAAACGCCAGTCCCTTGATTTAATCATGGCCGGTTTTAACGGCGTGAGGCGTGCCGAAACCTCTGACCGCAGCAGCAATCCGATGCTGCAGGATGTGGCGGTCGGCTGGCTGCAGAAATACCGCAATGAAGCCCCGGCGCGTGTGATGAGTAAGGTCACTGACGAGGAAGGCCGCACCACCTCTGAGGTTATCCGCGTGGGTAAGGGCGGTGATTATGCCAGCCTTGATGCACTGGTGATGGATGCGACCAACAACCTGATTGAGCCGTGGTATCAGGAAGACCCTGACCTTGTGGTGATTGTGGGGCGTCAGTTACTGGCGGACAAGTATTTCCCCATCGTTAACAAGGAGCAGGACAACAGCGAAATGCTGGCCGCTGACGTCATCATCAGCCAGAAACGCATCGGTAACCTGCCGGCGGTACGCGTCCCGTACTTCCCGGCGGATGCGATGCTCATCACGAAGCTGGAAAACCTGTCCATCTACTACATGGATGACAGTCATCGCCGCGTGATTGAGGAAAACCCGAAACTCGACCGCGTGGAGAACTACGAGTCAATGAACATTGATTACGTGGTGGAAGACTACGCCGCCGGTTGTCTGGTGGAAAAAATTAAGGTCGGTGATTTCTCCACACTGGCTAAAGCGACCGCAGAGCCGGGAGCGTAACCGATGACGAGTCCCGCACAGCGCCACATGATGCGGGTCTCGGCAGCGATGACCGCGCAGCGGGAAGCCGCCCCGCTGCGACATGCAACTGTCTATGAGCAGATGCTGGTTAAGCTCGCCGCAGACCAGCGCACACTGAAAGCGATTTATTCAAAAGAGCTGAAGGCCGCGAAAAAACGCGAACTGCTGCCGTTCTGGTTGCCGTGGGTGAACGGCGTGCTGGAGCAGGGCAAAGGTGCACAGGATGACATTCTGATGACGGTCATGCTGTGGCGTCTGGATACCGGCGATATTGCCGGTGCGCTGGAGATTGCCCGTTATGCCCTGAAGTACGGTCTGACCATGCCGGGTAAACACCGCCGTACCCCGCCGTACATGTTCACCGAGGAGGTAGCGCTTGCGGCCATGCGCGCTCACGCTGCGGGTGAGTCTGTGGATACCCGCCTGCTGACGGACACCCTCGAACTGACCGCCACGGCTGACATGCCTGATGAAGTGCGCGCAAAGCTGCACAAAATCACCGGTCTGTTTCTGCGTGACGCTGGTGATGCCGCAGGGGCGCTGGCGCACCTGCAACGCGCGACACAGCTCGACTGTCAGGCAGGCGTCAAAAAAGAGATTGAACGACTGGAGCGGGAGCTGAAACCGAAGCCGGAGCCGCAGCCAAAAGCGGCCACCCGCGCCCCGCGTAAGACCCGGAGTGCGACACCGGCAAAACGTGGACGCCCGAAAAAGAAAGCCAGTTAACAACCGAATGCGCCCCGCGCCAGGGCGGCACGCCGGTCAGTGAGGGTGAATCACCTGACACTGCACCGGCGTCCACCGCCCGACTTTTCAGAGGTAGTCATGATGACGCTGATTATTCCGCGAAAGGAGGCTCCCGTGTCCGGTGAGGGTACGGTGGTCATCCCGCAACCGGCAGGCGACGAGCCGGTGATTAAAAACACGTTCTTTTTTCCCGATATCGACCCGAAGCGCGTCCGGGAACGTATGCGCCTTGAGCAGACCGTCGCCCCCGCCCGTCTGCGAGAGGCCATCAAGTCAGGCATGGCGGAGACGAATGCGGAGCTGTACGAGTATCGCGAACAGAAAATTGCCGCCGGTTTTACGCGTCTGGCGGACGTTCCGGCGGACGACATCGACGGTGAAAGCATCAAGGTTTTTTACTACGAGCGCGCCGTGTGTGCGATGGCGACCGCGTCGCTTTATGAGCGTTACCGCGGCGTGGATGCCAGTGCGAAAGGCGACAAGAAGGCCGACAGCATTGACAGCACCATTGATGAGCTGTGGCGGGATATGCGCTGGGCGGTGGCGCGTATCCAGGACAAGCCGCGCTGCATCGTGAGTCAAATCTGATGAAGACCTTTGCGCTACAGGGCGACACGCTCGACGCCATTTGTGTCCGGTATTACGGGCGCACTGAGGGCGTGGTCGGGGCCGTGCTCGCCGCAAATCCGGGACTGGCTGAACTGGGGGCGGTGCTGCCACACGGCACCGCCGTCGAACTGCCCGACGTTCAGACCGCGCCCGTGGCTGAAACTGTCAATCTGTGGGAGTAACGCATGACAGCAGAAGAAAAAAGCGTCCTGTCGCTTTTCATGATTGGGGTGCTGATTGTTGTCGGCAAAGTGCTTGCCGGTGGTGAACCCATCACCCCGCGTCTGTTTATCGGGCGCATGTTGCTCGGTGGTTTTGTCTCGATGGTTGCCGGTGTTGTTCTGGTGCAGTTTCCTGACCTGTCACTGCCTGCGGTGTGCGGTATCGGCTCCATGCTGGGTATCGCCGGTTATCAGGTGATTGAGATTGCCATTCAGCGCCGCTTTAAGGGCAGGGGGAAACCGTAATGCCGGTAATTAACACGCATCAGAATATCGCCGCCTTTCTCGACATGCTGGCCGTGTCCGAAGGGACGGCGAACCATCCGCTGACGAAAAACCGGGGCTATGACGTGATAGTCACCGGACTGGACGGGAAGCCGGAAATTTTCACCGACTACAGTGACCACCCGTTCGCGCATGGCCGACCGGCGAAGGTGTTTAACCGTCGCGGTGAAAAATCCACGGCCTCCGGTCGCTATCAGCAGCTTTACCTGTTCTGGCCGCATTACCGCAAACAGCTTGCCCTGCCGGATTTCAGTCCGTTGTCACAGGACAGACTCGCCATTCAGTTGATCCGCGAACGCGGTGCACTGGATGACATCCGGGCGGGACGCATTGAGCGCGCCATTTCACGCTGTCGCAATATCTGGGCGTCCCTGCCGGGTGCCGGTTACGGTCAGCGTGAGCATTCACTGGAAAAACTGGTCACCGTCTGGCGTACCGCTGGCGGCGTACCGGCTTAAACGGAGTAAACACCATGAAGAAATTATCCCTTTCACTGATGCTGAACGTGTCGCTGGCGCTGATGCTGGCACTGTCCCTGATTTACCCGCAGAGCGTGGCCGTCAGTTTTGTCGCCGCCTGGGCGATTCTGGCGACGGTTATCTGTGTGGTTGCCGGTGGTGTCGGCGTGTATGCCACAGAGTATGTACTGGAACGCTACGGGCGGGAGCTGCCGCCGGAATCGCTGGCCGTGAAGATTGTCACGTCGCTGTTTTTGCAGCCGGTGCCGTGGCGCAGTCGGGCAGCGGCTCTGGTGGTGATGGTGGCGACGTTTATCTCGCTGGTCGCTGCCGGGTGGATTTTTACTGCGCTGATTTACCTCGTGGCGTCGGTGTTCTTCCGGCTGATACGTACGGCCTGCCGTCAGCGTTTTGAGGGGCGGGAACTATGTCAAAGCTGATGATTGTGCTGGTTGTGTTGTTATCACTGGCGGTGGCGGGGCTGTTTCTGGTGAAGCATGAAAATGCCAGCCTGCGCACCTCACTGGACAGGGCGAACAGCGTCGCCAGCGGGCAGCAGACGACCATCACCATGCTGAAAAATCAGCTTCATGTTGCCCTCACCAGGGCAGACAAAAACGAGCTGGCGCAGGTGGCACTGCGTCAGGAACTGGAGAACGCCGCGAAGCGTGAAGCACTGCGCGAGAAAACCATCACGAGGTTACTTAATGAAAACGAAGATTTTCGCCGCTGGTACGGTGCTGACCTGCCTGATGTTGTGCGCCGGTTGCACCAGCGCCCGGCCTGCGCCGACGCCAGTGATTGTCCACAACGCCTGCCCGAAAGTGAGCCTTTGCCCGATGCCGGGCAGTGACCCGGAGACGAACGGCGATTTAAGTGCTGATATCCGGCAGCTTGAGAACGCGCTGGCACGCTGTGCCAGCCAGGTAAAAATGATTAAACACTGTCAGGACGAAAACGATGCTCAAACCCGACAGCCTGCGCAGGGCGCTGACTGATGCCGTCACGGTGCTGAAAACCAGTCCCGAGATGCTGCGGATATTCGTGGATAACGGGAGTATTGCCTCCACACTGGCGGCGTCGTTGTCATTTGAAAAGCGTTACACGCTCAATGTGATTGTGACCGACTTTACCGGTGATTTTGACCTGCTCATCGTGCCGGTGCTGGCGTGGCTGCGGGAAAATCAGCCCGACATCATGACCACCGACGAAGGCCAGAAAAAGGGCTTCACGTTTTATGCAGACATCAACAATGACAGCAGCTTTGATATCAGCATCAGCCTGATGCTGACCGAGCGCACGCTGGTCAGGGAGGTGGACGGCGCGCTGCATGTGAAGAATATCCCGGAACCCACGCCGCCGGAGCCGGTCACCCGCCCGATGGAGCTTTATATCAATGGCGAACTGGTGAGCAAGTGGGATGAATGAGTTTAAGCGTTTTGAAGACCGGCTGACCGGACTGATTGAGTCGCTGTCACCGTCAGGGCGTCGGCGACTGAGTGCCGAACTGGCGAAACGTCTGCGGCAGAGTCAGCAGCGTCGGGTGATGGCTCAGAAAGCCCCGGACGGCACACCCTACGCGCCACGCCAGCAGCAGAGCGCCAGAAAAAAGACTGGTCGTGTTAAGCGAAAAATGTTTGCGAAACTTATCACCAGTCGTTTTTTGCATATCCGCGCCAGCCCGGAACAGGCATCAATGGAGTTTTACGGCGGGAAGTCACCGAAAATCGCCAGCGTGCATCAGTTCGGTCTGTCGGAAGAAACCCGGAAAGACGGTAAGAAAATTGATTATCCGGCGCGTCCTCTGCTCGGCTTTACCGGTGAGGATGTGCAGATGATTGAAGAGATTATTCTGGCTCACCTCGACCGTTAGTTGTGCCATTCCTGACACCTCATCGTCACATTGCCGCCGGTATGACCCGGCGGCATCCTTCCCGTTATGAACACTCTCGCAAATATTCAGGAACTCGCGCGCGCACTGCGCAACATGATTCGCACCGGCCTTGTCGTCGAAACCGACCTTAACGCCGGTCGCTGCCGTGTGCAGACCGGCGGCATGTGCACCGACTGGCTTCAGTGGCTGACCCATCGTGCCGGACGTTCACGCACATGGTGGGCACCTTCCGTGGGGGAACAGGTGCTGATTCTGGCCGTGGGCGGTGAACTCGACACGGCGTTCGTTCTGCCGGGGATTTATTCCGGCGATAACCCCGCGCCGTCTGCGTCGGCGGATGCCCTGCATATCCGTTTCCCTGACGGGGCGGTGATTGAATATGAACCTGAAACCAGTGCACTCACGGTAAGCGGAATTAAAACGGCCAGCGTGACGGCTTCTGATTCTGTTACTGCCACGGTGCCGGTGGTCATGGTGAAAGCATCAACCCGCGTCACCCTGGACACACCAGAGGTGGTCTGCACCAACAGGCTGATTACCGGTACGCTGGAAGTGCAGAAGGGCGGGACGATGCGCGGCAACATTAAACATACCGGCGGTGAACTCTCATCAAACGGAAAGGTACTGCATACCCATAAACACCCCGGCGACAGCGGCGGCACAACCGGGAGTCCTCTATGACAGCGCGTTATCTCGGAATGAATCGCAGTGATGGCCTGACTGTCACTGACCTTGAGCATATCAGCCAGAGTATCGGCGATATCCTGCGCACACCGATCGGCTCACGGGTGATGCGTCGTGATTACGGCTCGTTGCTGGCGTCAATGATTGACCAGCCGCAGACCCCGGCGCTTGAGTTGCAGATTAAGGTCGCCTGTTACATGGCGGTGCTGAAATGGGAACCCCGCATCACCCTGTCATCCGTCACCACTGAGCGCAGTTTTGACGGGCGAATGACTGTCACTTTGACCGGCCAGCACAACGACACCGGCCAGCCACTTTCGTTAACCATCCCTGTGAGTTGAAACCATGCCGATTATCGACCTGAACCAGCTACCCGCACCGGATGTGGTCGAGGAGCTGGACTTTGAAACCATTCTTGCCGAACGCAAGGCGACACTGATTTCCCTTTACCCGGAAGACCAGCAGGAGGCGGTCGCCCGTACCCTGACGCTGGAATCCGAGCCTCTCGTCAAATTGCTGGAGGAAAATGCTTATCGTGAGCTTATCTGGCGTCAGCGTGTGAATGAGGCCGCACGGGCGGTAATGCTGGCCTGTGCCGCCGGTAATGACCTTGATGTGATTGGTGCCAATTACAACACCACGCGCCTGATTATCACCCCGGCAGATGATTCGACCCTCCCGCCGACACCGGCAGTGATGGAATCTGACACCGATTATCGTCTGCGTATTCAGCAGGCGTTTGAAGGTTTAAGCGTCGCCGGGTCGGTGGGGGCCTATCAGTATCATGGTCGCAGTGCCGACGGGCGTGTCGCGGATATTTCTGTAACCAGTCCGTCTCCGGCCTGCGTCACCATCTCTGTGCTGTCACGTGAAAATAACGGTGTCGCATCCGAAGACCTGCTGGCGGTGGTGCGTAACGCCCTTAATGGCGAGGACGTCAGGCCGGTGGCCGACCGCGTGACCGTGCAGTCTGCCGCCATCGTTGAATACCAGATAAACGCCACGCTTTACCTTTACCCTGGTCCCGAAAGCGAACCCATACGCGCTGCTGCCGTGAAAAAACTGGAAGCGTACATCACGGCACAGCACCGGCTGGGGCGCGACATCCGTCTGTCTGCCATTTATGCCGCTTTGCATGTGGAAGGCGTGCAGCGTGTCGAACTGACTGCACCGCTGGCCGACATCGTGCTCAACAGTACGCAGGCGTCTTTCTGTACCGAATACCGCGTCGTGACCGGAGGCTCGGATGAGTGATTCGCGACTGCTGCCGACCGGCTCATCACCGCTTGAAATTGCTGCCGCAAAAGCCTGTGCGGAAATTGAAAAAACGCCGGTCAGGATTCGTGAACTGTGGAACCCGGATACCTGTCCGGCAAATCTGCTGCCGTGGCTGGCGTGGGCGTTTTCGGTCGACAGGTGGGATGAAAAGTGGCCGGAAGCGACAAAACGCGCCGTTATCCGCGATGCCTATTTCATCCACTGTCATAAGGGCACTATCGGTGCAATCCGGCGTGTGGTGGAGCCGCTGGGCTATCTCATCAACGTGACGGAGTGGTGGGAAACCAGTGACCCGCCGGGCACCTTCCGGCTTGATATTGGTGTACTGGAAAGTGGCATCACAGAGGCAATGTATCAGGAAATGGAACGGCTGATTGCTGATGCCAAACCTGCAAGCCGTCACCTTATTGGCCTGAACATTACCCGGGACATTCCCGGCTACCTGTTCGCCGGTGGTGTGGCTTACGACGGCGATGTAATTACGGTTTACCCCGGATAAGTGAGGAATAATGAGCACAAAATTCAGAACCGTTATCACCACTGCCGGTGCAGCAAAGCTGGCAGCGGCAACCGCGCCGGGAGGGCGGAAGGTCAACATTACCACGATGGCCGTCGGGGATGGCGGTGGTAAATTGCCTGTCCCGGATGCCGGACAGACCGGGCTTATCCATGAAGTCTGGCGACATGCGCTGAACAAAATCAGCCAGGACAAACGAAACAGTAATTATATTATCGCAGAGCTGGTTATTCCGCCGGAGGTGGGCGGTTTCTGGATGCGTGAGCTTGGCCTGTACGATGATGCGGGAACATTAATTGCCGTGGCGAACATGGCCGAAAGTTATAAGCCTGCCCTTGCCGAAGGCTCAGGGCGTTCGCAGACCTGCCGCATGGTCATCATCGTCAGCAGTGTGGCCTCAGTGGCGCTGACCATTGACACCACAACGGTGATGGCGACGCAGGATTACGTTGATGACAAAATTGCAGAGCATGAACAGTCACGACGTCACCCGGACGCCTCGCTGACCGCAAAAGGTTTTACTCAGTTAAGCAGTGCGATCAACAGCACGTCTGAAACACTGGCCGCAACGCCGAAAGCGGTAAAGGCCGCGTATGATCTTGCTAACGGGAAATACACTGCGCAGGATGCCACCACAGCGCGAAAAGGCCTTGTCCAGCTCAGTAGCGCCACCAACAGCACGTCTGAAACGCTGGCCGCAACTCCTAAAGCGGTAAAGGCAGCTTATGACCTTGCTAACGGGAAATACACTGCACAGGACGCCACCACAGCGCGAAAAGGTCTTGTCCAGCTCAGTAGCGCCACCAACAGCGATTCTGAAACGCTTGCAGCAACGCCAAAGGCGGTAAAGCCAGCGTATGACCTTGCTAACGGGAAATACACTGCGCAGGATGCCACCACGGCGCGAAAAGGTCTTGTCCAGCTAAGTAGCGCCACCAACAGTGATTCTGAAACCCTCGCGGCAACGCCAAAAGCAGTGAAGTCTGCCTATGACAATGCTGAAAAACGTCTTCAGAAAGATCAGAACGGTGCGGATATTCCGGGAAAGGATACCTTCACGAAAAATATCGGAGCCTGTCGTGCTTATAGCGGCGCTTTGAGCACTGAAGCCGGAAACTGGACAACCGCTCAGTTTATTGAATGGCTGGATTCCCGTGGTGCATTTAATCATCCGTACTGGATGTGCAAAGGCTCCTGGTCATATGCAAATAACAAAATCATTACGGATACCGGATGTGGTGATATCCACCTGGCTGGTTGTGTCGTCGAGGTCATGGGAACTAAATCTGCAATCACTATCCGAGTGACCACGCCGACAACATCAAGCGGTGGCGGTACAACCAGCGCGCAATTCACTTACATTAATCATGGGGACGGCTACTCCCCCGGCTGGCGTCGTGACTGGAATCGTCAGGGCGACGCAATGACCGGAACGATTAATCAGGATGGCGGAAGCCAGAATGCCTATATGTCTACGGCCTTATGTTCAGGCACCAGAGGCGGCAAAAAATATCTCAGAAAGTTTCGTGGTGGAGAAGGAGACACTATCTGGCATGAAACAGTACAGGGCGGGGTAGTTCGCTGGGCGACTGGTAATACTGATGCTCAGGAAGAATTATCACTCAGCTCCGCTTATGGTCTCCGTTCAAGAGGTGAGATTACATCAAGCAGTGCTAATGGTCTGCGCATTGCTTATGGCAATTATGGATTCTTTATCAGGAATGATGGCAGCAGCACTTATTTTATGTTGACTAAATCAGGTGACAGATTAGGCACTTATAATAATTTAAGACCACTGATTATAAATGATGCCACGGGTGCTGTATCAATGGGGCATGGCCTGAGTGTTACTGGTGATATTGCCTCAAGTACCAAAGTACGTGCCGGTAGCGGGAAAAAATTCACGGTCAGCAGCAGTAATACATCCACGAAGGAAGCCGCATTCAATTTGTGGGGAAACTCAAGTCGTCCGGTGGTGGCTGAATTAGGTGATGATGCAGGCTGGCATTTTTACAGTCAGAGAAATACAGATAACAGCATCACTTTTGCTGTTAACGGGCAGGTATCACCATCTAACTATAGTAATTTTGATTCACGCTATGTCCGGGATATCCGGCTTGGTGGTGCTGCCACATACAAACCTGCGAACAATGGCATGACATGGACACATCAGGCACCGTCCGGGTGTGTATATTCCGGCATTATTGTTCAGGATACCGGCTCAAACTCTGCCGATAACATTGGTGGCGTATATTACAGACCGGTGCAGAAATACATTAACGGGACATGGTATAACGTGGCACAGGTATAATTTATGCAGCATTTGATAAATATAACCGCGGGTAATCCAAAAACGGTTGAACAATATCAATTGACAAAGGACTTTGATGTTGTCTGGTTTTTTACAGAAGATGGTAAGAACTGGTACGAAGAACAAAAGTATTTTGCTGATGACACGATAAAAATAGCGTACGACAAGGATAATATTATCCGCTATGTGGAAAAAGATGTGACAGCTATCAGACCAGATGGATTAAGTGTGGTTGAAGTGGCGGATATTACTGCTAACCGACGGGCGGACATTTCAGGGAACTGGATGTTTAAGGACGGCAAAGTGATTAAACGCATTTATACGGCAGAGGAATTGCAGCAGCAGGCAGAAATTCGGAAAGCCAGACTTCTTGCAGATGCTGAATCCGTGATTTTGCCGCTGGAGCGCGCTGTCAGGCTGAATATGGCAACAGAGGAGGAGCGCAGCCGACTGGAAACATGGGAACGCTACAGCGTTCTGGTCAGTCGTGTGGATCTTGCAAATCCTGAATGGCCGGAAATACCGCAATAAATTGTATAAGCTCTGATGTGAGTTTATACATCTATGGCACAGAGTAAAAACTAATCTGACAGTTCGCTCTGTGCCAAAAGCAGAATTTACCCCTTACGATTATACACCATGTAAAAAACGGTTGTTTCTTCGTCGCTCTCCCTCGCTGCTAACTTCATTAAAAAATCCTCTGCTAACATCATCAGAAATATCAATAATGTGTTTTAACGCAGAAAGGGTCTTAAATTGCTTGCTCGTTAAGGCTGACTTATCAATCGCTAATTGCTCGTCATTTACATCTTTTAAGTAAGAAAAATACTTACCCAAAAAGCCTGCGATAACATCAGATAGTTGGACAGCCTCTGAGTTGTGGGATTTAACGAATTCATGATTCTGTATTGGTATGCCATTTTCAGTTAACGGGAAGTTTTTAACTTCATCTTGAATGCTATTTTCTTCATCAAATATGTGAATGGAATTTTTAAATAGATACAAGTTTCTTAAATAAAATACCATAAAGCTATCGATCAGTTTTCGACCATGAAATCCCGATATGAACGGTAGTTCTTCGATTTTTAGAGATTCTTTAACCAAATTTTTGAGTGCGTGTGCTCGAAAATCTGGTAGCATACAACTGTGCATGCATGTAAAATCGATAAGCCAGAGGCAAAACTCATAAACTTTTTCTTCTGGAATATCGGGGTAGTTAAATTTATGTAGAGCATTCAGGAAAACATCGGAATTGCTATTGGCAAGCTCATAAAAATCGCTCTTAAGTGACATGTGGTTCATGATATAAAAAGGATTATGTAGCTCTCCAATAATAGAATCAATAATGTCAATAATAGACCAGTATGTGATATTAAGATTAAAATAATGGATGTGGAAATTGTTTTCAATAAGCCAGTTTAGAATAATTAAAAGCTTATCAGATTTAAGCATGTCCAAAAAACTACCCTTGGCAATATGACTGAGTTTTAACTCGCGGGCACTTTTTTGAAGATTAAGTTTTTTAAATAGGGTTGAATAATCGCTGTCAGTGCTTAACCCTTTGTGTAGTATTCCTGCAAGGATGAAATTATCCGCCTTTACAACATTAAAACCAGAATCTTTTAAATATAGTTTTCGAATATTATTCGTTTCATCATAATAAAACGTATAGACTTCGTCAGTATTTTGAAGACCATTATACTTGATAAGTAACTCTCTAAGTTCAATGACATCCATTTTATTCCCCTAATGCAATTCTCAAACTAAGATCAATTTCAGTAATTATCATATAAAGTTAGCCTAACAAACATATTAATGAATGTCTGCTATTCGCTCAAAGCAGACTGTCAGATTTGATAGCGTTTTGGCTATGTAAATTGTCAGTCGGAAAATGAGTGTGTACAAATCAGGACAGGCGGGCAGATTGCCCGCCTTTTCTTTATCTGTTGTTTCATCCACTGACCAGCCAGGTCAAATAGCGTCTCATGCTCTGCCCAACAGAAAATAGTTGCACCCATTAACCACGGAGTTAAACGGATGAGTGACTATCATCACGGCGCGCAGGTGCTGGAGATTAACGACGGCACCCGCGTCATTTCCACCGTATCCACGGCCATTGTCGGCATGGTCTGCACGGCCAGCGATGCGGATGCGGAAACCTTCCCCCTCAATAAACCGGTGCTGATTACCAATGTGCAGAGCGCAATTGCAAAGGCCGGTAAAAAAGGCACGCTGGCGGCATCGTTGCAGGCCATCGCCGACCAGTCAAAACCGGTCACCGTTGTCGTGCGTGTGGAAGACGGCACCGGCGACGACGAGGAAACGAAACTCGCGCAGACCGTTTCCAATATCATCGGCACCACCGACGAAAACGGTCAGTACACCGGACTGAAAGCCCTGCTGGCGGCGGAGTCGGTAACCGGTGTTAAACCGCGTATTCTCGGTGTGCCGGGACTGGATACCAAAGAGGTGGCTGTTGCACTGGCATCCGTCTGTCAGAAGCTGCGCGCTTTCGGATATATCAGCGCATGGGGCTGTAAGACCATTTCCGAGGTGAAAGCCTACCGCCAGAATTTCAGCCAGCGTGAGTTGATGGTCATCTGGCCGGATTTCCTCGCATGGGATACGGTCACCAGTACCACCGCCACCGCGTATGCCACCGCCCGTGCGCTGGGTCTGCGCGCTAAAATCGACCAGGAGCAGGGCTGGCATAAAACACTGTCCAACGTTGGGGTGAACGGTGTTACCGGCATCAGCGCCTCTGTATTCTGGGATTTGCAGGAGTCCGGCACCGATGCTGACCTGCTTAATGAGTCAGGCGTCACTACGCTGATTCGCCGCGACGGTTTCCGCTTCTGGGGTAACCGTACCTGCTCTGATGACCCGCTGTTCCTCTTTGAAAACTACACCCGCACCGCGCAGGTGCTGGCCGACACGATGGCTGAGGCGCACATGTGGGCGGTGGACAAGCCCATCACCGCAACGCTGATTCGCGACATCGTTGACGGCATCAATGCCAAATTCCGTGAGCTGAAAACAAACGGCTATATCGTGGATGCGACCTGCTGGTTCAGCGAAGAATCCAACGATGCGGAAACCCTCAAGGCCGGAAAACTGTATATCGACTACGACTATACACCGGTGCCTCCTCTCGAAAACCTGACCCTGCGCCAGCGTATTACCGATAAATACCTGGCAAATCTGGTCACCTCGGTTAACAGCAATTAAGGAGCCTGACCGATGGCAATGCCGCGCAAACTCAAGTTAATGAACGTCTTTCTGAACGGCTACAGCTATCAGGGCGTTGCAAAGTCCGTCACGCTGCCAAAACTGACCCGTAAGCTAGAAAACTATCGCGGTGCGGGGATGAACGGCAGCGCACCGGTAGACCTCGGCCTTGATGACGATGCGCTGTCAATGGAGTGGTCGCTCGGGGGCTTCCCGGATTCGGTTATCTGGGAGCTTTACGCCGCAACCGGTGTGGATGCCGTGCCGATTCGTTTTGCAGGCTCTTACCAGCGCGACGATACCGGCGAAACGGTGGCCGTCGAAGTGGTCATGCGTGGACGTCAGAAAGAAATCGACACCGGCGAGGGTAAACAGGGAGAAGACACTGAGTCGAAAATCTCCGTGGTCTGCACCTATTTCCGGCTGACGATGGACGGTAAGGAGCTGGTCGAAATTGACACCATCAACATGATTGAGAAGGTGAACGGCGTCGACCGGCTGGAGCAACACCGCCGCAATATCGGCCTGTGATTTTCATCCGGTCAGCCAGGCTGACCGGTTAACCCCCGATTAAGAAGTGAGAAAACCATGAACAAAGAAAATGTGATTACCCTGGACAATCCGGTCAAGCGTGGTGAGCAGGTCATCGAACAGGTCACGCTGATGAAACCCAGTGCCGGGACGCTGCGCGGTGTCAGTCTGGCTGCGGTCGCGAACTCCGAAGTCGATGCACTGATTAAGGTGCTGCCGCGCATGACGGCACCGATGCTGACCGAGCAGGAAGTCGCCGCGCTGGAACTGCCTGACCTTGTGGCGCTGGCCGGTAAGGTGGTCGGTTTTTTGTCGCCGAACTCGGTGCAGTGACGTTTCCGAAAAATCTCTCGGTCGATGACCTGATGGCGGATGTGGCAGTGATATTTCACTGGCCGCCATCAGAACTGTATCCCATGAGCCTGACCGAACTCATCACATGGCGCGAAAAGGCGCTCCGGCGAAGCGGAAACACGAATGAGTAACAATGTAAAATTACAGGTATTGCTCAGGGCTGTTGACCAGGCATCCCGCCCGTTTAAATCCATCCGCACAGCGAGCAAGTCGCTGTCGGGGGATATCCGGGAAACACAAAAATCACTGCGCGAGCTGAACGGTCACGCATCCCGTATTGAGGGATTCCGCAAGACCAGTGCACAGCTCGCCGTGACTGGTCATGCACTTGAAAAGGCACGGCAGGAGGCCGAAGCCCTTGCCACGCAGTTTAAAAATACCGAACGTCCGACCCGTGCTCAGGCGAAAGTGCTGGAATCCGCAAAGCGTGCGGCGGAGGACTTACAGGCGAAATATAACCGCCTGACAGATTCCGTTAAACGCCAGCAGCGGGAACTGGCCGCTGTGGGAATTAATACCCGCAATCTTGCACATGATGAGCAGGGACTGAAAAACCGTATCAGTGAAACCACCGCACAGCTTAACCGGCAGCGTGACGCGCTGGCGCGTGTCAGTGCGCAACAGGCAAAACTTAATGCAGTAAAACAGCGTTATCAGGCCGGAAAGGAACTGGCCGGAAATATGGCCTCAGTGGGCGCTGCCGGTGTGGGGATTGCTGCTGCGGGAACGATGGCCGGAGTTAAGTTGCTGATGCCCGGTTATGAGTTTGCGCAGAAAAACTCAGAATTGCAGGCTGTGCTCGGTGTGGCAAAAGACTCCGCCGAAATGACCGCACTCCGCAAACAGGCGCGCCAGCTCGGCGACAACACCGCCGCCTCAGCGGATGATGCGGCTGGTGCGCAGATTATCATTGCGAAAGCGGGTGGAGATGCTGCGGCTATTCAGGCGGCAACGCCGGTCACGCTGAATATGGCACTGGCGAATCAGCGGTCGATGGAAGAAAACGCGCAACTGTTGCTGGGGACTAAGGCATCCTTTCAACTGTCAAATGATGATGTCAGCCATGTGGGCGACGTGTTGTCGGCAACGATGAATAAGTCGGCGGCTGATTTTCAGGGACTCAGTGATGCACTGACTTACCTCGGGCCGGTTGCGAGGACGGCAGGTGTAAGTCTTGAGCAGGCAGCAGCCATGACAGGTGTGCTGCATGACAATAACATCAGGGGGTCAATGGCGGGGACGGGTAGCAGTGCCGTTGTCACCCGATTACAGGCACCGACTGGAAAAGCATGGGATGCACTCAAAGAGCTTGGCGTGAAAACCTCGGACAAAAAGGGAAATATGCGTCCGTTATTCACCATTCTGAAAGAGATTCAGGCCAGCTTTGATAAACACAAGCTGGGAACGTCTCAGAAGGGGGAATACCTTAAAACCATTTTTGGTGAGGAAGCCCTGAAATCAGCGAACGTTTTACTGGCAGCGGCAGCAAGCGGAAAACTGGATAAGCTGACCGCCACGCTGAAAGCCTCGGACGGTAAAACGGAAGAGCTGGTTAAAATCATGCAGGATAACCTCGGCGGTGACTTTAAGGAGTTTCAGTCCGCTTATGAGGCGGTGGGGACTGACCTGTTTGACCAGCAGGAAGGCGCGCTGCGTAAGCTCACGCAGACAGCCACAAAGTATGTGTTAAAACTCGACGGCTGGATCCAGAAAAACAAATCACTGGCGTCAACCATCGGCATCATTGCCGGTGGCGCGCTGGCGCTTACTGGCATCATCGGTGCCATTGGCCTTGTAGCCTGGCCGGTTATCACCGGCATCAATGCCATCATCGCGGCAGCAGGCGCAATGGGGGCAATCTTCACGACGGTTGGCAGTGCCGTTATGACGGCCATCGGGGCGATTAGCTGGCCGGTTGTGGCTGTGGTGGCCGCCATTGTCGCCGGGGCGTTGCTTATCCGTAAATACTGGGAGCCTGTCAGCGCATTCTTTGGCGGTGTGGTGGAAGGGCTGAAAGCGGCATTTGCGCCGGTGGGGGAACTGTTCACGCCACTTAAGCCGGTGTTTGACTGGCTGGGCGAAAAGTTACAGGCCGCGTGGCAGTGGTTTAAAAACCTGATTGCCCCGGTTAAAGCCACACAGGACACCCTGAACCGTTGCCGTGACACGGGCGTCATGTTCGGGCAGGCACTGGCTGACGCGTTGATGCTGCCGCTTAATGCGTTCAACAAACTGCGCAGTGGTATTGACTGGGTACTGGAAAAACTCGGTGTTATCAACAAAGAGTCAGACACACTTGACCAGACCGCCGCAAGGACTAATGCCGCCACGTATGGCACCGGTGGTTATATTCCGGCGACCAGCTCTTATGCAGGCTATCAGGCTTATCAGCCGGTCACGGCACCGGCTGGCCGCTCTTATGTGGACCAGAGTAAAAACGAATATCACATCAGCCTGACGGGCGGTACTGCGCCGGAGACACAGCTTGACCGCCAGTTACAGGATGCGCTCGAAAAATACGAGCGGGATAAACGTGCGCGCGCCCGTGCCAGCATGATGCATGACGGTTAAGGAGGTGACGAAAAATGATGCTCGCGTTAGGTATGTTTGTTTTTATGCGCCAGACGCTGCCACACCAGACCATGCAGCGTGAATCAGATTATCGCTGGCCGTCAAATTCCCGTATCGGTAAACGGGATGCCTACCAGTTTCTCGGTGTGGGTGAGGAAAACATCACGCTTGCCGGTGTGCTTTATCCTGAACTGACCGGCGGAAAGCTGACGATGACCACGCTCAGGCTGATGGCAGAGGAAGGCCGGGCGTGGCCGTTGCTGGATGGCACAGGCATGATTTACGGCATGTATGTCATCAGCAGGGTGAGTGAAACAGGGAGTATTTTCTTTGCAGACGGCACACCCCGGAAAATTGATTTTACGCTGTCACTTACCCGCGTTGATGAATCACTGGCCGCGCTTTATGGCGATATCGGTAAACAGGCGGAATCGCTCATCGGTAAGGCGGGCAGTATGGCAACTAAATTCACGGGTATGACGGGGGCGGGATAATGCTGGATACGCTGACATTTGATGCAGGCAGTACGCTGACGCCGGATTACATGCTGATGCTCGACAGCAGGGATATTACCGG
>SKDZ01000315.1_pt1 | contig 27877 bp, 32 predicted proteins | sample 4826551 | NCBI WGS metagenome assembly SKDZ01 (sample SAMN11008822, study PRJNA524170) | human gut metagenome | biome: Human fecal sample; material: Feces; isolation source: fecal sample from pouch patient p12, p15 | host: Homo sapiens | place: Israel: Tel-Aviv | collected 2016-02-02 | reverse complement strand
TCTTGTTTTAACTTAGGTGAATAATAGTTATTTTTTCCTTTTTTGACAATTTCAATCCCATAACGATTGATTAACCGAATCATGTATGTCAGATTAGATCGATTGATATGGAATTGTTGTGATAGATGGGCAATAGAATGCCCTTCTTGTCTTAATTCATAAATTTGAATTTTATCTTCGTAACTCAATTTCATACAAAAACACCCCAAAAGTTAGATTTTTTCTGTCCAACTTTTGGGGTGCAGTTCACTTTTGACGCACTTCTTTTTTCTTTTGGTTGACAAACGAGGCTTAACTCCCACTTCTTGCTGATTTGCGACGTTTAAACAGCACATACCCTAAAATCTGACCCAGACACACAATCGCGTAGCAAAGTGCCCAAACAAAGAAGGTTTCCCATTTCATTGCCGTGGTCTGATAAATCCCTTCGTGGTTAATCGAGCGAACAAATATCAGTAAACTGACATCTAAAAAAACAAACAAAATGGCCAAGTTAAACCAGATGATAAAGCGCTTCTGCCAGTTTTTCATAAGTTACTCCTACAAACAATCTATTATTTACGCTTAGCGACATTGTAGCGGAGAAAGCTTAAGAAAAAATTAAAAAAATCATTAAAAAGCCTCTAGGACCTTCTTTCTGCTAGGAGAAGAATAACTAGGAGCTTTGTTTGTTTATTTATCCGTGTCACGAAGATAGTCAATGGCTTCTTGAACCGTTGTGATAGGGACGATTTTCATATCTGTATCGATGCTTTTGGCAGCCTCAACCGCTTCTTCATAGTTGGTCTTAGCATCGGGGTCTTGCTTCAAGGTTTCCTCATCTACCGGGTTATTTGGCACGAAGAAAATATCCGCACCTGATTTTGCCGCAGAGATAACCTTAAGAGCCGCTCCACCGATGTCGCCCACAGAACCATCACTTTCAATGGTTCCTGTTCCAGCAATCTTGCGCCCTTTACGAAGGTTTTCTTGGGTCAATTGGTCGTAAATATCAAGGGTGAACATCAAACCAGCACTTGGACCGCCGACACCACTGGTGTGAAAGTCAACAGGAATGTCTGACGATACTTTGGTATGGTCCACCAAACCAATACCAATTCCATTTTTACCATTTGACAATTCAATGATTTTACCCGTTGCTTCTTTGGCCTTGCCGTCTGAAGTGTATTGAACCGTTACTTCAGAACCCAAATCCAAATCAGCCACATAAGCCATCAGCTCTGCCGAACTGTTAAAGGTCTGACCGTTAATGCCAGTTACAGTATCGGCGATGTTTAAAATGCCCTTGAAGGTTGAATTATCGCTGACGTTTAGGACATAAACCCCTTCATAATCAAGAGTAACAGGTTGGCCAGCCAAAGTCAGTGCTTCATAAGTAGCTGTATTTTGTGAGGTCTGCATATAATAATCATTGATACGCAGGTAATCCTCATTACTGTAACCACCTGTGGTTTCCTTAGCTGTGGAAATCTCGGTATGCGGGGTCAACCAAGCATAAACCAGCTGGGCCAAGGTCGCCTGACTGACCGATACCGCTACAAAATTGTAAGACCCTTCTTCGTCATCCTCTTTATTATTAACCGTCAGAACACTGCGCACATCATAGGCACCACCAGGCATTTCGATATAGTAATTCAGCGGGTAAAAGAAGCTAAACAAGAGAAAAAGAACTCCCACAACGCCTACAATCCACCACTTAAAACGCTTCAAAAAATGATCGACTTTGCCGAGTGTCTTCTTAAAGCCATTGTTTTTTGTCATTAATTTCCTCCACTTTTGTCATCACACTTTTTGGCACAAAATCAGCAATATCTGCTTGAAAAGCAATCAATTCACGAATGCGGCTCGACGAAATGTGTTGCCACTGAGGCGCTGTCAGCAAAAAGACACTCTCAATCTCTGCTGCCAAATGGTGATTGTAAAAGGCCAAATCTGCCTCGTATTCCAAATCTTTAGCATTTCGAATACCACGCACCAAGTAGCCAACACCCAAACGCTTGGCAATAGCTACCGCCAAGGAATCGTGCGCCATAATCACCGTCACATTGGGAAAAGCCGCCAAAGCTTCTTCTAGCATTTGCTTGCGTTCTTCCACGCTAAAAAAGCCTTTTTTATCACGATTGTAAAAAATGCCCACATACAGCTTATCAAACAAGCGACTTGCACGCGCAATGATATCCAAATGCCCATTTGTCACAGGGTCAAAAGAACCCATCATTAAACCAATTTTAGCCATATGCTTTCCTTTCCAATAGCTCTTATCTCACGTAAACCGTGACCTTGCTAATACCGTAGGTCTTTTGCTTCCAAATACCAAAATGAGAAATCTCCTCAGGCAAATCCACCGCCTTATCGGACTCACAGACAATCATGACCTCCTCAGACAAAAGCCCAGCATCCTCCAAATCCGTGATGTTTTTGATAATCTCTTCCTTGGCATAAGGCGGGTCTAAAAGCACCAAATCAAACGGACCTTTGAGCACACCAATTGCTTTATTGGCATCCATTTTCAACAAATGAAACTGGTTTTGGGCCTTGGTCATCTTGATATTTTCCGTAATAATAGCCTGCGCTTGACGGTTGCGTTCCACCAAGACCGCCTCGTCCATACCGCGCGAAATAGCCTCAATAGCTAGACTGCCACTTCCCGAAAACAAATCCAAAACCCGTCCTCCATCAAAGTAAGGACCAATCATATTAAAAATGGCTCCCTTGACCTTGTCCGTCGTTGGGCGCGTGATTTTTCCATCTAGCGTCTTTAAAGGACGCCCTCCAAATGTTCCTGCTACAACTCTCATGACACCTATTATAGCAAAAAACAGGGCAATTGCCTTAAAAAACGATAAACTCTAAACGCTATTGACACAATTTTTTAGGATTGATATAATCTGATGAAAAGAATATTATTTTTGGAGGAATGATATATGAAAAAGACGGTCAAACTTGCCGTGCTCTTCATGGCAGCTGCCCTTATGGGAATGACTCCAGATCAAGGATTTTTGCCATCATCAAGTGACAATACAGCAATTGTCTTGGCAGATAGTCACACATCAACAACAAAAGCCAGCACTAAAACAAAAATAAAGAAATCAACTAAAAACAAGAAACTTAACCGAGCTAAAAAAACAGTTAAACAACTAGAAGATGACCAAACCAGAAGCAATTTAGCATACGCTAAAGCAACCGTTGATAATCTTCCTGATTCAACTCAGAAAGAAGCCTTAAACCAACGCATTAATCTTGTCGAACAAAACATCGTCAATGAAGAAGCTAAGACAGCCGTTAAAAACTTAGAAGATAACCACAATCGCGATAACTTGCAAGCTGCAAGAAATCAAGTGAATTTGGTATCTGACGAGGAAACAAAAGCTGACCTTAACAACCGCACGAATTTGGTAGAACAGGCCATTCTCATCACAGAAGCCGATGATGCGGTCAAATACTTAGAAGACAATCAAAGTCGCGACAATATTGCAAATGCCACAGATAAAACCAACTTGGTTAACGACAAGGGCACAAAAGCAAGCCTACAAAATCGTATCACCCTTGTTGAAAATGCCATTTCTACAAAAGAATTAACCGAACAACAAGCGCAGGCTCAAGCTCAAGCACAAGCTCAGGCTCCTGCTGCCCAACAAGATGATACCACACAAGTTTATATCACTCGAACTGGAAAACGTTACCACTTCAGCCCTGGTTGTCCTGGTTTAAATAATGCTAAAAGCACCACACAAGTTACTCTATCTGACGCAGAAGCTCGAGGCTTAACGAAATGCCAACGTGAATAACATAAAAAGTTGTTAGAAGATTTTCTAACAACTTTTTTGTTTGCATCTTATTCTTCCTGTTAGAGAATGTTTTCGTAAGTATTACGCACTTCTTTTGGCCATACACTTGATTGGACTTCTCCAATGTGTTTTTTACGGAGCAAGAACATTGCTAGGCGTGATTGTCCGATACCACCACCGATAGTGAGTGGGAATAGACCGTTTAAGAGGGCGCGGTGCCACTCTAATTCTAAGCGGTCTTCGTCACCAGTAATTTTGACTTGGCGTTTTAGGGCTTCTTCGTCCACACGAATACCCATTGATGACAATTCCAAGGCAGAGTTCATGGTTTCATTCCAAACAATGATATCCCCATTCAAACCGTGGTAACCATTTTCTGATTCAGAAGTCCAATCATCGTAGTCTGGGGCACGACCGTCATGAGGTTTTCCGTCTGGTAAAACACCCCCGATACCAATAAGGAAAATCGCACCGTATTCTTTAGCGGCAGCATTTTCACGCTCTTTTGGTGTTAAATCAGGGTAACGCTCCACCAATTCTTCTGTGTGGATAAACGTAATGGTTTTTGGCAAAACCGCTTCAATATCAAAGCGTACTTCAACGGCTAATTCTGTCAATCGAATGGCTTTATAGACTTGCTCCACCGTTTCTTTCAAATAATCAATGTCACGGCGTCCATTTGGGATGACTTTTTCCCAGTCCCATTGGTCCACATAAATCGAATGAATAGGGTCCAGTTCGTCTTCGTCTGGTCTTAGAGCTTTCATATGAACAAAAAGCCCTTCCCCTTCATTGAAGCCAAAGCGTGCTAAGGTATGGCGTTTCCACTTCGCTAATGAATGAACCACTTCGTACTCAGCATCAGTGATTTCTTTCACATGGACAGATACGGGATTTTCAATACCATTCAAATTATCTTGCATTCCATCCCCGACCTGGCTAAGAATAGGTCCTTGCACTTCAACAATGCCAAGTTTATCGATCAAGTACTGAGTGAATGTATTCTTGACAAAAGAAATCTCCTGCTGTTGATGAATAAAGCTTTTCTTCATATGCTCCTCCTTAAAATCTTTTTCCCTAATAAACAAGCTCTCAAGTGCCATTCATTAGAATTGTCATACAACAATGGAGTTATTATACACCTATTTGTCTAAAAAAGAAATATTCTTTTGAAAATTTCTAAAATTTTTTAGTTTTAATGTTATATTATCTAACATATTTAGTTATATTCTCCCTAAAAAAGCAAAAAAAGCCGCTAGGACAAGCTTGTCCCACCAGCTTAATAGTTTGGAGATTCTTTTAGAAAATGGGCTTTTTACCGTCAAGCAAGCGGCTTGGTTTTGGTGGTGATTGGCATAGATGTAGCAACCACGAAGAGCAAAGAGCAAAGAGCAAGGTAATTCAACCAACGATGTAGAATCAAGGATTCCTGCTCATTGAGTAATATTGCGGACTAATGAGAACCCACATATTCCAAAGATTGAAAGACAAGACAGCTACCAAGACAAATACGATGTTAAGTTGCCAGCTAGCTCCAATACGTGTGCCACGTTTTTCCCAGAACAAACCTGGTACCACACAGATAATGACTTGTGTGAAAATCCAGAATTTAAATATTGATTCATCGTGCAATTCCACGCGCAAGAGATTGACACTGACAAAGAAAATCAAAACTTGCAAACAAGCATCAAAATAATAGCCTTTTGCAAAGTAGTGCCCTTGCCCCAAATCTCTTCTCTTTCATAGGTCACCGCACGCCACAAGCAATACAGCTCAAAAGCCACCCAAACGACTTCACCAAAGGTTCCAAGCAAGAAGAACCAAAAATGGTCATATCGCAAGTAGGCAGAAAGAAAGACCCAAATCCCCATAAAATCAGCAGCACAATAAAAAGTATGCATCCATAGCGGATAAGGTCCACTTTTTTTCACAATCAACGATTAAAAACGAGTACACACAAACTAAAAATCCCAAAATAAGATAATGATAATCATTGTCAAGGTTAGTGCAAAACGAGTTTCTCCAAGGGTCACGTCACAAAATCTTGCAAGGTCACATCAACCTTAGGATAATGGTCAAATATGAAAAAACGTGATGTCTCCTTTATTTTTCTTTATCAGTGAAGATTTTCTATCTAATCATTATAATGAACACAGATACCTATAATAGAATCAAAAGATGTGGATGACATCACCGTCACCGAACTTGCCAAGTTAGCCAATATCGACCGCAGAGGCTAGCTCGCAATTAGACGACATCCTCAACGCACAGGAAGAATTTGATTTTTTGCTCTTTTTTAGCGAGCTAAATCAAATCATGAAAAGCCACCTGAGTTTTTACCAAATCATCGCTCAGAAAAATGCCTATGCTTACTTGATTAAAGATTTTTCACGAATTTTTGAAAAAGGATTGAGCAAACACTACCTGAAAAACCATTCTAGCTTTGAAAACCGTCTTAAAATCAGGTATATGGTAAATGGTATTATGGGAGTCTATATTAACTGGCTGGCACGTCCTGAAAATATCTCTGAAAACGAATTGATTGTCATTCTCAGTGAAATGCTAGAACACAACCTTTGCATACTAATAGACAAATAACCTTGGTGACTAGCACCAAGGTTATTTGTCTTGTCAAAGCAGTTTAGATGACATGGTAACGTTTCAAAATTTTTTCGATGTCTGTGCCTTCGGTCTTTCTTAGGGCTTGTTTCAAGATGAATTTTTCAACGAAATTCAAGTCCAAATCTGTGATTGGTTTGCCATCACGCAAGGCAACGGTAGCACGCAACAAGTCACGCACATCGTAGGTACTACCCCATACTTCTGGCACCCCACGGTCAATGTCTAACAAAGTATAAACAGCTTCCATACCTGTACGGATAGAATATTCCGTGGTGAAAATGGTATCGCGTTCGGTTTCGGCAAATTGACCTAGGAAGGCAAAGTTGACAGCACCATCAGGCACAACGTTTGGACGGTCGCCTTTTTCACGTGGCATAAAGAAGGCAGTGATGTAAGGCATCATGCAAGGAACGGTTTTGGCACTGTTTGTCGCAAGGTCTTCAATCTCATCGACGGGAACACCCATGTGATAAAGCCATTCTTCACAGATTTCTTTACCTGTACAATCACGCATTGTTTTTTTAACAAAGTCACCTTCCTTGTCAGAGAAAAGAGCATACACCCAAACCACCAATTCGTTTTCCGGTTGTGAACGGAATTGTGGTTGACGGTTGACTGTCCAACTCAATAACCAATTAGAATCACGCGCCGTTACAATACCACCTGTCACAACTTTTCCTGAAAATGGGTCACGTTTACAAATCTTTTGAATATAAGCTGGAATCTTATCATCCAAGGTCGTCACAGTCGCACTCATCCAGTTGGATTGTTCGGGGTCATAACAGAATTTATCAGGGTGACCAAAGGAGTCATCTTGAGCAGCAATCTTACGCCACATATCCCAACCGCTACCTTCACGAATGGTCTTGTTGAAGCTTGCTGGGCTGTCTTGGCTACCATAACTTGAATTTTCCACACAACCACCATTTGTGATAAAGACTAAATCATCTTCTGTCAAATCAATGCAGTCTTCTTTACCGTCATGAATAATGTCAATGCATTTTGCAACTTTTTTGTCTTTTTGGCAATCAAATTCGACATTGACCACCTTCGTGTCGTAATGGAAGACCACGCCAAAGGAATTGAGGTAGCTGACCATTGGTAAAATCATGGATTCGTATTGGTTATAACGAGTGAAACGCAAGGCTGTAAAATCAGGCAAACCACTAATATGGTGAATGAAACGTTTGATATACAATTTCATTTCAAGGGCAGAATGCCAATTTTCAAAGGCAAACATGGTGCGCCAGTACAACCAAAAGTTAGAATCAAAGACTTCATCGTCAAAGACTTCGTTGATGCGTTTGTTGTACAAATCTTCATCAGGGGTGAAGAATAATTTCATGATTTCCATGGCTGCCTTATCAGATAAACCAAATTTCTTGTCAGTATGAGCATCTCGCCCTTGTTTTTCTGTCGCACGGCAGAGAGAATAGTTGGGGTCGGCTTTATTGAGCCAATAATATTCATCCAAGACACTCACGCCATCGGTTTCAATAGATGGAATAGAGCGGAACAAATCCCACATACACTCAAAATGATTATCCATTTCACGACCACCACGCATGACATAGCCAATATCAGCGTATTGATAGCCATCACAAGCCCCACCAGGAATGGGGTCTTTTTCTAAAATATGAATGTTTTTCCCTGGCATTTGCCCATCTCGCACGAGGAAACAAGCCGCAGACAAGGCTGCCAAACCAGAGCCAATCAAATAAGCAGACTTATGCTCAACGCCTTCTGGTTTCAAAGGGCGAGCAAATGCTTCGTAATTTCCGCTTGAATAATACATATTGATGACCTCCACTATTTTAATCGCTTTCATTCTAGGCCTTTACCCATACAAAGTCAATAAACAAATGCTTGGAAGTGATAAAAACTTTATCATTTTAGGGGTTTTGATAAGTTTTTGGACGCAAAGCCCCTCAAGGTCCCAATCAGTGGATCATGTATCAAGCTGGTCAATTGTACTATCAATTCTTGATAATCTGCCTTCATGTCTGACTTGACCCAGTCCAATAACGTACCAATCAAGGCATATTTGTAAAAATTCGTGACAAAAAGCCCTTCCTTGTCCTTCAGGCTAATGCCAGCAGTCGCCACGCTTTTTTCAATGAGTTGGCTCATCAAATGATGGATCACCAGATGCAAATAACGCTCAATCTGCTCACGGCTAACCGCGTGGTAAACACTCATGATAAAGAGCTCGTCTTTTTTAATCATCTCAAAAACGTGCTGCAAAGCCATCTCCCAACTCTCAGTGCTTGGTGCTGCTTGAAAAATAGCATTGGCATCCTCAACAAACGACCACTCCACCAAATCATAAATATCCTTGAAATGGTAGTAAAAAGTCATCCGACTAATCCCACACTCATCTGCCAAGTCTTGAATTGTAATCTTGCTCAAGGGCTTCTCCAGAAGCAGACGCTTCAGCGCCTCCTCCAAAGCCCGTTTGGTTACCTGTGTCATTTGCGCCCTCTCTTATCATTATCCCTACCATTATACCAAAAACATAAGCCCAACCAGATGGTCAGGCTTATGTTTACTTTTTAAGACTTTTGAATCATTTAGGATTTTAGTCCACGTAAATTTATCAAGGTAGCTTTTTTATACAAAACTTACCGTAGATTTTTGATAGTATTAACTGACTGATTAACATCAGTAAGATTTGAAGCAATTGTTGTATTCGTACGAGCAATGTCAGCAGTAAGAGCAATATGAGTCATTTCTAGAGCATTAGAGTACTCTAATAACTCAATCATACGGTCTTGATTAATAAGCTATTCTTCCTAAAAAATCCCATTTCTTACTCTACTTTTCTTCTTTATCAGTTGTTCGAATCTCTTTCTTTACTTCATCAATAGCAGATTTGACAATATTCTTTGATACTTTTGTTACTGAGTTAGCCACTTTTAAACTTTTTTGACCTAACTCTTTGAAATCTTCAGAGTTAAATTCTATTTTTTCTTCTGTACCATCTTGCTTAGCTAAGAAAACATAAATTGCTATAAAAGCTGACGAAAGGAGTGTCAGGAAAAATCCAATCCCAAAAGAAGCTCCTAACCGAGTAAGTGACTCTTGGTTTGCCATAAAATCACCAATTGCAAAAATAAGTATCAAAACTGAAAGAATTAATAGTGCTAACTTGCGTTTTCGACCTAACGTTTCTGAACCTATCATTGATAACACTAAAATAACTAAAAACATCACTCCAAAACAATAACCATCGTTAAATATATCGTTAACAGCATCTAATGTATAAGAATTGTAAACAATCCAAGGCATAAAGATAGAAATAAAGCCAATAATAGATAAAGTTGCGACATAGATACGTTTATAGTTCATCATTATCTCCTTTAATCAACCTTGTAATAAAACGCACTTGGGTCTGTGTAATTATATTGTTGCCCAGTCCAAATACGATCTTTACTAACATCTGACACTTCATTTTCGAGGGTGTCTGTTACAAAGAATGTTCCTTGGGGTGCAAACTTAATCATATAGCTACCTGTTGGAGCAGCTGAAACACTAGTACTCAATATACCATTTTCAACAGTTGCATTATTAAATGGGTCTACAGTAAGATTGTCTCCTACAATGCCGTTTGCATTAAAAGTAAGGACACCTCCCTTAGTATTTTGCCATGTTCCAGCGATTGAACTGTAATCTTTATTTTGGATAGCATTAATATCCATTTGGGCATCAGCAGCATCAAAAGCAGATTGCCAAGTGAGAGTACTGTAATCCAATGTTTCAACATCTTGTAAGCCATCATCTGCTGTCTCTCCAATTTTATAATCTAACTCTTTGATAATATCCACACCTGTATTGTCAGATTTAAGCTGATAATCCGTTATAGTCCCCTCTCCATTAAATGAAGAGATGTCCATGTAAGATACTTGACCGTTTTTATAAATAGAAAATCCTTGACGAACACCGCCTACTGATGAAACATTAGATGACACTAGCTCTGTTGGAACACCATTCTCTAAATAGTAGAGTGCATAGGCAAAGCTGCCATTTCCAACAATCATTTCATCTGTTCCGTTCCCGTCAATGTCATAAAAAGTGTGCTTTCCGACACGATACTCATTTGGATATGAAGCGATAATATCTGCGTAAAGTTCTTCATCAGATTTTTGTGGTTCTTCCGATGAAGATGATTGCGTTTCTGTGCTTGATGAAGGCTTGGTTGATGAAGATGTTTGACTAGTCTTAGCTTTTGTACTGCTTGTACTTTTAACGTTATCCGTTTTTGTCCCACAAGCTGTTAATATGGCTGCACAAGATAATAGACCAATAATACACTTAAAGTTTTTCATGATATTCTTCTTTTTCATATAAAACAACTAACAAGCAACTAGGCTTGTTTGCTTCATTTTTAACAATCTTTTCTCCCTTTTAATTTTATTGCTCCAAACATTCCCATGGCAGTAATAGCTAATCCCATGAGCGTAAATGTTGCTGTATTGTCATCACCTGTATTTGGAAGTTCAGCAGTTGCTTGATAAGTTGGAACACCTCGGCGGTCAATCACTTTTTGTGTTTCTGCTTTTGTCACTACCTCATGATAAGCTGCTTGGCCATTAGTATCTGTTTGTGCAGATTCACTTGGTTTTGTATCTGTTGTTGGAGTTACAGGAGTTTCTGGTTTGTCTGGTGTTGTTGGTGTATTAGGCACAACAGGTTCATCTTTCTTAGAATCAACTTCTTTAATTTGTTCATCAAGTGAAGCAATTTCTGAAGTGAGTGTTGCAATGTCTTGTTCAATTGAGGCTTGTTTATCACGAGCTTCATTGAGTTCTACGCCCAGTTTACGAAGTAGATCTGGTGTATGCGCAAGTTGGCTATTAGGATCAAGATCTTCAATTTTACCATCATTTGATAGATATCTATTCATTTGGTTATCAAACCATTCTTGAAGACCTTTGATGTTTTCTCCTTGTTGAGCCACAGCCGCTTTAGCATCTGCAAGTTCTTGTTGTTTTTGAGCAAGTTCTTGTTCTTTAGCTTCTTTGGCTTTTTCAAGTTCAGATTTTTCATCAACAATAGGTGTTGTTGGTGTATCATCACATCACCTTTATCGTTGTTATTCAATTCGTCTTGAGCTTTTACAAGGGCATCATAACGAGCTTTTACTTCTTCGTATTTAGCTTGAGCGGCGTCACTTGTTTCTTTCAATGTCGCAAGTTTTGCAAGTTCTGTTTCAAGCTCAGCTTTTGCTGTTGCCAATTTTGCATCGGCTTCTGTTTTAGCGGCTGTTGCTTTACTCAAATTGTCTTTGCTGTTTTCAAGACGATTCAAGTAGTTGATAGCATCTTCCAATGATTGTTTAGCCGCAGTTACAGCATCAATTGCATCACTCAATGCTTGTTGTTTTTCTGTTGAAACGCTTTGAAGTTCATTCAATTTAGCGATTTCTTTAGCAAGCGCATCTTTAGCTTCTGTCCATGCAACAATTTTATCAGCCAAATCAGCTTTCGCTTGTTTCAAAGTTTCTTCTTTTTCAGCTTGACTTGCATGAATAGCATCAAGAGCTTTTTGTGCTGTTTCAACATTTGCTTTGGCTGTTGCAAGATCAGCTTGAGCTTTAGCCAAATTAGCTTTGGCAGTAGCTGTTTGTTCAGGAACAGCAACAGCGGCGTCATATTTAGCTTGAGCATTAGACAACGCTTGTTTTGCGTCAGCTAAACGTTGTTCTGCATCAGCTTTCTTAGTTTCAGCTTCTGTTTTAACAGCAGTTGCTTTAGCTTTTGTGTTTTCTGCTTCTTTCTTAGTTGCAGTTGCAGATGTGATAGCGTCTTGATATTTAGCGATTTGTTTAGCTTGCTCAGCTTTTGCTGTTTCTTCTGCTTGTTCGTAAGTTGTTACGTAATCAGCAGTATCATTTGCATCAGTATTTCCTGCGAGTGGAACACTAAATACAAAGTGAATTTGTGCGAAATCACCAAGACCTTTATAATTAGAGAAGAAGCTGTATGTTACACCCATTTGCGCTGTTTCTTCAAGAATAATTTCAGCGTGATGAAGTTCATCACTAGAAAATACCATGAGAGTAATAGCTTCATAAATGTCTTGTTTGATTTGAGCCATAGTCATATAACGACTGTCTGTGTTTGTTGATGCTATACATTCTGAACTATATGCAGAATTTGCGGCGGCTGCATCAGTTTTTAAAGCAGATTCATCATGACCTTTATTATCAAAAGCAAACCAGTTATCAGCTTCGTATTGTTTAGCAACTTGAGTAACAACATTGATAGAGTTTGTTGAAATAGTAACTGCTGGTTTACCAAGTTGTTTACGCAAATCATTAATTACTTGAGCCGCATATTCATTAATTTCTTTAAGTTGTTCTGATATTGGGTTTGAAATATCAACAGTTGTATTGCGGTCAGCTTCTGTTGTATTTGTTTGAACATTAAATGCGGGAATTTGATATGATTTGTTCAACTCCATTGTCGCCTTTTGGGCTTCTTCCATGGATGTATATCCGCCAGTACCATCCAAATCATAACCTTCAGGTAATGTTGGTTTTGGAGCTGTTGGTGTTGTTGCAGTATTTTTTTCAATTTCTTTGATTTTATCTGTGTTTTCAGAAATTGTTTTATCTGCTTCTGCGATTGTTTTATCAGCGTCAGCAATAGTGGCGTCGCTATCGGCAATTGTTTTACTTGCGTCTGCGATTTCTTGTGAAATAGCGCCTATATCTGTTTGAGTTGCTTTTTCTACATCAGCTTTTGCATCATCAATAGCCGCTTGACGATCACTATCTGCTTTTTTCTGTAGCGGCTTTATCAGCTGTTGCGTTGTTAACAATTTCTTGTTGAGAGTCAGTAGCGGCTTGTGCTGTGTCAGCATCAGCTTTAGCGGTATCGACCTCTTCTTTGACAGTATCAAGAGAATCAGATACTTGCGCTTGTGTTTCAACAGAAGCGTCATCAATTTCATCAGCGGTACATGAGTTGTTGATTTAACGCTAACACCAGCAAGTGCAACAGTAATAGCGGCAGATGTGAGTAATTGTTTGCGATTCATAGAATTTCGTTATCTCCTTACCATTTATCACTAACTACCCGTGGTGCTAGTTAAATTTAAGATACGAAAAAAGCCCAAATGGACTATACTGTAAGTGACAACTAAACAGGAGGTAGTCCAAATGAGCCATTTACAGTATACCGCTAAATCTCATCTTAGAAATTTTAAAACTAGGATTTTTCGGGATGAACAGGCTGATATTTCCTTTAATTCAGCTAAACAAATGTGGTTTTATGGTTTCAAGGTGCATATGTTGGTAAGCTTATCAGGTTACGTTGTGAACTACCTCGTGACACCTGCATCAACCCATGATAGTAAAGCCTGTGAGGAATTACTAGAAGATACCAATTTTCCTATTATTTTAGCGGATTTAGGCTATATTAGCCAATCATTGAAGCAACGATTAGCACAAAAATGATACCAGCTTTGGACACCGTTACGTCAAAACATGAGCGAAGCTAAACATCATAATAATTGGAAATTAATGGCTAAACGACGAACTATTGAAACGAGATTTTCGGTACTCTGTACAGAATTTGATATTCAAAGCCCCCTTGTTCGTAGCTTATGCGGACTGGAACTGTGGTTAGAAAGTATTATTTGGGTTTATAATTTGAGATTTTTCAACTAGCACCACGGGTAATCTTTATAATAATATATTATTAAACTAGGATTGTGATTTTATGGAGACGTTACTCAAAGATATCAGCAAACGTATTAAGAAATATCGCTTGAAATGCGGATATACTCAGCAAGAACTTGCGGAAAAAAGTGACTTAAGTCTGCCTTTTATCAACCTAATTGAAAATAATCATAGGAAAATGACGCTTGAAACCCTTATTAAGATTTTAAATGCTCTAGATGTTTCTTTGAGTACTTTTTTCCTTCCCTATTCTCACGAAGAAGATAATACAGTTGATGCTGAATTAACTAGTATGATAATTAAAATTCAACAATCACAAAATAAAAAGAAATTTATTCATATCATGAATGAAATAATTGATATGACTGACTTAGAAAACTATTAAAAAAAACACATTTGGTGTTTTTTTTTAATAGTTTGTTCGCTCGCTAATCTTATAAAAGACCTTGTCCGCGGGAATCTTGCTAAAGGATAGGTCGCCTGTGTTTCCAATAATCAAGCGGTCTTGTGAGGTGTCGGTCTTACCAGCAACTTGACCACGAGGGATAAGAAAGAGGGCGTTGTATTCATTACCTCCTTCAAGAGTTACTTCAAATGGATAGTAAAGATAATCGCCAACTTTTTGATAACTTGTCGTCAATGGTTGTGAGTTATCAACATCAAAACTGCCGATATATCGACCATTTGTAACATCCTCTAATAGGTCAGAATCGTAGTCAACAACTGCTATGCTAGAGCCATCAGACGCTTGATAGCTACCTAAAATGTAAATATAAGGAGTAGAATAGTTATAAGAAACAAGCCTTGAACAATTCTCATATTGGCTAACATCATCCGATATTTTGAATTGACAATAAGCATTTTCAGCAGGTGTCCCATTTTGCGTTCCAGCCATTCTATCTCGTGTGCTGTCAGTATTACCTACTTGCCAACCAGCTGGGTAAAGCAAGGGAACATAACCGCCAACACCCATAAAACCCGACGCTACTGACAATTTAATAACATCAACTTTTTCAGTTTTGGTCGAATTTCTAAAATAGATGACGCTTTGTATAGCCTCGCTAGCACCAATCAATTGCTCGACACCCCGTGTATTACCGTTGCTATCAACCTTTAAACGGTAACCATCGGGTAGAACTACCGTCACAATATCAGCTTGTTTAAAAGAACTACCGTCAGGATAATCCCACACACCAACGAGCGACGAATAGTCACCATTTAGTATGGCATCAACTGGGTCAACTGTTTCTTCTGTACTAGACTCACTAGACTCTCTAAATTCACTAGAGTTGCTAGACTCGTTAGATTCACTAGATTCGCTTGTTTCCTCTTCTTTTGAATGACTTGAATGCGTGGTCTCGCTGGTCTCATGGTTCACATGATCTTGCGACTGGTCAAACCAATTGTTTTGACTTTCCGCCAAACAAGCACTTAAACCAAGCAAAACCACGGTTGATAGTAAAACGAGCTTTTTCATCGTCATAACCTCCTAAACGATAGTGCTGCCTTCTTGCCGTACTTTTTGGGCAACATTTAACGAGTGGTATTCTAAACTCTGTTCCCTTTTTGTCTCAAAATCATAACTCGTATCCTATTTCATAAATGACAGTTATGAGACTATTATAACATCTTTTTTTGAAAGCGGATACACAGAAATAAAAAAAAGAAGAGGCTCAACATCATAGGCCTCTCCCTTGGAGATTATGAAAAAGAAAAGTTTTAGGATGATTATAGTATATAAAGACTTCCTTAAACAAACCTAAAAGTTTTCCTGAAAATATATATTTATTTCACCAATTTTTTCATATCTTCGATACGAGCAACGGTTGCGTCGTATTTGGCTTGGTAATCAGCTTGTTTGTCGCGTTCTTTTTGCACTACTTCTGGTTTGGCATTAGCGACAAATTTCTCATTGCCGAGTTTACGAGCGACCATGTCCAATTCTTTTTGCCATTTGGCAAGTTCTTTGTCCAAACGTGCCAATTCTTCTTCGACATTGAGCAAATCAGCTAGTGGCAAGAAGATTTCAGCACCTGTGATGACGCTTGACATGGCCAAGTCTGGTGCTTCGATATCTGATGCGATTTCCAATTTTTCTGGATTGGTGAAGCGTTTGATGTAGTTGACATTGTCATTAAAGAAAGCTTCCAATTCGCTGTCGCTTGTTTTGACAAGGATAGTGATTGGTTTGCTTGGTGCCACATTGACCTCACTACGAGCGTTACGCACTGCACGGATAAGGTCTTTCAAGCTTTCCACACCCTTGTGAGCTGCTTCGTTTTCAAAGGCTGGGTTCACCGTTGGGTAAGCAGCCGTTACGATAGAGCCTTCAGAGATTTGTTCAAAGATTTCTTCTGTCACAAATGGCATGATTGGGTGAAGCAAACGAAGAATCTTATCAAGCGTGTAAAGCAAAACAGAACGTGTGATGACTTTTTCAGCCTCATTGTCGCTGTAAAGCACTTCCTTGGTCAATTCCACATACCAATCCGCAAATTCATCCCAGATGAAGTTGTAAAGAATGTGACCAGCCACACCAAATTCAAATTTATCAAAGTTTTCAGTGACTTTGGCGATGGTTTCATTCAAATTGTGCAAAATCCAACGGTCAGTGACATTACCAGCCTCACCAGCTACCACTTTTGCGACGTTGTCGCTGGCTTGCTCAAGAGTCAAACCATCATTATTCATCAAGATGTAACGTGAAATGTTCCAGATTTTGTTGATGAAGTTCCAAGCAGCGTCCATTTTTTCATAAGAGAAACGAACGTCTTGGCCAGGGGCAGAACCATTTGACAAGAACCAACGAAGCGCATCTGCACCGTATTTTTCAATCACATCCATTGGGTCAATACCGTTACCGAGTGATTTAGACATTTTGCGACCTTGCTCGTCACGGATAAGACCGTGGATAAGCACATTTTCAAACGGACGGCGTCCTGTAAATTCCAATGATTGGAAAATCATGCGTGACACCCAGAAGAATATGATGTCATAACCCGTTACCAAGGTAGATGTTGGGAAGTAGCGTTTGAAATCTTCTGAGTCCGTATCAGGCCAACCCATTGTTGAAAATGGCCAAAGGGCAGAGCTAAACCAAGTATCTAGCACGTCCTCATCTTGTGTCCAGCCGTCGCCCTCAGGAGCTTCTTCGCCGACATACATCTCACCGTCTGCATTGTACCAAGCTGGGATTTGGTGTCCCCACCACAATTGACGTGAGATCACCCAGTCATGCACATTTTCCATCCATTGAAGGAAGGTATCGTTGAAACGTGGTGGGTAGAATTTCACTTCGTCGTCTGTGTCTTGGTTGGCAATGGCATTCTTAGCCAATTGGTCCATTTTAACGAACCATTGTGTTGACAAACGTGGTTCAACTGGCACACCTGTACGTTCTGAGTGACCCACGCTATGAACCATTTTTTCGATGTTGACGAGCGCACCGATTTCGTCCAATTTTTTCACGACAGCTTTACGAGCTTCAAAGCGGTCCATACCAGCAAATTCACCTGCAAGTTCATTCATAGTACCATCATCGTTCATGACATTGACTTGTGGCAAATCATGGCGTTGACCAACCAAGAAGTCATTCGGATCGTGAGCTGGAGTGATTTTAACCACACCAGTACCAAATTCTGGGTCAGCGTGTTCGTCACCAACGATTGGAATTGGCTTGTTTACGATTGGAAGGATTACATTTTGACCAATCAAATCTTTGTAACGGTCGTCATTTGGATTGACCGCCACGGCAACGTCACCAAACATGGTTTCAGGACGAGTCGTTGCCACTTCAAGGGCACGTGAACCATCTTCCAACATATAGTTCATGTGGTAGAAAGCCCCTTCCACATCCTTGTGAATAACCTCGATATCAGAAAGTGCTGTGCGTGCTTTTGGATCCCAGTTGATAATAAATTCCCCACGGTAAATCCAACCTTTTTTGTACAATTCAACAAAGACCTTACGCACCGCTTTTGACAAGCCTTCATCAAGGGTGAAACGTTCACGAGAATAATCCACAGAAATCCCCATCTTACCCCATTGTTCCTTGATTGTTGTCGCGTATTCGTCCTTCCATTCCCAAACTTTGTCTAGGAATTTTTCACGACCAAGATCGTAACGTGAAATGCCTTCTTCAGCAAGACGGGCTTCAACTTTTGCTTGTGTCGCAATCCCAGCGTGGTCCATACCAGGAAGCCATAAAGTATCAAAACCTTGCATACGTTTTTGACGAATAATAATATCTTGCAAAGTCGTATCCCAAGCGTGACCAAGGTGAAGTTTACCAGTCACATTTGGTGGTGGAATAACGATAGAATAGGGATGAGCTTTCTTATCGCCAGAAGGCTTGAAAACATCCTCATCTAACCATTTTTGATAACGCCCAGCCTCAACCTCAGCTGGGTTATATTTGGGTGAAAGTTCTTTTGACATAATGTGTCCTTTCTACTTTTTTTCAATATCATTTAATTTTTGTAAAATAAGCTGTGCTGATTCACGAGCAGATAACTCTGTATTATTGATTTTATAATAATACTTAAGAAATTCGGGTGACTTCTCTGGATTAAACTGAGCAAAAGTCATCGTTGATAAAATATCCTTTTCAGACCATTCCAAATCACGTTTTACTGGTTTACACTGCAAACGATGTTCGGTGCGATTGCGCCGAAGCCGTTCTGTTAAATCCGTTTCAAGTTCGACAAACAAAACCTCTCTCTTAAACGAGTGAAAAACATCTTGAATTTGTCTCAAAAACGCAATGTCATTTGAATCATTAAAATCAATCACAACAGTAAAAATAAGAGGTTGATTGCTCTGAGCAAAAGCTTCGAAAAAATTTAGTCTAATTTTCCGAATGAGTTCAGCAGATATAGGTCCATATTCCATAAAACAGCTAACAAAATCAATGCTATCGTGATTATGAAACAAAGTCATATCAGTCATCTTTTCAATTTCTTGACCAATCGTCATCTTACCTGAAGCTTGTGCACCAATAATAACAAGATTCATCATCTCCCCTCCCACTCACTTTTCAGCAATCCATAGCGCAATAGGTTACAACGTTTTCCTTGTGCGTCTTTGCGGTCACGGATTCGAGCTTCGAGGGTGAAACCTAGTTTTTCAGCAATACGTTGGCTTGCTTTGTTGTAACCATAACATTCAATTTCAATTTTGTGAAGATTGAGTAGGGTAAATCCAACTTCCAACAACGCACGCGCAGCCTCTGTCATCAGCCCTTGCCCCCAATAATCTGGATGAAGAAGATAGCCCATCTCCAGCACATCATCTGCATGGCGATGATTGAAATCAACTGAACCAATGACTGTGTTTGTCCCTTTTAGGCAAATCCCATAACCAGACGGAATCTTTTGCTCCTCCCAGCGTTTTGGTAAGATATGCTCAAGATAATAGGCCTCCTCTTCCACCGTTTTCACAGGTGGGAAGCCTGCTCGCCAAGTCACTTCTGGCAAACTTGCATAAGCAAACACGTCCTTGGCATCTATGACCAAACGCTGTCGCAAATAAAGCCGCTCCGTTTCTACATCAGGCAGTTTCTCACCTTTTATGTGACCTAGAATGTTTATCATAATATCCCCTTTTCCCAATAAAAAACCGCCCCTGCCATACGACAGGGACGAACTTTTTATAAATCCGCGGTACCACCCACATTCGAGTGACTGGCACTCGCAACTTGTTTATTCAATTACACCCTTTCAGCAACCAGCCTTAACATTTGTACGGATTTCTCAACCACACCGCTCTCTGTGACAAATGGTCCTTAAGACACCTCTGAATGGTTTTATTTTATCAGATTTAGTCCGCTAACGCAATGCTTAGGCCTTAAAGGAAACACCATTTTCTTTTAACTTATTAACCGTCGCTGGACCAATCCCTTTAAAGGCCAAAACCTCTTTTTCACTAAACTTTTCAAAATCCAAGACTGATTGAATGCCTTCATTGTACAGCGTTTCAATCAATTTTGGTCGAATGCCTTCTACGGCAGAAATTGCTGAAAATTCTTCCAAACTAAGAGTTGCTTTTGAAACTAGTTTACTGGCCGCCTCAAGCGTTGATGCGGCTGCTGTTTTTAGCATTCCCGCACGCTTTAATTTCAACATATACTCTTTTTTTCGATTCTTTTTCTTTGCCATTATTAATAATTTCTCTCTCCTAAAAGATTATCTGGTAAATCATGGAAACCTTTGCCGGCTTTATAATTCGCAAATTTTCCTTGGATAAATTTGTAAGCGTCCAACTTACTTTCATAACGAATATAAGCATCCGCAGCACGCTCATCCTTGTCCTCTTCTACAATCTTGCGGCTTGCATCCATAGCCATTTCATTGATTGTGATTTGTGAATCTACCCAAGCTTCAAAGTCTTTTAAAAATTCTTGTTCGTAAGTCATAACTCCACCTCGTCTGATTTCCTAGCACATATTATATCAAAAGCATCGCAAAAAGAGAAGTTTGTAAGGGATTTCCATGCTATTTTGACATGAAAGAAGAACCATTTTCAGAAATCTATCTGTCCTTTTCATTTTTTAGGACAAGAAAGTTTCCCAGTATATCACAAAAATAATATTTTTCAACCCTTGCAAAACACAAAATATAGTGTTAACATTTTAACCATTCACAATATATTGTGTTTTTTGATATGCAGTTCCCACAAGAAATTGATTTTCTTGCGACTACATAGATGATTCTAACAGAAAGGAGCCAGCCATGACCAAAACCTAGCCCAGCCTGAGTGCTTAATTGTCAAACCAGTCCTAGATTTAGGACAACACAATCCTTTATTGATCAATAAAAAACGTTTTGGAGGTGCATTACCATCGTGATTATTCTAGCAGGAATGATAGGAGTTGGAAAAACGACCTATACTTCTCTTTTGGCCCAAGAACTAGGAACAACAGCTTTCTTTGAACCTGTTGAAAACAACCCTATTTTAGATAAATACTATGAAGACCCTGAAAAATACGGCTTTGCTTTGCAAATTTATTTCTTAAACAAACGCTTTGCTGCTATCAAAAAAGCCTACAAGGCTGATAACAATGTCTTGGACCGCTCGATTTATGAGGATGCTTTATTTACCTACATCAACACCCTTCAAGGTAGTATCAGCGACCAAGAATACCATATTTACCTAGACCTTTTGGATAACATGATGGAGGAAATTGACGGACTTCCTAAAAAAGCACCTGACTTACTCATCTATCTTGAAGGCAGTTTTGACCATATCATGTCCAACATCAAAAAACGCGGACGTGAATTTGAACAACCTGACCACAACGAAGGGTTAACCGATTATTACAAACTTCTTCACTCACATTATAATAACTGGTACGATAACTACCAATACAGTCCCAAAATGAAAATCAATACTGATCACATCGATGTGACCAAATCAGAGGACTGGCAAAAAGTTTATCGCATGATCCGTCAAGAAATGAAATCAATTGGAATTGGAGATTAACATTTTTTGGACACACAACTTTCACTCAAACAATCATTTGACCTCGCTTGGGGTCGTTTTACTCTCAGAGAACGCCTCTTTGTCATTGCATCCTTTACTGTTTCACTTGGCTTTACGGTCTACGGTATCCTCTCAACCCTTTGGTTAGGGCAATTAGACATGATCACCATTCTTTCTATCATCATGTCTGTCTTTGGTTTTATTGGAACCTGGACCCTCGCCTTGCAATGGCAACACACTTTCAAAGTCAACGGCATTCAAAACCTTGCTGGAATCCTCGTTGCTGGGATGCAAGGCATCTATGGTGATATGTTTACCAGTCTTTATTACCTCATCACAGAATTTATCGGTAACAGCAATTGGAAAAAACGCCGCAACAAAGACGGCGAACTGGTGGTCGATAAAGGCTTTGGTGTTAAAGACGTTCTCATTGCTATCTTTTTCTGGACGATTGGGCTTGGTTTGCTCTCCTTTTGGATGGGCGGTCAACAAATCATCCTAGACGCTCTCACCAACGGACTTTCCTTCACCGCACAACAAAGACAAGTCAAAGGACACATTGACGGTTTTTACCTCTGGCTACTGGTTGACTTGCTCAGCTTTATTTTATTCATGGCGATTGGCAATCAAGTCGTTGCCTTTAGCTACTTTGGTATGTTTGCCCAAGGATCCGTCGGTATCATGATTTGGCAAAAAGGAAAAGGCAACAATGTCGCACTCCAAAACAAAAAAGCCTCCAAAGAGACTTTATAATATAATCATCTGCCACCACCGAGAATTGAACTCGGAACGGAGCATTACCATTGCTCTATTATACCATTTAACTATAGCGGCTACCATATAATAATAACACGACACGAAAACTTTCGCAAGCTTTTTTTACCAATTTGCTCAAAAAAGGGCACACCCCACAAGCATCTGCTTTTGTGGGGCTTTTTGGTATGCCTAAGAAAGATTTTGTTTCAAAATAGTGTGAATGGATTGGACAGGAGGAGTCAACTCAAGATGTTCGCCCAACATTTTTTCCATCCAAATCATGTCATACCAACGGTTGAATTTATAACCTGATGAATGAAAAGTCCCAACCAACTGATACCCCAAGGCTTGGTGAAATCCCGAACTATGATTGGTCAAATAAGCATCTTCCACCGCCGTCGATGCAATGCAAGCATTGAGGTTTAGCACACCCATTTGACGCAGATAATGCTCCAACTGCTGGTAAAGCAAACGTCCAAGCCCCTTATGACGCTGCCTGTGGTCCAAATAAATCGTCATTTCCGCTGACCAAGCATAAGCAGGTCTGACATGAAAAGGGGCTGCATAGGCATAGCCCACAATCTGCCCAGCCTCTTCTGCAACCAAATAAGGGTAAAACGATTGGATATCCTGCATTCGCGCTGCAAATTCCTCCTGGCTGGGTACCTCATAATCAAAAGTCACAGCCGTTTCTTCCACGTAATAACGGTAAATCTCCCACAGCCTTGACACATCTTCTAAACGAGCCAAACGAATCGTAGGCGTCATCTCCTGTCCTCCTCAACTGTTTTGTCACAGTATAACGAGAAAAACAGGACCTGTCAAAAGAAAGCTGACAAGCCCTGTTATAGTATCATTTCTTGCTTAATTTCACCACGGCTTCAGTCCGTGCCGTATGAGGAAACATATCCACTGACTGAATATATTCCACTTGGTAAACCTTCGTCAAAGCCACCAAATCACGCGCCAAGGTTGCTGTATTACAAGACACATAAACCATCTTGGCTGGTTGGTAACGCAAAATCGTTTGAAGCAATTTCTCATCCAAGCCTGTACGCGGTGGGTCCACAATTAAGGCATCCGCACGATAACCTTCTTGGTACCACTTGGGAATAATATCCTCCGCACGACCAGCTTCGTAGTAAGTATTGTCAAAGCCCATACGCTGAGCATTCTTCTTCGCATCAGCAATCGCTTCTGGAATAATATCCATGCCTCGAACACTCTTGACTTTATCAGCAAAGGCAAAACCAATCGTCCCCACACCACAATAAGCGTCAATAATATGGTCATTTTCAGAAACATCCAAGGCTGCTACAGCTTGCCCGTACAAGACCTGCGTTTGCTGGGGATTTAGCTGGTAAAAAGCTCGTGGTGACAATGAGAACTGATAATCCAAGACCTCTTCTTCAATCGTAGCACGTCCCAAAATGATTTCCGTCTTATCTCCGTAAATCTCACTTGATTTGGAACGGTTAAGATTGACCGCAATGCCTTGAATTTCCTCAAATTCCGCCGTCAAGGTCTTAATCACTGGCGCCAAGAAAAGTTCACGACTGGTCACAAAAATGAGCTGTACCTGATTCGTCGCCATTGCCTTACGAATCATCACCGTCCGCACACCTGCAGTTCGACGCTCATCGTAAATTGGAACTTGGTATTTTTCTAACAATGCCACCACACGATTGATAATGGCTTGCGTCAACTCATCCTGCACCAAACAATCTTTGATATTAACCAAACGATGACTTCCCTCTTGGAACAAGCCTGCTTTGACATTTCCTTTAAACGCACGCGTTTGAAATTGCAATTTAGCACGATAATGATAAGGAGTATCCATGCCTATCGTGTGACGAATGTCATAATTCTCATAACCCGCAGGTTTGAACTTTTTCAAGGCCTGCCTAATCAAATCATCCTTAAACTCCAACTGCTTGTCATACTGCAAATGCATGATCTGACAACCGCCACACGCATCATAAATAGGACACGGTGCTTGTACACGAAAAGGCGAGGTTTTGTTGATAGTCAAAAGCCTAGCCTGAGCAAAATTGCGTTTCACAGCCGTGATTTGACAAAAGACATCTTCACCTTTTAAAGCACCTGGCACAAAAACCAAGGTCTTTTTATAAAAACCAATACCTTCCCCGTTGATTCCCATACGCTTGATTTTCAAAGGAATTTTTTGCTTTACTTTCACATTCATTGTTGACTAAATGTAACTCCTGCTTTCTTCAATTTTTCTAAAGTGGCTTTTCCAAAAGTTGGCAAGGCAAAAGAGCCGTTTCCGTCAAAAGTTGAAAATTCTGAATCCCGTAAATACCATTTAAGGCTAATACACTAAGCTGCTTGGACGATAAAAAAGCAAGTGGTCCAAATCATCGTCACTATCAGCCACATTAGTGGTCACGTAAGCATTCAAATAAGCTTGAATGTAGGTCGATGCCGTCAGCAAAAGCGGTAAAATAGGGGAAAAAGCGAAGTAAAGACTCTCTTCGCAATTAGCTGAGCACTCCTCCCACGTTTCAACCTCCATGACACGACCTAACGGAAAGATATCTTGCTCACAAAAAGCGAGAAAATCCGTCACTTGCACACAAAAGCCCACTAATAATTGTGATGCATCGGCATGATAGCCGCCTAAAATGGCGGCTACCAAAAGTGATACTTGCATTCGCACATCTGCTGCATAGGATGTACAACTATTAACAAAAGCTTGCGCTTCATCATAGCGCGACATGAGGACATAAAGAGCCAGAATCTCATAACGACAAGTCAGACTATCTGCCCTATCCACCTGATAAATGGCTAAAAAGTGGTCCAAAGCCAACTTAACCGTCAAATAAGGGCGGCTTTTCTCATTGTCCCAAGTCCTGTCCGCCAGCGCTGACCAACTAGGAAAAAGACGCTCCTCTAACCGCTACAAATCATACAGGTCTTCCATCAAATCCCAACCTGATAAAAGGCCAGCGTCAACAGTCCCATCAAAAATGCATTCAGCAGATGCATTGGCATTTTCTTCATCAAACCAATCCAAAGAGCCTTCAGCCTCCTCAAAAACCTGACTTTGCCGATATTGGTCCAAATGAATTACCTTATCTTTTCCAACCATAGCCACCTCTTTTTAGAAAAATGCCTTTTCTTATCTCTATTCTACCATTTTTGCTATAATTAAAACTATGAAAATCACCAAAATTGAAAAGAAAAAACGCCTTTATTTGATTGAGATAGACGGTTCTGACAATCTTTATGTCACAGAAGATACCATCGTTCATTTTATGTTGAGCAAGGGCATGAGCCTAGATGACGCCTTACTAAAGGACATTCAAAGCTTTGCCCAATTTTCTTACGGCAAAAACCTCGCCCTCTACTACATTTCCTTTAAGCAACGCACTGTAAAAGAAGTCAAACAGTACCTTGAAAAACACGAGATTGACACACGTTATATTCCCGATATCCTTGACAATCTAATAGCAGAAGATTGGCTAAATGACCAGCAATATGTTGAAAACTATCTGGCTCAAAATCTCCATTCAGGCGACAAGGGACCTTATATCCTAAAACAAAAACTCATGCAAAAAGGGATTGATACACAAGTCATTGAACAGGGCTTAGCCCAACTTGACTTCTCAGAAGTGGCAGAAAAAACTGCCAAAAAACTGCTCAAAAAATACCAGAGCAAACTTTCTAGTAAGAGTCTAACAGACAAAATCATCCAAAACTTGATGAATAAAGGTTTTTCCTATGACGAAGCCAAAACCGCCTTTGAAAAACTTGATACCGACAAAGACGAAGAACAAGAGCAGGAGCTTCTCTATCAAGCCCTAGACAAACAACACCGCAAATTAAGCAAAAAATACGATGGCTATGACCTCAAACAACGCCTTATCCAACATCTCATGCGTAAAGGGTTTGCTTATGACGACATCCAAACAGCACTTCGAGATTATTTGTCGATTTAATGGCATTTCTAAGTGATTTTTTCAGAAAATTATGATAGACTATAACAGATAAGTTTAATTGTAGAAAGTTGGTAAGGCATGAAATTACCTAAGGAAGGCGACTTTATTACAATTCAAAGTTATAAGCATGATAAGAGTCTGCACCGTACATGGCGCGACACAATGGTACTAAAAACAACAGATACAGCCCTTATAGGAGTGAACGACCACACATTAGTGACAGAAAGTGATGGCAGACGCTGGGTGACACGCGAACCCGCTATCGTCTATTTTCATAAAAAATATTGGTTTAATATTATTGCTATGATAAGAGATAACGGAGTTTCCTACTACTGCAACCTTGCCAGTCCATACGTTCTGGACGAAGAAGCTCTAAAGTATATCGACTATGATTTAGATGTCAAGATTTTTGCCGATGGCGAAAAAAGACTGCTTGACGTTGATGAGTACGAGTTGCACAAGCAAGAAATGGGGTATTCACCAGACATTGATTTTATTTTAAAAGAAAATGTTAAGATACTCGTTGATTGGATAAATAACGGTAAAGGACCTTTTTCACAAGCTTATATTAACATTTGGTACAAACGTTATCTTGAACTAAAGAATCGTTAAAGTTGCAAGCATCCGAAAGGATGCTTTTACAGTATTAGTGGAGGTGTTCTATGGCATTTGAAGACACAAAGAAACGTTCTGTCAGTTTTGGAGTAGCAACCAGCATCCCATTTGAAATTATTGAAACACTCTGGGATTTATTGGACAATTATCTAAAAACCGTTGTCCAGCTAGACTCTATCCTATCCTTTCACTTAAAAAACAACCACAATAACATCGCAATCGAATACTTCAACAGTAATCAAAACCTTTCCATTACCTTTGATTACAATTTCCCCTTTGATGAGTTTTTCCCAAGTACTGTTTATATCATGGATCAAGCAGGAATGGAAACACTCCTCCTTCCATACGAATTAGATTAGCTATTAGTTTAATTCTTTATATTACCACAGTAAAAGTTCTATTTTATAGGACTTTTTTTATTAATCCCCACCCATCTAACTCTAACGGATGGTTTATTGTCACGTTCCTTACGGAGCGTGATGGACTGAAAGTCACATAATAAAAAAGAAGGGCTCTATAATTTCTGTAGTGGGTAAATCCACTGTAGAGATTATGGAGCCTTTTTTAGTGTAGAAAAAAAGTCCCATATGACCTATAATGAAAAGCGACGAAACTCACATTAGAAAGGGTTCATATGGAACAACTAAATCTTATCACAAATTTTCTCAGAATTAAAGACAAAAATATCACTATCACTGATGAATATGATATGGGAACTCACTTAGAACTCCACGGTTACTTGGATTACACAGCTCCTAAATGCCCAAAATGCAAGGGACAAATGGCTAAGTACGACTACCAGAAAGCCTCTAAGATTCCCTACCTAGAAACAGCTGGCTACCCTTTACTTATCCGTCTTCGAAAGCGTCGTTTCAAGTGTAAAGAGTGCGGAAAAATGGCGGTCGCTGAAACTCCTCTTGTCAAGAAAAACCACCAAATCTCTGTCGCTGTTAACCAGAAGATCGCTCAAT
>SKDZ01000313.1_pt1 | contig 27987 bp, 24 predicted proteins | sample 4826551 | NCBI WGS metagenome assembly SKDZ01 (sample SAMN11008822, study PRJNA524170) | human gut metagenome | biome: Human fecal sample; material: Feces; isolation source: fecal sample from pouch patient p12, p15 | host: Homo sapiens | place: Israel: Tel-Aviv | collected 2016-02-02 | reverse complement strand
GAAGCTACCAATAATCTCATCAAAGTCATTAAGAGAAATGCCTTTGGTTTCAGGAACTTTGAAAACTTTAAAAAACGGATTTTGATTGCATTGAACATAAAGAAAGAGAGGACGAAGTTCGTCCTCTCTAGGTGTTAGCTTTTCATCTACCCACTACAGTTGACAAAGAGCCCATTTTTAACGTCTTGTTTGTAGAATTCTTGCAAAGCTTCTTGCCATGTTGGGATTACAAAGCCTGTAGCTTTTGCTTTTTTAAGACTCATTGTTGAGTTAAATGGACGTTTTGCTTTTGCTGGGAATTGGCTTGAATCAACTGGTTTAACGATAACATCAGTATCTTTCAAGATTTCAACCGCGAAGTCATACCAAGTTGTATCTTCATCAGCATCATTTGACAAGTGGTAGTAACCAAATTCTTTTTGGTTTTCTGTCAAGTAAGTCATGAATTCTGCCAAAGTACGAGTCCAAGTTGGACGACCGTGTTGGTCATTAACAACAGTCAATGTGTCATGAGTTTTGGCAAGATTTTGCATTGTGAAGACAAAGTTTTTACCGTAGTTACCAAATACCCAAGCAGTACGGATGATGTAGAAGTTTTTAGCGTATTTTTCAACCGCTTCTTCACCCAAACGTTTTGTACGACCATATTCAGTTTGAGGATCTGGAGTATCATCAACTTCCCATTCTTGACCAACTGGTTTTTCACCATCAAAAACATAGTCAGTTGAAATGTAAACAAGAGTTGCACCATATTTTGCTGCAGCTTTAGCTACGATTTCAGTACCTGTTACGTTAATCGCGTAGTCAAGTTCTTTACCTTCATCTTCAGCCGCATCAACCGCAGTGTATGCCGCACAGTGGTAAACAAGTGTTGGTTTTACTTGTGCAAACACTTCATCAACTTTTTCAGCATTAGTGATGTCCATTTCTGCAACGTCAACCGCTACATACTCCTCATCACGTTCATCCAAAAGATAACGTAATTCTGTTCCTAGTTACCCATTGGCACCTGTAACTAAAATCATTTTAGCACTCCTTTTATCATATCTAAAGGCCTGTAAACCTTTTAAATCATTCCCTACTATTGTACACTATTTTTACAGAAAAAGCAGTAAGGAGCAGAAATTCCTAGAAATAATTCTAAAAATTTAACAAAGATGCTTGCTATTCCAAGCTTTAACAATTCTTTTTTCGACCTTATATCAAAAAGAAGCTACATCAAGCACATGTTCTAAAACATCCAAATATCCATTACAGCGTTCTAACTCATCAAAAGTATCGTCGAAAACTATCGCCTAATGCTTTTTATTCAAGGACTTTCAGAGAAACGTTAACGCCTAAAGAGTGTTTAGACAAGATTTTTAAACACGTTCCTCAACTTGAAAAATACTACAACCTTTATCAATTACTTCTTTTTCACTTACAAGAACAGCATACCGAACAATTTTTTGGATTAATTCAGGAAGCTTTGCCTCAACTTAATCATCTTTTTAAAATAGCATTAACAACTTTCATTCGGTATCAGAAATACATCACTAAAGCCATTAAGCTTCCTTATTCTAATACCAAACTTGAAGCAACCAACAAACTCATCAGAGCTATTAAACGAAACGCCTTTGATTACAGGAACTGTGACAACTTTAAAAAACGCATTTACCTCGCTTTGAACAGCAAAAAAGCGAGAACATCATTTGTTCTCGCTATAGCTTAACTTTGCCACCCACTACAGTTGATAAAGAGCCATATTTTTGTTCTCGATGAAGTATAATTTTATTACTCGGCACAAGTTGATAAAAAGCGATAAAATTATCACTTTAAGCATTTATTTTAAACTTTTTACAGCATCTGCCACAACTTTTTGAGTAAAGTAACCATCCTGCAACTTTTGTCCAAGGTTTACTGCATTTTTCTGATAATTAAGATAATCTCGTAGCGTCATTTTATTTAGATGATTTGTAATTTCATAAATTGATGAAACAGTAAAACCAACATCATGTTTTAAAACAAAAGCTGCTTCTGCGGATTCCTCCCAAACAATAACTGGAATGCCTGAGGCTAGATATAATGACAACTTATGAGGGTTATTAAATTTAAGATAATTCCCCGTAGCACCACTACATGTCTCAAGACTATCTCCATCCCAAACCAAACCGAATCCAATATTCAATTCATGAGGAATTTGATTAGATGGAAAAGCCCCCTTATATACAACATTAGTGGTATCACTATTTAATTCATAATTGACACCATAAAGATTAACGTTCAAATTTAATAACTGATTAAGTTTATAAACATAAGGTGACTTATTTCTACTTAAATTCCCAGCAACAGTTATAGTTTTATCAAAATTAGAAGTTTCTTTTAAAGATTTATCTGTCAAATAATCAAAAATTTCAAGAACAAACATTTTTGAAGATGGAACTCCATGTTCAATAAACCATTGTTTCATCCTTTCGTTGTGAACAATAAGTATATCAGCTAGCTCTAGCATTTGCGAAAATTCAATTTCGAAATATTTTGAATCAAATGAACCACGCAATTCATTAACATCATGAACGATTGATATTACCTTAATGTTTTTATTTTTCTTAAGATTACTTAACTGAGTAAACCGTCCAAGTTGATTATGATAAAACGGATTCTGTAAAAAAAGAATAGACTCTTTCTCAATTTTTCGGCAAACTCTTTTCCATTGATTTAAGTAGCTCAACTGACGAGTTGCTTTTTTTATCGGATTTTTACTTCTTGATACAGTCATTATCTCAAGTGATTCAACACCCATTTGAGATAATATTTTCGTTACATCACTGGTTGCCTTTGAACCTGCATGCATTAAAGTTTCTGATAGCTCAACTATCTGATACATTTTTCTATTCATAGCTTCTTACATTTTAGACTATAGTCTACCTGTCTTTACCTTTCTTCATAAATATTTCGACTTATCTCTCCTACCGACCTTGGTTTTACCTAAAACAAGTGCTCTATTTAGTTGACAACAGTTCATAGCTAGCACGTAACTTCTCAGCTCCTTGCTTAATATCAAAACCACCCTGCCTAAATAATTCTAAATTATTTGACTGAATTCGCTGGTCTTTGATTGTAATAATATGTTGAGCCCAAACTCTTGCACCTTCTTTAATTGATAGAAAATGGAAATTATCATTCACTTTTGCTAAGTCTGGTACAGCATCACTAACAAGACAGGGGAGCCCCGAAACCTGTGCTTCAATATTGACAATACCAAATCCTTCATATAAGGAAGGGAGAATAAATACATCAAACACTTGTAATAAATTATTGACATCAGATCGATTTCCTAAAAATTTAATATAATCCATCAATCCTTTTTCTTTTGATTTAATTACTAATTCATCTTTTAATTCACCATCTCCAATCCAAATAAATTGGTAAGTTGGATCCATTTTAACAAGTTCTTCTATGATATTTAGAATAAATAATGGATTTTTTTCCTCAGATAGTCGTCCAACAGTACCGACTATCTGAGCTTGTTCTGATATCCCAAGTCTTTCTCTCGTTTCTCGACGAGTAATTTGATTAAATGTATAATCCTCAAGACAGATACCATTTTCAATAATCGTTACATCTTCGCTAAACCCAAATAAGAATCTTGCTGCTTCTTGACTACAAGCCACTTTTTCAAGATTAGAGAAATTCAGTAGATATTTTTGGGAAAAAAATATCAAAAGTTTACCAATTTTATTCTTGTGATTGCTTTTTGTACTATGTGCATGTACTACAAAACAATTTATTCCTGAAAGTTTAGCAAACAAAATTCCTTTCATAGCTTCCCAGGCGTCATCTGCGTTGATATGACTTATATCATATTTTTCTTTCCTTAAGGATTTAGGAAGCATGAACAAACGCATAAAAATTTTTGAAAATTTATTACTAGTACGTGGTTCAACAATTATTTGCCCCTGACGTTCCTTTATCTTGTCAAAGTATTGAGGATCTTTAACTTCAATTTTTGACAAAAAATCTACTTGAAAATCCTGTGACAACGGCTCTGTCAAATTCCAAGTAATAACAGATCTCCCCCCACGACCAAAATTTTCAGCTCCTTGAATTAATACTTTAGGTCTTTTGTCATCTTTTTCAATCATAGTCACTTCTCAAACGAGCCTTTCTCTGGGAACATTTTATCCAGTGTATTTACTAAGTTAGAAACTTCTATATCAAAATCAACCGAGTTGAAATCATCATTAACACAAATATTTTTATACTTTTTAGAGGTTAGTATCTGTTTCACACCTTCTTTATCTCCTATTGAAACGTAGGAGCCAAAATTAACATTTTGTGGATAAAATTGATTTGATTCTATATTCCAATACCCCATCAGCCAATGGTTAACATCCTCTGCTGTTCTAAATTTATTTGAAGAGACCTTAGTCAATAGTTCCGACTCAAGACTCCATAACTTTTCAAAAGTTGATTTCAAATGAGGTATAGACACATGGATATCTTTATAAGCTGGAATACCTTTTTTTGCTAACGATAATAAATTGGTTAAATTTGACTTTCCATATTGATAATTGAAAAATTTAAATGGAGATTTCTTCAAAGCTTTTCTTTCAAAAAAATACTTATTAGCCACCATAGTATTGTTTAGTTCAATATGGTTAAATTGCTCTAACGGAATAATAAAACGATAAATTCCTAAAAGCCGTGGTAACCCGTTTTTAAAATAATCTTCAGGTTCTAATGATTGTGTTAAAAAGAAATCATCATTAAAAATAACAAAATGCTCACTCAATTCTGGGATACGATGAAGATTTAGCTCTATAACATTTGAATTAAATGTTGGCAAATATTCTTCTGGGATATAGTCGCTATGCTTGATAATTCTAAGTTTTGGATGAGATGTATCCAACCATTTTGGCAAGTGACCTTCAGTCACTAAAAATATTTTATTAACCCAAGGAGCAAACTTTTCTACTGACCTAAACCAGTAGTGAAATGTATTCATATCTCTAAAGCGATGCTCTGAATTCAGAGAGTCGTCTCCAGAATACCGATCTTTCATCTGTTGCCAGCTCATATCTGTATTATCTACCCAGGTTACAACAAAATCTATCTTTGGTATTTCAGACATTCTCCTACTCTCCTTTGCCCAATAATAATTTTTTTAATCTTTCGGACTCATTACCTACTTCAAAATGCTTCTCAATAAATTTTTTAACGATCAAATCCTGAACTTGACGATTAGGATTTTCCTTGAATGAAAGTAGGGTATCAACCCATAGAGAAATTGGTTCCTCTAAATTTAAAAACGTTACTAAATCAGTAATATTTAATTCAATTGTTACTCCTGTTGAAGTAATGACAGGTAAACCATTAGCTTGAGCTTCCAAGGCAGCAATACTCAGACCTTCAAACCGTGATGGAAAGAAAAATACATCGAATGTACTCAACCATTCTGAAATATTTGATTGCACACCTGTAAAAATAACAGCTTCTTCCAAATTATATTCACGCACTTTTTGTTGAAGCATATCCCTATCTGGTCCATCACCAACTAAAATAAGCTTTGAATCTTTTTCGATGTTATGGAGTGTATGAAACACTTCTAACATAAATTCTTGATTCTTCTGATATTGTAATCGGCCCACATTTCCTAATACAAAAGTATCTGGTGAAATATCATACTGCTGTCTAATATGGTTCCTAGATTTATTATTAAATAGTGATTTGGCAACATCAATCGCATTCGGGATAATCTCAACCTTTTCTCTGATACTATCCTCAAAGAAAAAATCAGCCGCCACTTCAGAACACGCCCAAAAATCTGTCGCATAGTCTTTCAAAACTCTTCTATTTTTATTATGGAAGATCCTCTTGATAGTTCCTTTAATCCCTGTTTCCATGTGCTGTGAATTATGACTATGAACTATCCTTCGTGGAATATTATATGATTTAGCTAACTTAAGATAGTCTATATTAGCTAAGCTATTCAAATGTACCCAAATAGCATCGTATTTATCAGCATGTTTCTCAAAAAAATTATGAAGTTGTCGTTTATTTTGAATAGGGGATTTTCCAAACGAAGGAATGTGATACATTTTTGCTCCCATCCCCTTAAACTTATCTTCATAAGCAATATCATTTAAGGTATTTGATAAAAAATCAAAATGAAGTCCAGATTGATCTAATCTTTCCAAGTAATTTAAAACAAAACTCTCCATACCTCCAGGATTCTCTGTCATCCCTACAATAAGTATTTTAATCATTCCTAGTTTCCTTTATGGATTTTGATATACTCCAAATAAAACTCTGTCAGTATATCGGCATTCTTCACAATATCATATTTAGGGTCTAAATCAACATTACTACTTCTTTTATTGATATCCATATCACCAATAACTTCGCACCATTTTTCAATCTCTTCTGTCAGATCAAGGTGGGCAATATTGGTTGAGATATCAGCATCATCGGGAACCCCAGTAGAGGTTATACAAGGTAAGCCAGAAGCCTGAGCTTCCAATATCGAAATTCCCAATCCTTCATAAATAGATGGAAAAATAAATACATCAAAAGCTTGTAAAATATTTGGAATGTCATTTCTATCACCAAGAAATTGAACTTCACTTTGTAAATTATGCTTTATTACAATGTCTTCCAATAATTCTAAATCCTCACCACTACCAACTAGAACTAGTTTATAGTTCAAATTTTGATTTACTAGCTTTTCAAAGATTTTCAGAAGAAATACTTGATTCTTTTGTTTAGTCAATCTTCCAGTATGTCCAATTACAATATCAGATTCATTAAACCCAAATTTTTGTCGCAGTTCCTCTCTTTTTTCAAAATTAAATGCATACTTCTGATAATCAATAGCGTTTCTAACAATATCATAGTTTTGTTTTGGGAACAGAAAATCACCTGCTAACTTTGTACAAGCCATTCTTGCATTAGCATATTTTTTTCCAATAGCCAAAAGAGGAATATTCCTAAGTGAATGGGACAAGGTATCTGCTGCCTTATTTTGATGACTATGTAAAATTCTGACTGGTACCTTATATTTCTGAGCGTATTTCAAATAGAGAAAAGCTGCGTTTGACATATGACAATGTACGATATCATATTGATTTTCAGAAAGAATGCTTAGATATTTTGATTTTATGATTGAAAAATTTTTTGGAGAAAATTTAGGTAAGTGAAAAACTTTTCCTCCAGCATTTTCTACTTCCGAAACATAGTCCAATGCATTGACATCATGTGACAGAATATCTATTTGAAATTCTGTCATATTCATATGACGAATATTATTCATCACAAAACTTTCTATTCCTCCCGAGTAATTAAACGTAGGGAGAATCATTAATACTTTTATTTGAGAAGTCATTTTTTCCTTTCTATTTTATCAGTAGGACTATACTTTCAAATATAAAACTATCTTAGAATTTAACGTAGTCTAAGATAGTATTTTCCAAAATAGAATCCATTATCAAATAATATTGATTTTAAAAAATATACTGCGATAAAAATTTTAATCGTATTTACATTTAGTATAGTCTCATAAAATCGATTTGAGAATATTAACATAATTAAATCATTGAATAAATAAGCGTAGATAAATAGAGTCATTGTAAGCTTCGTTACTTGTGGCCGCTGTCTCAGACCTCTATAGGTGGTTGTATAATAAATAGAAATAATAGTTATTAAAACAAACACTCCTAAATATCCAAAATCGTATAGAAACTGATAAAAAGTTGTATAAACATTTCCTAACTGATAAGCACCATCATATTTAACAAAGGGAAGTTTAAGTATAATTGTTGGCAAATCATGTCGAGGAAGCCAATAATTCCAGGCGGAAATAAAAGTTTGACCTCCAAAGTAATCTTGGAATACTGGAAACTGAGTCTTTTGTATAAATAGATCTAAATTGTATAAAGGGGCTCCTAAGTAGATATACAAATAGTGAAATGTATTGTATTCAACAGCTCGTCCATAGAGAGATAAACTAACAGAAAAAAAAGCAACAACGACTATCATAAACTGAATGATTTTAGACATTACCTTACGCATCTGCTTTCTTGAAGATCCTCTATATAAATTTAGTATATAAAATATAAAAAGAGTAAACGTCACTAGACGAAATATTGGAGACCTACTTCCTCCTAGATACATTTGACAAACCAGTAAGAATACAATACTAAAATCAAATATTTTATATGTTTTATTCGATATAAAATTCTGAACGATTTTATAAGAAATCAAATACCCAAATGCCTGTGTCAGTATTGCAAGATTTGATATGATACCTGGTAAATGAATATTTAAAGTTGAGAAACGCTTAGGATTGAACTTAGTGAGTTTATCATATAGAGCTATTTTTTCATTCAGGTTTACTCCGCCAAATCCACTTGCAGATGCAATTTGCCCCAATCTTCTGTACTGAAAATAAATTACGATGATAAATAGTATAATAGCTATGTAATAAATATAGTTTGGAATAGCTATAGGTTTAAATATTTTATCATTATTTAAATTTAATTGATTAATTTTTCTTCCTAAATTTAAGAAGTTAAAAATGGTGAATATCAGGTAAGATACAGATAGTATTATCAACACTTCTATATGAAATGTTAACTCTAAATAAGTTAGCGCAAATATATTAAATATTCCCTGAATCAAAAATAATAGTGGGAAAATTACTGCAGGATTTAAATAGTCATTCTTTGTCAAAAAAAGGTTTAAAATTACAAATAATAATGAAATAAAGCAAATAGAAATTAATATCATAACATATCTTCCAACCTAATTTAAAAACTCTTCCCATATTTTTTACCGAGAAACTTAGCCTCTAGGAATGATTTCCCTTTATGCCAAAGATTGACCTTTTCCATATACATGAATGGAACTTCTTTAGGGGTGATATTTTTTTGTTTTAACCAAACATTAAATAATAGTTCACTAACTCTACCTGGAAACCTTGCTTCAAATGATGTCTTCTTCGTCGTATCAATTTGCTCATATAGCTTATCTAATATAGGAAATAACCAGGTTAAATAGTCGTTGACTAGCTCTTTCCTCATGATAAACATATTAAACATATAACCGCTTCGTTGCTCCATTACCTTATCAAAAGAGACTAAATACTCTGGAGATAATTTGCTAATGATTTTACGTGTTTCATCTAAATGGCTACCATCAAGTGTATGATCATAATGCGAATATAAAGTCTCAATATAATATTTCCGCTTTTTAGGAACAATGACATCAGCATCTTCAAGCAGTTTCTCCACAACATCTTGCGATAAGATAACATCATCGATATTAACATCATCACGGTAAATTTGACTTACCTTGGTAAAATACCTGCGATAGTGTACTAGACCCAAGTAATCACAGTCAAGATTTTTCCAAGCCCAGTATAATCCAGTTAGCTCACAATAATAAGGGTTCAGTGTTGAGATATTATCTCCTGTATTATCTCCTATATATCCTAAGTCTTCCTTACCTTCGCGTCCAACATGAAGAGGGAGGTAAAGATTACTATCTTTTGGCATCCGAAATTTCTTATGCGTTGCAACGATTAACTTAACGTTTTTCAAGAAAATCCCCTTTTATTCTACTTCTTTACGCACAAATTGTAGTGCTGCTGCAATGACTTGGTGCATGTCGTAATAGCGATATTGTCCAAGACGTCCACCAAATATAACATTCTCTTGTTGTTCCGCAAGGCGTTTATAAGCAGTATAAAGTTTATTGTTGCGGTCATTGTTGACTGGATAATATGGCTCATCGCCTCGTGTCCAAGTTTTAGAATACTCACGTGTAATAATGGTTTTCAGTTGTGTACCAAATTCAAAATGTTTGTGTTCGATGATACGAGTAAATGGCGTTTCACTATCTGTGTAGTTCACAACTGCATTCCCTTGATAGTTTTCCATATCCAATACTTCTGTCTCAAATCGAAGGCTGCGGTATTCTAACTCCCCAAGTTGATAATCAAAGAATTGATCAATCATTCCTGTAAAGACAATTTTAGGGAATTCTTTCAAATATTCATCTTTGTTATCAAAGAAATCTACGCCAGTTTCGACATCAATATTATCATGCGCTAGCATTTTTTCAATGATTTGTGTATAACCACCGATTGGAATACCTTGGTAAGTATCGTTGAAGTAGTTATTGTCATAAGTCAAACGAACTGGTAAACGGCGAATGATAAAGGCTGGCAATTCTGTACAAGATTTACCCCATTGTTTTTCAGTATAATCTTTAACAAGCTTTTCGTAAATATCTGTTCCCACAAGTGAAATAGCTTGTTCTTCCAAATTTTCAGGCTCTTTTCCGTTAAGAACAGCACGTTGTTCATCAATTTTAGCTTGTGCTTCTGCTGGTGTTACAACTCCCCAAAGTTTATTGAACGTATTCATATTGAAAGGAAGATTATAAATTTCACCTTTGTAATTAGCAATCGGAGAATTTGTATAACGATTAAATTCTGCAAATTGATTAATGTAATTCCAGATTTCCTTATCAGAAGTATGGAAAATATGTGCGCCATATTCATGCACTTGAATACCTTCTACTTCTTTAGTATAGATATTCCCTGCAATATGATCACGTTTTTCAATAACTTTAACTTTTTTTCCTTTTTTAGCAGCTTCGTGTGCAAAAATCGCACCGAATAACCCTGAACCGACAACTAAATAATCATAATTTGACATAAAATCTCCTATTTTTTCATATAACGTAGTAAGTACATAGTAAATTCTTCTTTTAGTAACAACCCTACTAAACCATAAATCAGCCCAAAAATAATAGCCGAAATAACTAGTACCATAAAGAGTGAAGAAATATTACTAATAAATAATGTATTTGCTATTAAAACAAGAATAGTAGCTAATAAAGTAGATATGATATTTTTATACAATTTGACATTAGCCACAATTTCTTTCAAAAAGTCACGTAATACATAGATTTGATAGCTTGTGACAAAGAATTCAGCAACTAACGTACCAAATGCCGCACCTGAAGCTCCAAATCTAGAGATAAAAATAGCATTTATTATTAGATTGACAATCGCACCAAGAGAAACCGACTTTAAAACATCATTTTCTCTATCCATTGGAACTAATATCTGAATGCCTAATAAATTTGAAATTCCTATTAAGAAAAGCGTAGGCATGATAATTTGCATAGGAAGTATTGAACCTGTATAAGCATCTCCTGACAAGAAATAAATACCTTCTTTAGCAAAAACTGTAAAATAGATCCATAGAGGAATTGATACAAAACATACAAATTGTAAAGAACGAACAGTTAATTCTTTAAATTCTTTAGTCTTTCCTTCCTTAATATAAAAAGATAATCTAGGAAGAAGAACCGCCCCCATAGACGTTACTAAACTAACAAGTATTGTTTTTATTTTTACAGCAGCATTGTAATATCCTACTGCTTCATCACCTTTCATAAATCCAAGCATCACTGAATCAAGATTAGTGTATACAGTAGTTGCAATAGTCATCATAAAAAAACTAAAAATAGGCTTTATGTGTTGACTAAGATTCATATTAGGATACCATTTTAGATTAAGAAAACGTCGTAAGTTAATAAAGTTAAAAAAGTTAGATCCGACACTCGCCAAAATAGTAATTGCACCGTAAATAACATAGTCGCTTTTTTGATGTACCATTAAGAACATTAAAACGAGTGATACTAATTTCAGAAGAATAGATCTGATAGTAATATAAGAATACTCTTCCAATGCTTTATATAACCACTCACAGCCAATCAAATTGAAGACCAAAGTAGCAATATTAATCATAAATAGAACCTTGTCTTGTGCCATACGAGGTACTAAGATTATGGAAATAATATAGACAAATAGTGATAATCCCATAGCAACAGAATTTATCACCATAATTTCTTGAACAGTTTTGGATAATTTATCTCTGTCATCCCTAACTTTTGCGCATGCTCTAATACCATAAGTTGGAATTCCTAACATACCAACCATTGAAAAATATGAAACTATTGACGTTGCAAAAGCAACTTTACCTATTCCGACAGGCAAAAGAACACGTGATACATACGGAAAAGTTATCAATGGGAAAATAAAATTTGACATAGTCAGAACAAAATTCATGACTATGTTTAATTTTACGGAGCTTCTTTTCCTATTTTTCTCTACTATCAACTCTACCTACTTCCCTCTCTTTTTAGTACGACTCCAAATGTTTTGGCAATAATTTTAATATCTTCACTGATGCTCCAGTTTTGGATATACTTCATATCAAGTGCCACGACTTCTTCAAAGTCGGTAATGTCACTACGACCGCTAACTTGCCATAAACCAGTGATTCCTGGTTTGGTTGTTAAGCGTTTGAAATGATGTAACTCATAGTGATGATACTCATCAAGCGTTGGTGGACGTGTGCCCACAACAGACATTTCACCCTTTAGGACATTGATAAATTGTGGTAATTCATCAAGTGACCAATCACGTAACTTATGTCCAAATGGGAAGATACGAGGGTCATCTTCCATCTTAAACATTAAGTCAGTGTCCAAATCATTTTGCGCTAGTAATTCTTTTTTGCGTTCTTCGGCATCGGTGTACATGCTTCTAAATTTGTAAATTTCAAAAACTTTACCGTTTTTACCAACCCGCTTTTGCTTGAAGATTAATGGCCCAGGTGATTGTTTTTTCACAATTGGTGCAATAATCAAGGCAACAATGCCAGTTAACACCAAGCCAATCAAGGCAATCACAATATCCATCAAACGCTTCAAAACTAGTGAGCGAAATTTGACAATGGTATAAGCCGTTGTAACAAAAGTCATGTCACCAACTTTTTTCAGAACACTATCTCCAACATAAAAGTTAGAATAATTTCCAATTGCAACCGTTGTTGGAATCCCTAATAACCTCAAGCATTGAGCAAAACCTGAAAACTGTTCTAAATTGTGGTTGACTACAAAAATTTCATCAACTTGGTGATTAGCCACAAAATCTCTGATATCTTTATCTGTAGACAAAATTGGTTGTTCTACTTTAGAATTATTTTTCTTACTGATGTAAGCTGTAATGTGGTAATTAAAACGATCTAAGTCAACTTCAATTTCCTTATCATTGTCAAAATCAGTCACCAAAAGAACTTTTTTAGGGTTTGACATTTGCGTCTTAAACAAGGTCTTAACACAAATACGTCCGATAAAAACAAATAACGTTACAAGGACAAAGACCTGAATAAGAAAAGCATAAGACATCTGTGAAATATCTTGAATAAAACGAACTTTCCCAAGAATCAGAACAAAGGTGAATAGGACAAGGACTCTTGTTCCAAAAATGATAGAAGAACGTAACTCCTGCAAATATCCGCGATTATTGATATAAGAGTATTCATCGGTTAAAACATTAACTGCAATGACGAGCCCCCAAAACAGAATTGCAAAGAATTTACTGTTAAAAAACTGATAAGGATAACAAGTGACAAGCACAAGGTAACTGACAATGACAGCAAAAACATCTGATAGGAAATAATAAATTTTCTTTTTTGAATCTTCACTATACATATCAACTCTAGACTATTCTAATAGAAATTATTTCTTTTTACGACGTCTATTCTTAGACGTTTCTTCCTTTGCCTTACCATAGTTTCCATAGTCGCCATAACTACCATAGTGACCGTAGGTATCCGTAGTAACATCATATTGGTTTAAAATAACACCAAGGAAAACTGCACCACTTTGTTCCAGCTGTTCTTTCAATTTTGTGATGGTACGGCGACGATCTTCACCAGCTTTTGTTACTAAAAGGCTAGCATCCGAATAGTGTGCTAAAATAGCTGCATCAATCACTAAACCAAGTGGAGGTGTATCAATGATAACATAGTCGTATAAGCTACGAACCATATCAATCATGGTTTGAAATTGATTGTTTTGCAATAATGACGTTGGGTTAGGAGCAGCTTGTCCTGCCGGAATAACCATAAGGTTTGGAATCGTTGTTTCACAAATAACATCCGACAACTCTGCATTACCTGAAAGATAACTAGTCAAACCTTGGTATCGTTCATCTGAACGGAAAGTCCCTGACATAACCGAATTACGAGTATCTGCATCAATTAACAAAGTTCTAAAGCCTGCCTTAGCAAAGGAAATAGCAATATTCATCGATGTCGTTGATTTTCCCTCACCTGGCTGCGCTGATGTCAAGGTAATAATCTTGTAGTTTCGACCACTAAATTGAATATTGGTACGGATAGAATTGTAATATTCCTCCAAAGATTTGACCATTTGCGCTTTAGCAGCTACTAATTCTAATTTTGGCATTACAATACTTCTCCTTACAATTTATCAATATCTGGAACAATTCCTAAAAGAGGCAGCCCAAGAACATCCTCAATATCTTCTGGACGACGTACACGATCATCAAGAACTTCTAGTATGATAATACTAATAACCGCTAATACCCCACCAGCAATAACTCCAATAAGTGTATTGCGTTTAATATTTGGTGATGAAGGTTCTTTCGGTACTTCTGCTGCCTCTAAAGTTGTCACGTCATCCACTTTCGTAACAGCTTTAATCTTCTCAGCAGCCACCTCTCGAACAGTGTTCGCGATAGTTGCAGCTTCTTGAGCATTATCATCTTCAACAGAAATCGAAATCACACGAGTATCTGTTGGAATAGTAACAGAAATCATTGATGATAACTCATTTGGTGTTAATGATAATTTTTCTTTATCAATAACTGAAGACAAAACTTCGTTTGATGTAATCACTTCTTGATAGTCCTTAACCAAATAAGATCCAGCCTGTAAATCTTGGTTTGTGATGCTATCTGCTGTACGGCTAACCACATAGATACGTGTTGTCGATGTGTACTTAGGTTTGATTAAAAAGACACTTCCTAATAAAGCAATCGTTCCGACAACAAGGGCGATAAAGATAATGAAGAACTTTCTACTCCAAAGCTTTCGCAACAAGTAAAGCACATCGATCTCGATGCTAGCATTGTCATTTGAATTCATATTAACTCCTATAAGTATTGATTTTCTAATAAGGCTTGTGGATTGCCTTCAAACAAGCGGTAAGCTCGATTGTTACCATATTCTTTTGCGACTATTTCTCTTGCTTTATCCATAAAAGGAGGACGAGGTCCTAGGTTATGCATATCACTAGCCACACAGTGAACTACATTTTTATCCAAGAAATAGCGAGCACGTTTTTTAAAGGTACGGTTTTTATCCCCAAAGAGTTTTGATTTTAAAATATGGGCACTATTGATTTGCGTATAGCAGCCCATGTTAATCAACTCCTTAACACGATCCTCTTCAAATTCTAGAGCATTATAACGTTCAATATGGGCAACAATCGGTGTGATACCAAGCATAATGACATTACTAAGGGCTGTGTGAATGTCTTTCCATGGTGTGGTCATACTAAACTCAATCAAGGCATAACGTGTATTATGCATTTTAGGAACCTGATTTTCCTCTAGTTTTTTTAGTAAGTCTCCACTATAGTAAAGTTCACCACCATACAAAATCGTAAGGTCTTCATACTTGGATTCTGCAGCCTCTTTGACTTGTTGAAAATGGTCGGCAATGGTCTCTTCTGGTGTTTCAAACATACCTTTGCGACGATGCGATGTTGACACAATCGTTCGGACACCTTGACGGTAGCTCTCGCCAATCAAATTCAAACTTTCTTGCAAAGTCGCTGGGCCATCATCAACACCAAAAACAATATGCGAGTGAATATCGATCATTTATTTTCCTTCCATGACATTTTTAATAGCTTGTGAGGCTTTTGCTACGCTAGCATCATCCAGTTGAATCATATAAAGGCTAGCATTTGGCATGGCGTAAGAGGTCAACTGTCCAGTTGAACCTGTACCAGTTACTTCCTGTGAACTGAAAATGAATGTCTTACCTGAATCCAATTGTTCGTTCACCAATGACATCATTGTATTGAGAGGCATATTGGTTTGAATCGAATCTTGTAAGGTTGAAATAACATCTGAATAGTTAGAAACTGATTGGAATGACGTTAATTTTTCTATAATGGCTTGGATAACTTTCAATTGATTATTTCCACGGTCATAGTCACCGTGTTCCAAACTATAACGTTCACGAACAAAGCCAAGGGCCTCTTCACCTGATGTTAGATTAATATTTCCAACACCAAAATTGTAATTACCATTTAAGCTTGTGAACGCTTGGTCATTATAAACCGTTACACCACCTAAGGCATTAATGAGTTTTACAAATGAGGTGAAGTTCAAACGTGCGTAGTAATTTATTGGAATATCATAAAGATTTTCAAGGGTCTTAACAGATGTTTCAATACCATAGATTCCAGCGTGGGTTAATTTATCATACTGATCAGCTCCGCCATCTGGAATTCGAACATAAGAGTCACGTGGTGTGGTTGTCATAAGAATTTTATGGGTATTCATATTAACCGTCAAGATCAGGTTGACATCTGAACGCGAAACCGTTGAAACAGCACCTGAAGTATCAATACCACTAATATAGATGTTAAAGACATTTTTATCTGTTGTTTTAGCTGTATCTTCAATGGCTTTCTTGATTTTATAAGTATAGATGGTTTTTAGATTTGATTCGTAATCATTATAGGATAACTCAAGTAAACTTGAGTAGGAACTGTTTAGTACCATAGCTTGACTGCTACCATTAATGAGATTTTCATAAGCAGATTGATAAGAATCAACGGGATCAACAGTTAACTCCACTCCTTTTTCAGATTTAATATTAGCAATCAAGGCATTGATATTGCTTTCATCTGCTGAAGTCGGTGCTTGCACATTGGTTAACTCACTCACATCCGAAATCGAACTATTGGCAGGAACAACCACTTTCATCTCGATTTCAGAGTAACTAGCCGTCTTATTGATATTGTCGGCAACATCCACCAATGATTTAAAGGTGAATAAGGAAACACCAACGACAATCGAAAAAAGAACGAGCAAAACAGTTACCAGGTGTTTTCCCTTTTTAAACAATGTTAGTAGTAAACAAACAAGAAAAACAACTACCAACACGGCTGTGTAAATCACATTAACATGCCTAAAGGCTAAAATGTTATGAGCATACATGGTGTAGCTAGCAATTCCAGCTAAAAGGGCGAACAAAATTAATAAGACACCATTGGCAATCATCTGCGTGTCAAAACGGTCGTTTGAGCGACTACGACGACGCTTATGGCGTGTAGAATTGGACATTTTCATCTCTACTTTCTAATAATAAATAATAACGTTCTTATTTTATCACTCAGTTGTTTTTTTTTCAATATAGTTTTCAATCAATTATTTGTAAATTCAATGTTTGAAAACAATCATGAAAACAAATAAAATAAGTATTTTTTAAGAAAATGAGAAACAATCAATTATATCGTTACAAAATCGTTACATATCTGTAACAAGTGTTTTTTCTTTGTTATCGTTCGCTTTTTCTATTATATGCTCCCTACTTGCCCTTCTTTCTATTTTAAGATAAACTAAAAGCTATGAGAATACAACAATTACATTATATCGTTAAAATCGTTGAAACAGGTAGCATGAATGAGGCTGCCAAGCAACTATTCATCACGCAACCTAGCCTATCAAATGCTGTTCGGGATTTGGAGCGTGAAATGGGCATCAAAATTTTTATCCGCAATCCCAAAGGAATTACCTTAACCAAGGACGGTGTGGAATTTCTTTCTTATGCGCGCCAAATTTTGGAGCAGACTGCTCTTTTAGAAGAACGCTATAAGAGCAAAGATACCAATCGTGAGCTATTTAGCGTGTCTTCACAGCATTATGCCTTTGTGGTCAACGCTTTTGTTTCTCTACTCAAGGGTGCTGATATGTCACGTTACGAGCTCTTTTTGCGGGAAACACGCACCTATGAGATTATTGACGACGTTAAGAATTTCCGTTCTGAAATCGGCGTTTTGTTTTTAAATAGCTACAACCGCGATGTCTTGACAAAGATGTTTGACGATAATCGTCTGACTTATACCAGTCTTTTTCAAGCACACCCTCATATCTTTGTGAGCCAGGATAATCCGCTTGCCAATCGCGACATAGTGACCATGAAGGATTTGGAAGACTTTCCTTATTTGAGTTACGACCAAGGGATTCACAATTCCTTCTATTTTTCAGAAGAGATTTTTTCACAAATTCCGCATAAAAAGTCTATCGTCGTGAGTGACCGTGCGACCTTGTTTAATCTCTTGATTGGTTTGGATGGCTACACCATTGCTACGGGGATTTTAAATAGCAATCTTAATGGTGACAATATCGTTTCTATTCCGCTGGATGTAGAGGATATGATTGATATTGTCTATATTCGTCATGAAAAAGCTAATCTTTCTAAGATGGGTGAGCGTTTCATTGATTACTTGCTTAAAGAAGTGCAATTTGACCAATAGATACCAAAAACTAGGACACATCCTGTTGCCATTTCAGGAGATGTCCTAGTTTTTTATTATTACCAGTCATAATGCGAACGCATTTCTTGCTTAATGAGTTCGTTAACACTATCAAAATAGAAATGATAACGGTCATAATGGATGCCAGCATAGCTTGCCAGCGTAATGATTTTATTGAGGAAATCTTGTGAGGAGAAATTTGTAGTGCGATGTAACTCCTCCTCGTCAAAAGGCTTAATCAGATGCGCCAAGGGATTGCGTACCGAACGCTCAAATTGACGCAACTCTCTTATGATTTCCTTGATATCATAAGGCAAATGACTGTATTGCAGCAATTCTGACAAGCTCTTTGTAGTTATCTTGTCATCACGCCTAATGGCCAGATACTGATGAAAAATGGGATAATCGCTTTGCTTCATTTTGTGAAAGAGCCATGTGTCGTACTGGGCATTTTTAGCATCATGAATAAAGGTTTCAAAATTAGGAACCTCCCTCTTGGCCAAACGATAGAAAAGACGATAAAGAATGGGACTGACAGCCCTCACAAAATCAATGATTTTCTCGTTTTTTACCTTGGCTTCCAAATCCATGATATAATTGGCCAATTGCTCTTCTTCTCGAGGATTACGAATCACAGAAAAACCGTATTGCTGATAAATGGCCTGATTTTCCTCGTGATGAGCAAAGACAAAGCCCACATTTAATTCACGACGCTCTTTTAACATTTCTAAAAGATAGCAGCCTTGCTTTGGAAAGGCAGAATACTGCTCTGCAATCCTCCAAGCGTGGTGATAGGCATAAACATCCAAGAGAATATCTATGGTTTCATAGATGGGGATAGGAATGGGTGGCATCATTCAGCAATCAAGGTTTCAAGACCAACAGTCATCATATCTGTAAAGGTTGTTTGGCGTTCTTGAGCAGTTGTGTCCTCATCAGCCACAAGGCTATCTGAAATCGTCATAATACCTAGAGCTTGCACCCCATGTTTAGCAGCTAAATAGTATAGAGCTGCAGCTTCCATTTCAACGGCTTTAACACCCAATTGACCCAATTGGATATTCTTGTCCGCAAAATCAGAATAGAAAGCATCCACAGACAAGACGCTACCAACGTGTGTTTTCATGCCCAAGTCTTGCGCAATGTGGTAAGCTTTGTCAAGCAGAGTGAAATCGGCAATTTGTGGGAAATCGTACAAAGGCCATTCGTTTTTAATCATACTTGATGTGGTTGCAGCAGCTTGTGCCAAGACCAATTCACGCACATGAACATCCTTGTTCAAAGAACCCGCCGTTCCGACACGAATCAATTTTTTAACACCGTATGACGTAATCAATTCGTTGGCATAGATAGAGATAGATGGCATTCCCATACCTGTTCCCATAACGCTGACGCGGTGTCCTTTGTAAGTTCCTGTATAACCAAGCATACCACGAATGTTATTGAAACATACAGCATCTTCTAAAAAGTTTTCAGCGATAAATTTGGCACGTAATGGGTCGCCTGGCAATAAAATTTTATCGGCAATGTCGCCTGGTTTGGCTTCAATATGTATTGACATAATACTTCCTTTCACTAAATAACAGTGTGGTATTTAAATACTACATTTTAGTAGCCTAGTTCAATTCTGCTAAAATAGACTTGACTAAGGTTTTGAAATCTTCTTTGATTTGTTGTGTAACGGCTACCACTTCTTCGTGGTTCAAAGAACTTTGGAAACCTGCGGCATGGTTCGTAATAGCTGAAATTCCCAAAACTTTTAAGCCTGAATGAGCAGCAACAATAACTTCTGGAACAGTTGACATGCCGACAGCATCTGCACCAAGTGTTTGGAAGGCACGGATTTCTGCTGGTGTTTCATAACATGGACCAGATACCCCAAGGTAAACCCCTTCGTCTAGGGTAATACCGATTTTTTCAGCGACCTTGTGAGCAATAGCACGGTAGTCAGCTGTGTAGGCATCCGACATATCAGGGAAACGTGGACCAAATTCGTCAAGGTTTGCCCCAATCAATGGGTTTTGACCTGTCATGTTAATGTGGTCTGAAATAGCCATCAAAGTTCCTGGACCAAAACCAATACCACCAGCGGCATTGGTCACGATAAGCCCTTTACAACCAAGAGCTTTCATGACACGCACTGGGAAAGTCACCACTTTCATGCTGTTGCCTTCATAAAAATGGAAACGCCCTTGAAGGGCAAGTACTTTGTGCCCACCAAGGTCACCGTAAACCAATTGGCCAGCGTGACCCGCAACGGTTGACTGTCCCCAGTGTGGAATATCTTCATAAGGAATAACCACAGCATTGTCAATTTCTTCAGCTAATTCGCCAAGTCCTGAACCCAAAATCAAGCCAAATTCAGGAGCATCACAAGCTTTTGAAACTAAAAACTGGCGCGCTTCCTCGATTTTTTCAATAATTGTTTTCATAAATGACCTCTTATACTAATTTATCTAAGAAAGATTCCCCAACCATGGCTGTTGCAACACCAAAGTTTTCAGCAATTGTTGCTGAGATATCTGCAAAATGACCTTGTGGCAAGACACCCGTTTCTTTGAATGATGGACTGTAAGCCAAAAGTGGAATAAACTCACGGGTGTGGTCAGTTCCTGCATAGGTTGGATCATTTCCGTGGTCTGCAGTCACCAAGAGCAAATCATCTTCTTTCATGTTAGCGATAATTTCTGGCAGACGGCTGTCAAATTCTTCCAAGCAATCACGGTAGCCCTCTGTGTCACGACGGTGTCCGTACATAGCGTCAAAATCAACCAGGTTAGTAAATGACAAACCTTTGGTAAATTCTGGCAATTGCATGGTTTTGAGAAGCGTATCTACACCGTGGTTGTTTGATTTGTTGTGACCCATATCATTTGTGATACCTGAACCGTTGAAAATATCGTTGATTTTACCAACACCGTAAGTTGGCACACCAGCGTCAGCCAATTTATTAAGGACTGTTGGGGCAAATGGTGACAAAGCATAGTCGTGGCGGTTAGCCGTACGAGTGAAGTTTCCTGGTTCACCAACGTATGGACGAGCAATGATACGTCCCAGCAAACTTGGACGCTCTAAAGTGATCGAACGAGCAAATTCACAAATCTTATACAATTCATCAAGCGGAATCACATCTTCGTGCGCTGCAATTTGAAGTACTGGATCTGCTGATGTGTAAACAATCAACTCACCTGTTTTCATTTGGCGTCCGCCAAAGTCGGCGATAACTTGTGTTCCTGAATAAGGTTTGTTCGCTTCACGAATGATTTTACGACCCGAAAAGTCTTCAATCTGCGTCAAGATTTCTTCAGGGAAACCGTCAAAGAAAGTGTCAAATGGTTCTGTAATGTTAAGCCCCATAATTTCCCAGTGGCCTGTCATGGTATCTTTTCCAAGCGATACTTCTTGCAATTTTGTCACATAGCCACTTGGTTGGCTTTCAGCTGGTACGGTTTTTAGGGGTGTTTCGCGTGGGATATTCCCAAGACCGATTTTTGCCATGTTTGGCACGTTTAGCCCTGCGACTTCTGAAATGTGACCAAGGGTGTCAGATGTTGTATCTGGAACTCCAGCATTAAAGAATTTATCTGAATCTGGTGCTGCTCCGATTCCGACAGAATCCAAAACAACAAGGTGAATACGATTAAATGTTGACATACTTTTCCTCATCTAGGGTGGTTACGGTTAGCACCCAAAACCTCCTAATCCTTTTATGTGACAAAGATTAGCACTTTTCTAAAACATCTACGAATATATCTAACAATTAGCAGTTAGCTTCCAAAATAGTGACACCGTCTTGACCTGCGACGATAACTTTATTGACCATACCGTTAAAGAGGCCGTGGTCCACAACGCCAACCATAGCTTTTAATTCTTGGCCAAAAGCAACTGGATTGTCAATCACGCCCATATCAAGGTCAATGATGAAATTTCCCATATCAGTGACATAGCGTTCTGTATCGCTTACCATGCGGAAAGATGGCTTGTAACCTTTGGCGTCAAATTCACGGAAAATGCGGTCGGCACCGTAAGTCACCACTTCAACTGGCAACTTGAAAGCACCCAATTTTTCAACCATTTTTGACTCATCAACTACCCAAATGTACTCTTTTGTTGGGGTTGCCACGATTTTTTCCATAAGGAGAGCACCGCCGCCACCTTTGATACCATTAAACTGAGCATCAATTTCATCAGCACCATCAACTGTCACATCAATCACGTCAATGTCATCAACTGATTTTAAGGGAATACCTAGGGATTGGGCTTGGGCTGTTGTACGGCTTGATGTTGTGACACCTGTCACTTGCAAACCTTCTTCCTTCATACGACGACCGATTTCCTCAACAAAGAAATATGCCGTTGAACCTGTTCCAAGACCAACAACCATACCGTCTTTCACGTACTGAGCAGCTGTTACACCAGCCATTTTTTTGAGTTTGTCCATAGCTACCTCTCTATATCTCATTAAAGAATTCCTATTTCCAAATACTTATTATACCATGATTTTAATAAATGCACTACCACACACTTTTTAGCCCTGGAGAACTCTTTTCCTGTCCAAAGCTTTTGATTTTAATATAAAAAGACGCCTGAATAATGGTCAAGGGTCATAAGAAAGTAATATCGTATTTTCTCAGGAACGGCGTGGCTTCGGTCACGCCGTTCCTGTTTCAGCAGTTCTTCTACGGGGATAAAGCCCACAAGGTCGTAGGAGATGCGGACGCCCTGTCTGCGCTTTCCGCTGCTCTTGTCGGGGGCTTCGATGTAGATACCCTTGACAAGCTCTCGCAGGGCGTAGGGTGTCATTTCCTGCAAGTCCTCGTATTTGTGTACCCGCTGAATGAACTTCTCTAAATCTTCAATCTGTCGTTCCTGTACTTCAATTTCCTGCCGTAAGCGGTGAATATCCACCTTGAGTTGCGCCTGTTCGTCCTCATAGGTCTTGCTCATAAGGGAAAATCGTTCATCGGTGATGCGCCCGGAAACATTGTCCTCATAGATGTGGATAAACAGTCGGTCAAGCTCTGCAAGGCGGCGTTCTGCCTGTGCAAGCTGCGTCTTGTAGCCACGGATGGCTTCCTCGCTGCTCATTCGTAACCGCTGCTCCATAACCGCCCTAAAATGCTTCTCGTAGCGTGTCACATAGAAGATAACCGCTTTCATGTGCATCCAGACCAATTCCTCCAACACAACCGCCCGGATAAAGTGTGCCGAGCAGCTTCCCGCGTTGCTGCGGTAGTTGGCGCATACGAAATGGTCTTGCCGCTTCTCAAAGTAGTTGGTGGTACAATACCGCATTTTCGCTCCGCAGTCGGCGCAATAGACCATGCCGGAAAACAAGCTGCTCTTGCCCGTTTTCGTTCTGCGGTGACGCTGCTTACGGATCTGCTGCACCTTGTCAAAGACTTCCTGCTCGATGATTGCCGGGTGGGTGTTGTAGAAAACCGCCTGTTTCTCAATTGGCGTTTCCCTCTGCTTCTTGTCCCAGATAGAGTTGGTGTAGGTCTTGAAGTTGACCGTACAGCCTGTGTACTCCCGCCGTTCCAGAATATGAACAACCGTGTTGGTGTTCCAATGGTAGGGGTCGGCAGTTTCGGGGCTTGGGGATTTGATGCCCTCCATGCACAGCTTGAAGATGCGCTTGACTACAAGGGCGGCGGCTTCGTCCACAATCCACTTCGTTCTGTCCTCCGGGTCTTTGCGGTAGCCAAAAGGCACATTTGTTGTCAGCGGTACGCCACGCTCGCCCTTTGCTTTCTGCACAGCCCGGATTTTGCGGCTTGTGTCTTTGGCGAAAAACTCGTTAAACCAGTTTTTGATACCCGCCACATCGTTGTCGGTGCTGTTGGGGTCGATGGTGTCAAAGTGGTCGTTGATGGCGATATAGCGGACACTGTATTTTGGAAAAGTGAAGTTGATATACAGCCCGGTCAACGAGGAATTACGCCCATGTCGGGAAAGGTCTTTCGTCAGCACTACTGCTACTTTTCCCGCTTCGATTTCAGACAAGCATTGCTGAAAACCGGGGCGGTCATAGTTGGTGCCGCTGTATCCGTCATCTACGAAAAAGGTCGGGTTGGGAAAGCGGTGTTCTTTGGCGTAGCGGAGCAGAATGTCTTTCTGATTGGTGATGGAATTGCTATCGCCCTCGTTGGCATCCTCCTGCGAAAGTCGGCAGTATAATGCGGTGATTTTTTCAGTTGCCCGTAACATTTCTGTTTCCTCCTTTAATGGGGCAACTGCCAGTACAGGATTAGTTGCTCCTATTGTACCAAGATTTTGTGAATTTGTCATTCCTGTTCCTCCATCTTTTCTGTAAACTTTTCGCCCATAATGCGCTCCATTTTCTTGTCAAGCGTTTCCGTTCCGTCATAGCTGCCTGTGACGGTGTAGAGTGTGCCGCCGATCTCCTTTTGCAAGGTGAATTCCGGCAGCCAGAAAGCGGAAAGATTTTTCACGCAGAGATGCCCGTCCTCGTTAAAGTAGCAGTTGTGGCGTACGTGGTCGGGCGGTAGGGGCTGCGGTTTGAGATAGGGGTCAGAGCAGGAGAAATAATATTCTGTCAGCTCATCGTGGTCGGCTTCTTCCCATAGCCGGATTTCCTCTAACAGCTCCGGGTCGATTTCATGTTCAAACTCTTTGTTCTTGTTCATGGTGGTTTCCTTTCTCCGATGGCTCATCGGTCTATATTGTGATTTCTGGTTTTGCTCTGCTGCGGTGCGTCCTCTTTCAGCGCAATATCCACATAGCGGCGGATTTTTTGCAGATCGGAAACGACTTCCCGCTGTGCTTTCAGCTTGGCGTACTCCGCTTCATTCTCGGCGATCAGCTTCGCAAGCTCAGTCTGCCACGCTTTAGAGGTCAGTTTCATATCCGGCAAGTTAGCCCGCAGATAACGGTTAGCCGCTTCCCATATCGTGAGGTCGGCTCGATGCGTTTCTGCAAACTTTTCCTGCTTGCCTTTCCAACGGATTTGCTTGTATTCATCATGGACGGGCTTTGTCTTTTGGAAGTTCTGCGCCTGCTCAATCAGCTTTTGTAGCTGCTTAATTCTCGCTTCCCTCGGCTTCATAGCACCACGGATTTCGCTTGCCTTGTCGCTGACAGAGGACAGGGCAGCGTCCAATTCCTCCAGAGTGAAGATACCCTTTTCCGCAAGAAGATTGACCGCTTTGGAAATGGCTTTGAGTTCATCGGCGGTGTGCTGTTGCTGCCAACTCTGCGAATACTTCCTGCCCTTTGCTTTCTGAATATCTAGATGGCGGAACAGCAGCGTTGACAGCTCGGGAGATTTCGGCTGTTGCGGCTCGGCTCGCAAGGCTTCCTTTGCCTTGAAAATCTCGGACAGTCATTCTTTCAGCTTGCCGATCTGCGCCTGGATTTCACGGAGCATACGATTAGCCGCCTTGATACTGCGGTTGAGTTCGCCACGCTCGGTAACGATGCCTTTCTTCTCCATCTGTGATGCCGCCACGCCGATGTGAACAGTCGGGATTTGCTCAATGCCCTGCCGTTCATAGCTGCGGTGGTCGATGCGTTCCGGGCGGTTACTCTGCTCCAAAAAACTGTTGGCAAGGTCAGCCCACGCCTTGCGCCAGACCTCGGCGTTGTCGTGGCTGTTCCAGTCCACAAGGTCAACTTTTCGTGTCTTGTATCTGCCGCTTGCAAGACGGATGCGCTCGCCGTTTTCATCAAGCACATATTCCTTTTTGGATTTCGGAAGCCACTTACCCTGCTCGTCCATCGGGCGCATCGTCAAGAGGATATGGGCGTGGGGATTGCCGCTGCCTGTGTCGTGGATATTGAAGTCGGCGCACATTCCTTTGGAAACAAATTGAGAGGAACAGTATTCACGGACAAGTCGTAACTGTTCCTCTCTGGATAACTCTATGGGCAGTGCAACCTCCAATTCCCGCGCCAGTTGGGAGTTGCACGCCTTTTCAATTTGCTCCACGCTGTTCCAAAGCGTTCCCCGGTCTTGAAAGTCCGGGGGAGCGTTGGACGGCAGCAGAATTCCCGAATGGACGATGCCGCGCTTTCGGGTGTAGTCATGGATCATACCGTCCCATTCGTTTGTGATTTTCTCGCCGCTTTGATAGGCAGCAGCGGCTACGGCTGATAATTTTGATGCTGCAATGATAGATTGCGATAACGGTTTACCTCCGATCTTCGTGATTCAGCCCCATGAAACGGAACAGCTTGCCGCAGCAAGGTGTTCTGCTTCGTGGGGACGCAAAAGGGTAGACAGCGCAAGCTGTCGCAGGGAAAATGCAGTTTTTCCTGTGCGGCGCAAGCCGCCAATGTGGGTGCGTGGAAACTTCCATGCGCCCACAAGCTCTCGGCAGAGCGCACAACACCCGCAAGGGTGTATAAGTGCGCCCTTGTAAACAAGGGTATTATTCCGTAACCCCTCCCTCGGCTCGTTTTTTCAAAAATGCTTTTGCTTCCTCGCTGTGTACTGCGTGGTAAAGGTAGTCTTTCGCTTCCTCGTCCGTCATGGCGATCAACTCCGGCACGATGCTTTCCAGATAGCCGCCACGGGCGCAAAGGCGGTGCGTTCTGATGCGGCGCTCCTCAACGCTCAACTTCCGTGTCAGCATCTTCTCCCGGTTTTGATATTGCCGTAGCTGCTTCTGCACAAGCTCCAATTCGGCGTTGCATTCTGCAAGGGTGGTCGGTTGTTTTCTCAGCATGGGGTAGTCCTCCTTTTCGATTTTGGCTCTATAATTTCTGTAGTGGGTAAATCCACTGTAGAGATTATGGAGCCTTTTTTAGTGTAGAAAAAAAGTCCCATATGACCTATAATGAAAAGTGCTCAAACTATCATTTTAGAAAGGGTTCATATGGAACAACTAAATCTTATCACAAATTTTCTCAGAATTAAAGACAAAAATATCACTATCACTGATGAATATGATATGGGAACTCACTTAGAACTCCACGGTCACTTGGATTACACAGCCCCTAAATGTCCTTCTTGTAAGGGACTAATGGCTAAATATGATTTCCAGAAAGCCTCTAAGATCCCCTACCTAGAAACAGCTGGCTATCCCTTACTTATCCGTCTTCGAAAGCGTCGTTTCAAGTGTAAAGAGTGCGGAAAAATGGCGGTCGCTGAAACTCCTCTTGTCAAGAAAAACCACCAAATCTCTGTCGCTGTTAACCAGAAGATCGCTCAATTACTCATCGAAAATCAAGCAATGAAACATATTGCACACAGGCTATCAATTTCAACATCGTCAGTTATGAGAAAGCTCAATGAGTTCAAGTTTGAAACGGATTGGAATATCCTACCTGAGGTGATGAGTTGGGACGAGTATGCCTTCAAGAAGGGAAAGATGAGCTTTATCGCTCAAGATTTCGACTCCCTAAATGTCATCGCCATTCTCGACGGAAGAACCCAAGCAACCATCCGAAACCACTTTCTACGCTATCCTAGAAAGGTTAGAAATCGGGTCAAAGTGATTACCATGGATATGTTTAGTCCCTATTATCAACTTGCTAAACAGCTTTTTCCGAATGCAAAAATTGTACTCGATCGCTTTCATATCGTGCAACACCTTAGTCGTG
>SKDZ01000312.1_pt1 | contig 28161 bp, 24 predicted proteins | sample 4826551 | NCBI WGS metagenome assembly SKDZ01 (sample SAMN11008822, study PRJNA524170) | human gut metagenome | biome: Human fecal sample; material: Feces; isolation source: fecal sample from pouch patient p12, p15 | host: Homo sapiens | place: Israel: Tel-Aviv | collected 2016-02-02 | reverse complement strand
TCAGGAAGAACATGAAGCAAAAGACAATCCTTTTCCCTAATTTTTCAAAACGTAGAAAAGTGATTGAGCGAGTTTTCTCTTTTTTGACAAATCTAGGAGCTGAGCGTTGTAAAAGTCGTTCGCCTCAAGGTTTTCAATTGAAATTAGAGATGATACTTTTAGCGTATTCTTTACTGTTAAAATCAGCTAAATCACTGGAACCAGAGACTTTAAGATATTCTATCGGGTATCAAGTCATGGATAAATAATCAACTAGCAATTCGGGTATTATAAAATGACTTTTTCTTTTAAATCAATCCTTTAGATTTTAAATATCTTTCTGCTACTTTCGCAGCATCTTCTTGTTTGACATTAACATCATAATTCATCTCAATCATCTCTTGGTCAGTAATTTTTCCTGACAGTTTATTGAGAATCTTTTTGAGTTCAGGATATTTTTTTAATAAACTTTCTTTCATCAATGGTGCTGCTTGGTAAGGTGGGAAAAGATTTTTATCATCTTTCAGGACAGTCAGATTATATTGCTTGATTTGACTATCAGTAGAATAAACCTCAGCGACATTCACAGCACCAGAATTTAGTGCTTTATAAATTAAACTATTTTGCATGGTTTTGACATTTAAATCAAGACCATAAAGCTTTCTCAAACCAATATTTCCATCTGAACGATTAGCAAACTCAACGTCAAAGCCTGCAGTTAAACCTGAAACATTCGCTAAATCAGAAATTTTGGTGAGCTGATGCTCTTTAGCAAAATCAGATTTGACGGCAATTGCATATGTATCTTGAAATTTCATTGGGGACAGATATGTAAATTGATTAAGTTTTTTTATTCCTTCTTCTGCCTTTTGCCAAACGACATTAGGATCAGTTGAACTCACTGGATCTTTCAAAAATGTTGAAGTAATGGTTCCTGTGAATTCAGGATATAAATCAATTTTTCCAGCTTTCAAAGCATTATATAAGAAAGTGGTATCACCAAAATTAGATTTTAAGTTCACGCGAATATTACTATCTTTTTCAATCATTAGTTTATACATGTTAATCAAAACATCAGGTTCTGCTCCCAATTTACCAGCAATTGTAATTTGTGGATGATTAGAAGTTTGAGGTCGATAATAAGAGCCTCCAAGAACGAGTAAGCCAATGAAAAAACTGATGAGAATTGTTTTTATCTTGGCTTTTTCTAAAAATTTTAAAAGACTACTGAAAATAATCGCTAATAGTGCTGATGAAATTGCTCCAATTAAAATCAATGAAACATCATTCATATTGATTCCGAGCAGAATAAAGTTCCCTAAGCCTCCAGCACCAATCAAAGCAGCTAGTGTTGCGGTACCAATGACCATAACTGTACTCGTCCGAATTCCTGCCATGATAAAGGGCATCGCTAATGAGAGCTCAAATTTCATCAATCGTTCTCTTCGATTCATCCCAAATGCTGTTGCAGCTTCGATTAAAGAAGGTTCAATTTGCTCTAAACCAGTATAAGTATTTTGAACAATAGGGAAAATCGCATAAACAACAAGAGCGACAATTGCTGGTAAACTTCCGATTCCGATGAATGGAATCAAGAGTCCTAGCAGTGCCAAACTAGGTATAGTTTGAAAAATTCCGGTGACTTGCAAAACTGGTTCAGCAATTTTGGGAAGACGTCGTAACAATAAAGCTAAAGGAATCGAAATCAGAATTGCAATAAAAATTGAAATTAATGAAATCTGGATATGTTCTAAAAGCGCCTGCCAAAATTGGCCTTGCTGGCTTTGAAAAGTTGAAATTAGCTGATTCATTTGTCACCTCCTGCGATATAGCATATAATATCATCTGAGGAAATTGACTTGCCCTTGTATTTTAAAACTTCCTTATCAGAAAGACGATTAATTATTTCCGAAATAGCCGTATTGTCAGCAACTTCTTGCGCTTCTGGATTTACTGACAGCTCTGTCAGTAATAAATTTTCAACAGAAACCGTTGATAAATTCTGACGGTATTCTTTAAAAAATGTTTTAACAAAATCATTTGCCGGATGTTGATAGATATCTGCTGGTTCAGCAATTTGTTGGATTAATCCATCATTCATTACAGCGACTCTGTCAGCTAAATAGAGCGCTTCATCTAAGTCATGTGTCACAAAGACCACTGTTAAATTCATTTTTTTCTGTAAGTCTTTGATAAATATTTGTAACTGACGTCGTGAAATTGGGTCAAGTGCTGAAAAAGGTTCATCCATTAAGACAATTTTGGGATTTGCGGCAATGGCTCGTAAAATTCCTACCCTCTGTTGCTCACCACCTGATAATTCACTAGGTTGGCGCTGAGCGTAATCTTTAGGATTCAAACCAACTAAATCAAGTAGCTCATTGGTTCTGTCAGCAATTTTTGCTTTATCCCACCCCTTCATTTCAGGAATTAAAGCAATATTTTCTGAGACAGTCAAATTAGGAAAGAGAGCAATTTGCTGCAGCACATAGCCCACAGATAAGCGCAATTTTCGTAAATTTGCCGTTGATATTTCTTCATTATTGATTAATATTTTTCCCTCACTGTGAGTGACTAATTGATTAATCATTTTTAAAGTGGTCGTTTTCCCACTTCCACTCGGCCCCACTAACACAAAAAACTCTTGGTCTTTAATTGTAAAATTAGCATGATCAAGAATTTTTTTGTTAGCAAAAGCCTTGGACACATTCTGGAATTCAATCATGAATGTCCTCATTTCTATCAGTAAAATTTACTGACAGCTTGAAAATAAAGTCTGTCAGTAAAAAATTTATTCTGCCGTAACTTATTGTTTCTACTATTATAATGTCGGTAGTAATTTATTTTCTGTCAGTAAAAATATTCTAAATCACTAGCCACTGTTGGATAAGTGAAAATCATTTTTTCAACATCCGCCAAAGTCATTTTTTGTTGAATTAAAATATTAATTAAATTAATCACTTCATCAGCCACTGAACTTACCGTTGATGCCCCCACGATTTCTCGCTTTTCATTGAGTGCAACTTTTAATTTTGCCAAGGGGTCATTAATTCTTTTATAAGTATACCAAGAACTTAAATCCAAAGTCTTGGTATGAATCCCCTCACCTGCCAAATGGCCAACCTCAGCCAGTTTTGCCGTTCCAAAAATGATTGTAGGAATTGCTGGATAAGCAATTTTTTGCGGTTCATCCTTAACTAAATTTTCACCTAAATAAGCTCCTTCAAAAGAAGAAACAGGCGTCAAATGAGGTTGATTTTTAGAAAGTACATCTCCCATCGCATAAATTTTAGAATTGCTTGTTTGTAAATATTCGTTTACCTTGATACCTTTAGCATCCGTTTCGACACCTACTTTTTCTAAATTTAGCTTATCACTATTTGGCTGACGGCCTACTCCCGCAATCACTAAATCTGTTTTATGTTCAAAATCAGTCCCGTCAGTCAGTAAAAATCCGTCAGCAACTTTTTCGACTTTATCTACAGAAATATCCTCGATAAATTTAATACCTTGAGCTTTAAGGTAATTAATAAATTCTTGCCCCATTTCTTCATCAAAATGAGCAACTCTCGCTTTTTTACGTGAAATAATAGTAACATCGCTTCCAGCCGCTTTAGCAATTTGAGCCAGTTCTAATGAAATTGGCCCACTCCCTAAAAAGCTGATTTGAGCGGGAAATTCTTCAAGCGCTAAAAAATCATTACTTGTTTTTAAAAATTCTTTTCCATCAATATCTAAAAGACGTGGACGGCTTCCTGTTGCGATAATGTAAGTTTTAGCTTGATAAGTTTTCCCTTCAACTTCAAGCTTTCCTTGGTCATTAAAAGCGGCACTGCCATATATTGTTTCTATTCCAGCATTTTTCAAACCAGTAAAAGTTGATTTTTCATAAGGGTCAGTAATATTTAGCTTACGACTTTTCAGCCCTTTCCAATCAATGTTTAATTCACCAGAAATACCCTGCCCTTTTAACTGTTCGACACGACTTTTGGCTTCGACAACTGCCATCATCATTTTTGTTGGGTCACAACCATAGTTTGGACAAGTTCCTCCCCATTTATCATTCTCAATAATTCCGATTTTGTTATCTTTAGTCTTTAAACGATAAGCTAATCCTAGTCCACCGGGTCCGGCACCAATAATAATATAATCAAACATTCTTTAGCCTCCTAATTATTAATAGATCTTTAAAATGTACTCATGATACAACACTTTAGCTTAATTCTACTTTTTTTCTCTAAAATAATAAACTATTTTGCTTTATATAGAAAAAATTCAGTAGCCTAACTACTGAATTATCCTTCATGAAATTGTTCTTCAATATCCAAATTATAAGAAGCTTCTGTTGCCACTTTAATTTGAATCTCTCTCTTTTTTCTTGGTAAAAATTTTCTAATCTCATCATCATTGTAACCAACTTGTAGTCGCTTATGATCGACAATTAAAGGTCGACGTAAGAGCGTTGGATTTTCTTCAATTATTTGAATCAAATCATTTAATTTAATCGTTTCAAAATCAATATTTAATCGTTGATAAGCTTGACTTCTTCTAGAAATGATATCTCCAGTTCCTTCCTCAGTCAATGCTAAAATCTCTAATATATCTTCCTTACAAATTCGACTCGTAACCAAATTTATTTCTTGGTAAGCAAGATTTTGTTTCTCCAACCATTCTTTTGCTTTTTTACAAGAGCTACAAGATGCTACTGTGTATATTTTTATCATAGTGTTCACCTCATTTTTTTCTTATGGCTTTCTCATTTATATCTTAATTATATTTTACCATAAAAAGACAATTTGTAAAGGGTATCATGAGGAAAAAATTAGGAATTAATTCATTTTTAACCTAAATGAAAAAAACTGCAAAAATACAGTTTTTTTCATTTTATTTATAAATTCGTTTGATTCTATCAGAAAGTAAACAAAGCACTTCATAATTTATCGTTCCACGCCAATCAGCAACATCTGTCGTCGTGATTTCATTAGTCTTATCACGACCAATCAGGGTAACTTTTGTTCCTAGAGGATAAGATTTATCAAGTTTTATCATCATTTGATCCATACAAACTCGACCAACAATCTCACAAAATTCTCCATTTACCAGTACTTTGAAGCCTTGCATTTGACGAGTCCAACCATCAGCATAACCAATTGGAACGGTTCCAATCCATGTTTCTTCACTCGTTTCATAAGTTGCACCGTAACCAACTGTTTCGCCTGCGGCTATTTTTTTAATATGAGTCAATTCAGAAACTAAAGAGAGAGCAGGTTCGATTTCAAAAGGAAGTTCCAAAGTTTTACCACTTGGATTCAAGCCGTACATTGAAATACCTAAGCGTTCAATAGCTTGAACCTGTTCCTTATGCCATAAAGCGGCGGCCGTATTAGTTGAGTGAACAAATTTTGGTTTACGTGATAATCCGGCCATAATTTTGTTAAATCTTGCCTGTTGATTTTTAAATTTTGTTTCATCAGCCATATCCGCAGTCGCAAAATGAGTGAAAATTCCTTCAAAATTAATCGCATATTTATCAGCAAGTTCAATCATCTGATTTGCTTCTTCAACATCCCGAATCCCAATCCGACCCATACCAGAATCTACACCAATATGAATTTTTAAATCTGAAAGTTCTGCTTCTTCTTGAACAACCAATTTCAACCATTCTAAACTCGGGGCAGTAAGACTGATATTAAGAGCAGCTGCAATATCAACATCTTCTGGAACAATTCCTGATAAAACTAAAATCGGTTTAGTTACCAAATGATTCCGTAATTCAATTGCCTCATCAAGGTTTGATACACAAAAACCGCCTACCAAATCGCTCACCGCTTTAGAAACCTCAACCGAGCCATGACCATAAGCATCTGCTTTCACTGCTGGCCAAATTTCCGCATTAGGGTGAATATGTTTTTTAAATTTTTCAATATTATTTCTAATCGCCTTTAAGTCAACAATGGCTGACGTATTGCGATGTGGAGAAGTTTTCATCTTTTAAACCTTCCTCTAGTTTAAGCAAAAATTTTTATTACTTCTTAATTCTTTTCCAAAACAACAAAAGCAACAGCTTCTAAATTACTATGCGAGATAGATAAATGAACCTGTCCATCAAAAGGATGTTTAGTAAAAAAGGGTTTTCCTAATTCATCATTTTTGATTTCAAGGTCATGCATGCCCAAAGCCTTACCAAATCCCGTACCGTAAGCTTTAGAAAAAGCTTCTTTTGCTGCCCAACGTCCCGCAAGAAATTCAGTTTTACGAGCTGTAGATTGAAAACTATTATATTTTTCTAACTCCACTGCCGTAAGAACCTGTTCCACAAAACGTTCAGAACGTGTCAGTGCTTTTTGAATTCGAGAAAGCTCTACATTATCAACACCTGTTCCAAAAACCATTTTTCCACCTCTATTTATGGAATAAAAGGTTAAAATCTGGCAAATTATGCCAGATTTTTAAACCCTTAAAAGTTTAGTCACTAAACTCTTTAATTTTATAAATTACTTTGTAAGTTCATAAATTGCTTCAGCATAAATTACTGCAGCTTTATAAATATTTTCGACAGGTTTCATTTCATTAGCTTGGTGCATTGAATCAGGTTCCCCTTCAAACATCGCACCATAAGCAACACCACGTTCTAAAAGACGACCAAAAGTTCCACCACCAATGATTGTTTCATAACCTTTGAGGCCTGTGTGTTTTTCATAAACATCAATCAATGTTGATACAAGTGGGTCTGACATTGGAACATAATGTGGAACATGAAGATGTTTTGAAAGTTCAACTTCAACAACACCATCAAGTTTAGCAAGAATTTCTTGCATACGTTCTGGACTATTTCCTTGTGGGAAACGGAAGTTAAGCGCGATTTTACCTTCAGAATTCTCATCAAATGACCAAACACCAGCGTTCATTGAAGTATTACCCATTAATTCATCAACATAAGCTGTTCCCAATTTTTCACCTTCATGGTCTTCAAGAAGTTTTTCAGCTCCAACTTTAATGAAAGCAGCAGCACCATCAGCAAAATTAAATTGGTTCAAGAATAAAGTAAGGTAAGTTGCTCCATTTACACCTTTTTCTGGCATCGCACCATGTGCTGATTTACCATAAAGTGTAATTGTCGCTTTTCCAGCACTTTCTTCAAGGTCAAAACGAAGATTTTTGCTTGCATGTTCAGCTACGAATTTTTCAAGTGCAGCTTGTAAATCTTTAGCACCTGAAATTACTGCAGTTGCAGATTCTGGAACCATATTTTCGGCAAGACCAGCTTTAAAGCTGTGAAGAACAACTTCTCCATCATTTTTGCCTACAAAATGGAGATATTCTGTAATATTTCCTTTTTCACCATTGATAATTGGGAATTCAGCATCAGGTGAGAAACCAAAGTCAGGCAATGGCAATTCACAATGTTCAAAATAGTAATCCATATCTGCCCAACCAGTTTCTTCGTTTGTTCCAACGATAAAACGGATTTTTTTGCTTAATGGAAGATTGAGTTCTTTCAAGATTTTAAGAGCATAGTAACATGCAACAGTTGGACCTTTATCATCAGATGCTCCACGAGCATAAAGATTTCCATTACGAATTTCTGGTTCAAATGGATTTGAATCCCAACCAGAACCTGCAGGAACAACGTCTAAGTGACCGATAATTCCAAGAACTTCTGCATCATCACTTGCACCATTTTCGTATTCAAAATGTCCAACATAATTATCATAATTTTTTGTTGTATAACCATCACGTTCAGCAATCTTCAAGAATGCATCCAATGCTTTTCTTGGACCAGGACCAAATGGATTTTCAGCATCTGCATGTTCCATATCCATTGCAGAATCAATGCGCAAAAGGCTAAATAAATCTTCCATCAAAGCGTCTTTACGCTTTTCAACTTCGGCTTTAAAATCAATAGTTGTCATAATCTTCTCCTTGAAGTAGTATATTTATCTATTATACCAAAAATTTGGTTTCGATGGTTACTCCACTATTTTAGCAGATCAATTTTCTTATTCTTCTTATCTAAAATCTCAAACATCTTCACTTGTGGCCCAGCAAGTGGAATTTGTGAACGACTTACTTTTGGTTGGCCATTTTCTGTCAGTACTTTTGAATCAAAATGAACCCACATTTTGTCTTCTGATAATAATTCGTCAGCAACTTCAAAGGTCTCTTCTGGTTTTAATTTAATGATTGCCAAATTCCATTTTTGATGAGAAAAAATGTGAGTAAAATTAGCTATATATTCCATTTTTGAAATACTTTCCGGAAGTTCTGGAATGACAATATTTTTACTGACAGAGCCGTCAGTAATCATTTTTTCAAAATCTGCTGCTGGTAATTCTGTCAGTGGAAATGTCCACATGTCTGCTAACAAGCCTTTCGATGGACGCTTTTCTAAATAATATTCTCCTAATGAATTTTCTAAGGCAAAGGCTGTAAAATACAAATCTTTTTGTTTTATCTTTTTTGTTTTTACTGGATAATTTAATTGTTTTCCTGACGCTGCTGCTGCACAATAGTTTAGTAAGGGACAAGCTTCACATTTCGGACTCTTTGGACTACAAACTAAAGAACCTAAATCCATCAGCGCCTGATTGAAATCACCTGGTCTTTTTTTACTGATGAGCTTTCTTAGGTAGCCATCAAAAATTTTCCTTGAACTGCTTTTAGAAATATCACAATCTAATTCAAACAGCCTGCTGGTCACGCGCATTAGATTTCCATCAATTGCTGGCTCAGCGAGTCCAAAAGAAATTGAGGCAATTGCAGCGGCTGTATAAGGTCCAATTCCTTTTAATGATAATATATCGGCTAGATTGTCAGGAAATTTTCCATTATATTTATCAACAACTTCTTGCGCTGCGATTTTTAGATTACGAGCGCGAGAATAATAGCCCAAGCCTTCCCAAAGTTTTAGAAGTTCAGCATCATCAGCTTGAGCTAAAGTTTCAATCGTCGGATATTTTTTCATGAAACGTTCATAATATGGCATGACAGTTTCAACCTGTGTTTGTTGGGACATGATTTCTGAAATCCATATTTTGTAAGGTTCAGTTGTTTTTCGCCAAGGGAGTGGCTTTTTATTATCATCATACCAAGAAAGTAAATCTTGCTGAAATTCCTTTATTTGATTCTTAGACCAGTCCATCGATTCTCCAATTACTTTCTTAATTCCTAGTTTGTCAGTAAATATTTACTGACAGATTTGCAATAACTAGTTTATTTTACTGACAGAATTTCTGTCAGTAATTTTTATATTTTTTCAAGAATCAAAAGAACTGACAGATTTACTGACAATTCTTTTGATTACTTTATTTTTTACCTTCTAAAAGAGGAACATTATCCTTGAGTGATTCCCAATTTTCATTTTCTTGAATTGGTCCAGACAAAGTTGTTTTCACACGTTCTGCTACTTCATAAGGAATGTCAGCTTCTGCCACTTCTTGTACACTTGCCTCTTCAATTGCTTTCAAATTTTTGAAAGTTGTCAGTAACTTTTGTTTTCGTTTTGGACCAAGTCCAACAATACCGTCCAATTTACTTGAAAATGTATTTTTACCACGTAGTTGTCTATGGAATGTAATCGCAAAACGGTGAACCTCATCTTGAATTCTGGTCAGCAAAAAGAATTCTTGAGATTGTCTTGACAAGGGAACCACGTCTAAAGGATCACCAAAAAGTAATTCTGACGTTTGGTGCTTATCATTTTTTTGCATCCCAGCAACCGGAATCGATAGCCCAAGCTCTTTTAAAACTTGCTTGGCAATGTTAACTTGACCAGCTCCACCATCCATTGCAATCAAATCAGGAAGAGCCGTTTCTTCTTTTAAAGCTCGCGAATAACGTCTCGTCATCACCTCGCGCATTGAAGCATAGTCATCCGCACCAACCACTGTTTTAATTTTATATTTCCGATAATCTTTTTTTGAAGGTTTTCCATCAATAAAAACAACCATTGCAGATACTGGTGAAGTCCCCATAATATTTGAATTATCAAAAGATTCAATTCTTACAGGTTTTGGTATTCCCAAAATTTTACCCAAGTTTTCAACCGCTTTAGTCGTTTTCAAAATATCACGCTCAGCCACATCAAATTTCAATTGTAATTGACTTTGAGCATTCTTAGTTGCCATATTAACCAATTGTTTTTTCTCACCACGGCTTGGTTGAACAATCTGTGTTTTAGCTAAAAGTGATGATAAACGTTTTTCGGCTGATAATTCTTTATCAAGTTTAACAATTGATTGCTCAACATCTTTTTGATCAGAAAATTTAAGCGTCTTGGCCGTAAAAACTTTTGCATCCACTTCTTTAGCTTGAGCTTTAGTTAATAAATTTCCCTCTTGGCTAGCTGCAACTACTGCTTCCACAGATTCCTTATCGATGTCTTGCGGAATAAAAATTTCCCTTGGCATCATATGATTATTATCTTGATAAAATTGTCCAATGTAAGTTAAAAAATCCTCTTCAGCATCATTGTAGTAAGGAAACATATTCACATCACGCTGAATCAATTTTCCTTGGCGCACAAAAAATACTTGGACACACATCCATCCTTTATCAACATAATATCCAAAAACATCGCGGTCTTTCAAATCTTGATTCATGACCCGTTGTTTTGTTCTTAAAGTTCCAATTGCCTTAATCACATCCCGATACTCAGCAGCTTGCTCAAATTCCATATTATCAGAAGAAACCATCATTTTCGCTTCGAGTTCATTAACAATTTTTTTATCCGAACCTGTCAAAAACTCTTTCACTTCTTGAGTCATATCCTTAAAAACTTGAGGATCAACATGATTAACCACTGGGCATAAGCACTGATGAATATGAAAATAGAAACATACTTTTTTCTCGTGTAAGCCACATTTTCTAAATGGAAAAATTCGGTCTAAAAGGCGTTTAACTTCATTGGCAGCTTTGACATCTGGATAAGGTCCAAAATAAGTCGCACCATCTTTTTGAACTTTACGGACGACCAACAAACGAGGATATTTTTCATTTGTTATTTTTAGGAAAGGATAATATTTATCATCCTTAAGCATAATATTATATTTAGGCTTATAACGTTGAATGAGATTGATTTCCAAAACTAAGGATTCAATATTTGAACCTACAACAATCCATTCCAAATCTTCAATTTCAGAAACTAGTAATTCTGTCTTGGTATTATGAGAACCATGAAAATAAGAGCGCACTCGATTTTTAAGATTCTTTGCCTTTCCGACATAAATAACTGTCCCATTTTTATCTTTATGTAAATAACAGCCAGGACTATCTGGTAATAGTTCTAACTTTGCTTTTATCGTTTGATTCATATTGTTTATTATAGCAAAAAAATGTAGGAGCTGCTCTTCTTTTGGACGTTTATAAAACAAAAAATGACCCATTTACTTGAGTCATTTTCACTTGTTATTTAGTTCCGCCTTCATTATCAGCTTCACCACTTGCCCAAACTCGATTAGCGTAGATTGCATTGAAGAGCAGGGCTCCTTGTAAGGCAACCTGCGATAAATACATTCCTAACTGCCCTTGGGTGTTTACTCCCATAATAAATTGTACCGTTAAAATTGTCCAATAAATTACTGCTGCCGTGTTAACCACAATCCACAGCGACCAATTTTCTTTATATTTCAAAATATACAATACTTGTGCAATGAGTGGAATAATTAAATTTAGAGCATCAAAATAAGGAAGTTGCCCATTTAATAGGGCATCTATGCCCCAAACGACCACCCAAGCAATAAAAGCACCTAGAAAAATTAGACGACGAGTTTTTGGTCTAAATTCATGGATAGCATCATCCTGTCCCCAAAAAAACCACCCCACAGGTTGAGATAAGACATAAAAAATTCCCATAACAAAACTCATCCATGAGTGAGTCTGATAAGCAATTAAAGTCATCGCTAAGGTCTGAACTAAACCAAATGCAAAATTAATTTTACGGCCTTTCATCCCATAAATGAGACAAAGTACACCAAATACACCAGATATCATTCCAATGAAAGAATCAGGGGCAATGATATAGACAATCACTTGTAAGAACAATAAAATTAAGATATATGTGATTTCAAATTTCTTCCAATTTGCAAAAAGTTGCTTAAAAAGCCAAGAATCTTTTGTCATTTTTTCTCCTTTTTATCCTAACGCTTAAAAGCAGTCAAGAATAACGCTTACCGCTTTATTAATTTAAAATATGATGGTAATTTCAGTTCTATTTTTCAACTTTAATCAATTTACAAGTAATAGTTATATTAGCGATTTAAAATTTCTAGAGCAATCTCAATTGTCCGAAGCTCACCTTTATTAACTTTATCATTTCCTGAAACTAAATCATTGACTCCCGCTTGTAAATCTCCTCCGTAAGCAACAACATTATTCAAAATGGATAAAGTTTCTATTCCTCGTAAACGTCCGACTGTAAACAATGCACCAGATTCCATATCTTCGCCCACAATTCCAAATTTAGACCAATATGCTTGAGTTTCTTCATGATTATCCATATAAAAACCATCATGAGAACGAATAATTCCATAAAAACCATCAGGAGCAATTTCTTTTGCTTTATTTAACAAATCAGTAGATGGAACTGCTGGATATTGTTCGGGTACATACATTTTTGTCAAACCGTCATCTCGTACTGCTCCTTCTCCAATAATTGGACTTCCTAAATCGATCCCTAATTGCAAAGCACCCGCAGAACCTACTCTGATAATTCTCTTAACTCCAATATTATGAAGCTCTTCAATCGCAATAGCAGCTGATGGTGCACCTACACCTGTTGACAAAACTAATAGTTCCTTACCTTTATAAGTTCCACAGATTGAGCGAAATTCTCGATTGTATTTTAAGTTTTTTACATCGGTCAAAAATTTTGCGACCTGATCTATTCGAGCTGGATCACCTACAATAATTGCATCAAGTCTAGCATCAGTCTTCTTTAATTGAATATGCGCTTGTCCTTCTTCCATTTTTCCCTCTCTTTTTAATAAACAAATAATCCTTAACTATTAAACAATTAAATTATAGCAAATATTTCAGACAATTCAAAGCTAGTTTGACTGCTTATATGTACAAAAAAAGACCCAGCGGGTCTTTTAGAGGATATTTTTGAATTTTTCTTACAAATCGTTAATATCGAAGTCTTCACCGAGGAAATCAGCAAGTGAGAAGCCTTCTTGTGTTTCAGGCAAATCGTATGAAGGTTTAGCTGCTTTACGTGGTGCGCGTGGTTTGCGATCACGTTTTTCACCGTCGTTGTCGTTGTTACGAGCTGGAGCTTCTTCAAGCGCTTTGATTGAAAGTGAGATACGTTCTTCAGCAGGTTTCACGTCAAGAACTTTTACGTTCACAACTTGACCAACTTTAAGAACATCTTTTGGATTTTCAACACGTTCCCATGAAATTTGTGAAACGTGAACAAGTCCTTCAACACCTGGATAAAGTTCAACAAAGGCACCGAAGTCTGTCAAACGTTTAACAGTTCCTTCAACAGTTGATCCAACTGGTGCTTTTACTTCAACTTGTTCCCATGGTCCAGGTTGTGTAGCTTTAAGTGAAAGTGAAAGACGTCCAGCTTCTGGATCGAGTTTCAAAATCTTAACGTTAACAACGTCACCAGGTTTAACTGCATCTGATGGACGTTTGATACGGCTGTGTGAAAGTTCAGAAACGTGAACCAAGCCATCGATACCACCAAGGTCAACGAAAGCACCGAAGTTAGTTACGCGTGAAACTGTACCTTCAACGATGTCGCCTTCTTGAAGTTGCGCAAAAGCTTCTTTACGCATTTCGATTGCTTCAGCTTCAACAACTGCACGACGGCTAAGGATAAAGCGGTTTTCAGAAGCGTTAACTTCGATAATTTTAGCTTCAATTTCTTCGCCGACAAATTTCTTAGTGTCTTTCACAAAGTAAGTATCAATCATAGATGCTGGGATAAATCCACGAACACCGTTATAGTCTACTGAAAGTCCGCCTTTAACGTCTTTAGTAACTTTAACTGTTACGATTTCGCCTTCTTTGCCTTCCAATTGAGTCCAAGCTTTGCGAGCTTCAAGACGTTTCAATGAAAGGAGATATACGTTAGCACCTTCAGCTTCTTTACCGACGATTTGTTTGATTACAAGCAAATCAAGAACATCACCAGGTTTAACGAATGTATTGATATCAGCATCTTTATCGTTAGTAATTTCGCGAAGTGTAAGGACACCTTCGACACCAGTTCCTACGATGGCAACAGTTGCTTGCCCGTTTTCAACTGAAAGGATTTCGCCCTTAACGACGTCACGTACTTTAACGTCTTCAACGCTGTTTAATAGTGTTTCAAATTCGTTCATTTGTAAAAAAAATTCCTCCAACAATTTGGCTGGTACACAGCCTTACAAAACATTATACCATAAAAAATCGCTTAGGGAAAGCATTATTCTTGATTTATATTAAAAAAATTATAAGTATTTTATTATGTACAAAAATATTATAAATAATTATAAATTTTCTTTTGAAAACATTTTCTTTTTTATTAATCTTAAAGTAATAAATAACAACTTTATATGATAAAGAAACCTACCATTTTATTGGCAGGTTCGTATTTTATTGATATTGCATCACTTTTTGTTCTTTGTAAGCTACGTCAATCATTGCTCCACCAAGGCATTCTTCTCCATCATAGAAAACAACGGCTTGTCCAGGGGTGATTGCGCGAACAGGTTCATCAAAGTCAACAGTCACTTTATCAGCCTTGACATGAATCGTAACGCCTGTGTCTTCTTGACGATAACGGAATTTCGCTGTGCAGTGAAGGTCAAAAGTTTCTGGCATTTCTCTGGTAAAGCTCAAATCGCTTGCATCAAGACTTGTTGAATAAAGATGTTCATGGTGGAAACCTTGTCCAACATAAAGAGTATTGGTAGTCAAGTCTTTACCAACAACAAACCATGGGTCACTTGTTAATTGACCATGTTGTCCACCGATACCAAGACCTCCACGTTGACCAATTGTATAATACATTAATCCAGCGTGATTTCCCATTTCGACACCGTCAAGTGTCATCATTTTTCCGGGTTGTGCTGGTAAGTATTCTCCAAGGAACTTTTTGAAATTCTTTTCACCAATGAAGCAAATTCCTGTTGAATCTTTTTTCTTAGCAGTCGCAAGTCCTGCTTTTTCAGCAATTCTACGAACTTCTGGTTTTTCCAAATGACCTAAAGGAAACATTGTTTTTTTGAGTTGTTCTTGGGTCAATTGACTTAAGAAATAGGTTTGGTCTTTATTATTGTCTGCTCCACGTAACATATGAACAGTCCCATCTTCATCAGTACGAACTTGGGCATAGTGACCAGTAGCGACATAGTCTGCTCCTAATTCCATAGCATAATCTAAGAAAGCTTTAAATTTAATTTCTTTATTGCACATGACATCAGGATTAGGGGTACGTCCAGCACGATATTCGGCAAGGAAGTATTCAAAAACACGGTCCCAGTATTCTTTTTCAAAGTTTACTGAATAATAGGGAACACCGATTTGGTCTGCGACTGCTGCGACATCTTTGTAGTCTTCAGTGGCCGTACAGACCCCATTCTCGTCAGTATCATCCCAGTTTTTCATGAAGACACCAATGACATCATAGCCTTGTTCTTTAAGAAGCAATGCTGTGACCGAGCTATCTACACCACCGGACATTCCGACGACGACACGTGTTTGAGCTGGACTTTTACCAGACATAAGTTGAGTATTTGTGTTATCCATTAATTTTTCACCATCTCTTTCTATTTTGATTTTGAAATGACAAAAATCTTACTGACAGCTTTACCTTAGGAAAAGCCTTGACGCTTCAGCGGTTATAGATATCCTAGTCGTCTCGTCAGTAAATTTTTTCTTTTCAAGTTAGACAAAATATCAGTTGAAGGCTGACTTTTGTAAATGTTACAGTTGAAGGCTGAACATTAATAGGTAACTGGAATATTATAACACATTGCCTAAGTAAAAACTAGACTTTTGACAAAAAAAGTGGTCAAAAAAAGTGGTATAATATTTTAATGATTAAACATAGTGAAAATCCTTTAGTTTTCAATACAGCTATTGGAACAAAAAAACGTAATGAAACTGTTGTACCCAAAGAAAAAATTTGTCCTTTTTGTGATGTCGAACACCTGACCGGTATATTAAAAACTTCCGACCATAAAATTTGGTTAAAAAATAAATTTCCAACTCTAAAAAATTCAATGATGACCGTAATTATTGAATCTGATGAACATCTGGGTGATATTTCTACTTACAGTCTGGAAGAAAATCGCGAAGTTTTTTCCTTTGCTTTTGACTGTTGGGATGAGATGATTCAGTCTGGAGATTATCAATCGGTTTTGATGTTTAAAAATTTCGGCCCTCATTCTGGTGGAACTTTACGCCATCCTCATTTACAGGTTGTTGGCTTGGAAGAAACTGACGGTTATGCGCAAATTGCAAAAGAAAATTTTGAAGGCGTTGAAATCAAGAAAAATGGCCTGACAGTTACTTTATCTACTCGGCCAATTATGGGTTTTGTAGAATTTAATGTCATTATTTCTGATCTTAAAAATGTTGAAAAACTTGCTGACAACGTTCATGAAATGACTTCTTATTTAATGACAGACTACATGAATGGTCGCTGTGATTCTTATAATCTCTTCTTCCATCATTTTGACGATAAATATATTTGTAAAATTGTTCCACGCTTTATTACTTCGCCTTATTTTATTGGTTATAAAATCCCACAAGTTAATAGAATTGAACAATTAGAAGAAATTGCTGCTGAGCTTAGAATTCGATTAAATAAAAAATACTGATTATTTTATCAGTATTTTTTTAATACACTTAATATAAGGTTGAATTTTGTATCTTTGGTATAATAGAATTATGAAATTTATCAAGAAAAATAAATGGGCACTTCTTGCAAGTTTTTTTATTCCATTAATCTTAATGGTTATCGTTCTTGCAATGACTGGGATTTATTGGGGAAGTTCACGGTCAATTTTGGCTGGAGATGCTTATCATCAGTATGTCGCCATACATTCTCTCTATCGTAATATTTTACATTCTGGTGGTTCTCAAGGTTTCTTATATACTTTTACAAGTGGACTTGGTCTTAATCTTTATGCATTTTCGGCTTATTATATGGGAAGTTTTCTCATGCCGTTCACTTTTTTCTTTGATGTGAAATCAATGCCAGATGCTTTGTATTTATTTACCATCATAAAATTTGGCCTAATTGGTCTATCATCATTTGTCAGTTTCAAAAATATGTATCAAAAGCTTTCTAATCTGACTGTTTTATCAATAAGCACTGCTTTTGCACTGATGAGCTTTTTAACTTCGCAACTTGAAATTACTATGTGGCTTGATGTATTCATTCTCCTTCCCTTGATTATTTGGGGACTTCACCGCTTAATGGATGAGGGAAAGCGTTGGCTCTATTTTGTAAGTTTACTGATTTTATTTATCCAGAATTACTACTTTGGCTTTATGGTCGCCATTTTCTTAGTGCTTTATTTCTTGGCGCGGATGACCTATGAAAAATGGTCTTGGACAAAAGTGCTTGATTTTGTAGTTTCTTCTGCTTTGGCTGGAATCGCTAGTTTAATCATGCTATTGCCAATGTATCTTGATTTGAAGTCTAATAATTCCGATGCCTTATCCACTTTATCAGGAATTTTTACTGAAAACTCGCATCTATTCGATCTTTTCGCCAAAAATTTTGTTGGAACTTATGATACTACTCAATTCAATGCCATACCAATGATATATGTCGGCTTGATGCCACTAGGACTGGCTATCATCCTCTTTTTTACTAAAAGTATTCGACTCCGAAGTAAATTCGCTTTTCTAGGAATTATTGGTTTTTTAATTGCTTCCTTTTATCTTCAAGCCTTAGATTTATTATGGCAAGGAATGCATTCACCTAACTTGTTTTTACATCGTTATGCCTTTTTATTCAGCTTGCTCATCGTAATTATGGCTCTTGAAACTTTATCTCGCTGGAATGAAATCAAAACTTGGCATATTTTGACTATCAGCCTATTTTTAATTCTTGGCTTTCTGTCAACTTTAGTCTTTGACCATTACAAATACGTGATGACTTCCCAAGTAATGCTAACCTTTTTGTTTGGCCTTGCCTATCTGATTTTATCTATTAATTCTATCAGAAACTGGATTTCAAATCATCTTTTTGTCATTCTTCTCTTTATCTTTATGACCGTCGAGGCTGGTGTCAATGCCCTTTATCAAGTTCAAGGCGTGCAAAAAGAATGGAATTTTGCAAGTCGTGACTACTATAATACTCAAGTAAATTCTTTAGAACCTATCGCCAATAAAGTAAATGAACTTTCTGGTTCAACTTTCGCCAGAACAGACAATACTGTTCCTGATACCGCTAATGATGGAATGAAGTATAATTTCAATGCACTTTCCCAATTTTCATCTGTCCGTAACAGCAATGCCAGTTCAATCATGCGTCAGTTAGGATTCCATACTGACAGCACCTATTTGAACTTACGTTATCCTGGAAATACAATACTTATGGATTCAATTTTTGCTATCAAGTATAATATCAGTCAGGCCCAACCTCCAAAATTTGGTTTTTCACCTGCTTCCAACAGCCTTAGTACATTGACCCAGAACTCAAATGCAATTGGCTTAGGTGTCTTTGTTCCTGGTGGGTTTAAAGATGCCAAATTCACTGATAAAGCGAAAGCTAGTAACTTTATCAATAACCAAACAGCATTAGTTAATGCATTAACTCAATCAAAGACTACCTTCTTTACTCCCTTTTACACTACAAGTGAAGAAACATCAGACAAAATTACTGGTGTGGGAAGTTCAGTGACGCTAACACGTCCAAAAACCTCTACTGCTACCGATGTATCTGTCACTTACGGCATTACAGCTGACGCCAATAGCCAACTTTATCTGTCAGTACCAAATATTACTTATCTAAACAGTAATGCTGAAAATACTTTGATTACAATCTCTGATGTATCTAATCCAAAAATGACTCGTTCCCTTAATAGTTATTATATTGGCACAAATGACACTGGTTCTTTCTTCAATTTGGGAAGTTTTGCTAAAGAAACAAAACTCAAAGTGACCTTATCTTTTCCTGAAAATTCCCAAGTTACCTTTGATACCACTTCGTTTTGGCGTCTAGATACTCAGACTTATCAAAAAGAAATGGCGCTTTTGAAATCTCGTAGCCCTAAAACGGAAACCATAAAAAATGGTGTTCGCATGACTTATAATGAGAAAGAAAAAGGAGATATTTTCCTTACTATCCCTTATGACAAAGGCTGGTCAGCTAAAATTGACGGTAAAAAAGTCCCTGTCAGTAAAGCTCAAGATGGTTTTACAAAAGTGACTGTTCCCGCTGGAAAACATCAACTAGAGCTCAAATTCTTCCCTAATGGCTTAAAAGAAGGAATCATTTGCTTTATCTTAGGAATTTTGTTATTTATAGGTTACAACTACTTCACTAACAAATATAGAAAAGCTGGAGGTCAGCAAAATGAAAGCTAAATCAATTTTAACCTTTACTCTTGGAATTCTAGTAGCGGTAAGCATTCCTGTCTCTTATTCTCTAAAAACAAAACATTTTGAAGTCAATTTCAAAAAAGGAGGCCTACTTGACCCAGACCTCTATAAAAATAAATAGAATCTCACAGGTTTGTTAGTAAAATTTTCACTTCTGTCAGTAATTCTACAAATAAAAAGCGTTGATTAATCAACGCTTTTTATTTTTGCTTTAGTTAAAAGTAATGAATTCAAGATAACTGAAACTGATGATAAACTCATTGCCGCGGCGGCAAGCATTGGATTAAGTAATCCAAAGGCAGCAAGCGGAATTCCTATAATATTATAAACAAATGCCCAAAAGTAATTTTGTTTAATTTTTGAAATCGTCTTTTTGGCGACTTCAAAGAAAGTTGAAATTTTATGGAGTTGCCCACCAATCACCGTTACATCCCCGGCTTCCATAGCAATGTCAGAACCGGTTGCCATTGTCAGACCCACGGTTGCTGAAGCTAGGGCAATGGCATCATTAATTCCATCACCCACCATCATTGAATTTGGTGTTGATTGGACAATTTCAGCTTTTTCTTCAGGTCGCAAACCACTTTTGATTTCATCTAAATGAATCAGCTCTTGTATTTTTGCGGCTGAATTGGCATTATCTCCTGTCAACATCACCGTTTTTATTCCACGTTTTTGCAAGACACGAATTGTATCCACACTATCTTCTTTTAGACTTGAACTAAAGATAGCCATTGCCAATAATTTTTCTTTATCCGCTAGATAAATGACCGTATCTTCAGTTTCAGGAACTGATAAATTTAACTCCGTCATCAATTTATCATTTCCTGCAAAATATTCTTGACCATTAATTTTTGCTGACAAACCACGACCAGCAAGTTCAGATAAATCTGTTAAGTCATAAAAATCACCAGAAAATTTGAGCGACTTAGCCAAAGGATGATTAGAATGTGCCTCAAGACTCGCCAAAATTTTAAATTCATCAGTTAACATTTTTGATTTGATAGACTCAGTTCTGTCAGTATTTTTTTCATTTTCTGTCAGCAATTTAAAGTCTGTCAGTTCAAATTCACCTGTTGTAATCGTCCCTGTTTTGTCAAAAAAGATTGTGTCAACTAAACCAGCAAGTTCCAAAGCATTAGCATTTTTAATCAATAGACCATTTTTTGCCGCCAAGCCAGTCCCTGAAATGATTGCTGTTGGCGTTGCTAAACCAAGGGCACAAGGGCAGGCAATGACCAATACAGCCACAGCGTGCATGATTGCTGTCAGTAAAATTCCACTGATGGCCCAAGTTGCAACAAAAGTAACCAAGGCAATTGCGAGGACAATTGGGACAAAAATTCCCGAAATCTTGTCAGCCAATTTTTGAATATTTGGCTTAGAACCCTGAGCCTCGCTCATCATTTCCACCATGCGAGAGATGGTTGAATCATTTAAATCATGGACAACAACGGCTTTGACTTCGCCATCTAGATTTATCGTTCCTTCAAAAACAATCTCATCATCCATTTTGACCACTGGGAGGGACTCACCAGTCAAAATGGATTCATCGAACGAAGCTTTCCCAGAAAGAATCATGGCGTCCAAAGGAACTTTTTCCCCTGGCAAAATCCGAATGACTTGTCCCATTTGCACTTCTTCAATTGCTAAATCAGCAGATTCTGTATGAACAAAGCTCGCTCGACTAGACATTAACCCAGTAATCGCTTGCGTTGTTTTCTCTTTTGCATTATGTTCTAAAAGTTTACCCATGACCACCAAAGTGATAATCACCATTGATGATTCAAAATTTAAAGCATTTTTTTGACCCATAAAAACAGCCAAAATCAAACTTGAAAAATAAGCCACAGATGTTCCTAAAGCAACAAGAACATCCATATTTGCAGACTTATTACGTAAAGCATGATAAGCCCCGACATAAAAGCGCCAACCAACAATAAATTGTACCGGACTTGCTAAAATCAACTGTAAGAGCGGTTCATGTAAAAGCATCACCCAATTTGCATGTACTCCAAAAATATCAGCAAACATTGCAACTACTAAGGGCAAAGTCAAAATTAAAGAAATCCAAAAAGATAAAGACAAGTTTCTCGCTTTTCTTGCCGCCTGTCTTGCGATTTTCTCTTGGTGAGCCTTGTCATTAACAATGGCACCATAACCCGCTTTTTCCACTAAATTGATAATTTCCTGATCAGTTAAGCTATCATCAGCTACAATTTTAGCTTTTTCCGTGGCTAAATTAACTGTCGCTTCAACAATTTTATCTGACTGATTCAAAGTTTTTGATACTGTATTTACACAATTTGCACAGGTCATTCCTGTAATTACAAATGATTGACTTCTCATTAGTTCCTCTTCTCATATTTTATCTATATATATAGTTTACAATTGTAAACTTAAAAAGTCAAGAAAAAATCATCCCCATTTGGGGAATGAAGATGACCTGTTATTATTTAGTAAAACAATATTTGGGTTTGCTTTACCAATTTCATTCTAGCAAATTTAATTTCAATTCACAAACGAAGTGTTTTTTAAATTACTTTGTAACCAGCTTCCGCAACAGCAAGTGCCATTTGATCCAAATTGGCAGGAGCATCAAATTTTACAAGTGCTTCTTTTTTCTTCAAAGATACTTTTGCTTTTTCAACCCCTTCAACTGATTCTAAAGCATTTGTTACGTGCATCACGCAGTGATCACAAGTCATTCCATCAATTTTTAAAGTTTCTTTCATTTTTCAATTCTCTCTTTTCTAAGCAGAAATTTGCTCATGTTCATGTTTGCAGGCGCAAAGACCACTGGTTTCTAGACAATTACAATGCTTTTGCTCAACCGCTTCTTTGGCTTTAAGCGATTCTTGCAAAAACTCCAAATCTTGTGCGGTCAGAGTTGATTTTTCAATCATTTCTTGTAAAACATTTACATGTTTTGTTTGGCAGACCTTTTGAATCAGTCCATCTGCCATCAAATTAATTGCTGTACATTCTTCCATCAAAGGTCGATAAACAAATTTTCTTCCTTCTTTTTCGGTACTCAGCATTTCTTTTTTTACTAAACGGCCAAGCAAGGTTTTTACCGTGGCTAAAGACCATTCTAATTCTTGAGGAATCTGGGCATAAATCTCATCAACTCGTGCTTCTCCTAAAGACCAAATTACACGCATAACGATTAATTCGGCATTTGAAACATTAAATTCTATTTCGTTCATTTTTTCTCCTTTCCATATTCGTTTTCATAAAATAAGTTTACACGTGTAAACACTAAAAGTCAAGTATTCAACTCAAAAAAATAAAGTTCGAATCTCATATTCGAATCTTTAAGTTTAATCTTAACCAAATAATTCTTCCATAATCTTACGTCCGGTGGTTGTCTGAGCCAATCCGCCTTCGGCTGTTTCTCTAAAAGCTGCTGGTAAAGAGCGTCCGACATTATACATTGTATTCACAACTTCATCGACTGGAATTACTGTTTTGACTCCGGCCAAAGCCATATCAGCTGATATCATCGCTTGTGAAGCGCCCATCGCATTACGGTGAACACAGGGAATTTCGACCAGACCAGCAACAGGGTCACAAATCAATCCTAACATATTTTGTAAGACAATGGCAATTGCATAACCTGCTTGCTCCGCAGAACCTCCTGCAGCAAGAGCAAGAGCGGCCGAAGCCATTGCTGAGGCTGAACCAACTTCCGCTTGACATCCCCCCTCGGCACCCGAGATTGTCGCATTATTAGCAATTGCTAGACCAAAAGCTCCAGCAACAAATAGAAATTCGACTTGTTGCTCATGTGTCAAACCTAATGTTTTAATTGCCGAAGTTAAGACCCCCGGTAAACATCCAGCGGAACCAGCAGTTGGAGTAGCGCAAATCAGACCCATTTGGGCATTGACCTCATTTACCGCAACTGCATCACGCGCAGCTCCTAAAATAATATCTCCTGACAAAGCTTTCCCTGATTGAATGTAGTCATCCATTAATTTTGCATCACCACCAGTCAAACCTGTCAGTGATTTTTCCCCAACCAATCCTTTTTTAACAGAATCAAGCATCGTATCTAGATTATGTTCCATCATTTCCCAGATTTGTTTACGATTTCGCCCAGTTTGCTCAATTTCAATCGCAATCATTAATTCTGTTATTGAAGAATAGTTTTTAGAATCCTCAATTAATTCTTCTATATTTTTAAACATATTTATTCCTCTACTGTTTTTAATTAAAGAAATTGACAGCATGCAAGCGAGGAATAAGTTTCATTTCCCCAATTACTTCCTTAACATTTGGTGTATCAACTTCTAAAATCATAATGGCTTTTTCGCCTTTGGCTTCCCTGGTTACATTCATTTGAGCAATATTAATTTGATGCTCGGAAAGAAGGCTAGAAACTCTAGCTATCATTCCGGGGACGTCTTCATGGATGACAACAAATGTTGGTACGCCAGCCGAAATTGCAATATCAAATCCATTGAGTTCTGTCACTTGAATCATTCCACCACCAATAGAAATACCTGTCACCGTCATCGTTCGGTCACCTTTTTTGGCAATTAAACGTGCGGTATTTGGATGGTCTGCTCTTTCTTCTGGATGTGGTACATAAGAAATTTCCATTCCTTGCTCATAAGCCAGTTGCGGAGCCATTGGCAATCGTTCATCATCCGTATCCATTCCCAAAACCCCAGCGACAAGAGCAACATCTGTTCCATGACCCTTATATGTTTTAGCAAAAGACTCATAAAGATGAATCTCTAATTTTTCTGGAAGTTCACCAAAGATAGAACGTACTATTTTACCAATGCGAGCCGCACCAGCCGTGTGTGAACTTGATGGTCCAATCATCACTGGACCAATGATGTCAAAGACACTTTTATATCTTAAATTATCCATTTAAACCTCAGTTCTTACAAAGATAGTTTATAAACTATCTTTTATCTTCAAATATCATAACATAATTTTCAAGCTTTTTCAGGCAAAAAAAATAGCTCCGAAGAGCTACTTTCTATTGACGTCCTTTATAAATTGAACGTGATTGACCATACCATATCTTGGTTAGCCATCTTTGAATCCAAGGTTGAACCCATTTATCTAAACCAAATGAACGACCAGAACCATTCATGAGGGCAATTGCCACTGGAATAAACCAAATGTTAACCCAGTAGAACATTCCTGAAAGTGAGAACATAACAGTCAAAGCGGCTGTTGCTGCTGCTGCAATCCAAGTGAAAAGTCCAAAAATGAGTGCAAGTGCAAGGAAGATTTCAACGATAGACATGAATTTTTGCATGAACAAGGCAACTTCACGGTTTGGAATCATGAACTTAAAGATTGGTTCCATCCAATGTGGCACTTTATCAAATACAGTCATTGGGTCAGAGCCATAAGCATATGAAAGTCCCCATTCAGTTGCTTTGTGTGCGGCTTCTCCACCACCACTTGAAGCGGCTGTTGTTGCTGCACCTGAGGCACCTGCTGCGGCATCTGCAACACTAGAGCTTGATGAAGCGGCTGTTGAAGCTCCAGCTGCAGCATCTGCTGCTTTTGGTACTTCTTGTAACCATGAGAATGGGAATTTGAGGTCATTTGTAAACCATGAACCTTTACCAAACCAAGTCGTTGGATTGAAGTATTGACCGTCACCCACAATTTTCTTGATTGCTTCGGTAAACCAAACGACACCGTAGAAAATACGAAGCGGAACAGACCAAAGTACATTTCCTTGACGTGAAGTATGACCACGCATAAAGTTACGATTATCTTTTACGCGGAAGACTTCATCCAAGGCATAACGCCAGAAATAATGTGCTGAGCGAATTTGTAATGTATAGATAAAGTAAACAATATTCTTCATCAACATTGCCCAGAAACCAGTTAGACGCATGCTACCAATTTTAGCAACTCCCCAAGTTGAACCGATTGAAACCATTGTTCCTTGGTATTTACTTTCGTGTTTATGTTTGCTTCCACCGTTGATGTCTGCAAGAATATTTGCTGCTGCTGTGTGTGCAGTTTGTTCTGCGGCTTCAACGATTTGTGGTGTTGGACGACCAGTATCTGGTTCGATATAGCCTGAAACGTCACCAGCTACATAGATTCCTTTTCCTTCAAAACCAACAGCTTCCATGTATTCATTTGCTTGAAGACGATGGCCACGCTCTGTTTCGTTGAGATCTGTTTTTGCAGCTGTATTTCCTTGAACACCTGTTGTCCAAATCAATGTATGTGTTGGAAGTTCTTTGGCAACTTTTTCTTCGTCACGTCCACCAACATTTACTTTGATATGGTCTTTGGCCACTTCAACAATTCCATGATTAGTCAAAACGTGAACATTTTTCTTTTCAAGATAAGCATGAGCTTTATCTGCTTGTTTACGGTCTAATGTATTAAGAATTGTTGGCATCATTTCAACAACATTGATTGTAATTTCTTCTTCAGGAATCTTCCAATCTGTTGAAACTTTTTTACGCCAGTCAATCAATTCACCGGCCATTTCAATACCAGTAAATCCTGAACCAGCAACTGAAATCGTCAATAAAGCACGGCGTTTTTCATCGTCAACTTCTGTGGAAGCATATTGAACAATTGTTTCCAAGTGACGTTTAATTTTCATTGCGTCTTCAAGTGACCAAAGAGTAAATCCATGTTCTTTTACACCTGGAACGCCAAAATCATTTGGTTCTCCACCAAGCGCAACAATAACATAGTCATAGTTGTAACTACCATGTTTTGTAATTACTTTTTTATTTTCTTTGTCAAGGCTGACTACTGAATCGGTCACAAGACTAACATTTTTACGTTTTCCTAAAAGCTTTTGGAAATCATATTGTACAGTTGTGAATGGAACACGACCAGCTGCAACTTCGTGGAGTTGAGTCATGGTTGTGTGGTAACTATGTTTGTCAATCAATGTGATGTCAGCATCTGCTTTAAGCTTTTTAGAAAGCTCACGCGTCGCATGTACTCCTGCAACACCACCACCGATGACTACGATTTGTTTCTTAGTCATTTAGAACGGTTCTCCTATTAGTAATATAATAATAACGTCAGGCACTATTATATCCTTTTTAGAACAATTTGTAAACTGTTACACAAGAAAAACTTTTCCAAAATTATTTTAGAAAAGTTTTGTTTTTTTAGTGATTTTAATTAAATCGCTCCTTTGTGGAAAAGTTGGTCATTAATATATTTAAAGAAGTAATGTCCTGAACGAATTTCAAAGGTATAAACAAGATAAACCATATGTTTCATAAAGGTTGCTGAGAAACCACTCAATTTTGTTTTTCCAACTGTTCCAACGGCATAGTCAGAACCAATTGAAACAAGAGTTCCACGGTAGTTTCCTGAGAATTTAGTTTTTGTTCCACCTTTAATATCCGCAATAATATTCTTCGCAGCAGTACTTCCAGTTTGTTCTGCAGCTTCAACAATTTGTGGAGTTGGGCGACCATTTTCTGGAACGATATAGCCTGAGACATCACCTGCGACATAGATTCCTTGGTTTTCATTTCCAATTGCTTCCATGTATTCATTCGCTTGGAGATGATGTCCTCGTTCTGTTTCTGAAAGTTGACAGGCTTCTGCTTCTGTATTTCCTTGAACACCTGTTGTCCAAATTAAGGTGTTCCCTGGAATTTCCTTAACAACTTTTTCTTCATCACGCCCGCCAACATTTACAGTAATATGATCTTCTGCCACAGCAGTAATCCCGTGATTGACCAGCACATTAATATTTTTATTTTGAAGATAAGTAAGAGCTTTGTCAGCTAGGCTACGATCCAAAATATTCATAATGGTTGGCATCATTTCCACAATATTAATTGTAAATTCAGATTCAGGAATACCGTATTTTTTAGAAACTTTTTTACGCCAGTCAATCAACTCACCGGCCATTTCAATTCCGGTAAAACCTGAACCAGCAACACTAAATGTGAGCAGTTTTTTGCGTTTTTCTGAATCCGACTCTTTGGCTGCGGCTTGCATCATTTCCTTTAGATGTGCTTTAATTTTCAAAGCATCTTCAAGTGACCAAAGGGTAAATCCATATTCTTTAACACCTGGAACTCCGAAATCATTCGGCTCGCCTCCCATTGACACAACAAGGTAATCATAATCATAGCTCCCTTTTTCTGTGATAACCTTTTTGCCAGACTTATCAAGTTCAACCAGTGAATCTTTCACAACATTTACATTGTGAAACTTACCAATTGTTCGTTCTAACTGATATTGAACCGCATCTGGTTCAACACGGCTTGCCGCAACCTCATGAAGTTGGGTCATGGAAGTTTGAAAATCATGTTTATCAATGACAGTAATTTCTGCATCATTTTTCAAATTTTTGGCAAGTAAGCGTGTCGCTGACACTCCAGCAAATCCAGCACCTACAACAACTATTTTTTTCTTAGCCATTTCTCTTGGCCTCCTACTAATAATAAATCCAAAAATATTATACCTTTTATCGAAATAAATATACACTTTTCTGTTTATAAATTAACCTTTTGAACTTTAAAATAGGAAAAAGCCGTTTATTGATGTGCACCCCAAAAGTTAGACTTTTTATCCAAGTAGAAATACTTGGATTTTTTTAATTGTTTTGGTAATTCAAGCGAAATTGAATTGGACTCATCCAGTTCAATT